>Ga0207683_10002071_pt1 | contig 17728 bp, 14 predicted proteins | sample KBSM73metaG_FD_184333 | JGI IMG/M metagenome (GOLD analysis project Ga0207683, IMG submission 184333) | Miscanthus rhizosphere microbial communities from Kellogg Biological Station, Michigan, USA - KBS M7-3 metaG (SPAdes) (version 2) | ecosystem: Host-associated > Plants > Roots > Rhizosphere >... | reverse complement strand
GAACCATCCCGAGCCGGGCGTCAGTACGCCGAGAAAGGTGAAGAGTCCGATGATGCCGAAGATGAAGCAGCCGAGCAGGATGCGCGTCGGCCACGGCGGGAGGCTTGGGTCGTCGATGCGCATCGGAAAGTTGCCGCTCGACCGGCTGCCCGATGCCGGCGGATCGGCGACCTTCGCGACGTCCGACGTGCCTTCGATCTGCCCGATGATCGCGTCGACGCCGTCGGTAACACCCTTGTCGAAGTCGCCGCTCTTGAAGGCCGGTGTCATCACGTTGCGGATGATGCGGCTCGCGGCGGCATCGGTCAGCGTCCCTTCGAGTCCGTAGCCGACCTCGATGCGCAATTTGCGGTCCTTCGGGGCGATCACCAGCAGCACGCCGTTGTCCTTGCCCTTCTGTCCGAGCTTCCAGCTTTGGAAAACGCGCGTGGCGAATTCCTCGATGCTGTCGTCGCCGATCGTCGGAATGGTCAGCACCGCGACCTGATTCGTCGATCGTTGCTCGTGCGCCTGCAGCCTGTCGGCGATCGCGCTGCGCGTTGCCGCGCTCAGGATCTCGGCGTTGTCGACCACGCGCCCGGTGAGATACGGCACGTCGGCCGCGTACGCGGCCAGGGCGAACGCAAGCAGCGCCAACACCAGGGCGGCTCTACCTCGCGCCTCGCCCACCCAACGGCATGCGGCACGCGCACTCACGGTTGGTCGATCGGTCGATTCGGGAGAGCATCGTCGCGCAGCGATGCCACGGTCGCGGCTGCTCGGTAGCCCTTGCCCGCCAGCAGCGTCTCCAGGCGATCGAGTCCGCGCAACAGCGCGTCGGCCGGGCGCGTGTCTGCCAGGTGCGGCGTCATTGCATCCACCACGGTTCGCCATTCGTCCGCGGCGACTCGACCGTCGAAGCCGATATCCGCCAGGACCTCGACCCGCCGCTCGAATGCGCTCGCAAAAAGCAGCACGCCATTGCGCGAGCGGGTGCGAAAGAGGCCCCGGTCGAGAAACATCGCCTGGGCGCATTGCCGCACTTCGCACTCCGCGCGCACCCGATTCAGAAACAGGCGCGAATACGGGCGCGCGACAAGCGACAGGAGCCCGCTCGCCGCCGCGATGCCGAGGACGGGAATCAGGTTGGCCCATGCCGCGTTGGCGTGCATCCAGTCGGGACGCAGCACATCCATTGCGACGACCACGAGCGAGCCGGTGACCGCGCCCATTGCGAACGCTTTCCACGCAAGCTCGGGATACGCATCGGAACGGCCGACGATCGCGGTCACGACCTGCACGCCGATCCGCGCTTCCAGGTCCGCCACGCGCGACTCGACCGCCGCGAGTTCGTGCGCGCGCAAGTGCATGTCAGCCACGCGCCTTCGCACGACGCACATCGCGCATGCCGCCGAACAGCTCGAGCACGCGTGCGATTTCGATGGCGGCGGGGCGCGTCAGAGATCGAGCGTCATGTAGACGGTGCCCGCCAGCGGATTGGCGTAGTACGCCGCGCATGGACGGAAGCCGACCGACGCATACAGTGCGCGCGCCGCAGTCATCGTCGCGAGCGTGTCGAGCATGAGGTTGCGATAGCCGATCGTGCGCGCCTCGTTCACGATCGCGTCGACGAGCGCCCTGCCGGCGCCGCTGCCACGCGCGGACGGCGCCACGTACAGCCGCTTCACTTCGCCGGCGCTGCCGGCCACCGTGACGAAACCGTTCTCGGGCAGCGGCCGGAGCGCGATGCAACCGGTGGGAGAAGCGGACGGCCCCAACAGCAGCAGGCGTCCGTGCGGCGGCGCGTAGGCGCCTGGGAGCGTCGCCAGCTCCTCGCTGAAGTTCTGGAAGCAGAGATCGACGTCGAGCGACGCGGCGTAGGTCTCGAACAACGTGCGTGCATGCGCCAGATCGCCGGCGCTGGTCGCGCGGCGAATCAGCTCGTCGACGGACATGCGCCGATCCGAAGGTCGCTGCCGGAATACTGCGGCTGCAGGTCCCTGATCCGCGCAACGACGGGCTGCTGCGGATCGCGGACCACCAGCATCGTCTGCGTAAAGAGTTGCTGGCGCGGTTCGACCCGCGCGCCTGTGATCCCCTGCCGTCCCAGTGCGTCGGCGCGCGTGTTCGCTGCCTGCTCCGTGCGATAGACGCCGAGCGACACCGCGTATTGGCCCCGCCCGATGTCGACCGTCGAGACATCCGAGACCCCCTGCGAGCGTAGCTCGGTCAGGCGGCGATCGGCGGCGCCGCGGCTCGTGAACGGACCCACGTTGACCCAGTAGGTGCTGTCGAGGTCGACCCTGCGCTGGGAAAGCAGCCGCCCGAGCTGCAGCGAATCGAGATCGGCCAGCGCCTTCGAGCGGTCGGTGTCCGAGAACGGCCCCCATTCGATGCAGACGTCCGCGAGCGCCGCCATTTTCGCGGGACCCAGCGCCGCGACCTGCGGCGGCGTCATCAGCTTGATCAACTCGGGGCGCACCTGCTGCTTGAGACGCGCAGCCTCGCCGCCGTCCGAACCGCCGACATGGCTGAACGCGAAAAAAGCGAGATTCGCGAGCAGCAGCAGCAGGACGGCGGTGCGCATGCGATCGCGGATTGGGTGGCGTTGGCGGACTCGGGTTGATCGAGGCGGCACCCGCTACGAACGCTACGCGCCGAGCACGAGCACGCCTTCGAGCACGAGATTATCCACGACGACTACCGGTCCGGACAGGTGCGGCGCGATCTCCGGTGCCGCGCCCCCGGCGATGAAGCATCTTGCGGGTGCGCCGTCCTCCGTCAGGCGCAGGCGCATCTGCTCGATGGCACCGCAGATCGCCTGCATCGCGCCGGAATAGAGCGCATCGGGCGTGCTGGTCGGAAACTCCTGGTAGCCACCCGGCGCGATTTTCAGGCCGGCTGTCCGCTCGGACAGGGATTGCAGCATCATGCGGAGGCCAGGCAGGATCACCCCTCCACGAAATACGCCGTCGGCGTCGAGGGCGTCGATCGTCACGGCGGTGCCGGCATTCACCACGATGCACGATGCAGCGACCGCTTCGTCCTCCAGCATGCGGCGGCGCGCCGCCACCAGCGACGCCCATCGATCGGCGCCGAGCTGCGAGGGCGTTGCGTAGCTGTTCACAACGCCGCCGGCCGCGGCGCTCGCAACGAGCCATTCCACCGGAAGACGCCAGCGTGCGAGCTGGCCTTCAACCCGCACCCGCGCCGCTTCGCCGGCGACGTTGACGCCGATGGCGCGGGCGGGTCGCTGCAAGGTCTGCCAATCGCGGACGGCAAGCGTGGCGAGCTCGGGATTGGGAACGATCCCCTGGGCTACCCAGCCCCGCGGACCGTAGAGCGCCCACTTGAGACGACTGTTCCCGGAATCGAGAACGAGGATCATCGAACCGACTTCCGGAAACGCTGAAGAGGGTCAGGCCCGCGTCGCGGGCCGCCGCATCACGCTCGTCGGAGCGAGATCTCGCCGGCTAAGAACCGGACCCGCCGCGGTCCGTCGGCCAGAACCAGGGCACCGGTACCGTCGACGCCGGCGACCGTGCCTTTCACGCTGACGCCATCGGGCAGGAGCAGCTTGACCGGCTTGCCCTGATAGGCGTGCCGCCGCTGCCATTCGACGGCGAAGGGAGCGAAACCCTGGGCGCCATAGGTGGCAAGCGTGGCCGCGAGCTCGGCACCGAGGCGCGCAAGAAGACGGTTGCGGTCGATCGGCGGTGCGCCCCGGCCCGCGACCGCGGTGAGATCGCTCACCGGTTGCGCGATATCCCGCTTGATGGACATGGGCAGGCGGATATTGAGACCGACGCCCACCACGACCGTGGAAGGCCCGAGGGCGTCGCCATTCAACTCGACCAGGATCCCACCCACCTTGAGATGGCGATAAATGAGATCGTTGGGCCACTTGAGCTCGACGCCCGCCAGTCCTTCGGCCTCCAGCGCGTGCACGACGGCGACGCCCACCGCGAGCGAAAGACCCGCCATGAAGCCTGCGCCCTGCTCGTAACGCCACCCGAGGGAAAACGTGAGGCTGCCACCGGCCACTGCCGACCATGCGCGGCCGCGCCGACCGCGCCCGGCGGATTGCCATTCGGCCGCCAGCAGCGCGCCGTGGATGTCGCGGCGCGCGGAACGACGGAGAAGCTCCGTCGAGGTCGAATCGAGCTGATCGACGATCTCGACGGTAATGGGGGGATTGCGCGGAATGCCCGGCGGCACGCCGGCAGGCAGCGCGAGATCGTCGTCGTTCGCGGCGAGCAGGACCGGACGGGCATCGGCCTCCGCGACTTCGACGCCCATCCCGGCAAGCGCCGAGCGCACCGCCGCAGCGTCGAGAAAATCGGGGGTGGCGAGCAGGCGGTAGCCCCGTCCACGCACGCGCTCGAGCGAGAGGCCGGCGGTCTCCGCCTGCTTCAGAAGCTGGGAAACGCGGGCGCGCGTGAGCCCAACCGTTGCGGCGAGGTCTTCGCCGGAATGGAAGGCGCCATCGGAAAGCTGGCGTAGAAGCGAGAATCCAAGCGGAGTGAGCACAAACCTACTCGCGAGCGTTCAACGGAGAATGCTATCACGGACCGGGGTTTTGTGCACCTGCACGAATCCCCGGTTTGGTGCATGTGGGACCGTACGGCCGGATTTCAACCGGCAGCGGCCGCTCTATGCGTTGCCCCGGCCTGGCAAACCCCGGTCACAGCCCGGTTTTTCAGGCGCCCAGCACCCCGCGCCGGACCTGGTCCAGTTCGATGGACTCGAAGAGCGCCCGGAAGTTGCCTTCGCCGAATCCCTGGGCGCCCTTGCGCTGGATGATCTCGAAAAAGATCGGCCCGATCACGGTGCGGGTGAAGATCTGCAGCAGCATTTCGTCCTGCGCCGGCGCGCCGTCGATGAGGATGCGGTTCCGCGCGAGGCGCGCAGCATCTTCGCGATGGCCCGGAAGCCGCGTCGGCAGCGCCTCGTAATAGGTGTCGGGCGTGTCCTGGAAGGCGACCCCGCGCTCGCGCAGCGCCTCCACCGTGGCATGGATGTCGTTGGTGCCGAGCGCAACGTGCTGGATGCCCTCGCCGCGGTAGTCCACCAGGTATTCCTGGATCTGGCTCTTGTCGTCTGCGCTTTCGTTGATTGGAATGCGAATGCGGCCGCATGGGCTCGTCATTGCCTTCGACTTGAGGCCCGTCAGCTTGCCTTCGATATCGAAATAGCGGACTTCGCGGAAGTTGAAGAGGCGTTCGTAGAAATTGGCCCATTCCTCCATGCGGCCGCGGTGCACGTTGTGCGTGAGGTGGTCGATGTACGTGAGACCCGCGCCCTTAGGGTTTGGATCGGTTCCCGCGAGCGGCACGAAGTCGACATCGTAGATCGAGACGTTCGCGCCACCGTTGGCGGACGACCCCGGATACCGGTCGACGAGATAGATGAGCGAATCGCCGATGCCCTTGATCGCCGGAATGTTGAGTTCCATCGGGCCGGGGTGGTTTTCGACGCCCCACGCGCCGTTCTCGACGCACGCCCGATACGCCCGCGCCGCGTCGGCAACGCGAAAGGCGATGGCGCAGATCGACGGCCCGTGCACACGCGCGAACGACTGCGCGAAGGAGTGCGGCTCGGCATTGACGATGAAGTTGACCGCGCCCTGGCGATACAGCAGCACGTCCTTGGAGCGATGTCGTGCCACCGCGGTGAAGCCCAGCTGCTCGAACAGACGGCCGATCGCCGCCGGGTCGGGTGCCGCATATTCGATGAATTCGAATCCGTCGGTGCCGAGCGGATTCTCCCAAAGATCGTCCGGGTGGGACGTGGCCATCGCCGTCTCCGCAGTCGCCGTCATGTCGCGATCTTAACCAATATGGGGATGAAGAACCGCGCTGCGAGCCCCGCCGCGCAGGTGACTGCGCAGGTTTCTCACGCGTCGGCCAGGATCGCGCGCTCCGCGTTCGCGTCGAGCACGTGACCCCACGCGCCTGCGTTGTCGCGCGCCGCCAGCCACGCCGCGGTATCGGCGATCGTTCGGTCGAGCGGCCGGGTGGCAAGGCCCGCATCGTGCGCACGCGACGCGTCGATGGCGAGGAAGCCGGCGCTGTCGGGTTCGCTCGCCGGCAACCACAGCGGCAGCCCGATCCAGGGTTGCACGCCGTGGGCGGCCAGGCGCGCGTCCGGAATCCACGCGGGCGCAGGCGACGCGGAAGCTCCGTCCACGAGCGCGTCGACGAGATCGCCCATCGTCCATTGACCCGCGGGACTGCACGCGTTGAAAGTACCGCTGGTGTCGCGCTCGACCAGATCGACCATCCACTGTGCGAGATCCCGCGCGTCGATGAACTGCACCGGGCGCTCGCGCGGTGCCGGAACGACGGCCCGATCCGGGCGCGCACCCAGCAGGTGCGGATGAACGAAGCGGGCCACCCAATAGCCGAACCGGTCGGTGGCATCGAAGGGTCCGACGATAAGGCCCGGCCGGACGTGCGACGCGCGCGCGCCGAAGGCTTCCGAGACCGCGGCCTCGCACGCGGCCTTGAGCGCGCCATAGTTCTTGGGAATGTCTTCGTTTGCGGGATCGTCGAGCGTTGCCACTTCCGCCGTTTCGGTGAGTCCCGGGCGATCCGAATGCGCATAGACCGACACCGAGGAGACGAACAGATAGCGCCCGACGCGCGGGGCGAGCAGCGCAGCCGAGGCGCCGACCACGCGCGGCACGTAGCCGCTCGTGTCGATCACGGCGTCCCATTGACCCTCGCCGAGGGCCTGGAGCCCGGGCGCGATGGCCGGGTCGCGGTCGCCGGCAATCGCCTCGACACGGGATCCCCACGGAACCGCGCTGCGGCCGCGCGTGAAGATCGTCACGGCATGGCCACGCGCCATCGCCGCCTCGACCACATGACGCCCGAGAAAGCGCGTGCCGCCTAGCACCAGCAGCTTCATGCGGCGGCGATTCGGCGTAGCAGCGTCGCGTGGAGCGCGGGATCGCCACAAGCCAGGACGTCGCCGCCGCCGTCGCATGGCCCGCCCTTCCAGTCGGTGACGACGCCGCCCGCCGACTCGATCAGCGGCATCAGGGCCTGGATGTCGTAGGGCTGCAACCCGGTCTCGATCACGATGTCGACCAGGCCCATGGCGAGCTGCGTGTAGCAATAGCAGTCGCCGCCGTAGCGCACCAGTCGCGCGCCTTCGGTCGCGGCGCGATAGGGCCCGGACTTGCCGGGCGCCTCGAAATGGCGCGGATCGGTCGTCGCGACGATCGCATCCTCGACCCTGGCGCAGGCGCGTGTGCGGAGCGTGCGGGTGCGCTCACCGCGCCGCCACTCCGCCTGCATGCCGCCCGCGCCTGCGAACATCTCGCCCACGAACGGCTGATACGCAACGCCGACTATCGGGCGCGTGCCGTCGTGGAGCGCGATCAGCGTGGCCCAATGCAGCTGGCCCAGGATGAAGCTGCGGGTGCCGTCGATGGGGTCGATGACCCAGGTCAACGGCGAAGCGCCCGCCGTCCTGCCGTGCTCCTCGCCCAGGATGCCGTGGTCGGGATAGGCACGGGCGATGGACGCGCGGATCACCGCCTCGGCCGCGCGGTCCGCTTCGGTCACAGGGTCGTAGCCTCGCGTGCCGCCCTTGTCGATGACGGCGATCGGCTCGCGGAAGTGCGGTAGGATCGCCGCCCCCGCGGCCACGGCAACGGCGGCCGCGAACTCCAGGTATTCCGCGTTGGACGCGGCAGGCATCGCCAAGGCTATCGCGGGATGATCGACACGCCGGCGAGCTTTTCCTGCGCTTCGAGCAGCGACGGCACGTACTTGTCGCCGAAGCCGAGCGCATTGGCCGTGACGAGGCTCTGGTGCACCGCCTCGCCGACAATGGACGGCAGCATCATCGATTCGGTGAAATGCGTGTAATAGCGGAGGTCTTTCGCCGCGTTGACGAGCGTGAACTTGAGGCCCGACAGGTCGCCGCTCTCCAGCATCTTGCCGACGACCATCTGGAACAGGCCGGAATTCACGGCGCCGGCGGAGATGACCTGATGCAGCTTCTTGATCGAAAGGCCCGACTTGGCCGCGGCCGCGCACGCTTCGGCGGTGGCCGTGCAGATCGCCTGGGCGATGAAATTGTTGATCAGCTTGAGCACGAGACCGTGTCCTGCCGGACCCGCGTGGATGATGTTCTCGCAGAAGGCGGAAAGCACGGGCGACAGCTCGGCGAACGTGGCGTCGTCGGCACCCACCATGATGTTGAGCTTGCCGAGCTCGGCCTCCACCGGCGTGCGCGCGAGCGGCGCGTCGACGAATTTCACGCCCTGCTTCGCGAGCGCGTCGCGCATCTTCGTCGTCGTCGCCGGTTCGCTCGTCGACGTGTCGACGATCGTCAGCCCTTTGCGCGCCGCGCTTGCGAGACCGTTCTCTCCGAACACGATCTCCTCCACCTGCGGCGCGCCCGTCACGCACAGAAATACGATGTCGGCGTTCCGCGCGACATCGGCGCTCGTCGTGAATTCTTTCGCTCCTTTTGCCACCAGATCGTCGACAGGGCCGCGGTTGCGATGCGCGCGCACCGCCAGCGGATATCCCTTGGTGACGAGATTCTTTGCGATGCCGTGACCCATCAGCCCGACGCCGACGAAGCCGATCCGGGGTTTGTCCATGCGTTCCTCCGTGGAAAAAGCTCGAACAATAGCGAACTTCAGTCCACCGCGGTGGGTTCCGCGATCGAACGCGCCCGCACGGCCACTGGCGACACCGGCGGCATCGACTGGACGCGCCGTCGTTCGTGCCACGCCATCGCCAGCCCGCTGCCGGCAATGATCGCCATCCCGGCGAGCGCCCAGTGATCGGGAAATTCGTCGAAGACGATCCAGCCTATGAGCATCGCCCATACCAGCTGCATGTAGGTGAAGGGCGTCAGCTCCGTCGCGGTCCCGCGCTGGAACGCAAGGATGAAGAGGAAGTGTCCCAGGGTGCCCAGCACACCGGCCGTGCAGATCAGCAATACGTCAGTGACGGGAACATGCGGGCGCGTGTCGAGGAATGGCAGCACCGGCGTCATCACCAGCGCGCACACGAGCGCGGGGTAGAAGAGCGTGACGCGCGGGTCTTCGTCCGCCACCATGCGCGTGAGGATCTGGAACGTCGCGTAGACGAAGGCGGCGGTCAGGGCGAGCAGCGAAGCGCCGCGGAAAATATCGCTGCCCGGCCGCACGATCAGCAGCATACCGATGATGCCGGCCACGACGAACAGCATGCGTGCGCGTGTCATCCGCTCGTTCAGGCACAGCACCGCCATGACAATGACCAGCATGGGCGACGAGTAGTTGAGCGCCGTCGCGTCCGCGAGCGGCATGTACTTGAGTGCCGACATGAACAGGAGCGCCGAGCACACGATGACGAGACCGCGCGCGATCTGCAGCTTCGGCCGCGGCGTGCGGACGAGATCGAGGCGCATCGACGGTCCCAGCCACAGCGCCATCACCGCCGCTTGGAACCCCCATCGCGCCCACACCAGGAGCGGTACCGGGTAATGCGGCGCGAGGTGCTTGACGATCGTATCCAGCGCGGCGAAGCACAGCGTGGACGCGACAATGAGCATGATCGCGGACGATGAAGCATGCGTTGCGCGCATGGTCGTACTCTACGGGTTTTACGTCCTCCCGCAGCGCTCCGCGCTGTCAACGCGAATATTCCACGCATGCAACGACGGCGATTCCGTTGCGCGCCGGGCGCCTTGAGATCAATGCCTTGCTGCGGTCTGCAATGGAACTTCGCGAAACCGAGGTGGCAAGCAGCCGACGAGCGGCAGCATGCAGGCTCGCGATGCCACGGTTTTGGCACTGGGCCAATCCACTGCCAATCTTGATCGAGAACGTCGCGGCCGGCCCGCGCGCATAATGTCGCGCTGACGCTTGCGTTGCGCCATGACCAACACCAGGAGACGTTCATGCTTGCCCGTCGCGCCGTCCGCTTTCTCCTAGTCGCCGTTGCGCTTGCGTGTCTCGCGCCGCTCGCGGACGCGCAAAATTTCGCCGAGAATCGCGTCGTGATCCAGGTCAGCGACGCCGATTCGTCGAAATGGAATCTGGCGCTCAACAACGCGAAGAATCTGCAAACCGACCTCGGGGCGAAGAACGTCGACATCGAGATCGTTGCGTATGGTCCCGGCATCGGGATGCTGAAGGCCGACTCCGTCGCGGGCAATCGCATCGGCGAGGCGCTCGGCGCGGGCGTGAAGATCGTTGCCTGCGAAAACACGATGCGCGGGCAGAAGCTCGCCAAGGCCGACATGCTGAACGGCATCGGCTATGTCGATGCGGGGGTCGTCGAGATCATGCGCCGGCAGCAGGAGCACTGGGCCTACCTGAGGCCCTAGCTGGCGCCTCCGCGCTGCAACGCGCGGGATAAAGAGCCCCGCCGCCGTTCCTTGTTTTGCACTGCAGCACCGTCCCCCGGTGCGCCGTCGGTCCTGCTTGGCACAAAGCTTGCCACTTGGCTTGGTTACCATGCTTCCGGACCCTCAAACGGCATCGGGGCTGTCGCGTTGCGGCAACCGCCGTCCTGGCGCGCGTCGCTGCGCGTCGTTTAGCGAAGGGCGCCGCGCCGCACGGACGTGGCCGAGGCCATGAAGCGCAGGACCGACATCGGGGTCTTCGCGCTGGCGCTGGCTGCCGCGGGCGTAGCAGCCAGCGCGGTCATCGGCTTCCTGATCGACGACCCGTTTCTGTTCGAGCCGCTGCCGACACTGCCGGGGATGTTTCTCACGGGAGCACTCGCGATCTTCCTGGGCGCCGCCGCTTTGCTCCTGGGACGGCGGACGCAGCGGACCGAGCGGCTGCGCGCCATCCTCGGCGCATTCGTCGCGACCATCGGCGCGCTGGGCGCCCTCCAATGGTTGAGCGCGACGCAATGGGGAATCGACCTCGCAAGCCTGGCGTTGAACCTGCGCTCGGACTGGGGCCTTCCCGAGCCCGGCCTCCCTTCGCCGGTCGCCTGTGTTTGCCTCATGTTGCTGGGCGTTGGCGTCGCCGCTCTCCCGCTCGCAGCGCGCCGGCATTCCGTGCTGCCGCTCGCGACCGTGGCGGTGATCGCCGCCATGTTCGGCGCGACTACGCTTGCGGGCTACCTCTTCCGGATCGAATTCCTCATCAGCTGGCCGAGCCGCACGCCAATGCCACCGCAGTCTGCGGCCGCGATCACGTTCCTCGGACTGGGGCTCTGGCGAGCGGTGTTGCTCCGCGCACAAGGGGACGCCGAATCGCAGCTGGTCGACAAGGCACGGCTGATCGAAATGACCGCCGTCTGGGTACTCGCGCTGTGCGCGCTGGTCGCAGGTGTATCGACGTTCGCGCTGGCGCAGTACGAGTACCGCGACCTGGCGCGCGCGGATCTCGAGCGAACGCTGCGCGAACGGCGCGCGTTCCTGGAATACGCGCTGACCGAGCACACGCAGCAAGTGAGTCTCGCCGCCGCGCTGCCAGACCTCGGAGCGGTACGCGCATCGCGGCGGGTCGCCCTCGAGACGGCGGCGCGAACGCGCACCCAGCACGGCTTTTCAGGCTGGCGCTACGAGATCGGCGACGAGGTCGTGTCGGCGGGAAACTTCATCGACAATCCGGTGATGCGCGTGCAGTTGCATGGGCCATTCGCCACCGAGCTTCTCTGGCGTGAGGGCTACTACCTGCGCACGCGACTCGCGCTCCATGACGGCACGCGCCTCGTCGGGCACGCGGTCGCGGAGGAGCCTTTCCCGGAGCTGACACGCTTGAAGCTTTTGGCGGACTCCCGCGGCGAGACGGGCGAGATGGCACTGTGTGCAATTGCCCCGGCGGAAACCGCGATGCGATGTTTTCCCCTGCGTTCCAACCCCGACGCCGCCTTGGTGCCACGGACGATCCGCGGCAAGGTACTGCCGATGAGCCGTGCGCTCGATTTTGAAACGGGTGTCGAGGAGACCCTGGACTATCGCCAGCACCGCGTGCTGGCGGCGTACGGTCCAGTCGGGTTCACGGGCCTCGGCATGGTAATCAAGATCGATGCAGCGGAGCTCAACGAGCCGCTCGGGCGCCGGTTCGGCGAAGCGATGCTGATGCTGTTCGCGCTTGCGGCGGGAGGCGTGTGGCTCACGCGCCGGCGGTTGCGGCCGCTCACCGCCGCGCTCGTGAACGCACGCGAGGAGTCCGCACGCGTCGCGCAGCAGTTCAAGGCGGCAGCCGAGTCGAGCCTTGACGCCTACTTCATTCTCGACTGCGTTCGCGACACGCGCGGCGCGATCGCGAACTTCCGCGTGTCATATATGAACGCGAGCGGCGAGGTGCTGAGCGGCCGTCCCAGCGAAGAAATCCGCGGCCGGACCTTGCAGGAGGCGCTGCCTCCCGCAGAAGCGGCATTTTTCCTGGACCGCTATCGCCGGATCGTGCAAACCGGCGAATCGCTGAACGAGGAGTTCCGCACGACAAATTCCGAGGTCGGCGTGCTATGGGTCGCACACCAGGCGGTCAAGCTGGGGGACGGCGTCTCCGTGACCGCGCGCGATATCACGCAACGGAAAACGATCGAAGCGCAGCTGCGGGAGCGCGCGGAGAACGACGTGCTGACCGGCATGCCGAACCGCGCCCGCTTTTTCGAGCGACTCGAAGGCGGTCTCAAGCGCGCGCGCGCCGAGCGCACCGGCGTCGCCGTCCTGTTCCTGGACCTCGATCATTTCAAGCAGGTGAACGATCGCAACGGACATGCTGCCGGCGATGCGGTGCTGGTGGAATTCGCGCGGCGGCTGCGGAGCTCGGTACGGGAGACGGACATCGTCGCGCGCCTGGGCGGCGACGAATTCGCGATCCTGCTGGCGGATATCGACGCCACCAGCGAAGCCGAAACCGTGGCCATGCACATCGTTGCGGCCATCGGCGAGCCCTTCGTCGTCGAGGGCAGACGCCTTCACGTCACCACGAGCATCGGCATCGGCTACTGTGCGCGCGGCATGGAAACGGCGCAGTCGCTTTTGGCCCGCGCCGACCGCAAGCTCTATCAGGCGAAAGCGGCAGGTCGGGGTCGCTTCGCAAGCGCGCAGGAGTCGCGCGCCGCCTGACACTCATGCGTCAAGCTGGAGCGGGTGAAGGGAATCGAACCCTCGTCGTAGGCTTGGGAAGCCTCTGCTCTGCCATTGAGCTACACCCGCTTTGCCTTTGCTCGTGGGCTGTAACGGCCCGCTAGCGCAGCCACTTGTTCACGATGCGATCGTAGTCGCCGCTTGCCTTGGCGAGATGGAAATACTGGTCCATCCACGCCTTCATCGCGCCATCGCCGCGCGGCAGCAACCACGCCATCTCGCCGTACTGCAGCGGCTTGTCGGGATTCACAGGGCAGAGTCCCGGCCGCAGCTTCGACTGGACGATCGTCTCGACCGATTCGGAAATCATGACGTCTGCGTTGCCCTTCAGGATCTCGTCGAAGATCGTCACGTTGTCGTTGAAGATGACGATCTTCGCCTGCTTGAAGTTCGCGCGCGCAAAGCGCTCGTTGCTGCCGCCGGGGTTCTCGATCACGGTGACGCCGGGCTTGTCGATGTCCGCGATCGTCTGGAACTTCGCGACGTTCTCGCACTTGGTGATCGGCGCCTTGCCGTTGACCATGTAAGGCGTCGTGAAGAACGCCGCCTTCTGGCGGTCGAGCGTAACCGAGATGCCGCCGACCGCGACGTCGCATTTCTCGGTGAAGTCCTTCATCAAGGTCGGCCAGCCCGTTTTCACCATCTCGACTTCGACGCCGAGCGATTTCGCTGCGGCCTGCACGAGATCGATGTCGAGCCCTTCGTAGGCGGCATCGGGTTTGTAGAGGCTGAACGGCTTGTAGTCACCGGGCGTGCAGACGCGGAGTTTGCCCGACTTCACGACGTCGTCCAGGCGGGACGGGGCGACGACCTGGGCGACCGCGAGCGGGGCGGCGAGCGCAGCGAAGGCACCGAGCGCAGCGGCGAAAAATCGGATCGACATGGCGACTCCAACATGAGAAACGGAAAAGCGACGGGAACCGGTTCCCCGAGCGGCGCGATTGTAACGCTCCGAGCCGCGCAGATGTTTCCGAATGTTTCCAGTCGGCGTAAAACCGCGGAATCCTCAGCGTAGTCAAAATGTTGCGGCGTTTGCATTGGCATCGCCGCCAACGGAATCAACGTCGCGCTGCGCGGTCATAACCGCATCCTGCATTGCGCTCGTCCGTATCGGCGCAAATGCCGTCCATTTGCGCTTCAGGGGACTTTGAACGATGTCGCGACGCCGCGTCCTGACCGTCGCAGTGTGCGGATTGCTCGCCGTGGGCGCGGCCGTGGCCGCGTTTCGCTATGTGCCGGGCTCGCGCGCCGCCGCACCCAAGGCGGTACCCGCCGTTCCCGTCACCGTCGCCCCGGTCGTCACCAAAAGCGTTCCAGTCAGGCTTTATGCGATCGGGAACGTCGAGCCGTCGACGACCGTAGCCTTGAAGGCGCGCGTCGACGGCCAGATTGTTTCGGTGGCCTTCAAGGAAGGCGACCAGGTCAAGCAGGGCGCAACGCTGTTCGAAATCGACCGGCGGCCGTTCGAAGCGCTGCTCAGGCAGGCGCAGGCGAACCTTGCGAAGGACAAGGCGCTGCTGGACCACGCCAACCAGCAGGAAAAGCGCTACAAGGAGCTGCTCGACCAGAAGTTCATCTCGCCGGACGGCTACGAGCAGGTCCGCACGAACGCCGAGACCGCGGCCGCCACCGTCGGCGCCGACGAGGCTGCCATCGAGACCGTGCGCCTGTCGCTCGACTACTGCACCATCCGCTCGCCGATTACCGGCTACGCCGGAAAAATAATGATCCAGCAGGGCAACCTGGTGAAGGCGAACGACACCAGCCCGCTGGTCGTGCTCAACCAGATCGTCCCCGTCTTCGTCGAGTTCTCCGTGCCCGAGCAACGCCTGCCTGACGTGCGCCGCTACCAGGCGGACGGCGAGCTTCAGGTGAGTGCCGCGCTCGTTGATTCATCCCATGCGGCGGCGACGGGCACGCTTTCGTTCATCGACAACACCACCGACGTCGCGACCGGCACGATCAAGCTCAAGGCCGAGTTTCGCAACGTCGACACGGCGCTGTGGCCCGGCCAGTTCGTGAACGTCGTGCTCACGCTCACGCAACAGAAGGACGCCGTGGTGGCGCCGTCGCGCGCCATCCAGAACGGTCCCAACGGCCAGTACGCGTTCGTCGTCAGGCCCGACCAAAGCGTGGAGCTCCGACCGGTCAAGGTCGCGCGCACGGAGGGCGACGACGCGGTCGTCGCGTCGGGCCTCACGTCGGGCGAGCAGGTCGTCACCACCGGACAGCTCCGGCTGGCGCCCGGGATCAAGGTGGCGCCTGGCGACGCCGGCGCGCAGCATGCCTAGCTTCACGGCATGAACATCGCGGCGCTGTTCGTACGCCGCCCGGTCATGACGCTGCTGGTCATGATCGGCATCCTGATCTTCGGCATGGCGGGCTATCGGCTGCTGCCCGTCAACGCATTGCCGAACGTCGATTTTCCGACCATCCAGGTGCAGGGGCTCCTGCCGGGTGCGAGCCCCGACACCATGGCTTCGGCCGTGGCGACGCCACTCGAAAAGCAGTTTTCGACCATCGCCGGCATCGACTCGATGACCTCGGTGTCCACCAACGGCGCGACCACGATCACGATCCAGTTCGCCCTCGAGCGCAACATCGACGCCGCGGCGCAGGACGTGCAGTCGGCGATCGCAGCGGCCGCGCGATCGCTGCCTTCGTCAATGCCGACGCCGCCCACGCAGCGCAAGGTGAATCCCGCGGATGCGCCGATCATGAATCTCGCGCTCACTTCCGACACGCTGCCCCTGTCGTCGGTCGACGAATATGCCGAGAACAACCTCGCGCAGCGCATTTCCACCGTCAGCGGCGTCGCGCAGGTGCAGGTCTACGGCTCGCAGCAGTACGCCGTGCGCATCCAGCTCGATCCCAATCAGCTTGCGACCCGTGGAATTGCGCTGACCGACGTCGAGCAGGCCGTCGGCAATTCGAACGTGAACCTGCCGACCGGCACGCTCTACGGCCGCGACCGTGCGACGTCGGTGACCGCGACGGGGCAGCTGAACGACGCCAAGCAATACGCGCCCATGATCGTGACGTATCGGAACGGCGCGCCGGTGCGCCTGGAGCAGATCGGCCACGTCTTCGACAGCGTGCAGAACGACAAGGTGGCGGCCTGGTACAACGGAACGCGCGGCGTCGTCCTGGCCGTGCAGCGGCAGCCCGGCACCAACACGATCGAGGTGGTCAACGCGATACGCGCGATCCTCCCCTCGTTCCAGGCGGCGCTGCCGCCTTCGGTCACGCTGTCGATCCTCTACGATCGCTCGCAGTCGATCCGCGAATCGGTGCGCGACGTGCAGTTCACGCTGCTGCTCGCACTGGGCCTCGTCGTGGCGGTCATCTTCGTGTTCCTGCGGAGCTTCTCCGCGACGCTGATTCCGAGCCTCGCTCTGCCGATGTCGATCGTGGGCACGTTCGCGCTGATGTACCTGTTCGGCTACAGCCTCGACAACCTGTCGCTGATGGCGCTCACCCTGTGCGTCGGCTTCGTCGTCGACGATGCGATCGTGATGCTCGAGAACATCACGCGGCACATGGAGATGGGGCAGCCGCGGATGCAGGCGACGCTCGATGGCGCGAAGGAGATCGGCTTCACCATCGTGTCGATGACGCTGTCGCTGGTGGCCGTGTTCATTCCGGTGCTGTTCATGGGCGGCATCCTCGGCCGGCTGCTGCACGAGTTCGCCGTTACGATCATCGTCGCGGTGCTGATCTCGGGCTTTGTTTCGCTCACGCTAACGCCACTGCTCTGCAGCCGGATGCTGAAGGTCGAGCATGGCGCGCACGGGCGGCTATATGCGTGGTCCGAGCGCGTGTTCGACCGAACGCTCGAGCTCTACCGCAGCAGCCTGCACTGGGTGCTCGCCCATCGCGGCCTGACGATGGGCGTCTTCGGCGGCATTTTCATCGGCACCGGCGTGCTCTTCGCGACCATGCCCAAGGGCTTCCTGCCGAGCGACGACGTGGGCCAGCTCTTCGTGATCACCGAGGCCGCGCAGGACATCTCGTTCGACGCGATGTCCAACCTGCAGCAGCAGGTCGCCGCCATCGTTCGCGAGAATCCCTACGTCCAGGACGCGATGTCGTTCGCGGGTGCCGGCGGACCCAGCGCATCGCTCAACAGCGGCCGTATTTTCGTCACGCTCAAACCGCGGGAGGAGCGTCCCTCGGCGGACGAGATCGTGCAGCAGCTCCGACCTGCGGTGCAGCGTGTCGCCGGGATCCGCGCCTACGTCCAGAACATCCCGGCGATCCGCATCGGCGGCCAGGTCACCAAGAGCCTCTACCAGTACACGCTGCAGGGCACCAGCACGTCGGAGCTCTATCAATGGGCCCCGCAGGTCGAGGCGAAGCTTCGCACGCTGCCGGGGCTCGTCGACGTCTCGAGCGACCTGCAGATCACGCAGCCGCAGGTTTCCGTCGAGATCGACCGCAACAAGGCCGCTGCGCTCGGCGTATCGGCGCAGGCCATCGAGAATACGCTGTACGACGCCTACGGCTCGCGCCAGGTGTCGACGATCTATGCGCCGACCAACCAGTACTGGGTCGTGATGGAGCTGGAGCCGCGCTACCAGACCGACCCCTCGGTCCTGTCGATGCTCTATGTGCGATCGACCAGTGGCGCGCTGGTGCCTTTGAACGCGGTGGCCACCCTCAAGCCGGCGATCGGACC
>Ga0207683_10002068_pt1 | contig 17743 bp, 22 predicted proteins | sample KBSM73metaG_FD_184333 | JGI IMG/M metagenome (GOLD analysis project Ga0207683, IMG submission 184333) | Miscanthus rhizosphere microbial communities from Kellogg Biological Station, Michigan, USA - KBS M7-3 metaG (SPAdes) (version 2) | ecosystem: Host-associated > Plants > Roots > Rhizosphere >... | reverse complement strand
CGACGCCGGCCGCCGCGAGGCGCGCGTCCACGGCGAGGAGGTCCAGCTCGCGCCGAAGGAGTTCGATCTGCTCTGGGAGCTGCTCGACCACCGCGGGCTCGTGCTCACGCGCGACCAGCTGCTCGAGCGTGTCTGGGGCTACACGTTCGCGGGCGACACGCGCACCGTCGACGTCCACGTGCGCCAGCTGCGCCGCAAGCTCGGTGACGCCTCGCCGATCGTCACCGTGTGGGGGGTCGGCTACAAGGTCGCTCCGCCCCGCGACGCGGCCGTCAACGCCTAGGCGGCGGTGGCCGCGATGCTGCGGTCGCTCCGCTTCCAGCTCCCGGCGCTCTTCCTGCTCGGGATCGTCGTCTCCGGTTTGGTCTCGGCCGCGATCGCGCTGCGGCTCTTTCAGAGCTACGCGCAGACGCGGTCGAGCGACCAGGCCTACGACGAGGTGGCGCGCGAGGCGACGGGCCTGACGCAGCTGTACGTGAAGCGCGCGGGCTTCCAGCGCCTCTCGGCCAAGAACCTCGAGCTCGCGACCGGCGACCGAATCTTCTACACGGGGCTGAACCTCTTCCCGGGTCAGTCGCCCGCGTTCACGCCCCTGCCGAAGGGCGTCCTCAACCAGCGGGCGTTCCGGAACCGGACCAAGCCGCTGCGCTTCCAGTTTCGCGCGCCGAAGAGCGGCGAGACGCTGCTCGCCGCGGCCAAGCGCGTGACGATCGGCCACCAGACGCTCGGAGTCCTGGTCGTCGCGAAGCCGAAGACGCTGCTTACGCAACGCTGGCTCGCGCTGATCGAGCGGCTACTGCTGGCGTTCGCGGCGGGCCTGGTCGTCGCCGCCGCCTTCGCGTGGTACCTGTCGCGCCGGATCACGACGCCCGTGTTGCAGCTCTCGGTCGCGGCGGACGAGGTCGCGGCGGGGAACTACGACGTCGACGTGCCGGAGGGCGGCGCGGGGGAGATCGGCGAGCTCGCGGACCGGTTCGGCCAGATGGCGTCCCGCCTGGCCGAGGCCGAGGAGCTCGAGCGCAACTTCCTGATGTCGGTCTCACACGAGCTGCGCACCCCGCTGACGGCGATCCGCGGCCACGTCGAGGCGCTGCGCGAGGGCGTGGTCACCGACGAGGAGCTGCGGGTCGCTTCCCTCACGGTGATCGCGGCCGAGGCCGAGCGGCTCGAGCGGCTCGTCGGCGATGTGCTCGACCTCGCCAAGCTCGACGCGCACCGCTTCACGGTCCTCCAGGAGGAAGTCGACATGGGGCGGCTGGTCGACAACGCCTACGCCGCCTTCAGCGAGGAGGCGCGGCGGCGCGGGATCGAGTACCAGTGCGAGGTCGAGGCGAAGCCGGTGATCGTCTCCGACGGCGACCGCGTGCTCCAGATCATCTCGAACCTGCTCTCGAACGCCTTTCGCTGGACGCCCGACGGCGGGCGCGTGGGGCTGGAGCTGAGCGCGACCGACGGCACGGTCTACGTCGCCGTCGCGGACAGCGGGCCCGGCGTGCCGCCCTCGCAGCGGGAGCGGATCTTCCGGCCGTTCTGGTCGCGCGGCGGCGGCGGCACCGGCCTCGGCCTCGCGATCGCGAGCGAGCTGGCGGGCGCGCTCGGCGGCCGGATCGAGCTCGAGTCGTCCGCCGACAAGGGCAGCCGCTTCGAGCTGGTCCTGCCGACGCGGCCCCGGTAGCCTCCGCGCGTGGTCGCCGCCCCCGAGCTCGTCCAGCTGCCGCGCCGGCGATCGCCGCTTCGGGCCGCGCTCGTCGCGATGCGCCCGCGGCAGTGGTCGAAGAACCTGCTCGTCTTCGCCGGCCTCGTCTTCGCCGCGAAGCTGGGCGACCCGCTGCGCTGGCTCGAGGCCTGCGTCTGCTTCGTCGCGTACTGCGCCATCTCGAGCGCCTCGTACCTCGCGAACGACGTCCGCGACAGGGACGACGACCGGCTGCACCCGGTGAAGCGCTCGCGCCCGATAGCCCGGGGCGAGCTGTCCCCGAGGTCGGCCCTGACCATCGCGGCGGTCCTGGGGCTCGCCGCTCCGCTGCTGGTCGCCCCGCTCGGGCTCGCCTCGGTCCTGCTCGTCTTCGCCTTCGCCGCGCTGCAGGCGGGCTACACGATCCGGCTGAAGCACGTGGTGCTCGTCGACGTGCTGACCATCTCGGCGCTCTTCGTCGTCCGCGCCGCCGCCGGTGCCGAGGCCGTCGACGTCCGCATCTCGCCCTGGCTGTTGCTCTGCACGGCGCTGCTCGCGCTCTTCCTCGCGCTGGCCAAGCGCCGCGGCGAGCTCGTCCTCGTCGGCGCAGGACGGACACCGGGGCGGCCGGTGCTCGACGGCTACTCGCTGGAGCTCGTCGATCAGCTGACCGGGATCGTCGCCTCGGGCACCGTGATCGCCTACGCGATCTACACGGTCACGGCCGGCCATTCGCGCGCGCTGCTGGCAACCGTCCCGTTCGTCGTCTTCGGCGTCTTCCGCTACCTGCTCTTGATGCACCGCTACGACATCGGCGAGGAGCCCGAGCAGGTGCTGCTGAAGGACGTCCCGATCCTGCTCGCGGTGGCGGGGTGGATCGTGACGGCGGCGGCGATCCTCACGCTGACCTGAACCTCAAGCGCAGCCTCCTCCTCGTTGCCGCCCTGACGGTCGCGGTGGTGGTCGCTCTTGGCTTCTACTCCGACGGCAAGCTCTTCGACGAGCTGGCGAGCTTCCGCTGGGAGCTCTTCCCGCTGGCGCTTGCCCTCACGACGGTCAACTACCTGTTGCGCTTCTGGCGCTGGGACCGCTACCTCAAGCGCGTCGACATCCGCGTGCCGTTCGGCCGCAGCCTCTCGATCTTCGCGGCCGGCCTGACGATGACGATCACCCCGGCGAAGCTCGGCGAACTGCTCAAGTGCGCGCTCCTGCACCGCTCGTTCGCGGTGCCGGTGCGCCGCTCCGCGCCGGTGGTGCTCGCCGAGCGCGTGACCGACGCGAGCGGCGTCGTGGTCCTGGCACTGGTCGGCGGAGCGGGAACCCGCAGTTGGCCGCTCCTCGTGCTGGCCGGGATTGCGGTCGTCGGCGCCGTCGCGATCGTGCGGAGCCCGCTGCTCGAGCGGTTCGCGTTCTTCGGCGAGGCTGCCGAGGCGTCCCGCGCGCTCCTGACCGTCCCGCTCTTCGTCGCGATGACGCTCCTCTCGGCGGTGTCGTGGTTCTTCGAGAGCCTCGCCGCCTACGTCTGCGTCCGGGGCCTCCACCTCGACCTGTCGCTCGGCGACACGATCGTCGTCTTCTCGCTCGGAAGCCTCGCCGGCGCCGCCTCGTTCCTGCCCGGCGGCCTCGGCGTCGCCGACGCGAGCATGACGGGGCTGATCCGGCTGCTCGGAGACACGACGAAGGCGGCAGCCGCCGCGGGGACGGTCCTGATCCGCCTCGCGACGCTCTGGTACGGCGTGCTGCTCGGGCTGATCGGGCTCGCTGTCGAAGAGCGTTTGGCTCGGCGTCAGCCGGTCCGGCGCTCTTCCATGCGGTAGACGATCGCGTCTTCGCTTGTCTCGAGCTTCCGCTCGAGCGTCGACATCCGCCGCTCGACCGACTTCCAGCTCGAGGTGATCAGGTCGACGAGCAGTCCCAGGTCGTCGACGCGCGCGTGGCGCTCGGAGAGCAGGTCGCCCTCGATGCGCTCGAGCCGCCGGATCACCTGGTTCGTCAGGCCTCGGATCTCGGCGAGGTTGCGGCCGACCGGGCGGACCTGCTCCTGCAGCCCGTCCACGACGGCGTGCTCGATCTTCGCCGGGATCGTCGCCTCGAGCTCGGCAGCGGTCTGCGCCAGCTCCTCGACCTGTGCGCGGGCCCGCTCGAGCACGGCGTCCACCGCGGCCGCGTCGGGCCGCCCCTCGGCGGCTTCGCGGAGCCGCTCTCGTGCCTTTTCGATCGCGTCGTCGGTCATCGGCGGAGAGCGTAGAACTGCGGTCGGATGGCACTCTGTGCGTGATGGAGACGGTGGAGCGGGACGAGCAGCGCCTCGACACTGGCCTCGCGTACAGAGAGGGCGAGGCCGTGCTGGTCACGATTCGCCGGCGCGACCGGCGGTACGACCTGCGCGACGACGGTCGCGCGGTGGAGCTCGCCGGGCGGCCGGCTGGCTGGCGCGAGGCCGCGGCAGCTGCGGTCGGCGACCTCGGCCTGAACCTGACGCGGACCGGCGTCGTCTCTGTCCCCGCCGTCGAGGGCGGCGTCGACCGCGACTGGCTGGCGGGGCGCGTCGCCGAGGCGTCGCTCGCCGTGTACGACGCGCTGCTCGAGCTCGAGTGAAGGCCGCCGAGCTCGACTACGAGCTCCCGCCGGAGCTGATCGCGCAGACCCCGCTCGAGCGGCGGGACTCGTCACGGCTGCTCGTGCACGACCGCGCGACCGGCGAGACGCGGCACCGACGCTTCGATCAGCTGGCCGAGGAGCTTCCGGCGGGCACGCTCGTCGTCGTGAACGACACGCGCGTGCTGCCGGCGCGGCTGCGACTCGAGCGGCCGGGCGGCGGCGTGGCCGAGGTGCTGCTGCTCGAGCGCCTCGGCTCGAACGGCACCTGGGAAGGGCTTGCCCGGCCGTCCCGGAAGCTGAGGCCGGGCCAGCGGCTCGGGCCCGTCGAGCTGATCGAGCCGCTCGGGGAAGGGCGCTGGAAGCTGCGGCTCGAGGGGGCGCCCGCCGGCGAGGCCCCGCTGCCGCCGTACATCCACGAGCCGCTCGCCGACCCCGAGCGCTACCAGACGGTCTATGCGGCGCAAGAGGGCTCCGCCGCCGCACCGACGGCTGGATTGCACTTCACGCCGGAGTTGCTGGCGCGGTTTGACGTCGAGCGTGTGACGCTGCACGTCGGGCTCGACACGTTCCGGCCGCTCGCGGTCGACGTCGTCGAGGAGCATCCGCTGCACAGCGAGCGGTACGAGGTGTCGGAGGCGGCGTGGGCGCAGATCCAATCGGCCGAGCGGGTGCTTGCGGTCGGGACGACGACCGTGCGCGTGCTCGAGTCGCTCGCGCGCGGGGCGCCCCTATCGGGCCGGACCGACCTCTTCGTCACGCCCGGCTTCGAGTTCCGGCGCGTCGACGCACTCGTGACCAACTTCCACCTGCCGCGGTCGACTCTCTTGGCGCTCGTGATGGCGTTCGCCGGGGTGGAGGAGACGCGCGGCCTTTACCGGCTCGCGATCGAGGAGCGGTACCGCTTCTACTCGTTCGGCGACGCGATGCTGCTGCTGTGATGGCGCGCCCGAGCTGTGGACGAATCGCCACGCAACTGGCGCAGTCCCGCGACAGACACGCGCGCGTTCTCGAGTTACGCTCTCAGCGGGAGCGAGGGTGGCCCAGCAACCCCACCCAAAAGGGAGGGGGTGCGCTTCTTGGCTGACCGGTCGCCGGCCATGTCTGCCCGCGAATGGCGGACCTTCTGGCAGACCCGCGGGATGCGGGAGTTGGACGAGGTCGTCTCGGCGGCCTGGGCGCCGCTCGAGCGGGCGGGTGTTGCCCGCGATGCCTGCTTGTTCCGGATCGCGTCACTGCTCGGCAGCCGCGCTTCGACGAAGGCACTCGCGGACGAGCTCGACCGCCTCCTTCATGAGCTCGGCGAAGAGGCGGTGGCGATGGACCAGGCGCGGGCGGCTCACGCAATCGCCGGCTGGTTCGACGAGGCGGCGCGCGCATGACCGCGTTCGAGCTCCAGTCGACCGACGGTGCCGCCCGCGCCGGCGTCCTCAAGACGGCGCGAGGCGAGCTGCGCACACCGGCGTTCATGCCGGTGGGAACCAAGGCGACGGTCAAGGCCGTCGACCCGCAGGAGCTCGAGGCTCTCGGAGCCGAGATCCTGCTCTGCAACACGTACCACCTGCATTTCCGCCCGGGCGCCGACCTGATCGACGAGCTCGGCGGCCTGCACCGCTTCATGGCGTGGGATCGGCCGATCCTGACCGACTCCGGCGGCTTCCAGGTCTTCTCGCTGCGCCACACGATCCTGCGCCAGGACGACGAGGGCGTCACCTTCCGCTCGGTCTACGACGGGGATGAGGAGCGCTTCACGCCCGAGCTCTCGGCGAGCATCCAGCGGCAGCTCGGCTCCGACATCGCAATGTGCCTCGACGTGGTGCCGCCGCCCGAGACTCCGCGCCGGGAGCTCGAGCAGGCGGTCCGGCGCACGACGCTCTGGGCACAGCGCCAGCAGCGGGTCGAGCGCGCCTCCGGCCAGCTGCTCTTCGGGATCTCGCAGGGCGGCGCTGACCCGGAGCTCAGGCGCCGCAGCGTCGAGGAGATCGCCGCGCTCGACTTGGACGGGAACGCGCTCGGCGGGCTCGCGATCGGCGAGCCCAAGGACCAGATGCTCGAGACGACGGCCTGGGCCGCGGAGCTGCTCCCGCAAGACAAGGCGCGCTACTTCATGGGCATCGGCGACCCGGCCGGAGTGCTCGAGGTGATCGAGCGCGGGATCGACATGTTCGACTGCGTCCTGCCGACGCGGAATGCCCGAACCGGTAGCGCCCTCACCTGGGAGGGCCAGCTGAACATCAAGGCCGCGCGCTTCGCGCGCGACCAGCGGCCGCTCGACGAGAGCTGCTCCTGCCCCGCCTGCACGAGGTTCACGCGCGCGTACGTGCGCCACCTTCTGAACCAGCAGGAGATCCTGGGCCTGCGCCTGCTCAGCCTGCATAATCTGCGCTTCCTGCTCGACCTCGTGGCGGGCGCTCGCGAAGCGATCGAGCGGGGCGAGCTGCGGTCGTACAAGGCGGAGGCGCTGGCGCGCCTCGCGCCCGCCGAGGAGGCAACGTGGGCTACCTGATCATCATCGTCGTGCTCTTCGCCGTGATGTGGCTCTTCCTGGTCCGGCCGCAGCGGCGCAAGCAGGTCGAGCAGTCGCGGATGCAGGACACGCTCGAGCCGGGAGACGAGGTCCTGACGGCCGGCGGGATCCACGGCACCGTGCACGAGATCGAGGACGACATCGTCCACGTGGAGATCGCGCCCGGCACGGTGATCCGCGTCGACAGACGGGCGATCGCGGGCGTCGCGCAGGAACCCGAGGACGAAGGCGAAACCGTGGACGAGCCTGAGCCGACGCCCCATCCGGAGCAGGCCGGTCCCGACGACGCAAGCTAACCTGTTTCGACTCTTCGCGTGGCGAATAGACGCTCATACCTGATTCTGGTCGGCCTGATCCTGGTCGCTCTCGCCGGGGTGGCCGCGCTCGGCATCCCGGGCTCGCCCGCGCACAAGAAGGTCACGCTCGGGCTCGATCTGCAGGGCGGCCTGGAGGTCGTGCTCAAGGCCGTCCCGCCCAAGAACCAGCAGGTGACCTCGGACGGGATGGACACCGCGATCTCGACGATGCGGAACCGCGTCGACTCGCTCGGCGTGTCGGAGCCCGAGATCCGGCGCCAGGGCAACGACCAGATCGTGATCCAGCTCGCGGGCGTGCACGACCCGAACAAGGCCGCGCAGATCATCGGCACGACGGCGCAGCTGCAGTTCTTCGACCTCGAAGCCGACACGGTCACGCCCTCGAACGACGGCAACGGCCACGTGGTGGCGACGAGCAGCCTCTACAAGCTGCTCAGCCAGGTCCAGGACGAGGCGAAAAAGGGGACGCCGACCCAGTACTACCTGTTCAACGCGAAGAAGCAGCTGATCGCGGGGCCCGCGGACACCCGGGCCAAGCTCCTCGACACGCCGAAGCTCAAAGGGAAGGTGCCGAAGGGCGGCAAGATCCTGGCCGTCCCCGAAAACCGGACCGTGATCTCGTGTGACGCGGCCACCGGCTGCCCGGGCGTCCAGCAGGGCAACATCGCGCCGTCGTACTACTACCTCTTCAAGTACTACCCCGACCGCGCCGTCACCCCGATCCCTGAGGCCAACGGCAAGGACCTGAACAACGGCGCGATCAGCGCGCAGATCGGGACGCAGGCCGGCCAGGGCGCCGCGTTCGTCCAGCTCGGCTTCAAGAGCGAGGGCAACAAGAAGTTCCACGACATCACGCGCGCCGAGGCGCAGCGGGGCGCGGCGCTGGCCGCGGCCGCCGGCCAGACGAGCAGCGACCCGAACGTGATCCAGCAGTACGCCCAGCACTTCGCGATCGTGCTCGACGGGAAGCTCCAGTCGACGCCGTACATCGACTACAAGCAGAACCCCGACGGCATCGACCCGAGCGGCGGCGGGGCAGAGATCTCGAACATCACCTCGATCGGCCAGGCGAAGGACCTCGCGCTCGTGCTCAAGTCCGGCGCGCTGCCGTACCAGTTCCAGCAGATCGAGCGCACCGACGTCTCGGCCACGCTCGGCAAGGACTCGCTCAAGCAGGCAAAGACCGCAGCGCTGATCGGCCTCCTGATCGTCGCGCTCTTCCTGCTCGTCCTCTACCGCTTCCTCGGCGTCGTCGCGGTCGTCGGCCTCGGCATCTACGCCGCGTTCCTCTACGCGGCGATCCTGCTCTTCCACGTCACGCTGACGCTTCCCGGCTTCGCCGGCCTGATCCTGACGATCGGAGTCGCAGCCGACGCAAACGTCGTCATTTTCGAACGCATCAAGGAAGAAGTACGGTCCGGGAAGTCCGTGCGCGCCGCCATCGGCGCCGGCTACGCCAAGGGGTTCCGCACGATCGTCGACGCGAACGTGGTGACCGTGATCACCGCGCTCGTGCTGTTCGCCGTCGCGACCGCGGGTGTCAAGGGCTTCGCGTTGATGCTGATGATCGGCACCCTGATCTCGCTGATCACGGCCGTGGCGGCGACGCGCGCGATGCTGGGCCTGCTCGCGGGCTTCAGTTGGTTCGAGAACCCTCGCTTCATGGGCGCCGCCGGCCAGCAGCATGGCCGCTGGCTGCAGATCGACTTCATGGGCAAGCGCCGCCTGTGGTTCGCGATCTCCGGCGTGGTGATCGCGATCTCGATCGGCGCGCTCGCCGTAAAGGGGCTCAACCTCGGCATCGACTTCAAGGGCGGCACGCAGGTCACGTTCACGACGCCGCAGCCGACCTCGCTCTCCTCGGTCCGCACCCAGACCCAGAAGTACGGCCAGGAGCCGGTCGTCCAGGGCCGCGGCAAGACGTACGGCTCCGACGACTACAAGAGCTTCCAGCTGCGCCTGGGCACGCTCAACAGCGCGCAGACGAGCTCGCTCAAGTCCGACATGGAGACGAACTTCGGCACGAAGGCGATCCAGATCCAGACGGTGTCGGCGAGCTTCGGGAGACAGATCGCCCGGTCGGCGATCATCGCGATCCTCTTCTCGCTGCTCCTGATCATCCTCTACATCGCGATCAGGTTCGACTTCAAGTTCGCGGTACCGGTGATCGTCGCCCTACTGCACGACATCGTCATCACCGTCGGCGTGTACGCACTCCTCGGGCGGGAGGTCTCGAACTCGACCGTCGCCGCGGTCTTAACGGTGCTCGGCTACTCGATCTACGACACGATCATCATCTTCGACCGCATCAGGGAGAACGTCCCGCTGATGCGGCGGGCGCCGTTCGCGACGATCGCGAACGTCTCGCTCTGGGAGACGATCAGGCGCTCGCTGGCCACGACCTTCATCACGCTGCTGCCGATCGTCTCGCTGCTGATCTTCGGCGGCGCGACCCTGAAGGACTTCGCGTTCGCGCTGATGGTCGGGATCATCTCTGGCGCCTACTCGTCGATCTTCATCGCGGCGCCGCTCCTTACCACCTGGAAGGAGCGCGAGCCCGAGTACGCGCGGCGGGTCGGCCAGGAGCCGGAAGGCGGCCCCGACGAGGGCGGCTTCGCGGCGCGGCTGCGACCGCGCGCGCCGAGCGGCGGCCCGGCCGGCGCGACCGACGGCGGGACTCTCGCCCTCGAGGAGGCCACGCAGGCGGCAGCAGCGCAGCCGGCACCGTCGCTCGGCGACGCTTTGCCTCAGCCGGCGGCCTCCGCGGCCAAGCGCGAGCGCCGGCGCCAGCGCCGAAGCTCGAGGCCCCATGGCCGCACCCGCTGAACTGCGGGATATCGCGGAGAAGCTCGTGCTCGCCGGCGTCGGCGCGGTGGCGTTGACGGCCGAGCGGATCGACACGCTGGCGGAAGAGCTCGCCGCGCGAGGCGGCATGGGCCGCGAAGAGGCCCGCGCCGTGCTCGAGGAGGCGGTCGGGCGCTGGCGCAACGAGTCGGTGCGGCTCGGCGAGCGGACCGGCGCCGGGTTGTCCGGGCTCTTCCGCGAGCTCGGGCTCGTCACGCGCGACGAGCTCGAGGAGCTGGAGCTGCGGCTCGCGCAGCTCGAGCACCGGCTGCGGCTGCTCGAGCCTTGAGCGCGTTTGCGTACTTGCGCAGCGTCGACTTCGGCTGGTGGGTCGGCCGGAAGATCGCGCCTCGCGTGGCGGTGACCCTCGCTCCGGCCGCGGGCTACGGCGTGGAGCGGGTTCCGCGCGAGGGCGGGGCCGTGGTCGCGGCGAACCACTTCTCGGCGATCGACCATCCGTTGATCGGAGGGTTCTCACCTCGGCCGCTCTACTTTCTGGCCAAGTCGGAGTTGATGTCGGTTCCCGTGCTCGGCGCGGTCCTCCGCTGGCTCGGCGTCTTCGGCGTCCGCCGCGGAGAGGGCGACCGCGAGGCCGTTCGGCGCGCGCGCGAGCTCGTCCGGGCCGGAAACCTCGTCTGCATCCACGTCGAGGGCACGCGGCAGCGCTTCGGCCACCCGGGCCCCCTGCACCCGGGGGCGCTGATGATCGCGATGCAGGAGGGCGCGCCGGTGATCCCGCTCGGCCTCGACACCTTCCACTGGTCACCCCGCAACCGGCGCAAGTGCGCGGTCGTCTGGGGCAATCCGATCGACGTGAGCGACCTGCCGCGCAACCGCAAGGGCTACGCCGAGGCAAGCGAGCGCGTCGAAGCCGAGATCGTCCGCCTCTGGCGCGAGGCCGTCGCCGCCTGCGAGGCCGGCCTGCCGCCGGAGCTACCGGACGGCGCGCGCCGCTCGGGGATCAACCCGAGGCTCATGCAAGACTGAGGTCATGGCGAGCACGGCCAGCCGGAACCTCGGGCGGATCTCCGAGATCGCCCAGGTCGCGGTCCGCCACGGGTTCGGCTACTTCTTCGAGACGCACCGCCTGACCGACCTGCTCCCGGGCCGGCCGAAGATCGATCCGGACGCGCAGAGCCCGTCCGAGCGCGGACGGCACCTGCGCGAGATGCTCGACGAGCTCGGGCCGACGTTCGTCAAGTTCGGGCAGCTGCTCTCGACGAGGCCCGACGTTGTGCCGCCCGACATCGTCGCCGAGCTGCAGAAGCTCCAGGACGCGGTCACGCCGTTCCCGTACGAGGACGTCGAGCGCGTGATCCGCGAGGAGCTCGACCTCAGCGTCGAGCAGCTGTTCACGGAGTTCGACCCGACGCCGGTCGCGGCCGCGTCGATCGGCCAGGTGCATCGCGCGACGCTCCCGAACGGCCGCCGCGTCGCGGTCAAGGTGCAGCGGCCGAATGCCCCGCGCCAGGTCGAGGCCGACCTTGCACTGATGTACCAGGCCGCCCGCCTCGTCCGTGAGCGCGTCAAGGCGCTCGAGTTCATCGACCCGCGGCAGCTAGTCGACGAGTTCGCGCGCTCGATCCGGCAGGAGCTCGACTACCGCCTCGAGGGCCGCAACGCCGAGGCGTTCCACCACGACTTCTCGGGGCACCCGCACGTCCACATCCCACGCGTCTACTGGAGCTACACGCGCACGCGCGTGCTGACGCTCGAGCTGCTCGAGGGCTTCCAGCTCGCCGACCTGCCGCTCGACGCCTGGCAGATGGAAGAGCGGCGCCGACTCGCGTACCTGCTGACCGAGACGTGGATGACGATGATCTTCCGCCACGGGTTCTTCCACGGCGACCCTCACCCGGCGAACGTCTTCGTGCTCGGGGACGCCGAGCACATCGGCATCGTCGACTTCGGCCAGGTCGGGAAGCTGACCGACGACGACATGTCGAAGCTGACGCGGCTGTTCATCGACGCCGCGAACGAGCGGATCGAGCAGCTGCCGCGTCGCCTCGCCGACCTCGGCGTCCGCTACGACCGCGGGCGCGAGGAGGACTTCGTCGCCGAGTTGCGCGAGATGTACGCGCGCTACTTCGGCGCGAGCCTCGCCGAGATCGACCCGCTGCAGGTGATCCGCGAGGCCTTCCAGCTGATCTACCGGCTCAACCTGCGCCTCCCGACGCGCTTCGTGATGCTCGACAAGGCGATCGCCACGCTCGCCTCGGTCGGGATCGAGCTCTACCCGGACTTCAACGTCTTCGAGGTCGCGCGGCCGTACGCGCGGAGCCTGATGCTCGAGCGCTACACGCCGCAGCGCGTGCTGAAACGCGCCCGCACCGAGGGCATCGAGCTCGCGAGGATCGCGCGCGACATGCCGTACCAGATCCACGATTTCCTCGAGGAGGCGCGCGACGGCCAGCTCGAGGTCGGCTTCGTGCACAAGGGCCTCGACGAGTTCAGCCGCAAGCTCGACGTGGCCTTCAACCGGTTGGTGATCGCGCTCGTCACGGTGGGCGGCCTGATCGGCTCGAGCCTGATCGGCATCTTCTCGACGGAGGGCCCGCAGATCGCCGGCGTGAACTTCCTCTCGTTCGTCGGCTTCGTGCTCTCGGCGATCCTCGGGCTGTGGCTGCTCTGGGGCGTGATCCGCTCCGGACGGTTGTAGAAACCTCGTCGCAGTTCCGCAGGAAAGGACATCTGGCGGGGTGCAGGGGCGGGCGCTAGCGTCGCTTCCATGTCGCAGGCGCTGCTGCTGGCGGAGTCCGAGCCGGGAACACGCGAGTTCCTCGAGCGGCACCTGGCGAGCGACGGCTTCGCGGTGCTCGGCGCGCACGCGGGCCGCGAGGCGCTGGAGCTCGTCGAGCGCGAGCGGCCCGACCTCGTGCTGGTCGGCGGCCTCCCAGATGCACCGGCGCTCGAGGTCTGCCGCATCCTGCGAGAGGGCGAGCCGGGCCGCAGCTGGGACCGCGACGTCCCGCTGATCGTCCTCGGCGACGCCCGGGCGGACGCGGTTGACCGGGTGCACGCCTTCGAGCGCGGCTGTGACGACTTCGTCCCGCGCCCGTTTCACTATGAGGAGCTGGTCGCGCGGATCCACGCTGTCCTGCGCCGCACGCATCCCGCCGCGAGGAAGCGCCTGGCGGCGGGGCCGATCGCCGTCGACCGCGTTACGCGACGTGTCACCGTGCACGGCCTGACGGTCGCGCTGTCCGCGAAGGAGCACGAGCTGCTCGTGAAGCTGGCGACCGAGCCGACGCGTGTCTTCACCAAGGAGGAGCTGCTGCGAGAGGTCTGGGGCTACCGCTCGCTCGGCCGCACGCGCACCCTCGACTCGCACGCCTCTCGGCTGCGGCGAAAGCTCGCGCTCGCAGGAGCCGAGGACTGCGTGCTCAACGTCTGGGGTGTCGGCTACCGGCTGCTTGCCGACTACGAGGTGACGCGTTCGGCGTAGGCGATACGCTCCCGGGCATGGCCGAACCCGTGCGCGTGACCGTCGTCTCGGACGAGACCGAGGCAGAGGTGCTCTGCGGGCTCCTGCGCGCGAATGGGATCAAGTGCGGCGAGCGGCCGACCAACGAGGAGGACTCGGCGTTCGAGGGCTTCGGCGGCGAGGGCGGCCGCCGCGAGATCCTGGTCGACCCGTCCGACCTCGAGGCGGCCAAGGCGCTGCTCGAAGAGCAGTAACCGTCCGCCGCCGCGCCTAGCCTGGGCTCGTGGCGGCGCGGCGCGAACACATGCGGCACCACGGCACGTTCGGCGAAGACTCGTTCGGCCGCTACGCCGAGCACGCGGCCCGCTTCTTCGGGACGCCCGGGTACATCGTCGGGCAGACGATCGTGGTCCTGATCTGGATCGCGCTCAACTCGATCGCGGTCATCCAGCACTGGGACCCGTATCCGTTCATCCTGCTCAACCTGGCCTTCTCGACGCAGGCGGCGTACGCGGCGCCGCTGATCCTGCTCGCGCAGACGCGTCAGACCGAGCGCGACAAGATCGCCGGCGACAACGCCGAGAGGCGGCACCGAGAGCGAGAACGCTCGGCCTCGGAGCGCGTCGCCGCGCTCCGCGCCGAGACGGACAAACTTACCCAGCTACTGGAATCGAATACGGAGCTGACTCGCCAGGACAAGGAACTGACCGAACACGTGGCCGGCCTGACGCGTGAGATCCACGCCGCTCTGTTGAGCGGCAAATGAACGCGGCTTGAAGATGTCGAGCAGCGCCCGCATGACGTTCGTGTTGGGCGGACTCTGGTTGTGCGCCCGCACGATCTGGAACCCCTGACACGCCTGGTAGTCGTTCACCGCCGTCTGCGCGCCGAAGTACACCCCTTGCCTTGCGTCGAACGACGTGAAGGTGTCCTGGATGACGTCCGCGGTGACGGCCGTCGAGCAGACGGTGTAGGCGAGCGTCGCGCTGATGATGTCCTCGTCGGCCGTCGCCCGCTTTTTCAGCGTCGTGACCTGCTTCTGCAGGCCCTTGATCTGCGCGGCGAGCGACTTCAGCGTCGGGCCTCTGCTCTGGCTTGCGCCGGCCGGCGAGGCCGCGAGCAGCAGGGCGACCGCGGCGACGGTTGCGATGCCGAGAACCTGCCTCATGTGATGCCTCCCCTTGTTGCCTCTTGGAGCCACCACTATCGCACGGGTCTTACCCGGCCGTTAGGGCACCCTCGAGCTCGAGCAGCAGGCGCTTACGGTCGAGCCCGCCGGCGTAGCCGACGAGCGAGCCGGACGAGCCGACGACGCGGTGGCAGGGGAGCACGATCGGGATCGGGTTCCGGTTCATGATCGTGCCGACCGCCCTGGCCGCGCGTGGCTTCCCGGCGCGCCCGGCGAGCGTGCCGTACGTCGTCAGCTCGCCGTAGGGCACGCGGGCGAGCTGCTCCAGCACGGTGCGGCCGAACTCGCGGGCGGGGCGGAGGTCGACCTCTACGTCGAACTCCCGGCGCGTGCCGGCGAAGTACTCGTCGAGCTGGCGGCGGGCGTCGTCGGTCGGCCGCGGAGAGTGCAGCACCCGCGTGCCGAAGAGCCGCGCGAGCCGCTCGGCCTCGGCCGCCGGGTCGGCGTCATAGTGGATCTGGCAGACGCCGCGGTCGGTGACCGCGACGAACAGCGTGCCGACCGGCGAGTCGTGCAGCTCGTAGGCGACGTCGAGCAGGCCTTCCGCGGCAGCGGCGTCGCGGAAGCGCCGGTCGAGCTCGGTGGGAACGATCATGAGAGCTCCTTTCGGCGGAGTCGGCGGACGCCGGAGGAGGCCGCCTGGCGCGCGGCCTCCGGCGACTGCCCGAGGGCGTTGCCGATCTCCTCGTAACTCAGGTCGTAGCCGTAGCGGAGGAAGACCGCGGCCCGCTCTTTCTGCGGCAGGCTGTCGGTGAGCCGGCGAAGCTCCTCGTAGGGCAGGGGCTCGTCGACCGACTCGAGGTCGGGGACCTCGGCCGAGGTGGCACGCGTCCGGCGGAGCGCGTCGATCGCGACGTTGCGCGCGATCTGCAGCGCCCACGCGTGGAGGTGCCTCCCGTGCCGAAGCGTCGGGTAGGCGCGAAGCGCGCGCAGAAACGTCTCCTGGAACGCGTCCTCGGCGGCGTCGCGTCCGAGCATGCTCCGGAGCTGCGCGAGCACCGGGCCTCGCTGCTCCTCGTAGAACCGTTCGAACGGCGGAACTCGCACGGCTTCCATCATTCACACAAACGCTCGGGACCGCTCCTGCGTGAGATGCCATCCTTCCGCCGATGCTGGAGATGTCGCGTCGGCACTGGATCCGACTCCGCAACGTGGCGGCGTTGGCGGCAGGAGGTGTGACGCTCGGTGCGGCCTTCGCCGCGGGAGCGTCGTGGCCGATTGCCGTCTCGGGCGGCTGGGCCGTCGCCGCGATCGTGATCGGGCTGGCAGTGTGGCCGCGGATCCTGCGCATGGATGCCGAGCAGACGAAGGCGAACGCCCGGGACGAGGACTTCTCGCGCGTGACCGCCGACTTCGTCCTGCTGGCCGCCTCCGTCGCAAGCCTCGTCGCGATCTTCTACCTCGTCCACGAGGTCGGCGGGCATCACGGTCTGGTCAAGGTGCTGCTCGTCCTCCTGGCGGTGGGGGCGGTCGTGCTCTCGTGGCAGACGGTCCAGACGGTGTTCACCCTGCGGTACGGGGATCTCTACTACCGAGGGCAGGTCGGCGGAATCGACTTCAACGACCCGGAGCCGCCCGACTACCACGACTTCTTCTACCTGGCCTGGACGATCGGAATGACGTTCCAGGTCTCCGACACGAACCTCCAGACGAAGGCGATGCGGCGAACGGCGATCCGCCAGGCGCTGCTCTCGTTCGTCTTCGTCGCGGTGCTGCTCGCGGTGACGATCAACGTGGTCGCCTCGTTGCTCCACTAGCGTTACATTTGGCACATGAGCTCGGTGGCGTATCCCGCGCAGCCGACCGGGCCCGGCTGGTGGCGAACGGCATGGCTGATCGTCCTCGGCTGGCTGACGGCCGCAGTCGTGCTGGGCGGGCTCTACCTCGCCGGGACGCTCGTCGGCGCGATCGGCCGAAACAGCTACGCGGTCGGAGGGCCCGGCGGCCACGCGATCAACGACTGGCCCTTCGCGTCGAACGGCACGTGGAGCCTGCTCGCGGACGCCTCCGTCTTCGTCCTCGCGCTCGTCGTCACCACGGTGGCGATTGCGCGGCGGTTGCGGAGCCGCTTCGCGACGGTCTCGGAGGATCGCCTGTTCATCGTCCTCTTGTTCACAGGCGGCGTCCCGTACGTGACGTCGGACGACAGCGCACCGCTGCTCTTCCTGATCGCCGTCTGGGTCGTTCGAGCATGGGTCGTGAAGGACGACTTCCGAATCCAGCGTCCGTTCCTCCTGGCGACGAGCGTGGTGCTCGTCGCGACGATTGCGTCATATGGGTTGTTGCACCCCGTCTGGGTGCAGAGTGCGGATGCGAGCTCATCGATGCCGAAGTCCAAGCACCCGGCGGTGCTGCTGATGCTGCACAACACGAGTCGAGCGAGCGTCGAGCTCGAACGCGTCTCGGCCGGAGGCTTCACGGACGCTCGCGCCGGCTGGCCCTGGGAGCCCGGCGACCCCCTGCCGGTTCGGATCTCCGGCGGCCACACGGGAACGTTCACGCTGAGGATGCGGCCGGGAACCTGCGGCGACGGCTTGGTGGCCGACCTCCGCTATCGCGTACTCGGCCGCACGCTGCACGAGCCGCTCAGGCTGACGGTGCCGGGCCTCTCGTCCTGCTGACCCACTAGCCGCCAACGGATGCGTAGTCGCGGCGTGGTCCGAAAGGGTTGCGAAGTGGGGGACTGTGGTTTACAGTGGGGCGAAGTGGAGCATGCTGCTAGGTGAGTTCGAGCATACGATCGATGACAAGAACCGCCTCACGCTACCGGCCAAGTTTCGCCAAGCGCTTTCCGGCGGCCTCGTCATCACGCGCGGTATGGACGGGTGTCTCTACTGCTATCCCAAGGCGGGCTGGGAGCGGCTGGTCGAGAGCCGCCTCGCCGATCTCGACCCCCTCAGCCGAGAGGGACGCCTGATGCACCGCTACTTCTTCGCGGGCGCCGCCGAGGCCGAGCCCGACAAGCAGGGCCGCGTCATGCTGCCCGCGTCGATCGCGAAGAACGCCGGCATCGATCGCGAGGTCGTCGTCGCCGGCGTGAACGACCACCTGGAGATCTGGGACCGCGCGGCCTGGCGCGACCACGTCAAGGTTCTCGAAGGGAGTGCGGAGGATGTTGCCGAACGTCTTGCGTCCCAACGCGACTGACCACGTCCCGGTCCTCGCCGAC
>Ga0207683_10002067_pt1 | contig 17746 bp, 12 predicted proteins | sample KBSM73metaG_FD_184333 | JGI IMG/M metagenome (GOLD analysis project Ga0207683, IMG submission 184333) | Miscanthus rhizosphere microbial communities from Kellogg Biological Station, Michigan, USA - KBS M7-3 metaG (SPAdes) (version 2) | ecosystem: Host-associated > Plants > Roots > Rhizosphere >... | reverse complement strand
AGGGCGAGGATGCCGTCCAGTCCTTCAAGTACCCGGTCTCCGGCGAGGTCGGCCAGAAGACGACCTTCGGCTACGCGTTCCTGCGCTCGATCGAGCCGGGCTCGTACAAGCTGAAGCTGACGCTGGCCGCGCCGGGCGGACGGCAGGTCGGCGAGGCGACGACGGAGCTCTCCGTTCCGGAGGTCGGCAGCCCCTTCAACGCGGACATGGCTCCGGGCGAGGCGTCCACGATGCCGAGCGCCGAGGCCGTGGTCATCGCCGACGAGGCCGACGCCACGACCGCCGCGACGGCCGGATCGAAGCTGAAGATCATGCCGCCCTCGCGCGAGGCGCCGGTCGGCCTGCTGCGCCTCGAGGCCGACGCCGAGCCGCCGATCACGCGCGTCGAGTTCTACCTCGAGGACAAGCTCGTCGTGAAGCGCACGAAGCCGCCGTACTCGGTGGAGATCGATCTCGGCGAGGTGCCCCGCCGCCAGACCGTGAGGGCCGTCGGATACGACGCCTCCGGCAAGGTCATCGACGAGGACGCCTGGGCCATCAACCAGGGCAGCGCGCGGCTCGCGGTCAAGATCCTCCCGCGCGAGGATCCGGCCGGCGGCGTGGTGAGGGTGAAGGTCGCCGTGCAGTCGATCGGCGGGGGCGTCGCGAAGCAGGTCGAGCTCTTCGCCGGCGAGAAGAAGCTCAAGACCTGGAACACGGGGACGGGGCCCTACGAGGTCACGATCCCGATGACGGAATACACGAAGACGGACTACCTGCGGGCCACCGCGATCGCGGAGGACGGCAAAGAGGCCAACGACATCCGGTTCACGAAGGGGCCGCAGACGACCGTCGAGAACGTCCGCGTCGACGTCGTGCAGCTGCACATCTCGGCGCTCGACAAGGAGAACAAGTTCGTCAAGGGACTGGGCGAGTCGGACTTCAAGGTCCAGGAGGACGGGCGTCCGCAGGCGATCACGGGCTTCGAGCTCGCCGAGAAGCTGCCGCTCACCATCGGCCTCGTCGTCGACGGCTCCGGCTCGATGGATCAGTCGATGCCCTTCGTGCACGATGCATCGGCCGAGCTCTTCCGCGGGCTGATGCGGGACAAAGACAAGGGGTTCGTCATCGAGTTCCGCGAGCAGCCGCGGATGATCCAGGAGCTCACGGCGGACTCGGCCGCGCTGCAGCGCGCGGCGCGGGAGCCGGAGGCGCGGGGCGCGACGGCGCTGTACGACTCGATCGTCCTCGGTCTCTACCAGTTCCGCACCCTGCAGGGCCGCAAGGCGCTCATCGTCGTCACCGACGGCGCCGACAACCACTCGCACGTCGACTACGACACGCTGCTCCGCTACTGCCGGTCCGCGGGCGCGCCGATCTACTTCATCGGGATCAAGATCTCGGCTCTCGACTTCGGCGTCCGCAAGGCGATCAACGAGATCTCCCGCGAGTCGGGCGGCGAGGTGTTCCACATCAACAACGCGGAGAAGGTCGGCGAGGTCACGAAGCGGATCGAGGAGGAGCTGCGGTCGCAGTACATCGTCGCCTTCCGCACGGACTCGCAGAAGCCGGACGGCCAGTATCGCGCGGTGCAGGTTGCAGTGGACAAGCCCGGGGTGACGGCGCGGACCATAAAGGGATACATCCCGTAACGCCTCACTGGTCTAGACGGGATGCCGTGCTCTCGAAGGCGCAGGCCCGACTCGCGGACTGCTGCTTTCCATAAGCAGCTTGGTCGCCGCGGGACTTGCGGGCCGGTCCTCCGGCCCACGGTCGGAAAGAGCTCCGAAAACCGAAGACCTGACCCCATCGAAGCTGTAAGCGACTCGAAGCGCCGCGGGACTTGCGGGCTGCCGGTGCCCTCTTCTCTGGCGCCGTGCTCCTACCAGTTCACGACGATCGCGTGGCGGTTCGTCCACTTCACGACGCGGGCCTGGGGCGTCGCGGTCATCATCGCGACGAGGTCCTTCATCCGGACGAGAGCGACGACCGGCTTGCCGCTGCCCCAGAGGTCCCAGAACTTCTCCGCGGTCCAGACCAGCGAGTCGCGCACCTCCGCGCGCCGTTCGAACTCCGGCTCGAGCTCGCCCCGGTAGTCCGCGACCGGGATCGGCGACTTCAGCTCCCACGACACGCCGTTCAGGTAGTCGCGATAGCCGACGATCGGAGCGCCGCCGCCTTCGCGAGACGCCGTCGCCGCCGCGCTCGCGAGCTCGGCGCACATCGTCGCCTGCGGCATTCGCGGCCAGCCGAGCGAGACGGCCGCGCAAAACGCGGCCCATCCGACCGCGAGCGCCGCCAGCGCCAGGGGCCGCGCGTTGCGCGCGAAGAGCACGGCGGCCCAGCTCGCGAGGACCAGCACGGCCAGGGCGGGAGCGAGGATGCCGGCGAGCTCCGGCCGCGAGATCTCCGCGCGCACCTGGGGCACGAGCGGCAGCGCCACGGCGAGAGCCGTCGCGAGGCTCGCCTGGACCAGCCATGGGCCTCGCGACCCCTCCTGCGGCAATCCGCCCGCGGCGAGCAGCGCGGCCGCGGGGAGCGCGGGGAAGAGGTACGGCGGCAGCTTGCTGCCGGAGAGGGAGAAGAAGAGGAACACCGCGGCGAACCAGACCAGGAAGAAGAACGCGGGATCGCGCGGCCGGATCCCCCGCGCGACGCCGCGCGCGAAGAACGCCAGTCCCGGCAGGAAGCCGAGGAGGAACACGGGGACGAAGTAGTAGATCGGGCCGGGCCGCTTCGCCGTTCCGGTGGCGAACCGCTGGAAGTGCTCGTGCACGAAGAAGAACTGGAGGAAGCCGGGGTGCCGCCTCTCCGCCGCGACGAGCCAGGGCGCGGCGAGCGCGGCGAATACGACCGGAGCGGGCGAGAGCACGAGCGAGCGCAGCGTCGCGGAGAGCCTTCGGGTCGCCGCCGCCCAGGCGAGGAGGATCGCGCCGGGGAGGACGAGCGCGATCAGCCCCTTCGTGAGAAAGGCCGCGGCCGCGCAGGCGCCGGTGAGCGCGGCGGCGGCCGCCCAGCGGCGCCCCGCCTCCCGCCGCAGCACCGTCTCGCGCGCCGCGAGCAGCGTCGCCGTGAAGAAGAACGTGAGCAGGCCGTCCGTGAGGTTCGTGCGCGAGAACAGGAATCCCATGGGCGCCGCGAGGAAGAGGATCGCGGCCGCTCCGCCGCCGAGGCCGGCCGCTCTCGCCGCGAGCAGCACGAGGAGGGCGGTTCCCGTGCCGGCGAGCCGCGTCGGCAGGCGCGCGGCCCAGGGCGTCTCGCCGAAGAGCCGGAGCGAGGCGGCGTTCACCCAGTACAACAGGGGAGGCTTCTCGAAGTACGGCAGGCCGTTCAGCCGCGGCACGACGAAGTCGCCCGCCGCGAGCATCTCCCGGGGGATCTCCGCGTAGCGCGTCTCGTCCGGCTCCGCGAGCGAGGAGCCGGACGGCTCGATCCAGACGACGGCGAGGAGGACGAGGAGCGCGACGAAGATCGGGCCGCGCCGGTTCCTCGGGCTCTCGTTCGGCGCGTCCACGCGGGCGTCAGTCTAGCCCCCTCACGATGTAATATCCCCCCGCTTTGACCGCAGAATCCCGCTCCCGCTGGGCCGTCGTCCTCGGAGCCTCGTCCGGGTTCGGCGAGGCCTGCTCGATCGCGCTCGCGAAGGCGGGGTGGAACGTTTTCGGCGTCCACCTCGACCGCAAGGGGACGCAGCCGAACGCAGACCGCATCGCCTCCGAGATCCGCGGGGCGGGCCGCCGCGCCGAGTTCTTCAACGTCAACGCCGCCGACGACGGGAAGAGGGCGGAGGTCGTCGCGAAGATCCGCGAGGTCTGCGGCGGCGATCCTCCCGAGTCGCGCGTGTCCGTGCTGCTCCACTCGCTGGCGTTCGGCACGCTGAAGCCGTTCTTCGCGGAGCCGCGCGAGAACGCGATCAACAAGCCCCAGATCGAGATGACCCTCGACGTCATGGCCAACTCGCTCGTCTACTGGACGCAGGACCTCTTCTTCGAAAAGCTGCTCGCGCCGGGCGCGCGGATCTTCGCGATGACCTCGGCGGGAGACCACATCGTGTGGCCGGCTTACGGGGCCGTTTCGGCGGCGAAGTCCGCGCTCGAGTCCTACGTGCGCCAGATCGCCGTGGAGCTCGCGCCGCACGGGGTCGCGGTGAATGCGCTGCGGGCCGGGGTCACCGACACGCCCGCGCTCCGCAAGATCCCGGGCAACGAGGCGATGATCGAGCGCGTGACGGCGATGCATCCGGCGGGGCGGCTCACGAATCCCGCCGACGTGGCGAAGGCGCTCGTCGCGCTGGCCGGCGACGGCGGCGCCTGGGTCTCCGGCAACGTCATCGGCGTCGACGGCGCCGAGGACATCGCGGGGGGGAGATGACGGGTCTCCGGTTTCAGGTTCCAGGTCTCAGCCTCAGGTTGTCCGCTTGAACGAGGCGGTCCAGCCGAAACCCGACTCCCGACACGCGGCCCCGGCGGGCGACGCGTTCGAGCTCGTCAAGGAGAAGGCGGGCTTCCGCGAGTTCCGGATGCTCGCCAACGGGCTGCGCGTCCTCCTGCTCCCGAACCGCGTCGCGCCGGTCACGACGTTCGCGATCGTCTACCACGTCGGCAGCCGCAACGAGGCGGTGGGCTTCACGGGCGCCACGCACCTGCTCGAGCACCTGATGTTCAAGGGCACCCCGGAGTTCCAGCGCTCCAAGGGCACCGCCGTCGCGGCCGTGCTCGAGGCGCTCGGCGCGCGATTCAACGCCACGACGTGGTTCGACCGCACCAACTACTACGAGACGCTCCCGTCGTCCGCGCTCGAGGTCGCCGTGCGGATCGAGGCGTCACGCATGCGCGGCGCGCTCCTGCGCGACGAAGACCGCGTTCCCGAGATGACCGTCGTGCGCAACGAGTTCGAGCGCGGAGAGAACTCGCCGTTCCAGGTCCTCTACAAGCACACGTTCGCGACCGCCTTCCGCGAGCACCCGTACCATCACCCGACGATCGGCTGGCGCAGCGACATCGAGGAGGTCTCGACCGCGCGCCTCCGTGAGTTCTATGAGACCTTCTACCACCCGAACAACGCGACCGCGATGGTGATCGGGGACTTCGACGAGGAGCCGACGCTGGCGCTCCTGGCGAGGTACTTCGGCCCGATTCCCGGGTCCGACCAGCCGATCCCGCGGGTCTACACGGTCGAGCCGCCGCAGGAGGGTGAGCGGCGGTTCGTGGTGCGCCGCGCCGGTCAGATCGCGTGGTGCGCGATGTCGTGGCGCACCGTCGAGGCCCGTCACTCCGACACGCCCGCCCTCGCGGTGCTCGGCAACGTCCTCGGCGGAGGGATCACCTCGCGCCTGCACCAGGCGCTGGTCGAGAAGACCCTGGCGCTGTCCGTGTCCGTGGTGCCGTGGCAGCTGCGCGACCCGGCGCTCTTCTCGATCTTCGCGCCGGTCCGGCCGGGCGTCGAGCCCTCCGAGATCGAGTCCGTCGTGCGGCGCGAGATCGCGCGGATCTCGTCCGACGGCGTCACGGAAGCCGAGTGCCTGAAGGCCCGCACGCAGATCGAGGCGGAGGTCGTCTTCGATCGGGACTCGACCGACCAGATCGCGGCGTCTCTCTCCGAGGCCATCGCCGTCGCCGACTGGGAGTGGTACGCCGACTACCCGGCCGCGATCCGCGCCGTCACGCCCGAAGACGTCCAGCGCGTGGTCCTCACCTATCTGCACGACGATGCGCTGACGGCCGGACTGTTCCTGCCGAAGCCCGGGGCGGAAACGGAAGCCGCGGGCGGCGAGGAGGCGGAGGAGGCATGAGCACCGCCGCGACGACGCACCGCCGCGTCCCGTTCGCGGAGGCGGTGCGCCACCGGAAGCTCGCCAACGGCGTGCGTCTCTACGTGCTCGAGAACCACTTCAACCCGACGCTCGCGCTCTCCGGAACTCTCTGCGCGGGCCGGATCTTCGCGCCCGCCGAGCGACGCCTGATCGCGTCGCTGACCGCCGGCGAGCTCATGAAGGGGACGGCGAAGCGGACGAAGCTCCAGCTCGCCGAGGACCTCGAGAGCCGCGCCGCGAGCCTCTCGTTCGCGTCGGATGCGTCCGATCCCGTCGGCGTGGACATCTCCGGCGGGTGCCTCTCGCGCGACTCCGCGCTCCTCTTCGACGCGCTCATCGAGATCCTGCGGAGCCCGACGTTCCCCGAGGACGAGCTCGAGCGCGAGAAGAAGCGCCTCGTGGGCTCGATCCGGCAGCAGCAGGACCAGACGTCGGCGCGCGCCTTCGAGGAGGCGATGCGGCGGATCTATCCGCCCGCGCACCCGCTCCACCGCAACACGGGTCCCGAACGGATCGCGCGGGTCGAGTCGCTGCGCCGCGAGGATCTCGAGACCTTCTACCGCGACCGCTACGGCGCCGCCTCGCTGATCCTCGTCGTGGTCGGCGACGTCGACGCCGAGCGCGTGCTCGACGCGCTCGAGCGCGGGGTATCGGACTGGGCGCCGGGGCCGGAGCCGGTCATCCCGCCCGCCGACCCGCCGCCCGCTTCCCCGGGAACGTTCACGGTGAGGATGTCCGACAAGGCGAGCGCCGACGTCGTGCTGGCCGCGCCGTCGGATCTTCGGCGCACCCATCCCGACTACCTCGCCACGTCCATCGCCAACTCCGCGCTCGGCCAGTCGTCGCTGACCTCGCGTCTCGGAGTGCGCGTGCGCGACACCGAGGGGCTGACGTACGGAATCCACTCCAGCTTCGGCGCGACCCAGGTGGCCGGCCCCTTCCTGATCAGCGTGACGGTCAAGCCGGAGATGCGCGACGCCGCCGTCGCTTCGACGCTCGACGAAGCGGCGAAGTTTCTGCGCGAGGGCATCAGCGCGCGCGAGCTCGACGAGGAGAAGAGCTCGCGCTCGGGCCGGTTCCAGGTCGATCTCGGTTCCAACGCCGGCATCGCGCAGGCGCTCGACGCGGCGGTCAGCTACGGCTTCGGCGTCTCGTACCTCGACGAGTTCCCCGCGAAGGTCGCGGCGATCACGAAGGAGGCGGCGGACGAGGCCTTCCGCCGGCGTGTACGCGTGGAGGACCTGACGATCGTCAGCGCCGGGAGCTTCGCGGCGTGAGAAATCGGTCTGGTAAGAGCCCATCAGGCGTGAAAGAATCCCGCCTCACATGAGACGCCCCCAGCATCGCCGTCCGATGCGCCGCCGCCCCGGCGAGGCCCCTCCGACGCACCGGGTCTGGTTGTCTCCGGAGCAGCCGTTCCGCGAAGGCCCGGCCAGCGACGGCAAGGCCTACTTCCGCGTCCGGCTCGACGGCGAGCCGTCGCCGGAGTGGATGCGCGCCTATCGAGCCGGTCTCCTCGGGCTGATGCCCGACGACCGCGACGTCGTTCTTCGTTTCGAGTTCCAGGGTGACTCGGTCCGCTTCGTGGCGGCCGACGCCGAGGTCGGGAAGGTCCGGCGGCTCCTCGAGCAGCGCATCCAGGCCGTCAACGGGATCCTTTCCGGGGGACGCGCGGTCGAACCCTAGGCGGGACGGCCAAGCCGCTCGAGCGCGGTCTCGTGAACCGCCGGTTCCTCTTCCAGCACGTACTCCGGCCCTATCGCTGGCCGCTCACCTTCGCGTTCGTCGCGATGATCTTCGAGACGCTCGCGAGTCTCGCCGAGCCCTGGCCGCTGAAGATCGTCCTCGACTCGGTCATCGGCCATCACCCTCTTCCGCGGATCTTCGCCGGTCTCCACGAGGTCCTCGGCCGCCACAAGGGAGGCACCATCGCGGTCGCGGCGATCGCGACCGTGGCGATCGCGCTGGTCAGCTCGGTCGCGTCGTATTTCGACTCGTACCTGACGACGAGCGTCGGGCAGTACATCGCGCACGACCTGCGGCGAAAGGTGTACCACCACCTCCAGCGGCTCTCGCTCTCCTACTACGACCACCACAAGCTCGGGAACATCCTCTCCACGATCACGGACGACATCGACAACGTGCAGTCGTTCTTCTCCGCGTCGCTGCTCTCGATCGCGATCGACGTGGCGACCATCATCGGGATGTTCGGCGTGATGCTCTACCTGGACTGGAAGTTCACGCTGATCGCGATGGCGGTGACGCCGTTCCTCTTCCTCTTCGTGCAGCGCTTCACGCGGCTCGTCAAGAAGTCGACGAAGCAGGTCCGCGCGAAGGAGAGCGAGATCGTGTCGACGGTCGAGGAGTCGCTCGGCGCGATTCGCGTGATCCAGGCGTTCGCGCAGGGCGACCTGGAGGAGCGCAAGCTCGCCGCGCGCAGCGAGGAGTCGGTCGTCGCCGCACTCCAGGCGCGGCGGGTCAAGGCCCTGCTCTCTCCGGTGATGGACGTCGTCGCCGCCATCGGGACGGCGCTCGTTCTCCTTTACGGCGCGAGCCTCGTCCTGGCCAACGAGATGACCGCCGGCTCTCTCGTCGTGTTCCTGCTATACCTCGGCAAGATGTTCAAGCCGATGCAGGACCTGGCGAAGATGACCAACTCGGCCTCGAAGGCCGCGGTGGGCATGGACCGGATCCAGGAGATCCTCGACAGCGACGCGCTGCTCGAGGAGGCGCCCGGCGCGAAGCCGGCGCCGACGCTCACGGGCCACATCGCCTTCGAGCACGTGGCGTTCGGATACGAGTCGGACAAGCTCATCCTGCAGGACGTGCACTTCGAGATCCCCGCCGGGAAGATGGGCGCGATCGTCGGTCCGACCGGCGAGGGGAAGTCGACGCTCATCAACCTCGTGCCGCGCCTGTACGACCCCGCGAACGGTGCGGTGAAGATCGACGGCCAGGATCTCCGCTCGTTCACGCTCAAGTCGCTGAGGGATCAGATCAGCTACGTGCAGCAGGAGACGGTGCTCTTCGACGACTCGATCTGGCGCAACATCGCCTACGGAAAGCCCGACGCGACGCACGACGAGATCGTCGAGGCCGCGAAGCTCGCGAACGCGGACGAGTTCATCCGCCAGCTCCCGGGCGGCTACGACACGGTGGTCGGCGAGCGCGGGTCCCAGCTCTCGGGCGGGCAGCGCCAGCGGATCGGCATCGCGCGGGCGATCATCCGGAATTCGCCCATCCTGATCCTGGACGAGGCGACCTCCGGCCTGGACGCGCAGTCGGAGTCGCTCGTCGTCGAGGCTCTCGACCGGCTGATGCGGGGCAAGACGTCGCTCGTCATCGCGCATCGGCTCGGCACGATCCGCCAGGCCGACAGCATCATGGTGCTCAAGGGCGGCCGGATCGCGGAGCAGGGCAGCCACGACGAGCTCCTCTCCCGCGGCGGTGAGTACGCCTCCCTGTACGCGCTGCAGTTCGGCGGCGCGGCGGGCCCGGCAGGCACGGGCGCGGGTGTGGGGGGCGCATGAAGCAGCCGAAGCCGAAGTCCAAGCCGAAGCCGAAGGCGAAGGGCCAGACGCTCGTGGTGCTGCCCGACGACGGGATGGAGCCGCTCCTGTCGGCGATCGCCGGCGCGAGCGAGTCGATCCTCGTGAAGATGTTCCTGTTCACGGAGCCCCGCCTCATCCGGGCGCTCGCCGCCGCGCGCCGGCGGGGCGTGAACGTCCGCGTGATGCTCAATCCGGCGCGGCGCTCCGGCGAGTCCGACAACGACGCCGCGAAGAAGAAGCTCCGGGCGGCGCGGATCGCCGTCAAGGACACGCACCCGGCGTTCGACGTCTCGCACGAGAAGTCGATGGTCGTCGACGGGATCTTCGCTTTCGTCTCGTCGCACAACTGGGCTCCCAAGAACTTCGGCGAGACCCGCGACTACGCCGTCGTCACGCACGACCCTCGAGAGATCGAGGAGGTCCGGGCGGTCTTCGAGGCCGACTGGAAGCGGGACGACTTCGACTGCGGCGAGCGGCTCCTCATCTGGTGCCGCGGCAACGGCCGGGAGCGCCTCGCGCGCTTCATCGACGGGGCGCGCACGCGCCTGTACCTGCAGAACGAGAGGTACCAGGACCCCACGATCATCGAGCGACTGGTCGCGGCCCACTCCCGCGGGGTGAAGGTCCACGTCATGTCCCTCCCGCCGCACGCCCTGAAGGAGAAGAAGCTCCTCGAGGGAGTGGCCGGGCTGCGCGTCATGGCGGACACGGGCATCCGGATCCACAAGCTCAAGGGGCTGCACCTGCACGCGAAGATGCTCCTGGCGGACGGGAAGCGCGCCATCGTGGGATCGATGAACATCGCCCCGGGCAGCTTCGACTCGCGCCGCGAGCTGGCGATCGAGACGGAAGACCGCGCCGTCGTGCGGCGCCTCGAGCAGACTTTCCGCGAGGACTGGAAAAACTCCCACCGCATCGATTTGTCGGACGAGGGGATCCGCGCGGACCTGGAGAAGCACGGTGTCCACGCGGAGTCGAGCGTGAGCGTGATCGCGCCGACCAAGAAGACGAAGCAACGAAAGAAGTGAGCTTCCGCCGCCATCGCGGCGTATCGCGGAGCGATACGCAATGCGGTCCGGCTTAGGACGCGGCGAATTCCGACGGACTCGAGGTTTCGAGAGTCACGAGCCGCGGCCTAGGCCGCTGGAAGCCGCTCGAAATCGTCACGGACGTCCCGACCGCCCGGCGCCAACCGCCTTTGAGCGGCGCGGCAGCAGCCACGAAGCTGGATCCGCCGATCCGTGAGCGCCGCTCCAAAGCGGTTCAAGAGCTCTCGACCGGCACTCCCTCATCCCACGTGAGCCGCTTGTAGTCGAACGCCTTCGTGTCTCGCGCGTTGAACTTCACGACCTCGAAATACGGCGACAGATCGAAGTCGCGCGGCACGCAGAGCGTGGGATGCCTCGCGCGGAGGAGCCCGCTCCATGCGCGGCGGGTGGGGCGCCCCAGGATCTGCTGGCGGATCCGATCGCGCGCGTTGCGAGGCTTCTCCCGGACCGGCACCGGCAGGATGGGGAATCGCACCTTCCCGAACGCCTCCGCGAGCAGCGAGGAGCAGATCGTCTCCGTGTCGCGCCCGCTTCCGAAGTGGAGCGCGTCGTCCCGCAGCTCGGCCGGAACCATCTGGAAGGGGAGGAGGTAGCGCATCAGGTCCCAGAAGTTCTGGCGGTCGTACTTCCAGCCGATGCGGGAGATCACGTGGTCGAGGACGATCTCGAGGTCCGCCTCCTTCAGCCCGATCGGCCGGCAGATGCGGATGTTGAAGTCGATGTACTTGACGAGGGGGGACACGATGACCCCCTTCTCGACGAGCGCCTCGACGATGAGGTATCTCGCCTCGCGGCCGAACCGGCGGTGGACCTCCGCGCGCGTGGCCGGATCACGGCGCAGCAGCGCGTCGCCGATGTAGATCGCGCTGTGCGACCACGTGGACATCGTGAGGTACTTGATCGCCTGCGAGATCCGCTGGTCGCCGTCGACCAGGACGACGTCGCCGGGGCGGATCGTCGCCTTGAGCCTCTCCGGGACGTTGTAGACGAAGCGCTGGTAGCGCCGGCGGCGCGCGGTCAGGCGCTGGAGGAACCAGTCGACCACGACGCGTTTGGGAGTGCGCACGCGACTATTGTGCGCCTGTCGAAGGCACGCGGCGCTGGGGCCCTATTCGTCCGGGAGCTCCGGCTCCTCCTGGATCTCGCGCTTGGTTCCCGGAGCGAGCAGATCCATCAGGAGGTCGGGGAGCGTCTCGGAGAACTGGCTGCGCGGCATCACCTGGGTCACGCCCGCCGACTCCGCCTCGCGAGCGAGCTGCTTGTCGACGTGAGAGAGGAAGCCGATGACCGGCAGCTCGCGCGTCGCGCGGGCGCCGCGCAGCTCCCGCATCGCGGCGAGGCACTCGCCGTTGGAGGAGAGCTCGAGCAGCACGGCCGCCGTCTCCGGCGCGGCGCACGCGCGCGGGAGATCCTTCGCGGAGACAAACGCGACCGGCACGTTGAGATGCCGGGCCGTCGCCTCGATCTTCGAGCGGAAGAACAGATCCTCCACGCACGCGATCACGTTCTTGTTCATCGGCGGCTCGATTGTATAGCCCGTGGGGAACTCGGGGGCCAGATCCGGCCTCCGACGGTCAGAACATCTTGACCAGGTCGACCAGGTACCGGTTCACCCATGCGGGCGTGTCCAGCCGCCTCTGGAGCGTGACGGCGCCCTGGAGGTAGACGCTCGGAAGGAAGGTCCAGGCGACCGCGACCCGGTGCCCCTCGTACCAGGTGTGGAACCACCAGTCGTCGCTGTTGTACGCCCCGACGAGGGCGTCCCGCTGGATGTACTGGTAGCTGTAGGACGCCCGGAACTCGCCCGGAGTTCCGATCCGGCCGGCCGTCACCGTGCCGTCGAACGCGTTTCTTCGGCCCTTCGAGGCGGCGAAGTTGCGCACCCCGTCCAGAGACACGGTCATGGGCACGGCCCCGATCGGGAATCTCACCCGAACGAGGAGATCCGCGACGTGGAACTCCGACGCGTAGGTGATGCCGCTCGAGTCCGCGATCGGCGTGTTCTGCCGGATGTAGAGGGGGTCGATCTCCCGCATGTCGTAGCCCCAGTACGCGGCGCTCGCGTCCACCTCGAGCCCTCCCTCCTCCCCGAATTGCCCGGCGACCTGCCCGACGGCGATGCGCGAGGTGTCGTGGCCGTGCTGGGGACCGTAGAAGAAGGCGCCGGCCAGGGTGAGCGCCCCCCGGGCGCCCGTCGCCGTCCATGCCGCGGCGCCGCCGACGGTCTGGATGTCGTGATCCCACAGCATCTCGGTCGCCGTGATCGGCATCGCGAACTTCCCGCCCCGGATCGCGAACGCTCCCGGGCGCCAGAGGAAGTAGAGGCGGTCGAGCTCGGCGCCGCGCGCCTCGTAGTTGTCGTAGATCGGATCGGTGTATTTCTGGGTGCCGTAGTCGAAGACCCCGCGCACGCCGAGCCTCAGGTTGGGCAGCGGGTCGGCGTCGATCTCCGGACGCAGCTCGAAGCGGCCGCGGTCGTCCGACGCGTAGTAGGGCAGGTGATCGACGCGGTCGTAGCGCGCGAGGAAGTCCCAGCGGAACGAGAAGATTTGCCGGTGAGCGGGCTCCTCGAAGTACTGCGGCTCCTGGGCCGTCGCGGCGGAGCCGGCCAGCGCGGCGAGAACCGTGAGAAGCAGGCGCTTCGTCACGCGGCCTGCGCCGTGACCCGGGCGAGCGCCTCGTAGAGGTCGTTGACCGACTGGAAGCGTTCCCGGGGATCCTTCTGCATGCACTTCAGGATGATCTGCGAGATCTTCGGATCGACCCTCGGGTTGCGGGCCTGCGGCGAAGGCGGCGGCTCCTGGATGTGCTTGAGCACCACCGCCAGGGGAGAGTCGCCGTCGAAGGGGAGCGTTCCCGTGAAGACCTCGTAGAGCACGACGCCCGTCGAGTAGATGTCGGAGCGGAAGTCGAGCGCGTGTCCCCGCGCCTGCTCGGGCGACATGTAGTCGGGCGTCCCGACGACGGTCCCCTCCGCCGTCATTCCCCGCTCCTCCTTCAGGCGGGCGATGCCGAAGTCCATGATCTTCAGCCCGCCGGTCGCCTCGATGATGATGTTCTGGGGCTTGATGTCGCGGTGGATGACGCCGACCTCGTGCGCCGCCGCGAGACCGGCGCAGATCTGCTTCGCGATGCGCAGCCCGACCGGCGTCGGCAGGATCTCTCCCGCATCGACGAGCTGCTTCAGGGTGAGGCCCTTGACGAGCTCCATCGAGAGGTAGCGCAGTCCTCCCGTCTCGCCGAGGTCGTGCGTCCGGAGGATGTTCGGGTGCGTGATCCGCCGCGCCAGGCGGATCTCCTGCTTGAACCGGTCGAGGAGCGACGGGTCCGCCGAGAGCGCCTCGCCGCGCAGCGTCTTGATCGCGACGCCGTCGTCGAGATCCCGGTCGTGCGCGCGATACACGACGCCCATCCCGCCCTGACCGAGGACTCCCTGGATCTCGTAGCGCGAGGCGAAGAGCTGCCCGACCCGCGGCTCGGCTCCGCCCGTCAGGGAGGTCGGCGCCTTCGCGACGACCGTCGGCGCCGATTCGGCGCTCATGTTCAGGTTCAGGGACGCCACGTACTGCTCGAGCGCGGCCTTCTCGCGGAGCTCCTCGAGCATGGCCCGGAACGAGCGCGCGAGAATCCCGATCTCGTCCTTCGACTCCACGGGAAGATCGGGCGCGTCGAGGTTTCCGACGCGGACCTGCTCGGTGGCGCGGACGAGGCGCCCGACCGGGCCCGTGATCCGGCGTGCGAGGAAGAACGACAGGACGAAGGCGACCACCAGCGAGGCGAGACCGACCACGATGAGGGTGGTCTGGATCTCGCGGAAGGCGGCGAGCTCCCGCTCGCGGCTGCGGAGCGCGACCGCGGCGCCGACGAGCTGGTCGGTGGAGGACCGGAGCGGCAGCAGGTAGGCGAGATAGGTGTCGCCCGAGATCTCGAGCGGCAGCGGGCCGATCGGCTTGCCGTCGCGAAGCACCCTCTGGACGAGACCCGGTGTGCGGTCGATCGCGGCGACGGCGCCGGCGCTGGCCGGTCCCATGGTGGACGCGGTCAGCGCCGCCTTCGCCGGCTCGCCGGGCTTCGCGGCGTCGGCGACGAAGACGACCTGCGTGTTGAGGAGCTGCTCGAGGCTGCGCGCGACCTCGTCGTTGATCTGGAAGGCGGCCGCGATGACCCCGACCAGGCGGTTTCCCCCCTCGAGCACGGGCGCGGCGACGACGTGGTACAGCCGCCCGCCCGAGAGCCAGATGCCCTCCGTCTGTCCGCCCTCCGCGGCGCCCGCGATCGTCGGCACGCCCGAGAGATCGGCGGTGTAGGGGAGAGGCTTGTCGGTGCGGGCGAGCACGCGTCCGGACGCGGTCGTCGCGAGCAGGAAGTCGGCGCGCGTGCTCGACGCCTGCTCCCGCTTGAGCGTGTCGAACACCGTGGCGGGGTCGGGCTGGCCGGTCTCCGGGACGAGCGTCGACATCATGGAGATCGTCCCCGCGTTGTTCACCACGACGGACAGCGCGCGGTGGAGGTCCTCGTAGCGGTTCTGCTGGAACGACTCCCATCCCGGACCGGCCTTCTTGAGGTCCTCGGCGATCTTCGCGTCGGCGACCTGACGCGCGCGATAGGCGGCGACCGCGACGGCGCCGCCGACGGCGATGAAGATGAGGAGCGCCGCCGCGGCGAAGATCTTGAGCGTGAGCGAGAAGCGCGGCGGCTCGGGCGGCGGAAGCCTCAGCCCGCGGACGCGGAGGTCTCCGGACGTGAGCCCCGGCGACGCGGGCGCCTCAGTAGCGCTCATCTTCCGCGTCGTTCGAGGGCGGCTTGTAGTCCTTTCCGTACTTGTTCTTGTGGGCCTCCGGCCGGAAACCGGAGACGTCGATGGCGATCGCCAGCGGTGCATCGCCCGACGCGCGCACCGTGACGGGAACCTTCACCTCGGGTCCCTCCTCGTGCCAGGCGTGGACGACGTAGGACCCGGGCGCGATGCCGTCGAAGCGGAATGCGCCGTCCGGGCCGGTCACCTCGGACCGATCCGAGTCGACGACCATGACGAACCCGACCATCTGGGGATGGATGTTGCAGTAGACGCGGACCAGGCCCGGCTCCTCGAACGTCTTCTCCTTGGACGCCCCGCTCTTGTAGAGGCCGAGGTCGAAGCGGTTCCCCCCCGAGACGGAAAAGACGTTGTGGTAGATCGGGTCCACATTGGGAAACTCCACGGTCGAGTGGAGCGGCACCGCGACGACGCGGGGCGTGAAGCGCTTGGACGAGCTCTTCATCTCGCCGCGCGGCTCGGCGTTCGGATGCGCGGGGGCGTGGAGTCCCTCGACCCAGACCACGACGTTCGAGGCGTCGGTCCGGTCCTTGCCCGAGGCCTGGAGGGTGACGCGCCCGGCGATCGTGCCGGCGACGGCCCCGGACGCGGGCACGAGGAGCGTGAGCGCGATCGCGGCGGAAAGCGTCCTCATACCTCGAAAAAATCATAGCATCCGGTTTCGGGCGAGACAGTTATCATCGCCCGCGAGGTGACGCGATGAACGATGCGGCGGTCGAGATCTTCGGGAAGGACACCTGACCCTATACGACCAAGGCCCGTGAGGACTACGCGCGTCGCCGGTATTCCGTTCGGTACATCAACGTCAAACAGGACCAGGACGAGCTCGCGAGGATGATCCGTCTCTCCGGGGGCCGCGAGGTCCCGGTGATCGTGGAGAACGGGAAGGTCACGATCGGCTTCGGCGGAACCTGAGGGGTCTGACGGCGCCCGGAGGGCGTCTTCCGAGTCGCTGACACCGCCGCCCGTATAATCCCGGCGCAATCGATGGACCGCCCACAGTTTTAGGGAGGCCGCATGGCGCACCAAGGCTCGTCCGGGTCGGAGTTCCGGCCGTACGTCTCGCCGGACCAGGCTCCGGCCGAATTCACGCTCAAGGCGGTCCTGCTCGGCGTCTTCTTCGGCATCCTCTTCGGCGCGGCGACCGTCTATCTGGCCCTGCGCGCCGGCCTCACCGTCTCCGCCTCCGTGCCCATCGCGGTCCTGTCCATCGCGGTCTTCAAGAAGATCGGCAAGTCGACGATCCTCGAGAACAACATCGTGCAGACGATCGGCTCTGCCGGCGAGTCGGTCGCCGCGGGAGCGGTCTTCACGGTACCTGCGCTGCTCTTCCTCTCGGGCGGCGAGAACTACTTCAGGTACCTCCAGATCTCGCTGCTCGCGATCTTCGGCGGCACCCTCGGCGTCCTGTTCATGATCCCGCTGCGGCGCGCGCTCATCGTCAAGGAACACGGGAAGCTCCCGTACCCCGAGGGTATGGCCTGCGCCGACGTCCTCATCGCTGGCGAGAAGGGGGGAAACCTCGCGAAGATGGTCTTCGCCGGCGTGGGAGCCTCGATCCTCTACAAGTTCCTCTACGGAATCCTGGGCCTGTGGCAGGAGACGCCGATCTTCTTCCGGACGAAGAAAGACTCGCCGACCTATCCCGCGGCGACCCTCGACATGGCCGTGACGCCGGAGTACCTCGGGCTCGGATACATCATCGGACCGCGGATCGCCTCCGAGCTCTTCTCCGGAGGACTGCTCGCGTGGATGGCCCTGATCCCGCTCATCGCGATCTTCGTGCCCGAGACCCGCGTCGTCGCGGATTTGAAGGCGCTCGGCTTCTCCGACGCGTGGATGGCCACGAACTCGTACGCGAACTGGATCTACCGCGCATACATCCGCTACATCGGAGCCGGAGCGGTGGCCTGCGCCGGCGTGATGACGCTCATCAAGACGCTGCCGACGATCGTCTCGGCATTCCGCGAATCCCTCAAGTCGATCGGAGGGGACAAGACCGCCGCGGGGGTGAAGAGAACCGATAACGACCTCGGCATGGGCATCGTGCTCATCGGCTCCCTGGTCATCGTGTTGCTGCTCGCCGTGCTGCCGGGCTTTCCGCACGGCCCGTTTCCGCAGTCGCTCCTGATGTCGCTCCTGATCGTCGTGTTCGGCTTCTTCTTCGTGACGGTCTCCTCGCGGATCGTCGGAATCATCGGGACGTCGTCGAACCCGATCTCGGGGATGACGATCGCGACGCTGATGATGACCTGCATCGTCTTCGTCGTGATCGGCTGGAAGGGCGACGTCTATCAGGCGGTCGCGCTCTGCGTGGGCGCAATCGTCTGCGTCGCGGCGGCGAACGCCGGCGCGACGTCTCAGGACCTGAAGACCGGCTACATCATCGGCGCGACGCCGCGCAAGCAGCAGATTGGCTTCATCATCGGCGTCGTGACCTCCTCGCTCGTCGTGGCGATCACCCTTTTCGTGCTCGACCAGACGTACCGCGGCACCGAGGCGCACGGCATCGGCGGCCCGCAGCTCGCGGCCCCGCAGG
>Ga0207683_10002066_pt1 | contig 17758 bp, 15 predicted proteins | sample KBSM73metaG_FD_184333 | JGI IMG/M metagenome (GOLD analysis project Ga0207683, IMG submission 184333) | Miscanthus rhizosphere microbial communities from Kellogg Biological Station, Michigan, USA - KBS M7-3 metaG (SPAdes) (version 2) | ecosystem: Host-associated > Plants > Roots > Rhizosphere >... | reverse complement strand
CACCGCGAACCTCGGCTACGACCCGCAGAAGGACTTCGTCGGCGTCGCGACCGTCTCGAAAAGCCCGGTTGTGATCGCCACCAACCCCTCGGTGCAGGCGCGCACCCTGAAAGAGCTGATCGAGATGTCGAAAGGCGGCGACCTGACGATGGGCTCCTCCGGCGTCGGCGGCATCGCGCATCTGGCGATCGAGATGTTCAACACGGCAGGCGGCAAGGCGGTGCACGTGCCCTATACCGGCGGCGCGCCGGCCGCGACCGACGTGGTCGCCGGCCACACCAAGTCGCTGGCCATGGATCTGGCACCGCTGCAGGCCTTCATCGAGGACAACAAGATGCGCGCGATCGCGGTGGTGGGCGAAGGCCGCTCGATCATGCTGCCGAACGTGCCGACCGCGATCGAACAGGGCTTTGCCGGGATGAGCGCCGACAACTGGTATGCGGTCATCGTGCCGGCCGGCACGCCGCAGCCGATCGTCGCGAAGCTTCACGCGGCGGCACTGGCCGCCACCAACGCGCCGGAGGTGAAGGAGAAGCTCGCCAAGATCGGCTCCGAGACCTTGCCGATGGCCTCGCCCGCGGACTTCCCGGCGTTCCTGCAGCGCGAACTCGACCGCTGGGGCACGATCGTGAAAGCGGCGAAGCTGGAGAAGAAGTAAAGCGTGATTGTCTGCGTCGAAGCGGGGCCACAGACTCGGTCTGATACCCTCCCCCTTGAGGGGAGGGTCGACGCGAGCGCAGCGAAGCGTCGGGGTGGGGGTCGAGAGAGTCAGCTCGAATCTCACGACCCCCACCCCCAACCCCTCCCCGGCGAAAGGGCGTTTACGCCCGTCTTCGACGGGCTATGGGGGAGGGGAGCGCAGCGGAGTTTGCCGCTCGCTCGGAGCACCTTCGCCTGACGCCTACTCCACTTGCGCGCCGGTCGCCTTCACGATCGGCGCCCATTTCTCCGCCTCGTCGCGAATGAACTTCGCGGTGCTTTCCGGCGTCGAGCTTTCCACCGCGTCGATGCCGAGCCTGGCGAGCCGCTCCTTCACCTCGTCGCTCGCCATCGCGGCATTCGCCTCGCGATTGAGCCGCTCCACGACGGCGCGCGGCGTGCCCTTCGGCGCCAGCATCATGATGCAGGAATAGGTCTGCCATTGCGCCATGCCGGCCTCGGTGGTGGTCGGCACCTCCGGCACCAGCGAGGAGCGCTTCGGCGACGGCGTCGCAAGCGCACGCACCGCGCCCGACTGGATGTGCGGCGCGACCGTCGGCGTGCCCGACAGCATGAAGGTGAGCCGCCCGCCGATCATGTCGTTCAGCGCGGCGGCCTCGCCGCGATACGGCACGTGATTGGCTTGCACACCGGTCAGCGACTTGAACAGCTCGGGTCCGAGATGCATCGGGCTCCCGGTGCCGGCCGAGCCGTAATTCGCCTTGTCGGGATTGTCCTTCAGGTATTTCACCAGCGACGGGAGATCAGTGACCGGCGACGAGGGATGCACCACGAGGATGAAGTTGATGATACCCATCAGGGCGACCGGCTCGAAATCCGCGATCGAGTCGTAAGGGAGCTTCTTCTGCAGCGTGATGTTGATCGGATGCGCCAGGGTCGTGATCAGCAGCGTGTAGCCGTCCGGATCGGCCTTCGCCACGGCATTGGTGCCGACGATCACCCCGGCGCCGGGCCGGTTGTCGATCACGATCGGCTGGCCGAGCCCTTTCGACATGCGCTCGGCGACGACGCGCGCGCCGACGTCGGTCGCGCCGCCTGCGAGATACGGCACGATCAGCTTGATGGCGCGGTCCGGATAGCTCTGCGCGAAAGCCGGCGCGGCGAAGCCGGGAAGCGCGGCCAGCGCCTTGAGAACGGATCGGCGGTGCATGGTCATGTTTTTCTCCGGTTCCGGAGCATGATCCCGAAAAGATCATGCTCCACCAATTATGCCGCCTCGAGCGCGAGCAGGTCCGCGACGTTGGCGAGCCCGCGCACACTCCATGACGCGTCGAGCAGCGCCCTCGCCTTGGCGCCGGACAGAACCCCACTCGCCTGCGACAGGAACTTGGCGCTGAGCTCGTCATCGGACATCGGCTTGATCAGGCTGCCGACGCCGTGCTCGATGCTCACCGCATGCGTGGTGCCGTCGCGCATCCGCATCGTTGCTTTCGCCTGATCGATAGCGAGCGCGGGACTGGCCGTGGCGTTGAGCCGCGATTGCAGGTCGCGCACGCGCTTATCCCGGATGCAGGCCAGCTGCGCCTGCGTCACCGTCGCCTCGCCATGGATCAAGGTCGCGGCGAGCCAGTGATAAAGGCTGACCTGCGCCTCCAGCTCAGTGTCCGGCAGCTTGCGCCAGCACAGCGCGAGCGCGCCGGGCGTCACGTCGAGCGCGACCTCGGCGATATCGTCGGGGTTCGGCTTGTGCTTGCGCACCAGTTCGAGGCACGCGTCGATCGCCGAATGGATGACGATGCCGCAGGGATACGGCTTGTAGGCATTGCCGAGCACCTCCCAGTGCGTCCCGAAGTCGCGGGTGATCGCGGCGTGATCCGCCTTCGGCGCGATCACCTCAACGACGCCGTTGCGGCCGGCGACCGCCGCCGGCCCGCAGGCGAAGCCGGCGCGCGCCATCATGGCGGCGACGAACCCGGCCTGCGCGGCGATCGCCGGCACATAGGCGCAGGCCATGCTGGCGTGCGTGCCGCGCGTGCCACAGGATTGCGCCGCGGCGAGGCCGAGCGCGCTCACCATCGCGGTGCGATCGAGCCCGAGCACGCGGCCGACCGCCGCCGCCGCACCGATGCTTCCGGTGACGCCGGTGATGTACCAGCCGCCGCTCGATCCGCTGCCCGGTGCGACGATCACCGTGCTCAACCGGCACTCGATCTCCATGCCGATCATCAATGCAGCGAGGAAGTCCTCGCCGCGAATGGTGTGCGACTCCGCCAGCGCGAGCAGCGCCGAGATCACCGGGCCGGTCGGATGCGTAATGGTCGCCAGATGCGTGTCGTCGAAGGCATGCGCCGCGGAAGCGAGGCAGTTGATCACCGCGGCCCCGGGCGCATCGAAGCGCTCGCGCCGTCCGAGCACACGGCAACGCCCCGGCGAGGAATAGCTCTGCAGCCCCTTGATCGCGGCCGCGACCGTCGGCGTCGGCGCGCCGCCGAGCGCGCAGCCGGCCCAGTTCACCACCGTGCGCACGCTTTCGCGCTGCACGTCCGGCGAGAGGGTCGCGAACGAGCCGGACAGCGCGAAGTCCGCGATCGCCTCTGTGGCCGCCGGATCGGCCGCGCTCTGTGTGGTCACGTTGATGCCCATGCTTCTTCTCTTTTTCTAGCGCGCGCCGCCGGTCACGTTGATGAACTCGCCCGTCACGTAGGACGCCTTGTCGGACAGGAGCCACACGATCGCCTCGGCGACCTCCTGCGGCGTGCCGGCCCGGCCGATCGGCATCTTCGGCCCGAAACGCGCGACGCGATCGGGAATTCCCAGGTCGTTGTGGATCTCGGTGTCGATCAATCCGGGCCGCACCGCGTTCACGCGGATGCCGCTGCCGACGACTTCCGCCGCAAGCCCGAGCGTCGCCGTGTCGAGCGCGCCCTTCGACGCCGCATAGTCGATGAACGCGCCCGGCGAGCCGGTGAGCGCGCCGAGCGAGGAGACGTTGACGATCGCGCCGCCCTTGCCGCCGTGCCGCGTCGACATGCGCTTCACCGCCTCGCGCGCGCAGAGCAATTGTCCGGCGACGTTGACGCGCATCGTCTCCATGATGCCCGCAAACGTCAGGGTTTCGATCCGGCGCTTGGTGCCGCCGGTGATCCCGGCATTGTTGACCAGTCCGGTGAGCGTCCCGAACGCGCGGTCGGTCTCGGCGAACAGGCGCAGGATGTCGTCCTCGCTGCCGACGTCTCCCTGTATGGCGATGGCGCTCCCGCCGGAGGCCGCGATGTCGCGCACCACTGCGTCCGCTTCGGCTTTCGCGTTCCGATAGTTCACGACCACCGACGCCTTCTCGTGCCCGAGCAGGCGCGCGGTGGCGGCGCCGATGCCGCGGCTGCCGCCTGTGACGATGACGATCTGGCTCATGCGGTTTCCTCAGAGCATGATCCCGAAAAGTGGGAACCGGTTTTCGGGAAAGATCATGCTCATCTAAAGTCCGAGATAGGCGCGCTGCACGTCCTGGTCGGCGAGCAGCGCATCGCCGGTGCCGGATTTGATCACGCGCCCATGTTCGATGATGTAGCCGCGGTTCGCCATGCCGAGCGCGTCGCCGACATTCTGCTCGACCAGCAGCACCGCAATGTTCTTCTCCCGCGCCAGCGACAGGATCAGCTCGAACACGCGCTCGACCATCAGCGGCGAAAGGCCGAGCGAGGGTTCGTCCAGCATCAGCAGTTTCGGCTGGCTCATCATCGCGCGCGCGATCGCGCACATCTGACGTTCGCCGCCGGACAGGCTGCCGGCCAGCTGCTGGCGCCGCTCGGCGAGGATCGGAAAGTGCGCCAGCACGTCGTCGAGCGAGGCCTTCAGGTTGGGCCGCGCGCTGGCGTTGAACGCACCGAGCTCGAGATTCTCCAGCACCGTCATGAACGGGAACAGCCGCCCACCTTCCGGCACCATCACGAGACGGCGCGTCACCACATCATGCGCGGCAAGGCGTTCGATCTGCTCGCCGTCGAAGCGGATCGTGCCGGCCGTGCACGGCAGCAGCCCCGAGATCGTGCTCAGCAAGGTCGTCTTGCCGGCGCCGTTCGCGCCGACCACCGAGACGATCTCGTCCGCGCCCACACTGAGGCTGACGTCGCTCAGCACCGGCACGTCGCCGTAGCCGGAGCCGATCCCCTGCACCTCGAGCAGCGCGCTCATGCGTGCGCCCCGTGCTTCTTGCCGAGATAGGCGCGCACCACCTGCGGGTCGCTCAGCACGTCAGCCGCGGTGCCTTCGGCGATCTTGGCGCCATGATCGAGCACGATCACGCGTTGCGAGAACGCGCGCACGACCTTCAGATTGTGCTCGATGACGAGGAACGTCATGCCGCGTGCGTTGAGCCGGTGGATCAGCTCGATCACCTGGGTGATCTCGGTCGCATTCAGCCCGGCCATCACCTCGTCGAGCAGGATCAGTTCCGGTTCGAGCGCGAGCGCGCGTGCGACTTCGAGGCGGCGGCGTTCGCTCAACGTGAGTTCCCCCGCCGGCACTTCGGCACGCGCCTCCAGCCCAACTTCGGCCAGCACCCCGGCGGCGGCCGCATAGGCGGCATCGTGTCCCGCATGGCGCAAGAACGCCCCGACCATGACGTTCTCGCGCGCCGTCAAGCCGATGAGGGGCTTGGCGATCTGGAAGGTGCGGCCGATGCCGCGCTGCGCGCGGGCATGAGGCGGCAGATTGTTGATCAGATCCTCGCGCAGGATGATCGCGCCCGTGGTCGGCTTGAGCTGTCCGCTGATCAGATTGAACAGCGTCGTCTTGCCGGCGCCATTCGGCCCGATCAGGCTCAGGATCTCGCCGCGGTTCATCGCGAAGGACACGCTATCGACCGCCAGAAGCCCGGCGAAACGGCGGCTCGCCTGCTCGACCCGGAGAAAGCTCGTCATCGCCGCCCCCGGACGCGGCGGTTCGCCGCGATGAGAGCGCCGACCACGCCGCGCTTGAGGAACAGCGACGCAATGACGAGGATCGCGCCGAGGATGATGAGATGGCCGCCCGGGATATCGCCGCCGAGCCAGCCGCGCAGGAAGTTCTCCAGTGGCACGATGAGAAGCGCGCCGATCACCGGGCCGATGATCGTGCCGATGCCGCCGATCAGCGCGATCAAGGCGAACTTGACGCCGATGTCCGGCAGGGTGAACAGGCTCGGCGGATCGAGCACGCGGATGTACATCGCAAACAGGCCGCCGCCGATGCCGGTGAGGAAGGCCGAGAGCGCCATGCCCTGCAGCTTAGCCTTCAGCACGTCGATGCCGGCGGCGCTGGCCGCATCCTCGTCGGCGCGGATCGCCATCAGGTAGTGGCCGAGCCGCGCGCGGCGCAGCCACACGGTGATCAGCACCACGATCGCCATGAAGGCGAACATCAGCAGCGCGTATTTCCAGCGCTCGATGAAGATCATGTTGGAGAGGCCGGCGCGGAACGGGATCAGGATTCCGCGCGGCCCGCCGGTGATCGCGTCGCTGTAGTTCGCCAGCGCGAAGCACGCTTCGTTGATCGCCATGGTGGCGATGGCGAAGAACGGCCCGCGCAGCCGGAAGGTCGGCCAGGAGATCAGCAGCGCCACGATCGTGGCGAGCGCCGCCGCGGGAAATATCCCGAGCCACGGCGTCACGCCGAGATCGAGATAGAAGCGCGCGACCGTGTAGGCGCCGATGGCGAAGAACACGCCGTGCCCGAGCGAGAACTGTCCGCCGAAGCCGCCGATGATGTTCCAGGCGGCGGCCAACGCGGCGAACAGATAAGCCGTCGCGAGGATGCCGACCCAGCTCGAATTATTCCACAGCAGCGCGAGCGGCAGCGCAGCGAGCAGCAGCAGGCCGGCATATTTGAGCATCGCGGCGCCGAGCGACTGCGGCGGGCTTGCCCCCTCGTGCTGCGCGGGCGTCATCAGTTCTGCTCGCGCAGGCCGACTTCCTCGGCGCCCGCCTGCCCCATCAGGCCGGACGGACGCACCACGAGGACGACGACGAAGATGATGAACCAGATCGCCTGTTTCAGCGCCGGATCGACATAGTAGCCGGCGAAGCTCTCCATCAGGCCGACCATGAGCCCGCCGATATAGGCGCCCGGCACGCTGCCGAGCCCGCCGAGCACGACCACCGCGAACGCCGCCAGGATGAAGTTGCCGCCGATATAAGGAGAGAGCGTGTAGATCGGCGCGAGCAGCGCGCCCGCGACGCCGGCCAATGCAGTACCGAGCGCGAAGGTGAGCAGATAGGTGCGCGAGACGTTGATGCCCATCAGCCGCGCAGACTGGCGGTCCTGGATCACGGCGCGGATCGCCTTGCCGGCCATCGTGCGCTGCAGGAACAGCATCAGCGCCAATGCAATCCCGGTCGCCGCCAGGAACACGATCACGCGCGAGACGCTCGCCTTCAGGCCGAACACGTCGATCACCGCGCGCGAATAGGTGCCGGCGAGGCTGTAGCCTTCGCCGCGCGTGATCGCGAGCACGGAGTTCTCGAACAGGATGAGCAGGCCGAAGGTCGCGAAGACCTGCATCATCGGCTCGTTCTGCAGCGGCTGCAGCACGAGGCGTTGCACCGCAAGTCCGAGCAGGAACATCAGCGGCGCGACGAGAAACACCGCGAAGTATGGCCCGATGCCGAACTTTGCGAAGCAGAAGAACGTCGCATACATCGCGAGCATCACCAGCTCGCCCTGCGCGAAGTTGACGATGCGCACGACGCCGAAGATCAGATTGAGGCCGATGCTGACGAGACTGTAGATCCCGCCGAGCAGGATCCCAGACAGCAGGATGTTGAAGAAGGTTTCCATGGGCGCGGCCGCGCGTCAGCCGAGCCCGCGAGGCGAGCCCAGCCGACGGCGTGCGATCACTTGCGCGGCAGGTTGACGAGCTTCACGTTCGGCTGCGCGGCGTCCTTCGGGAAGACCGTGACGATCTTGCCCGACTGCCACTGCACCACCGTCGGAAACGCGCGCGTGTTCTGGAACTTGGCGTCGAACTTGGCGCCGAAGCCGGTCGCATAGCTCTTCTCCGGCTTGTCCATCTTGGCGGCGGCCGCGCGCACCTTCTCCATGTCGACGGACCCCGCGGCGGCGATCGCCTCGATCAGCATCTGCGCGCCGACATAGGCGGCCATGCTCTGCGGCGCGATCGGGTCGCGCTCGTACTTCTTCTTGTAGGCGGCGAGATACGCGGCAGCGCCCGGCCCGTAGCTTTCCGTCTGGTCGGGGCGGGGGTAGCCGACGACCGCGACGCCTTCGAGGTACTCGGCGCCGAGCGCCTCCAGGGTCTCGAATGTGTCGCCGGTGCCGACCAGCAGGATCGCGGCCGGCTTGAAGCCCTGGTCGCGCATCGTGCGCAGCAGCAGATTTCCGTCCGGAACGTAGCCGGTGTTGATCCACACGTCGGGCGCCGCACCCTTCGCGCGCAACACCGAGTCGGTCAGGTCGATCGCGCGAAAATTATGCGCGCCGACGCCGACCACGGTCGCGCCTTCCTTTTCCAGCAGCTCCTTCTGCCGCTTCGCGATCGAGGTGCCGTAGATCGAGTCTTCGCTTTCGATCCACACCCTCAGCCCCTTGATCTGCTTGCCAAGCGCGGGCGCGAGCAGGTCGCGCGCGGCGTTGGCCGAGACCTCGGCGAAACTCGCCGAATAGGGCCCGCTGCGCACGAAGTTCGGCAGGCCGCGTTCGGTCAGGTCGGCCGCGAGCGCATTGGTGTCCCAGTAGATCTTGCTGTAACGCATCGCCGCATCGCTCGCGGCGTTCGAGACCGCGCTGATATAGGTGCCGACGAAGATATCGACCTTGTCGCCGACCAGCTTCTCGACCGCCGCGATGCCCTGCTGCGGGTTGCCGGCATCGCCGCGGAACAGCTCGATCTTGCGGCCGATCACGCCGCCTTTCGCGTTGGCTTCGTCGATCGCGAGCTGATAGCCGCGCGCGACCTCGTCGCCGTAAAGCGCGACCGGACCCGAATAGGGATTGATCGCGCCAATCCGAATGGGTTCCTGCGCCAGCGCGGTTGCGCCGAGAAGCGTTGCGAAGGCCGTCGCCAGCAAACCTGCTCTTGTCATGATATTTCCTCCCGCGGTTTTGTTTTTAGCAGCGTCAGTTCAGACCAAAGCGAAGCGCGCGAGCGCCACGCCGTGCTCGTCCTCGATTTTCACTGTCACCGGCCGCTCGGCTTTCAGGCCGGCCTCCGGATTGACGATGTTGGTGATCAGGCGCGGCCCCTCGTCGAGTTCGACCAGCGCGACGTTGTAGGGAAGCTTGTCGCGGAACGCCTCGTGATAGGCGTGGTGATAGATCACCCAGCTCACCACGCGGCCCTTGCCCGACGCCTCGGTCCAGTCCCATTCGGCCGCGAGGCAGTTCGGGCATTCGGCGCGCGCCGGCAGCCAGGCGTGCGCGCACTTGCGGCAGCGCTGGAACGTGAGGCGCCCGTGCTTCAACGCATCCCAATAGGGCTGCGAGATCGGCGTCGGTTCGGGAAGCGGAAAGCTCATCGCTCAGTGACCCAGGATCAATGTTGAGTGCGTCGTCATGATGCCGCCCTGGTTCGACACGACGCAGGTCGCGGCATCCTTCACCTGATTCACAGACGTGCCGCGCATCTGCCGCACGCCCTCCATCACCAGCTGAAGTCCCGGCATGCCGGTCTCTGAGAGCAATCCGCCCGAGGTGTTGATCGGCATCTCGCCGCCCGCGGCAACGCGCCCGCCTTCGACCCACTTGCCGCCCTCGCCCTTGCGGCAGAAGCCGTAGTCCTCGAGCGTCATCATCACCGCGATGGTGTAGCAGTCGTAGATCTGCGCGACGTCGATGTCCTTCGGCGCGAGCCCGGCCATCTTGAACGCGGTTGCGGCGGAGGCCTTCGCCATCGTCTCGGTCAGCACCGGACGGTACGGCACGTCGTACGAGGTCTGCCCCTGCCCGAAGCCGAGGATGCGCACCGGCGCCTTCACGCCGAGCTCCCTGGCGCGCGTCTCGCTCATCACCACGACGGCGGCAGCGCCATCCGAAACGAGGCAGATGTCGTCGCGCTTGAGCGGCTCGATGATGAACGGCGATTGCATGTACTTGTCGATGGTGAGCGGCACGCGCAGCGCCGCGTGCGGATTATTCGCACCGTGATTGCGCACCGCAACCGCGATCTCGCCGAACTGCTCCGGCCTGGTACCGTACTCGGCCATGTGGCGCTGCATCGTCATGCCGTAGCCGGCCGCGACGCTGAACCAGCCGTAGGCGCCGTCGTCGCCCCACGCCTTCTCGTAAGCCTGGCGCGTACCGGTCTTCGGATCGTCCGCGAGGCAGACGATCGCGACGTCGCACTGGCCGGCGTCGATCGCCATGCAGGCGAACGAGATCGTCGAGATGTTGGTGGCGCCACCCTGGTCCCACACGCCGCCGACTTTCGGCTGCATCCACATCGCCTCGGCCAGCGTCTGCCCGTACATCGATTGGTATTTCGAGGTCGGCACCTTGACGAACAGCGCGTCCACGACCGACTTGTCGATGCCGGCGTCGGCGAGCGCGTTGCGGCAGGCCTCGACGTTCATCGAGACGGTGCCGCGTCCCGGCAGCCGCCCGAACTGCGTGTGCCCGATGCCGGCGATGACGTATTTGCCGCGCATCAGATCACGCCTTCCTTCGATAACCGCGCGACGTCGTCGCGCGACAGGCCGAGCCAGCCGAGCACGTCCTCGTTGCTGGCGCCGAGTTTCTTGCTCGGCTCATGCGCCAGCGGCGGCGCGCCGTCGTAGCGCATCGGGCTCGACTGCACGACGATGCGGCCGTACTCGGGATGATCGATCCATTGCAGCATGCCGCGCTGATGCAGGTGCGGGTCGTTCACGACCTCCATCAAGGTGCGCACCGGCGCGCACGGCACGCGGTGCTTCATCAGCAGCGCGAACAGGTCCTGCTTGTTGAACTGTTTGGTGAACGTGCTCACCAGCTCGTCCACCACGTCCATGTGTGCGACGCGCGTCTTCAACGTCTGGAAGCGCGGATCGTCGAGCAGATCCTTGCGGCCCATCGCGTCGAGAAGGTTTTTCCAGTGCTGTTCGCCGACGCAGATGATCGCGATGTAGCCGTCGCTGGTCGGGTACACATTGTAGGGAGACTCGGCTAACCCGCCATGGCGGTTTCCGGTGCGCCCCGCGTCCGTCCAGCCCTGGCCAAAACTCATGCCGAGCGTTGAGGCGAGGGATGCGTAGACGGCATCCAGCATCGCGACCTCGACGGTGCGGCCTCGTCCGGTGCGCTCGCGGTCGAGCAGCGCGGTGACGATGCCGCCGTAGAGATGCACACCGGCGAAAAAATCGCACAACGCCGGCCCCGCCTTGACGGGCTCGCGCTCCGGAAATCCCGTGATGTCCATGATGCCGGACATCGCCTGCACAGTCAGGTCCATCGCCGGATAGTCGCGATAGAGACCTTCCTGGCCGTAGCCGGAACTTTGCGCATAGACGAGGCGCGGGTTGATCTTGTGCATCGCCTCGACGCCGAGGCCGAGCCGCTCGGTGACGCCGGGCGCGAAATTCTCCACCAGCACGTCGGCGCGCTTGACCATCTCGATCAGCAGGTCGCGCCCTTGCGGGTTCTTCAGGTCGAGCGAGACCGAGCGCTTGTTGGCGTTGAGCATCGCGAACGGCAGCGACGCGCCGCCGACCACGCCGCGCCGGCGCAGATGCTCGCCGCCCTTCGGCTCCACCTTGATGACGTCGGCGCCCGCCTGCGCCATCAGGAAGGTCGCGTACGGCCCGTTGTAGATCTGCGAGAGATCGACAACCGTGATGCCGGCGAGCGGGTATGGCGAGGGCGTCGTCATCAGCGGCCCTTGAAGTTCGGCGGACGCTTTTCGGCAAAGGCGGCAGGACCTTCCTTGGCGTCCTCGGTGAACTGCAGCAGGCGATTGATCACCGCCTCAAATCGAAGTCCGGTGGTGCGGTCCATCTCGCGCGAGCGCACCGCCATTTCCTTGGCGGCCTGCACGGCGAGCGGCGCGTTGGCGGCGATCTTCCGCGCATACTCGCGCGCCGTCTCCATCAGCTTTTCTTTCGGCACCACCTTGTTGATCAACCCGTAATGCAGCGCGCGCTGCGCATCGATGCCGTCGCCGGTGAGCAGCAGTTCCATGCCGATCGCGTAGGGAAGCTGATCGAGGATGCGCTGCGTGCCGCCATTCCCGGGCAGGATGCCGCGCTTCACCTCGGCGATGTTGAAGGTCGCGTGCTCGGCGGCGACGCGGATGTCGGTGCCGAGCAGCAAGGTCATGCCGCCGGCGAGGCAGTAGCCGTTCACCGCCGCGATCACCGGCTTCCACACTTCGAGCCCGCGATTGAGCAATTGGTCGCGCTGCGTCAGCCACATCTCGTCGAGGCCTGTCGGCGAGGTCAGGAAGCTCTTGATGTCGGCGCCGGAGCTGAACGACTTCTCACCCGCTCCGGTGATGATCGCGACCCGAATCGCGGCATCGTCGCGCACACGCATCCAGGCCTGCGACAGGCCCTTGTAGTGCTCGGCATCCATCGCGTTCATCCGCTCGGGGCGGTTGATCGTGATGGTGGCTATGCCGTCGGTGACCTCGACGTCGATCGACATGGTTCAAGCCTTCTTGCGCTGGCCGCCGAGCAGGTCGCGCGCGACCACCATGCGGTGAACTTCCGACGGGCCCTCGCCGATGCGCTTGATGCGCATCTCGCGGTGCCAGCGCTCCAGCGGCATCTCGCGCGCGACGCCGAGCCCGCCGAACATCTGGATGCAGCGGTCGACCACCTTGCCGGCGATTTCGGTGGCGTAGACCTTGCAGATCGACGCATCGACCTTGATGTCCTGCCCGAGGTCGCCCTTCCAGGCGGCCTGGTAGACCAGCAGCCGCGCGGCGCGGATCTCGATCTCGCTGTCGGCGATCATCCACTGGATCGCCTGCTTCTCGGAGAGCTTCGAGCCGAAGGTTTCGCGCTGCTTGGTCCACTCGATCGCGAGATCGAGCGCGGCGCGCGCGACGCCGATCACCGCCGCCGCATAGGGAATGCGCGCGTGGATCAGCCAGGTCTCGGCGAGCTTGAAGCCCTCGCCCTCGGCGCCGAGGCGGTTTTCCTCCGGCACTTCGCAGTCCTCGAAGTTGATCTCGTAGGGGAAGTACGAGCGGATCACCGGGATCGGCTTGTAGCTGAAGCCCTTGAATTTCTTCTCGACGATGAATGACGTGACACCGTCGCGGCCCTTGCTCGGGCCGGTACGCGCGAACACCAGCCCCCAGTCCGACTGCCCGACACCCGAGATCCAGATCTTGGTGCCGTTGAGGATGTAGCGGTCACCCTTCTTCTCGGCGCGCGTCTTGATCGCGCGGCCCGGATCGGAGCCGCCGCTCGCTTCCGAGATCGCCACGAACGTCTTGCTGCCGGCGTTCAGCGTCGGCACGGCATATTTCTCGATCTGGTCCTTGCGGCCGAGGAAGATCGCGTTCGGCGGATCCCAGCCGAAGGCATGGCACGCCGCAATGTAAAGTCCCATTTTGCATTGCGAGGACTCTTCGGCGACGATCGCTTGACCGAGCAGATTGAGCCCGGCGCCGCCCCATTCGGCCGGCGACTCCACGTTCCAGAAGCCGAGCCTCCTCGCTTCTTCCTGCAGCGGCTTGAGCACGTCATCCGGCAGCGCGTAGGCGTCGTGCGGCAAAGGTGCCTCGGCCGGCACGATGCGTTCGCGCATGAAGCGTCGCGCGGTCGTCTGCATCTGGCGAAACTCGTGCGGCAGTTCCCATGCGCCGTCGCTGTTATGTGCACTCACGTTGTCGCTCCCAGATTTTTCCGGTTCTTTTCGCTCGCCGTCATGTCCAGCGTGTAGCGCGTGTACTCGCCGGCCTGCCGCACTTCGGCAATCACGGCGCCGTAGTCGCGCTCGGCGGTCGCGCGCGAAATGTAGCCGAGATTGAGATCGAGTTCGACCGACTCGAGTGCGCGTGCGAACGGATTGCCGAACCCGCCGCCGCCAGGCGAGGAATTCATCACGAGATCGCCGGCCTTCATCGGCTGCTTCTCGTATTTGCTGCGCAGCGCCGGCACGACCTCTTCGTTGCCGCTGCGATACTTCACTTCATTCGGCGCGGCCGACTTTCCACCCGCGACACCGAACGGCACGTGATCGACGCGGTCGCCGAGCACCGAGACGAGGCAATCCGACCACGGCTCGAATGAGTACGTCGTGCCGCAGCCGCCGCGGAATTCGCCCGCCCCGCCGGAGTCCTCGCGCAACGCGAAATGCTTGAACCGCACCGGATAGCGGTGCTCCGACATTTCGATCGACATGAAGTTCGCCATGCTCTGCGGCGTCACCCCGTGCACCAGCCCGTCGCCGCCCTGATAGCCGCCATAGCCGCCGGGATACGGGAACACTGCCACATAATAACGCCCCGTTCGCGGATGGCGCCCGCCGACCGTGGTCACGCCGGTGGTGCCGAACGAGGCGGCCGGCGTGCGCTGCGGGATCGCCTGCGCCAGCGCGCCGAACACGACGTCGAGCAGCCGGCCGACCACTTCGAGATAGCCGCCAACTGGAGTGGGATATTTCACCGCCAGCAGGCAGCCGTCCGGAATGGTGAATTTGGTCGGGCGGAACGCACCGCCGTTCACCGGCACTTCCGGGAAGATGTGCTTGAGCGCGACGTAGCAGCTCGACAGCGTGGTGGTGAGCGCGAGATTGATCGGCCCGCGCGTCCGGTCGTCGGTGCCGGTGAAATCGAAGTTGAGATCGGTGCCGGACTTGGTGAGCGTGAGGCAGAGCTTCACCGGCTCGTCGACGATCCCGTCATTGTCGAAGTAATCCTCGAAACGATAGGAGCCGTCCGGGATCTCCGCAATGTACGACCGCATCTGCGCTTCCGAGCGGTCCATCATTTCGGCGATGCAATCGGAAAGCCGCGCGCGTCCGTAGCGCGCGAGCAGCGTGTCGAGCCCGCGCCGGCCGACATTGAACACATTGCACATCGCCGAGAGATCGCCCGCGATCTGGTCCGGCAGGCGCACATTGCTGGTGAACATCTTCACCAGCGGCTCGTTCAGCTTGCCGGCATCGTACAGCTTCATCGGCGGGATGATGATGCCTTCCTGGTGGATCTCGGTCGCCTTCGGCGCCCAGCCGCCCGGCACGCTGCCGCCGATGTCCATCCAGTGACCGGTGCTCGCCAGCAGCGCGAACAGTTCGCCGTCCACGAAGTAGGGCGAGATCAGCACGATGTCCTGCAGATGCGTGCCGCTGACATAGGGATCGTTGACGATCCACAGATCGCCCGGCTTGAAGCCGCCCTCCTGCCCGACCAGCTTGATGATGTTGGTGACGGTGAACTGCATGTTGGCGAGGAACACCGGCAGCCCGTAGCGCCCCTGCGCGATCGTCTCTCCTGACGTGGGATGGAAGATGCCGTGCGCGCAGTCGTTGGTCTCGGAGATGATCGGCGAGATCGCCGCATGGATCAGATGCAGGTCCATCTCGTCGGCGATCTGTTCGAGCGCGCCGCGCACCACCGCAAGTGTGACGGGATCGGTCATGCGGCCTCCACGATGACGTTCTGGAAGCGATCGACCCGCACCTTCATGCGCGGTTCGACGACGGTTGTCGTGTCGGACTGCTCGATGATCGCCGGCCCGGCGATGGTCATGCCGGGCTTGAGGTCGCCGCGGCGGAAGATCGGCGTGTCCATCCACTGGCCGAAATGCACGCGACGACTCGCGTGCGCGGTCGCGGCCTGCGCTGCGCCGGCACCGTTGACATGGCGCTCGACACGCTTGCGCTTGCCCTCGACCGTGGTGCGCACGTTGATGACCATCACCGGAATGCCGGCGAGCGTATTGCCGAACTCGGCCTTGTAGGCCTCGTTGAACGCCGCGGTCATGCGCTCGAACGTCCAGTCCGGCTCGACCGGCACGCGCATCGCGTGGATCTGCCCGAGATAGGCCATGTCGACCGCATGCGCGGCGCTCAGTACCTCGACCGGCGCTTCGCTGACGCGGACCTGCTGCTCGCCCTCGGCGCGCTGCTCGCGCATGATCGCGCGCACGTCGCCCGGATCGAGTTCGGTGATGAGGCGCTCCACCGTGCGCGAGTAATCGTAGCGCACGTTGGCCGACGCGCAACCCATCGCACACAGCACGCCCGGGTAAGGCGGAACGATCATCGCGCCGATGCCGACCTCTTGCATCAGCGCGGCGCCATGCACCGGGCCCGCGCCGCCGAACGCCACCAGCGCGAAATCGCGCGGATCGTGGCCGCGTTCGATCGACAGCAGGCGGATGCGTCCGGCCATGCGCTGGTTCACCACCGCGAGGATCGCTTCGGCGGTCTCCTCGACGCTCAAGCCGAGCTTGCCGCCCAGCGTCGCCATCACGGCGCGCGCGCTTTCGATATCGAGGCTCTCGCGCTCGATGCCGATCGGGCGCGACGGATCGATGCGCGCCAGCACCACGTTGGCGTCGGTCACGGTCGGCTGCGTACCGCCGCGGCCCCAGCACACCGGACCCGGATAGGCGCCCGCGCTTTCCGGCCCGACCTGCAGGATGCCGGCGCGGTCGATATGCGCGATGCTGCCGCCGCCCGCGCCGATCGTGTGCACGTCGATCATCGGAAGGCGGAGCGGAATGCGGAAGTCGAGCAGCGTGTTCTCGGCGATCGCAGGCTTGCCCTCGATCACCACCGCGACGTCGAAGCTCGTGCCGCCCATGTCGCCGGTGATGATGCGGTCGTAGCCGGCCTCGGCCGCAAGCTCCGCCGCCGCCATCACGCCGGCCGCAGGACCCGAGCGCACGATGAACGCCGCGCGGCTGCCCAGCTGGCTCACCGGCACCACGCCGCCGTTCGACTGCATGATCAAGGTCTGGCGGTCGAAGCCCCAGTCGTCGAGCTTCGCCAGCAGGTTTTTCGCGTAGCGCGAGACCAGCGGCTGCAGATAGCCCTGCACCACCGCCGTGCTGGTGCGCTCGAACTCGTAGTATTCGCGGATCACGCCGCTGGAGATCACGACCTCCCAGGCGGGGTTCACCTCCTGCAGGATGTCGCGGATCTCTTCCTCGTGCGCCGGATTCGCGTAGGAGTGCAGCAGCGACACCACGACCGCGTCGACATTCTCGCCTTGCAGCACCTGCGCGAGATCGCGCACCTGACGCGCGCGCAGCGGCACCAGCACGTTGCCCTGGTAATCGAGCCGCTCGTCGACTTCCCAGCGGCAGTCGCGCGGAATCAGCGGGCGCTGGATGCCGGTCAGGCCATACATGTTCGGCCGGTCGCGACGCCCGAGCTCGAGCACGTCGCGGAAGCCGCGCGTGGTGATCAGCGCGCAGCGCGCGCCGCGCCGCTCGATCACCGCGTTGGTGGCGATCGTCGTGCCGTGCAGGATCTGGTCGAGATCGTCCGGCTTGATCTCCGCCGCGCGCAGCGCGTCGAGCAAGCCGATCGAGGGATCCTTCGGCGTCGACGGCACCTTGATGACGCGCTCGATCCCGTCGCCTCCGGAGAAATAGAGGTCCGTATACGTCCCGCCGACGTCGATCCCGACCGTGCCGGCCATTAGCGTTTCCTCCGCACCGGCTTGCTGCCCGCCTTCTTGTCCTCGTCTTCCGCGAGGGTCTTCACCAGCGAGCTATACGCGCCGACATGCCGCTGCATCCGGCGGAATGCCGCATCGGCATCCTTCGCCGCGATGGCGGCGAGCACGCGCCCGTGCGCGCGCACCACTTCGCGGCGCACATCCGCCGAATTGAGGCTCTGGCTCTCGGTCGCGGCCTGCACGGAATCCGCGATGGCATCGAAGAATGCGATCAGCAGCTCGTTGCGGCTCGCGCGCATGATCGCGCGATGCCACATCAGGTTCAGCCGCACATGCTCGGCGACGTCGTCGGTGACCTGATCCAGCGCCTTGTGGATGCGCGTCATCTCGGCCAAATCAGCATCCTGCCGATGAATCGCGGCGAGCGCCGCGGCGGCCGGCTCGATCGCCTCGCGCGCTTCGAGCAAGGCTTCGAAACGCACGCCGTGGCTGCGCACGAACAGCTCGAACGAGCGCGAAATGGACTCCCGTCCGGGCCGGCGCACCTGC
>Ga0207683_10002063_pt1 | contig 17775 bp, 18 predicted proteins | sample KBSM73metaG_FD_184333 | JGI IMG/M metagenome (GOLD analysis project Ga0207683, IMG submission 184333) | Miscanthus rhizosphere microbial communities from Kellogg Biological Station, Michigan, USA - KBS M7-3 metaG (SPAdes) (version 2) | ecosystem: Host-associated > Plants > Roots > Rhizosphere >... | reverse complement strand
CGTCGGGCCGTCCGGCTGCGGCAAGTCGACCTTGCTGCGCCTCGTCGCGGGCCTGGTGCCGCCGACCGGCGGCACCGTCTCGATCGGCGGCGCCGCGGTGACCGAGCCGCGCGACGACACCGGCATCGTGTTCCAGGCGCCGACCTTGCTCCCGTGGGCGAGCATTCTCGACAATGTGCTGTTCCCGCTCGACATGATGGGAAAGCTCGATGCGGCCGGACGTGAACGCGCGCGCGATCTTCTCACCCTGGTCGGCCTCGCCGGCTTCGAGAGCAAATACCCGCGCGAACTGTCCGGCGGCATGCAGCAGCGCGCCGGGATCTGCCGCGCGCTGGTGCACGATCCGGATATCCTGCTGATGGACGAGCCGTTCGGCGCGCTCGATGCGTTGACGCGCGAGGAGCTCACCGTCGAGCTGATGCGCATCTGGCAGGAGCGGCCGAAGACCATCCTGTTCGTCACGCATTCGATCCCCGAGGCGGTCCTGCTCGCCGACCGGGTGGTCGTGATGTCGCCGCGGCCCGGCCGCGTTGCCGAGATCATCAACGTTGCGCTGCCACGTCCACGCGACTTCGACATGGAGGCCCGCAGTGAATTCCAGGACGCCACAAGACGGATCCGCGCGCTTATCTTCGGCGACCGCGGCGCCCGCGGCCGGTAACAAGCGACGCTGGTCGCGTATTGCAGCCGACATCGCGCAGCCCGTCGCGGCGCTCATCGCTTTTGTCGTGCTGTGGGAGCTGATCTGCCGCGTGTTTCACGTGCCGGCCTATCTGGTGCCGACACCGTCCGCGATCTGGACCGACACGATAAAGCTGATCGGGCCGGTTTCGGTGCACACGCTGGCCACCACGCAGACCGTGCTGCTCGGCTTTCTCGCCTCGCTTCTCGTCAGCCTGCCGCTGGCGGTCTTGATCACGGCGTCACCCGCGATCGCCAACACGATCTATCCGTTCCTGGTGCTGACCCAGTCGATCCCCAAGGTCGCGCTGGCGCCGATCCTGGTGGTGATCTTCGGCAGCAATGAGCTGCCGCGCGTCGTGGTGACCTTCCTGGTCGCGTTCTTCCCGTTGGTGCTCTCGATCGCCGCCGGCATCACGGCCGTGCCGCCCGAACTGATCGAGCTCGGCCGCGCCTGCCGCGCAAGCCGCTGGCGCGAGCTATGGCGCATCCGGCTGCCCTACGCCGTTCCGTTCATCTTCAGCGGGCTCAAGGCGGCGATCACGCTCTCGGTCGTCGGCGCGGTGGTCGGCGAGTTCGTCAATGCCGACCGCGGGCTCGGCTATCTGATCGTGACCTCGACGGCGTTCTTCCAGGTGCCGCTCGCCTGGGGCGCGCTGGTGTTGCTTTCGCTGCTCGGGATCATCCTGTTCCAGGCGGTGGTGATCGTCGAGCAGGTGTTCTTTCCCTGGGCCATCGCCGACGACAAACAGGTCGCGTGAGGAAATCGTCATGGCGGACAAGCGCGCAACGATCGTTCGCGGCGGCCGGCTGATCAACCCCGGCCGCGATCGCGCCGAGACGGCCGACATTTTGATCAATGGTGACACCATCACCGAGGTGGGGCCGCCGGGCCTCGCGGCACCCGCCGACGCGATCGCGATCGATGCGCGCGACCGGCTGATCCATCCGGGACTGATCAACGCCCACATGCACGGCCACGGCAACCTGGCCAAGGGCATGGGCGATCGCTGGACGCTCGAGCTGCTGCTCGCCGCCGGACCCTGGATCACCGGGGCGCGCACGCTCGAGGACAAATATCTCAGCACCTACGTGGGCGCGATCGAGATGCTGCTGAAAGGCTGCACCGCCTGCTACGACCTCACGGTCGAGTTTCCGCTTCCGTCGGTGGAAGGGCTCGACGCTTGCGGGCGCGCCTATGCGGATGCCGGCATGCGCGCGGTGCTGGCGCCGATGGTCGCGGAGTTCAGTTTCTATGAGGCGATTCCGGGCCTGATGGACGCGCTGCCGCCGGCTCTGCAGAAGGAGGTCGAACGGCTGCGGCTGGCGCCGGGCGACGCGACGCTCGCCGCGATGCGCCAGTCGATGCAGAGCTGGAGGTTCGACCGTGCGTCCGTTCGCCCCGCGGTCGCGCCGACCATCCCGCACCATTGCTCCGACGACTTCATGCGCAAGTGCGCCGTGCTGGCGCGCGAGTTCGACGTCGGGCTGCACAGCCACGTGCAGGAGTCCAAGGCGCAGGTGATGGTCGGCCTCAAGCGCTACGGCAAGACGCAAACCGCGCATCTGGACGATCTCGGCCTGCTCGGCCCCGACTTCACCGTCGGCCACGGCGTGTGGCTCGATCATGACGACATGCAGCGCCTCGGCGATCACGGCGCATCGGTCGCGCACAATCCCGGCAGCAACATGCGGCTCGGCAACGGCCTTGCCGACGTGCGCGCCATGCTGGAGCGCAAGGTCAATGTCGGCATCGGCACCGATGGCGCCAACTGCTCCGACAATCTCAACATGTACGAGTCGATGCGGCTCGCCTCGATGGTCTCGAAGACGCAAGGACCCGACACCGATCGATGGCTCACCACCGGCGACGTGCTCGCCGCCGCGACCGAAGGGAGCGCACGTGCGCTCGGCTTCGGCGAGAAGCTTGGCCGCGTTGCGCCAGGCTACAAGGCCGATATCGTGTTCCTCGATCTGCACAATGTGAACTGGCTGCCGTTCAACAATGCGGTGAATCAGCTGGTCCATACCGAGGACGGCGCCGCGGTCCACTCGGTGATGGTCGGCGGCCGCATGGTGGTCGAGGACCGGCGCGTCGTCGGCGTCGACATGGCGGCGCTGGCGCGGCGCATTGAGGAGACGCGCGCCCGGCTCGAAGGCGCGACGCTGCCGAACAAGCAGCTGTTCGAGCGGGTCGAGCACGTCGTCAACAGCTTCTGTCCGGGGCTTGCGAAGATGCCGTATCATGTCGACCGCTTCGGGGGCGGACATCACGGGCATACGCATGCGGCGTGGGTGAAGCGGTGACTGCGGCCTGACAGACGGAACCCGCGCGCGGTTGCACCGTTGAACCCGGTTGCAACAATCGCCGGAGGCCGTTCATGGCTCGCAAGTATTCCAAAGGCGCCGCGAAGAAGGTGAAGCGCGCCCTGCACAAGAAGAAGCGTGGCACGCTCAAGAGCGGGCGCAGCGGCAGGACAGTGACCAGCCGCAAGCAGGCGATCGCGATCGGGCTTTCCGAAGCGCGCAAGGAAGGAACGAAAGTGCCGAAGAAGAAAACCGGCACGAAAAAGCAGAAGACCTGATGGTCGCGAAGCGGAAGAAGAAAGCTGCGCCCCGCACCGGCACGCCCAACCGCAAGCCGCAGCAGAACAAGCGCGGCGGCCACCACGGCATCGTGCGTGACGAGCGCGGACAGGATCAGCCGCGGGATAGAGGGGCGGCGTAGTTCTTCTCCTCATGCTGAGGAGCGCCGCGGAGCGGCGCGTCTCGAAGCATGGCCCGGAGTGAGGACGGTGCGTTTGGCCATCCTTCGAGACGCATCGCTGCGCGATGCTCCTCAGGATGAGGCCCTTGGCTACGCCGCTGCGGCGTTCTCGCCGATCAACCCGCGCATCGCCATGATCGCATCCGCCACCGCGCGCTCGCGGATCGCATCGCGGCCGATGTCGCCATAGCGGCGCTCGAAGTCGCGCGCCGCTTCGCCACGCCGCGCGACCGCGATGCACACAAGCCCGACCGGATTGCCGTCCTCGTCGGGTTCGGGACCCGCCACGCCGGTGATCGCCGCCGCGATGTCGGCGCCGGAATGGCGCAACGCGCCCTCCGCCATCGCGCGCGCGACCGTGCCGCACACCGCGCCTTCGCTACGCAGCACCGACCACGGCACGCCGAGCGCGCGTGACTTTTGCTCCTTGGTGTAGGTGACGAAGCCGCCGTGAAAATGCTCCGCTGCGCCTTCGGCGTCGGAGAGGATCTGGCACAGCAGGCCGGCGGTACAGGATTCCGCGGTGACAACGGTGAGGCCGGCGCGCCTGGCCTCGCCGAGCAGCGCGTTGGCGCGCGCGCCGAGGTTATCGGTCGCAGACATCACGCCCGGCGCCGCGCTTTCTTTGCCGGACGCTTCGCCTTCGCCGGCGCGGCTTTCGGCGTCTTGCGCCGTGCGGTGCTCTTCGGCTTCGACGGCTTGTCGGCTTTCTCAGCCTTGGGATTGACGCGGCGCTCGGCCATTTGCGTCAGCTTCTGGTCGGTCGCCTTCTCCTCGGCGAGGTTCGCCTTGAACATCGGCACCAGGTCGGTGCGGCCGAGTTCGGTCGCCCAGGCGATCAGCGCGCCGTAGCGGGTGATCTCGTAATGTTCGACCGCCTGCGCTGCGGCGACGAGCCCGACATTCATCACGTCCTCGTCGCCGATCTCGCTCATCAGGTCGCGGCCCTCCTTCAGGATGCCCTCGATCGCCGGACACTTGTCGCCCTTGGGCTCGGTATCGAGCAGCTCGAACACCTGGCGCAGCCGATGCACCTGGCCTTCCGTTTCGGCGAGATGCTTCTCGAAGCCTGCGCGCAATTGCTCGTTCGTCGCCTTCTCGATCATGGCGGGGAGCGACTTCATGATCTGGTTCTCGGCGTAATAGAGATCCTGCAGACCGTGCATGAAAAGGTCGTTCAGCGATTTGATGTCTTTGGTGAAAAAGCCCATGGGATATCCTCTGTTGGCTCGGCGCGAGTCCAACGGGCATGGGAACAGGTGGTTCCATCGCGTGTACGACGAGGGCGTCGCGGCAGCACCAACGCAACATGTGTTTGTGTGAGACGACGGGCGAGTGTGGAGTGGTACAGCTGGGTGGGCTCGAACCACCGACCTCCGGTTCCACAGACCGGCGCTCTAACCAACTGAGCTACAGCTGCACAGGCCCGATGCGCGCGATCAGCAAAACTGGACACCGGTTTTGCGCCCGATCGCGCGCCATTGCCAGTGGCGCATGATCTTGTCGACGAACCGGTACCCACTTCGCCGGATCGTGCCCCGCGAGCGGGCGGAAACTAGGAGCGTCACCCTTGTTTGGCAAGCGCTTCCGCCCCGGTCCTTAGTCGCGCCGGTAGCGGCGGCCGTTCAAAGAAAAAAGCCCGGGCGACCGGCCCGGGCTACTGAACGCAACGCTACTTGGTTTGGCGCGGATCGCCTCAGGCGACCTTCTTCATCGCCTTTTCGACGCCGCTCTTGATCGGCTCGGCGGTCTCGGTCGCGACCTTCTGCGCCAGCGCGGCAAGCTCCTTGCCCTGCGCGGTCGCGGTCTCGAACTGGGTGCGCGAATGCGCGGTGGTCAGCTCGACCAGCTCGGACGGCGACTTCACGCCGAACAGCTTCTCGACGAAGTCGAAATACGTGTTGGTGTTGGTGCGCGCGACTTCGATCACCTTCAGGCCGTACTCGGTCGAGCCCTTGCTGGCGGTCGAGTAGACCGTCTCGAGCATCGCGGTGTTCTGCTCGGCGACTGCCTTGATCTTCTCGTAGGCGTCCTTGGTCTGCGCGACGCCCTTCTCGGCGAACTCGCGGAATGCGGCCGGGACTTCCATCTTCGGCATCTCGAACGACGGCATCTCGCCGAACTTCGGCATTTCGAACATCGGAATCACGGTCGCGGCTTTCGCAGGCTTCGGCTTCATGGTGGCTTCGGTCATGGGGTTGGTCCTCTCCAAACGGCGCGCGGCTGGCTCTCACCAGCAGCCGCAATGTCCCTCGATGACCTCTATATAGGTCAAGCCCTGCCGCAACGCAATAGAAATTATTGCAGTGCACCAAAATTAATAAGACGATGTTATTACTTATGTTTTTGGCTTGGCGGCGTCCATTGCGGCCTTGGTGGCACTTGACCCTAGGTCCTTGGCCTGCGCCGACATCGCCTTCATCTGCGACTGCAGATACTCCTGCTGCAGCGCCATGACCTCCTGGATGTCCTTGGCGCGCACCAGTTTCTGGGCGAATTCGAACGAGTTCGCGATGTTCTGCTCGGCGAATCCCATCGCCTTCTGGCCCATGTCCTTGGCGTTGGACTGGGCCGCATTGGCCTGCGCTTCCGCCGTCGTGACGGTCTTCTGCGCCTGGGTGATGAAGCCGTCGACCGCCTTGCGGGCCTGTTCCAGGCTCTGCTCGGCAAGCTGGCGCATTTGGGTCGGAACCTCGAAGCTGTTGAACGGGTCGTTGGCCATCGTTCTCTCCCTGCGCAAATTGTTTCTGCTCAGGTTCCCATCATGGCGGGAATCCGCTGTTTTGCAACGCATCGGGCAGCCACAAGTGCCACCGAATTGATCACCGCATTAACGTTATCCGCGAGTTACCGTGCGTATCGCCGCGCCTCGCGTGGACGGGGAACCGCCCGAGCCGTATTAAGGCTTTGTTTACGCTGCGATCGCGCTCCCGCGGTCGAAAACCGTGCCAACATGAGCGCTGCCGACACCCTCATCGCTGTTTCCCGCGATCCGCGTTTCTCGCCCTATGCGATGAGCGCCGTGCCGGCATGGCTGTGGGCGCCCGCCGAGCAGCGCCTGCTGTGGGCCAACGCGAGCGGCGCCGCGCTGCTCGGTGCGCCGACACCGGCCGCGCTCGCGGAGCAGCGCTACGCGAGCGACGATCCGCTCGCTGACGAAATCGCGCGCGTCGCCGCGACCCTGCCGCCGACCGGCGCGCCGCGGCTTGGGCAAGTCCAGCTTGGCACGCACAAGCTCACCTGCACCTGCTCGCGCACCGCGCTGCCGGGCGACGCGCACGGCGTCCTCATCATCGGCTCCGAGCCGATGCGCCCCGCGCTGCCTTTGGCGGAGCGCGCCGCGCGATTGTTCTCGCCCGGAAGCCAGGCGGTCGCGGTGTTTTCCGCCGACGGCAAACTTCTGTACGCGACCGGCGAGCTCGATGCCGACACGACGCTTGCCACGCTCGGTGCCGATGCGCTGAAGAGCGAAGCGGTCGCCGCCGGTGTCGCGACCGGCGAGAGCGCAATCGGTCCGCTGACGCTGATGAGACTCGGGCGCGGCGGCACCACGGTGCTGGTCGCGAGCCTGCCGAGCGAAGCGGCCGAACCGGCGGCCGGGCGACAGGAAGAAGAAGTACAGGCCGCGGATGCTCCGCCCGCCGAAGCGCCGGAAAAATCCGAGCGTCCGTTGCGTTTCGTCTGGACCATGGATGCGGACGAGCGCTTCGCCGTGACCGGCGACGACTTCGCCGTCGCGATGGGGCCGCGTACCGCGGACGTTCTCGGCCGGCCGTGGAGCGAGATCGCGAGCGCGCTGTCGCTCGATCCGCAAGGCCGCGTCGGCAAGGCGATTTCGTCGCGCGACACCTGGAGCGGCATCACGCTCGCGTGGCCGTCCGACATCACCGGCCAGCCGGTGACGATCGAATTGTCCGGCCTGCCGATCTTCGATCGCGATCGCCAGTTCCTCGGCTATCGCGGCTTCGGCGTCTGCCGCGATGTTGCGCGCACGCCGCGCGACGACCAGGCGCGCGGCGACGAGACTCGCGGCGAAGTACACGAAGCGCGGGCTCCCGAAGCGCCCACCGCCGAACCTTCAGCGCTGGAGGCACCAGAACCGCGTCCCCTGCTCACCGTCGTGCCGGCGTCGAAGAACGTCGTGCCGTTCCGCGCAACGGTCGCCGAGAAGCGCCCCGCCCTCACGCCGGTCGAGCATTCGGCCTTCCGTGAAATCGCCGAGACATTGCGCTCCGCGCCCCCGGTCGCACCTGGACCCGCGGCGTCCGAGACCGTTGCGCCCGAACCCGTGCCGCCCGCGCCGGAGCCGCGCGAGCCTGCTCCGCTGCCGAGCGCCTTCGCGCGCAACGACACGCCGCCGCCGCAGGACAACCCCGATCAGACTGCCATCCTGGAGCGGCTGCCGGTCGGCGTGCTGATCCATCGCAACGATAATCTCATCTACGCCAACCGCGCCTTCCTCGAATGGACCGGCTTCGCCGACCTGGCGGCGGTCGCCGACGCAGGCGGGCTCGAGCGGCTCGTGGTCGAGCCGGGCTCGGGCACGCTCGACCGCGCGAACGGCACGGGCAAGACCTTTACCATCGCGACGCGCGCCGGCGACACGCTCACCTGCGAGGGGCGGCTTTACTCCGTGCCGTGGAAGGCCGAGAGCGCGCTGATGCTGGTGCTGATCCGCACCGCGGCCGACGAGCGGCACAAGGCCTCCGAGCTCGCCTGGCATGCGGCCGAAGCCGAGGCGCGCGAACTGAAGTCCATTCTCGACACCGCGACCGACGGCGTGATCGTGGTCGATCGCGAAGGCCTCGTGCTCGCGCTCAACCGCGCGGCCGAAGCGCTGTTCGGCTACGAGTACGCCGAGATGGTGCGCCGCCCGTTCAGCGAGCTGTTCGCGCCGGAAAGCGAGCGCGCCGCGCGCGACTATCTCGACGGGCTGACCAAGAACGGCGTCGCCAGCGTGCTCAACGACGGGCGCGAGGTGATCGGCCGCGTGCGCCAGGGCGGGCTCATCCCGCTGTTCATGACCATGGGCCGCGTCGGCGACGGGACGAACAAGTTCTGCGCCGTGCTGCGCGACATCACGCAATGGAAGCGCGCCGAGGAAGACCTGCTCAACGCCAAGCGCACCGCCGAGCGCGCCTCGTCGGCGAAGTCGGATTTCCTCGCCAAGATCTCCCACGAGATCCGCACGCCGCTCAACGCCATCATCGGCTTCTCCGAGGTGATGATGGAGGAGCGCTTCGGCGCGATCGGCAACGAGCGCTACCGCGAGTACATGAAGGACATTCATGCCTCGGGTCAGCACCTGGTGTCGCTGATCAACGACCTGCTCGACCTTTCCAAGATCGAGGCTGGCAAGCTCGACCTCGTGTTCGCGAGCGTGAATTTGAACGAGCTGGTGCGCCAGTGCGTCGCGCTGATGCAGCCGCAGGCGAACCAGCAGCGCATCATCATCCGCTCGTCGCTGTCGTCTACGCTGCCGCCGGTCGTCGCCGACGCGCGCTCGGTGCGGCAGATCGTGCTCAACCTGCTGTCCAACTCGATCAAGTTCACCGGCGCCGGCGGACAGGTGATCGTCTCGACCGCGCTGACCGACGGCGCCGAGGCGATCTTGCGCGTGCGCGATACCGGCGTGGGGATGACGGACAAGGAGATCGAGACCGCAATGGAGCCGTTCCGCCAGCTGCAGACCTCGACACGCTACGGCTCCGGCGGCACCGGGCTCGGTTTGCCGCTGACGAAGGCTTTGGCGGAAGCAAACCGCGCGGCGTTCTCGATCAAGAGCGCGCGCGATGCCGGGACCTTGGTGGAGATCACGTTTTCGGGGAGCAGGGTGCTGGCGGAGTAGGATCGCATCCCGCCCTCGCCCCGTCCTGTACTTCCCGAACAGCGGCGCACACGATGTGGCGTCGAGGCCACAGACGAGCACGTCGGCGCCCAGGCCCGTGATTGCGCGATGCACCAGCCCGGCGGGATCGCGCTGCTCCACCTCAATTCCTCTGCGCCGAGACCATCGCCGGCATGGCGGACGCGGCGATCGCGGCCGCGAGGTTGCGCGCGAGGCAGTCGTAGCCCCAGTCGTTCATGTGCAGGCCGTCTTCGATGCTGAACGTCTCGAACGGAATGTTCTGGTTCTCGCGCCAGTCCTTCATCAGCGCGAAGCGGCGGAAGTTGCCGACGCGCTGGCGGCGCGCCTCGGCCGCGATCAGGTCGACCGTCGGCAACGCGACCGGCTGGGCGAGCACCGCCGTGGTATATTGCGGATCGACCAGTACGACGTCGGCGCGGGTCTGCTTCAGCCGCGCGATGCCTTCGCGGATCAGCGCTTGCTGCATCGGCAGTTCGCGATTGCGCATGATCGCGTTGCTGGCAACCTGCCACAGCACGAGATCGGGCTGCTCGGCGATCACGTCGCGCTCGAAACGCGCCAGCATGTCGCTCTCTTCCTCGCCGCCGACGCCGCGGTTGAGCACGCGGACGGCGATGCCGGAAAAGCGCTCGGCGAGCAGCGCCTCCAGCCGGCTCGGATAGGAGCCGTCGGCCGACGAGGCGCCGGCGCCTTCGGTCGAGGATGAACCGATCGCCACGATGGTGAGCGTGCGACCGTGCATGAGCTGGGATCGCGTCCGGGTCAGCGTCTCCTCGAGACCGCCGACTGACAGTGCGCAGAGCAGCTGCCCGGCTTGCGCCGATGTCGTCGCGCCGAGCACGGCGCAGAGCAGCACGAACAATGTCTTTTGTGAAAGCGTGAGCATGAGACGCCACCCGATCCGGCCGCCGCGATTGCGGCGGCATGACCGGGAGACTAGGAACGGGGCGGGGAGCGGGCTGTGACGGCCGGCACAAATTCCACGATTGCGAAACGCGGCTTGTGACGGCCGTCACACCTCAATAGCCTCGCGCGACCAAACGAGACCGCACATGCCGATCGCCATCCGCCCCGTCACGCGCGCCGACTTCGACCAATGGCTCCCGCTGTGGGAGGGCTACAACGCGTTCTACAAACGCGTCGGCCCGGCCGCAGTGCCAATGGAGGTCACGCAGACCACCTGGGCGCGCTTCTTCGACGGCTATGAGCCGATGCATGCGCTGGTCGCCGAGAGCGACGGCAGGCTGGTCGGCTTGGTGCATTACTTGTTTCACCGCAACACGGTGATGCTCGGGCCGGTCTGCTATCTGCAGGACCTGTTCACCGATCCGGCGCTGCGCGGCAAAGGCGTCGGCAAGGCGCTGATCGAGGCGGTGTACGAAAAGGCCAAGGCCACTGGTTCGCCGCGCGTGTACTGGCACACGCACGAAACCAACAAGACCGCGATGCGGCTCTACGATCACGTCGCCACGCATTCGGGCTTCGTGGTGTATCGCAGGGAGATTTGAGCGCAGCCCGGATCGAGCCTGAAGCGCGGTTACGCGCGTCGGATTCCCGGGTTTCGCTTCGCTCAACCCGGGCTACAGTAACCCGATGATCGCTTCCGACACACCGTCCCGTTCGCCCGCTGCCGACGTGCGGCTGCTCTACGCAGCGCGCGGCTTGCGCGGATTCGGCGATGGCTTCGCGGTCATCATCCTGCCGGCGTATCTGAGCGCGATCGGCTACAGCCCGCTGCAGATCGGGATCGTCGCGACGGCGGCGCTGCTCGGCTCGTCGGTACTCACGCTCGCCGTCGGCTTCTTCGCCCCGCGGCATGACCTGCGCAACCTGCTGCTCGCGGGCTCCGGGCTGATCGCGCTGACCGGGCTCACGTTTCCATTGAACGAGCACATCGCCTTCGTGCTGGCGGTCGCGTTCTTCGGCACCATCAATCCCTCGACCGGAGACAGCGGCGTGCTGGTGCCGCTCGAGCACGCGATGCTGGCGCGCGGCGTCGCGGACAGCCAGCGCACGGCGGCGTTTGCGCGCTACAGCCTGATCGGCGCGCTCGCGGGCGCGGCCGGTTCGCTTGCCGCCGCCACGCCGGATGCGCTCGCTTTGGCCGGCATCGGCCAGGTGACCGCCTTCAAGCTGATGTTCCTTGTCTACGCGGTGCTCGGCCTCGCCAGCGCCGCGCTCTACCGCCGCCTGCCGCATGTCGAGATGCGCGAGACACCCTCGACGCCGCTCGGGCCCTCGCGCCGCACGGTGTACAAGCTCGCCGCGCTGTTCAGCCTCGATTCCTTCGCCGGCGGGCTCGCGGTGCAATCGATGCTGGCGCTGTGGCTGTTCGAGCGCTTCGAGCTCTCGCTCAGCGGTGCGAGCCTGTTCTTCTTCTGGTCGAGCACGCTCGGCGCGTTTTCCTTTCCAGTGGCGGCCTGGCTTTCGAAACGCATCGGCCTCGTCAACACCATGGTGTTCACCCACATTCCGTCGAGCCTCTTTTTGATCCTGGCGGTGTTCGCGCCGAACCTGATCGTGGCGCTCGCGCTACTGCTGTTGCGCTCCGCGCTGTCGCAGATGGACGTCCCGACGCGCACCTCTTACGTGATGGCGGTCGTGACCCCGGCCGAGCGCACCGCCGCCGCCAGCGTCACCGCAGTGCCGCGCGGTCTTGCCTCGTCGATCAGCCCGGCGCTCACCGGCGCGCTGCTCGCCACCCCCGCCGCCGGATTGCCGTTCATCGCCTGCGGCGTGCTCAAGATCGTCTACGACCTCGCACTGCTTTATTCCTTCCGCCACGTGAAGCCGCCGGAGGAGCGGACGGACGGCTAGGATTCCTATCGCTCGCAAGAACCTCCCGCCTATGGCTTGATACGAAGCCGCAACCGGAAGCGCTGCTGCACCGACGCATCGCCTTCGAATGAGCGCCAGTTCTTCAGCACGATCTCGCCGCTGCCGGCTTTTTTCGCCTCGAAATCAAACGTGACGCGGCCGCCCGAACCGACGGCAGCGCCGGAATAATGCGGCTGCGGTCCGGACGCCTTGACGAGATCGCCGTCGACGCGGTCAATGTCCCAGCGGTAGCCGCCCGAGGCGTTCTCCGCCAGGCTGACGCGGATCTTATCGCCCGTCTCGAGTTCGACGGTGCGTTCGTTGTCGGCTTCGGTGAGCGACAGCATCGCGCTTCTCCGGTCCAGCGGCTGCGCCGGCGGTGAGCAACGCGCACCGTCAGCGCAGCCATACAGGACCAGAACGTCCAACCCGGCAAGCGGTTCATTCGCCTCGCGGCGCGATCAGACCGTGATGCCGTAGCTCTCGGGGAAGAACGCCGCATTGATGTAGGTTTCGCTGGCATAGGCGAAGCCCTTGTCGCCCCAGGACGTACCCCAGCTGTTGCGCAGGATGATACGGCCATCGGTCCGATAGCCGACCGCCGCCACCGCATGGCCGCCGCGCACCGTATTCGGCTGGAAATTATCCAGCAGGCCATTGGTCGCGGTGGCGTTCATCCACGTGGCATCGACGCTGAGACCGACCAGGATGGGGCCCTGGGTGGCGAGCCAGGACCGCCAGTTCGGAACATTGCGCTGCAGGTTGAAGTAGCCGGCGATCTTGCGCGTCGCGGTCGCCGCGAAGAACGCATCGTCGGGCCCGGTATACATCATGGTATTGATCTTGAACGGCAGCAGGGTTTCGGGCGCGGCACCGTATTTGCGCAGGATATCCACCGCGGCCTTGAGGCTCGTGCCGGCCCCTTCGATCATCGTTTCCGGCCGGTTGACGAACTGGTCGGTTTCCTTCGATGCCATCCAGGTGAAGCGCGGCGACAGCTTCTCGGTCTTGCCGAGCTTGTTGGCCTTGACGAAATGATAGCGCGCGACGCCGTCGGTCGAACTCCAGCCGACGCACGAACCTGTGTTCAACTGGTCTCCGATGTCCCACCACGGGGCGCGCAGATCGACGCTCGCCGGCAGCGCCAAAGGCGCTGCCGCGACGACTCCCGCGCTCACCGCGGCCTGCGGACCCCAATCGTGCTCGGTATTGCGCGACGGCACCAGATTGAACATGCGGTCGGGTTGCCGTGCCTTGGCCTGTCTCTTCGCCATGAGAATTCTCCCTGTGTGTGAGCAAGCTGTTCGGGCGCCCGGCCTTCAGCCGCCGGCAAATTTCAAGCGCGCCTGATCCGGACATTGTGGTGCGTCCGGGCGGTCGAGAATGTGAGACGGATCACATCGTCTGGTAGAAGATGGGAGGCCGAGGTTTACCGCTACCCATCTCGTCGCATGGACCTGCCTTGCCCGACTGGCTAGATTCGCCGCCAACGGCGACACAAGAAACACTCCGGAGGAAACCAATGAACCGCCGACATTTCGCGCTCGCGGCGCTCGCCATTGCGGCGCTCGGCGCCCAGCCCGCCCTTGCGCAAACCCAATCGTCCGCCTGGCCGCAACGCTCGGTGCGCTTCATCCTGCCGCTCGGGCCGGGCTCGGGCGTCGATATCGGCTCGCGGCTGATCGCGGACCGCCTGTCGCAGAAATGGGGCAAGCCGGTCGTGATCGAGAACAAGCCGGGCGGCGACGCGATCGTGGCGATCACGGCGTTCACCGCCGCGAACGACGATCACACCTTCCTGATGGCGCCGACCTCGACCTTCACGGCGCATCCGTTCCTGCACGAGAAGCTCGCCTACGACCTGAAGGACCTCGTGCCGATCGCGCGCGTCAGCAATACGATCGTCGCCGTCGGCGTGCCGACCGCACTCGGCATCAACACGCTCGACGAGCTGATCGCGCGCGCCAAGGCGCAGCCGGGGCAACTCAACTCGGCCGGCACCACCGGGGCGATCGATTTCGTGGTCGCGGGCTATCTCAAGAAGGCCGGCGCCGAGATCACCAAGGTGCCGTATCGCGACGGCGTGCAGGCGCTGAACGATCTCGCCGAAGGGCGCATCCAGCTCTACGTCGCGGCACTCGCGATCATGCGGCCGCAGGTGCAGGCCGGAAAGGTGAAGATCATCGCAGTGACCAACAACGAGCGCGCGCCGATCATGCCCGATGTGCCGACCGCCGCTGAGGCGAAGCATCCGCAGCTCGCGGTCGACGGCCTGATCGGCCTGTTCGGCATCCGCGGCATGCCGGACGATTTGCGCGACCGCATCGCCGCCGACATCAAGGAGGCCGCGTCCGATCCCGAGATCGCCGCCAAGATCAACGCGACCGCGCAGATCGTGCGCCCCGGCGGGCCGGCCGAGTTCGCCAGGGAGCTCGACAACCAGATCAAGGTGATTTCCGACGCCGCGGCGGCGGCCGGCGTGAAGCGGATGCTGCAGAACTGAGTGCATGATCCCCGAAAAGTGGGAACCGGTTTTCGGACAAGGATCATGCACAAACAAAAAATACCGCACGGATGATCATCGACATTTACACGCACATTCTGCCGGATCGCTTCTTCCGGGAGATGTCGCGCGTCTCGCCCAAGCTGGAAAACATCGGCGCGCGGCTGCGCGGCGTGAAGAAGCTGTTCGATCTCGATCTGCGCTTCACCGAAATGGACCAGATCGGCGACTACCGCCAAGTGATCTCGCTGCCCAACCCGCCGCTGGAGGAGATCGCGCAAGGCGAGACGGCGGCGCAGCTGGCGCGCGTCGCCAACGACGCGATGGCGGAGTTGTGCGCCGCGCACCCGAAGCGCTTTCCGGCCTTCGTCGCCGCGGTGTCACTCGACGACGTCGACACGGCGCTGAAGGAGGCCGAGCGTGCGATCACGACCCTGGGCGCGCGCGGCATCCAGATCTTCACCAATATCGCCGGCCATCCGCTCGACGAGGAGCGCTTCAAGCCGGTGTTCGCCGCTCTTGCCCAGCACGACCTGCCGGTCTGGCTGCATCCGGCGCGCACCGCCGCGATGCCGGACTATGCGGCGGAGGCGAAGTCACGCTTCGAGATGTGGTGGTGCTTCGGCTGGCCGTACGAGACCAGCGTCGCGATGGCGCGGCTGGTATTTTCCGGCGTGTTCGACCGCCATCCCGGCTTGAAGATCGTCACGCATCACCTGGGAGGCGGCATGATCCCGTTCTTCGACGGGCGCATCGGCGCCGGCATGGAGGTGCTCGGCTCGCGCACCTCGGACGAGAACTATTCGGCGGTGCTGCCGTCGCTGCGGCGCCCGCACCTCGACTATTTCCACGACTTCTACGCCGACACTGCGCTGTTCGGCGCCGGCAACGGCCTGCAATGCGGGCTCGACTTCTTCGGCGCAGACAAGGTCGTGTTCGCGACCGATGCGCCGCTCGGGCCGATCGCCAAGACGATTGCGGCGGTGGAGAAGCTCGGCCTTTCCGCGGAGGTGCGCGAGAAGATCATGGCCGGGAATGCGAAGAGATTGTTGAGGCTCAGCTAGTCGTTCCGCTCATGCCCGCGAAAGCGGGCATCCAGTGCTTTGCAAAGGACTGGGTCCCCGCTTTCGCGGGGACGAGCAGAAAAACTAGATCGCGCGATGGTGCTCTCGCAGAAACCGCTCGCCGGCTTCGGTCACTTCCACGCGCGTGCGTTGCTCACCCGCAACCGGCTTTCGCATCACCAGCCCGCGATCGATCGCATCTTCCCAGACGGTCAGTCGCGGGCACGAGGTTCGCCACGCATCGAGCACGTCGGCATAGGCGCGCGGCTCCTTGGCGATCCATTCGACGAAGTCGAGCACCAGCGGATCGAGATTGGTGGCTTCGGTCATGACGGCCTCCGCGCTCACTTTAATCCTGCAACAGCGAAAACGTAACAGCCATAGGCGACGAAATAGCCCGACACGCCGGTGATGATCCGGTTCGACCACACGCGGAACTGGGCGTCGCTGATCCGCTCCAGCACTTTTGCCGCGAGCGTCGTGCCGAGCATCGAGGCCGCGATCGCGAGACCCGCGACCACCGGATCGACGGTTGCGGCCTGATCGATCACCGCGCCGAAGTAGAGAAGCTTCGCGGCATGGCCGAAGATCTGGCACACGGCCTTGGTGGCGATGATCTCGCGCCGGTCGAGCTTGCCGCCGAGGAAGAATGAATCGAGCAGCGGCCCGGACACGCCGGTGAGCAGCAGCAAGGTCATGCAGATCACGCCATAGATCGAGCCCTGCACGATGCTTTCCGGATCGGGCTTGAAGCGCGCCGGCACCAGCCGCACCAGAAACGGCGCGCCGCCGAGGAGGAGGAGCGCCACCGCCTTGCTCGGCACGTAGCGCCACAGCGACCACAACAGCAGCGCGGCGGCGCAGCCCGCGAGGTAGGCGCCGATCGCGCTCCAGCGCACATGCCTGATCCACAAAAGCCCGCGCCAGCCGTTCGACGCCATCTGGGTGACGCTGTGCAGCATCATGGCCTCTGGCACCGGCATGATGACCAGCAGCACGCCGATCAGAATGAGGCCACCCGCCATCCCGAAAATGCCGGAGAGGAAGGCGGTGGCGACCATGGTGGCGAGGACGACGGCGGTGAGGATCAGGCTCATGACGATGCGCTCCCGCCACTCTCATGATCCTCTTGGACGCGCGATACAAACTGAGTTATCCTGCGCTCAGGCTCAGTTTTCCTGATGGTCGAATGCGCCAGCTTCCCTTCATGAACGGCATCAAGGCCTTCGAGGCCGCCGCGCGCAGCGGCAGCTTTGCTAAGGCTGCGGACGAGCTGCACGTGACCCCCGCCGCGATCAGCCGGATGGTGCATCTGCTCGAGGCGCGGCTTGCCGTGACGCTGTTCGAGCGCAAGGCCAATCGGCTCCTTCCGACGCCGGCCGGACGCGCCTATCAGGCCGGTCTCACGCAGCTGTTCGACCAGCTTGCGGCACTCACCGATCAGGTCACCGCGATGGGCAGCGCGCGCGTGCTCACCGTCGGGGTCGGACCGACGTTCGCGATCCGCTGGCTGATTCCGCGGCTGGCGGATTTCCAGAAACATGCACCGGATATCGACGTGCGATTCGCGACCGGCGGCGAGGCGCTGCCGTTCAGCGAGGACTGGACCTGCGGCATCAAGCTCGGCGACGGCGACTTTCCCGGACTGACGGCGGCGCCGCTGTTCAAGGCGGATCTCACGCCGGTATGCTCGCCTGCGCTGGGTAAGCGGCTGAAGCGGCCGGAGGATTTGAAAGGCGTAACCTTGTTGCGGGTCACGCACGCGGCGGACGACTGGCCGCGCTGGTTCAAGGCCGTCGGGCTCTCAGGCTTGCAGCCGACCGGCGCGAAGTTCGACTATTACGGCCACGCGCAGCAGGCCGCCGCCGACGGCATCGGCGTCGCCATCGGCGTGCGCCCTTACATCGACGACGATCTCGCGGCCGGGCGGCTGGTGACGCCGTTCGCCCAGTCGGTGCCGAAGGACGCCGGCTGGTATCTGGTCTATCGCGCAGCGCGCGAGGCCGAGCCGGCGTTCGTAGCGTTCCGCGACTGGATTGTGAAGGCGGCGCATCTTCCCTCGCCCCGCAAAGCG
>Ga0207683_10002061_pt1 | contig 17777 bp, 16 predicted proteins | sample KBSM73metaG_FD_184333 | JGI IMG/M metagenome (GOLD analysis project Ga0207683, IMG submission 184333) | Miscanthus rhizosphere microbial communities from Kellogg Biological Station, Michigan, USA - KBS M7-3 metaG (SPAdes) (version 2) | ecosystem: Host-associated > Plants > Roots > Rhizosphere >... | reverse complement strand
AGGGTGACGGCGCTACTCACGATGCCATTCTTCGTTCGAGCCGGCTGATCAGCCGGACCACCGGCCATAACATGCAAAGATAGATCGCCGCCGCAAGCACGATCGGCGAGGCGTTGAAGGTGACCGAGCGCGCCATGTCGGCGGAGTAGAGCAGCTCGGGCAGCGCAACCACGCTGGCGATCGAGGTGAGCTTCACCACCTCGACGGTGTTGGACACGAGGTCGGGCAGCACGTTGCGGATCGCCTGCGGCAGCACGATGTGGGTGAGCGTCGAGAGTGCGCTCAAGCCGGTGGAACGCGCCGCGTCCCATTGTCCGCGCCCGACGCTCTCGATCCCGGCGCGGTAGATCTCGCCGTAATAGCTCGAGGTATTGAGGAAGAACGCGACCGCGACCGCGGTCAGCGGCGAGAGGCGGATGCCGGCGAACGGCAAGCCCGAATAGACGAAGATCAGCAGCACCAGCGGCGGCACCGCGCGGAAGAAATCGATCGCCACGATCATGCCCCAGCGCACGGTGCGCGAGCCTGACAGCGAGGCGAGCGCGAAGATCAGACCGCCGATCAGCCCGAGCGGGATCACGATGAGACAGAGCAGGATGGTCTGCTGCAGGCCCTGCAGTACCAGCGGCAGCGAGCGCGCCATGATGTCGAGATTGAAGAACTGCTGGATCAGCGCGTCCATCTACGCACTCTCCCGCTCATTCCCGCGCAAGCGGGAATCCAGTCTTTGCACCGTGTGCCCTGGGTCCCCGCTTTCGCGGGGACGAGCGGCATCCGTGCGCAGCGCGTCCATCAGTTCCTCCGCCACGCGAAGCGCGTTTCGAGGAAGCGGCCGAGCGCCACCACCGGGATGAACAGGATGATGTAGGCGAGCGCGCCCATCATCAGCGGCGTGGCGTTGCCGGAGAAGCTCTGCGCTGTGGTCGCCTGATTGAGGATTTCGGGCACGCCGATCACGGTGCCGAGCGCGGTGTTTTTCGTTATCGCGACGGTGCGGTTGGTGATCGGCGGCACGGTGAGGCGCACCGCTTGCGGCAGGACGATCCAGCCGAGCGTGCCGAGGAACGTAAGGCCGGTCGAGCGCGCCGCCTCCCACTGGCCCTTCGGCACGGAGAGAATGCCGGCCCAGAAGATCTCCTCGGCGAAAGAGGCCAGCACCAACGACAGCACCAGCCACAGCACCGCGAAGGACGGAATGCTCACGCCGACATTGGGCAGGCCGAAATAGACGATCAGCACGATCACCAGCGGCGGCAGCGCGCGGAACATGTCGACGAACACGACGATCAGCGCGTTGAGCGGCTTGATCTGGAACGCGCGGATGACCGCGAGCGCGAGGCCGAGCGCCAGCCCGGTGATCACGACCGCGAGCGCGATCTCGATCGTGGTGACGACGCCTTTCAGGATCGACGGCAGATACTGCGCGATCAGGTTCGGCTTGAAGAAGGTTTCGAGGAAGGCGTTCATCAGGTCTCTCCCACCTCCCCCGCTTGCGGGGGAGGTCGGCGAGCAACGCGAGCCGGGAGGGGGTTTTCTCTGTGTGCCCCCTCCCTAACCCTCCCCCGCAACCAGGGGAGGGAACAGACCGAGCGTGCGGCGCCTTCAAGCCTCATCACCGCGTCAGCTCCGCGATGAATGCGCGCGTCCTTGCCTCCTTCGGCGCGCCGAAGATCTGCTCAGGCGGTCCTTCCTCGACGATCAGCCCGTGATCCATGAAGATCACGCGGTCCGCGGCATCGCGCGCGAAGCGCATCTCGTGGCTGACGACGAGCATCGTCATGCCGGCTGCTTTCAGCTCACGCATCACGGCGAGCACCGAGCCGACCAGCTCCGGATCGAGCGCGGAGGTCGGCTCGTCGAACAGCATCACGGCCGGTTCGAGCGCGAGCGCACGCGCGATCGCGACGCGCTGCTGCTGCCCGCCGGAGAGTTCGGACGGATAGGACGCAGCCTTCGCGGCAAGTCCGACGCGATCGAGCGCCGCCAGCCCAAGCGCATCGGCCTCGCTGCGCGACTTGCCGACGACCTTGCGCAAGGCGAGCGTCACGTTCCCGAGCGTGGTCATGTGCGGGTAGAGATTGAACGACTGGAACACCATGCCGATCTTGCGCCGCATGGCGTTGATGTCGGTCGCGCGTGCCATCAGGTCGACGCCGCCGAGCGTGATCGCGCCGCCGCTCGGCTCTTCAAGCCGGTTGCAGCAGCGCAGCAAGGTGCTCTTGCCCGAGCCCGACGGCCCGATGATGAAGACGAGCTCCTGCGGCGCGACCTTGAGGTCGATGCCGCGGAGAACTTCCGTCGCGCCGAAGGTCTTGCGCAGCGCGCGGACGTGAAGGATCGGCGCCGCGCCCGTCGCCACTCAGTTACAGTCCGGCTTGTGCTCGGTCGGATCGTAGCCCGCCATGCCGGGCACGCCGTAACCCGGAAACACCGTCACGGCGGCGGAGCCGGGCGCCGGCTTGATGCCGAACCACTTCTCGTGCATCGCCGCGATCGTGCCGTCGAGCTTCATGCACTCGATCGCGTTCTCGAGCGTCTTGCGCAACTCGGCCGAATCCTTGCGCAGCGGTGCGGCCCAGACGAGGCCGGTCGAGTGCAGGTAGGACAATTCGAGCTGCGGATTGTTCTTCACCGCCCAGGCGATCACGGTGTTGCCGGCGACGTTGGCGTCGGCGCGCCCGGCGAGCACCGCCTGCACGGCGTCGGTCTGGGTGCCGAAGCTCTCGACCTTCCAGCCGATCTTGGCCTCGAGATCGCGCGCCCATGAGTCGTAGGCCGAGCCCTTGTTCACCGAGACGATCTTGCCCTTCAGGTCCTCGAGCTTCTCGACCTTCGGGGCGCCCTTCTTGATCAGGAACTGGAAGTCGGTGTTGAGATAGCCCTCGGTGAACAGCATGTTGTCGGCGCGCTCTTTGGTCACCGTGGTCGGCGCCGCGACATAATCGTAGGTGCCGGCCTGCAGGGCAGGCACGATGCCGGAGAACTGGGTCGCGTCGATCACCGAGGGGCGCTTCAACCGCTTGGCGATCTCGTTGGCCAGATCGATGTTGAAGCCCTCATAGCCGCCGCCGAGCTTCGGCATCGCGTGCGGCGCGAAGGTGCCGTCGACCACGGTTTTCAGCGGCTGCTGCGCCAGCGCCGAGGTGGCGCATAACAGGCCTGCGAACAGGAACGCATATTGCTTCATGGAGAACCCCCGTGAGACGCTTCCCGGCGTTGAATGGTCGGCCGCAAGCCTATAGCAGTGAGGCGAGTGGCCACAAGCTTAAGGGCAAGGCGAAACCATGCCTGCGATGCTCGATACCAGTGCAAGCGGCGTCTACATCATTGCGGCGACGCCGTTCACCGACGACGGCGCGGTGGATACCGCAAGCCTCGACCGGCTGATAGACTTTTACATCGGCTGCGGCATCACCGGCATCACAGTGCTCGGCATCATGGGCGAGGCGCCGAAGCTGACCCATGCGGAATCGGTCGCGCTGACACGTCAGGTGGTACGGCGCGCCAATGGACTGCCGGTGGTGGTGGGCGCGTCGTCGCCCGGCTTCGCCTCGATGGGGGCGCTGGCGAAAGACGTGATGGATGCCGGCGCCGGCGGCGTGATGATCGCGCCGCCCGCGACGCTCAAGACCGACGACCAGATCGTCGCCTACTTTGCCAACGCCGCCGAGGCGATCGGCTCCGACGTGCCGTTCGTGCTGCAGGATTATCCCTATGCGTCGGGCGTGTTCATGGCGCCCTCGGTGATCCGGCGCATCGTCGAGGACAATCCGTCGTGCCGGATGGTGAAGCACGAGGAGTGGCCCGGCCTCGAGAAGCTGACCGCGCTGAAAAACCTCATGTCGAACGGCATGCGCAAGGTCGCGATCCTGTGCGGCAATGGCGGCATCTTCCTGCCGCACGAATTGGAGCGCGGCGCGGATGGCGCCAACACCGGCTACGCCTATCCGGAAATGCTGGTGCAGCTGGTCAAGCTGATCAAGACGGGCGAGCGCGCCGCGGCGCACGACCTGTTCGACCGGCACCTGCCATTGCTGAGATATGAGCAGCAGCCCGGAATGCTGGGCTTAGCGGTGCGCAAATACATCTTGAAACGCCGCGGAGCGATCGCGAGCGACGCGCAGCGCAAGCCGGGCATCAAGCTGTCGAAGGAGGCCATCGCCGAAATCGAATTCCTGATCGCGCGGCTGGAGCGGAACAACTGATGCGCCCCGACGTGCGTATGGCCGCCGACATCGGCGGCACCTTCACCGACATCGTGCTCGACCGCGGCAGCGAGCGGCTGACGCGCAAGGTGCTCACCACGGCGCAGCGCCCGGAGGAGGGCGTGCTGGAAGGCGCGCGGCTGGTGCTCGCCGACGCGGGCCTGCATTTCTCCGACATCGACGTGTTCATCCACGGCACGACATTGGCCACCAACGCGATCATCGAGCGGCGTGGCGCGCGCACCGCGCTGATCGCGACCGACGGCTTTCGCGATACGCTCGATATTGCCAACGAGAGCCGCTACGACCAGTACGATCTCACCATCGAGAAGCCGAAGCCGCTGGTGCCGCGCGCGCTGCGCTTCACCGTGCCGGAACGCGTCGATGTGCACGGCAGAATTCGACTCGCGCTCGACGAGGCGGCGGTGACCGCACAGGTCGCGCGGCTGAAGGACAACGGCATCGAGGCAGTCGCGATCTGCTTCATGCATTCGTATGTGAATGCCGATCACGAGCAGCGCACGGCGGAGATTTTGAAAAGCGCGATGCCGGGTCTGAGCATCACGCTGTCATGCGAAGTGTGCCCGGAAATCCGCGAATACGAACGCACCTCGACCGCGGTCGCCAACGCCTATGTGCAGCCGCTGATGGACGGCTATCTGGCGCGCATGGACGAGGCGCTGCGCGTCGAACAGTTCCGCGGCGCGATTTATCTCGTCACCTCGGGCGGCGGGCTAACGTCGATCGATACCGCGCGGCGCTTTCCGGTGCGATTGGTCGAGTCGGGACCGGCCGGCGGCGCGATCTTCGCCGCACAGGTCGCGGCGCGCGGGGCCGAGAAGAAGGTGCTGTCGTTCGACATGGGCGGCACCACGGCGAAGATCTGCCTGATCGAGAATTTCGAACCGAATTCGGCGCGCGTCTATGAAGTGGATCGCGCGGCGCGCTTCCTCAAAGGCTCCGGGCTCCCGCTGCGCATCCCGGTGATCGAGATGGTCGAGATCGGCGCCGGCGGTGGCTCGATCGCGCATGTCGATGCGCTCAAGCGCGTCACCGTCGGCCCGGAGAGCGCCGGCTCCGAGCCGGGCCCCGCGTGCTACCGGCGCGGCGGGGTGCGGCCGACCGTGACCGATGCGGATGTTGCGCTCGGCCTGATCGATCCGGCGGCGTTTGCGGGCGGCACGATCTCGCTCAATCCGGATCTCGCGCGCGCCGCGCTCGTGGCTGCGGTCGGCGATCCGCTCGGCCTGTCGGCGGAGACCGCGGCCTACGCGGTGCACGAGATGGTGTGCGAGAACATGGCGAGCGCCGCGCGCGTGCATGCGGTCGAACGCGGCGAGGTGGTGAACGACCACACGCTGATCGCGTTCGGCGGCGCTGCGCCGCTGCATGCCGCGCGGGTCGCCGAGAAGCTCGGGCTCGCGCGCGTGCTGGTGCCGCCCAACGCCGGCGTCGGCTCGGCGGTCGGATTTCTGGCGGCGCCGATTTCGTATGAGCTGATCAAGAGCCGCCACATGCGGCTCGACAATTTCGATTTCGCCGGCGCCTCCGCGCTGCTCAATGAGATGGCAAAGGATGCGCGCGCGCTGGTCGAGCCGGGCGCGCGCGGCGCGCCGACGAGCGAGCGGCGGCTTGCCTACATGCGCTATGTCGGGCAGGGGCACGAGATCACGGTGCCGCTGCCGGTGCGCGACCTGACCGCGGACGACGCGACGGCGTTGCGCGAAAAATTCGAGCAAGAATATTCCGTGTTGTTCCGCCGCCCGATCCCGGGTGCGGCGATCGAGGCGCTGAGCTGGTCGGTGCTGGTGTCGACGCAGGCGCATCGGCCGCAGGCGCTGGCGCCGGTCGCGGAGAAACGTGCGGGCGCGCCGGACGGCTCGCGGTCTTTCTTCGACGGCCGCGCGGGCGGTACCATCGACGTGCCGATGTACCGGCGCGAACGGATGCAGCCGGGCGCGCGCGTTGCAGGTCCGGCGATCATCGCCGAGGATGAGACCTCGACGTTCATCACCGCGAGTTTCGATGCGCGCATCGACGCGGCCGGGTGTATCGTGATGGAGCGGAGGGCGGGATGATGCGAGCCGCATACTCGGTGGGCTCCCCTCCCCCTTGCGGGGAGGGGTTGGGGGTGGGGGTCATGCGCGTGGCAACACCGTCTGCATCATCGCGACCCCCCTCCCTAACCCTCCCCCACAAGGGGGGAGGGAACGCACCTGCGTTTGCCGCATCCGAGGTGCATTCATGACCTCCGCCACCAGGCTTATCGACCTGCAGATCATGTGGAACCGGCTCATCGCGGTGGTCGAGGAGCAGGCGCAGGTGCTGATGCGCACCGCGTTCTCGCCGATCGTGCGCGAGTGCGGCGATCTCTCGGCCGGCGTGTTCGACCGCCAGGGTCGCATGCTGGCGCAGGCGGTGACCGGCACGCCGGGCCACGTCAACTCGATGGCGGAGTCGGTCAAGCATTTCATCCGCCATTTTCCGCTCGACACGATGAAGCCGGGCGACGCCTACATCACCAACGATCCATGGATGGGCACCGGCCATCTCAACGACTTCGTCATCACAACGCCGGCATTCCACAACGGCAGACTGGTCGGGCTGCTCTCCTGCACCAGCCACCTGATGGACATCGGCGGCATCGGCTTCGGGCCGGACGCGACCGACGTGTTCATGGAAGGCCTGTACATCCCGATGCTCAAGCTGATCGACCAGGGCACGGTGAACGAAACCCTGATGGCGATGATCCGTGCCAATACGCGTCTCCCGATCGACACAGAGGGCGACACGTATTCGCTCGCCGCCTGCAACGACGTCGGCGCCAAGCGGCTCGCCGAGATGATGGAGGAGTTCGGCATCGAGTCGCTCGACGTGCTGGCCGACCACATCTGCGAACGCTCGCGCGAGGCCGTGATGGCGGAGATCGCCAAATTGCCGAAGGGCACCTGGCACAACGAGATGACGGTCGACGGCTACGACACGCCGGTCACCCTGAAGGCTGCGCTCACGGTGTCGGACTCAGGCATCCACGTCGACTTCACCGGCACCTCGCCGCAGTCGCGCTACGGCATCAACGTGCCGCTCGCGTATACGACAGCCTACACGGTGTTCGGGCTCGGCTGCGTGGTGGCGAGCCAGATCCCGAACAATGCCGGCTCGCTCGCCCCGCTCACCGTGTCGGCGCCGGTCGGCTGCATCCTCAACGCGCCGAAACCCGCGCCGGTGTGCAGCCGCCACATCATCGGGCAGATGCTGCCCGACGTCGTATTCGGCTGTTTGCGCCAGATCATCCCGGATCGCGTGCCGGCCGAGGGCACCTCGTGCCTGTGGAATCTCAACGTGCGCGGCGAGACCCAGGCCGGCTCCGGCGGCAATTACGGGTTCATGATGGCGGTCACCAGCAACGGCGGCACCGGCGCGCGGCCCGACAAGGACGGACTCTCCGCCACCGCCTATCCGAGCGGCGTGCGCGGCACACCGGTCGAGATCGCCGAGAGCCAGACGCCGCTGATCTTCTGGAAGAAGGAGCTGCGCCCCGGCTCGGGCGGCGCCGGGCGCACGCAGGGCGGCCACGGCCAGATCATCGAGATCGGCAGCGGCGTCGACCGGCCATGGGATATTCTCGCGGCGTTCGACCGCATCGATCATCCGGCACGCGGGTGTGACGGTGGGCAGGATGGCGCCGCTGGTTACGTCGGGCTGAAGTCGGGGCAGAAATTCCGTGGCAAGGGCTTCCAGCTCGTGCCGCCGGGCGAACGTCTGGTGGTGCTGACGCCGGGCGGCGGCGGCATCGGTGCGCCGGACCAGCGCGCGGCCGAGCGCGTCGCGCGCGATCTTTCGGATGAGCTCGTCTCGGAAGAGACGGCACGGGATTTGTATGGCTACACGCCGGTCAAGGCGGCGGAATAAGCAAAAGAAGAAACGCCAAAGGGAGACTTCCAGCAGAAAGGGAACGATCATGTTCACACGGCGGGAATTCATGGCGGGGACCGGCGCGGTTCTCGCGAGCACGGCTTTCACTCAGCGCGCTTCGGCCGCGACCAGTCTCGATCTCGCAACCGTCTGGCCGGACGGAAATTTCCACACCACCAATGCCAAGCGCTTCGCCGAGGAGGTCGGCAAGGCAACCGGCGGCGAGGTGAAGATCACCGTGCAGGCCGGCGGCTCGCTCGGATTCAAGGGGCCGGAGCAGTTGCGCGCGGTGCGCGACGGGCTGGTGCCGCTCGCCGACATCCTGAACATCCAGCAGATCGGCGACGAGCCGATGCTCGGCACCGAGTCGATCCCGTTCCTGGTCGGCTCCGATCAGGAGCTGAAGATCCTGCACAAGTACCTGCGTCCCGAATACGAGGCGATCGCCGCGAAGAACAATCAAAAAGTCCTCTACATGGTGCCGTGGCCGACGCAGTACCTCCATCTCAAGGTAAAGACCGACACACTCGACGGCTTGAAAGGCGTGAAGATCCGCGTGCCGGACAAGAACGCGCAGGACATGTGCGCCGCGGTCGGCATGGCGCCGGTGCTGATCCCGTGGGGCGAGACGATTCCGGCGCTCGCGTCCGGCGCGGTCGCGGGCGTGTCGACCTCCTCGGTGTCGGGTGTCGACGGGAAGTTCTGGGAATTCCTCAAATACGTCTACCCGACCAACCACACCTGGTCGTGCCAGATGGTCAACGTCAACAACGACACCTGGAAGAAGCTCTCTCCCGCGCATCAGAAGGCGATCGAGGAGCTGGCCAAGAAGCTCGAGCCGGAGTTCTGGGCCGCCTCGCTCAAGGCCGATACCGACAGCCTGAAGCGATTGACTGACGGCGGCATGGAGGTCGTCACCATCCCGCCCGCCATGATGAAGGACTTCCAGGCCAAGACCGCGCCGCTGCAGGACGCCTTCCTCAAGCGCGTGCCGGCCTCGGAGAAACCCGTGAAGGCGTTCCTCGCCGAGGTGAAGCGTTCGTGACTTTCTCCTTTGTCATGGCCGGGCTTGACCCGGCCAGCCACGACTTGGTCCGACGTGAGGGGGAAGACGTGGATGCCCGGCACAAGGCCGGGCATGACGGTTGAGAGAGTTCGCCCGTGAGCGAGCGAAGCACCCTCAACGCAGCGGCGCCGGCCCCGCTGCGGCTGCTGCTTGACGCGATCGAGAAGCTCGGGCGCCTCGACGGCTGGATCGGCGCGGCGTGCCTCGTCACGCTCACGCTGCTGATGCTCGCCGAGATTACCGTGCGGGCGCTGTCGAACATTTTTCCCTGGGTGCCGGCCGATATCCCGGTGGCATGGGAATACTCCTCCTACCTGATGGCGGCGTGCTTCACCTTCGGCGCCGCCATGACGCTTCGCGCCGGCGGGCACATCCGCGTCACCTTGGTGCTCGGCCGGCTCCAGCCTGCGGCGCGGCGGCTGTTCGAAATTTCCGCATCGCTGGTCGCGACGCTGTTCGTCGGATTCCTCGCCATCGCGATGGCGCGCTTTGCCTGGACGGCGTTCACCAGCGGACAGACCTCGATCTCCAGCGGCACCATGCTGTGGATTCCCGAAGCCGTGATCGCCTTCGGCATGGTGCTGCTCGCGCTCCAATTCCTCGCGCGCTTCATCCAGGCGCTGCTCGGGTTACCGTTGGAGGATCATCGCATCAAGGCGGCGCCGGTCGAATAGATGGGCACCATCACCGCCACGATGTTCGCGATCCTGTTCGCGGCGCTCGCCGGGGGCATCTGGATCGGGCTGACACTCGGCGCCACCGGCGCCGTGATGCTGGCGATCTTCCGCGACATCCCGCTCGACAAGCTGCTGGCGCAATACGCCTGGAACATCCTCACCACGCAGGAGCTGCTCGCGCTGCCGATGTTCATCCTGATGGGCGAGATCCTGTTCCAGTCGCGCCTGTCGCGCTCGCTGTTTCAGGGGCTCGCGCCGTGGGCCGGCCTGCTGCCGGGACGATTGCTGCATGTGAACGTCGTCGGCTGCTCGATCTTCGCGGCGATCTCCGGCTCGTCCGCCGCGACCACGCAGGTGGTCGGCCGCATGGCGCTCGCCGAGCTGCTGAAGCGCGGCTACTCGAAGGACATCGCGATCGGCAGCCTCGCGGGCGCCGGCACGCTCGGCTTCCTGATCCCGCCGTCGAACATCATGATCATCTACGGCGTGCTCGGCGACGTCTCGATCCTCAAGCTGTTCACCGCCGGCTTCATCCCGGGCTTCCTGCTCGCCGGCTGCTTCATGGCCTGGGTGATGATCCACACGACGTTGCGCCCCGGCCTCGTGCCCGCCGCCGAGCGCGACCTGCGCAATCTCACGATGCTCGACCGCATCCGCGCGCTGAAGGAGCTCGCGCCGGCGATCTTCCTGATCGCGGCGGTGCTCGGCTCGATGTATGGCGGGATCGCGACGCCGTCGGAAAGCGCCGCGGTCGGCGTGCTCGGCGCGCTGATCGTGGCGGCGCTGCAGGGTGGCCTCACCGTGAAGGCGCTGCGCGACATCGCGATCGGCTCGGTTCTGACCTGCTCGATGATCGCCATGATCCTGCTGGGCGCCTCGATCCTCGGCAGCGCCGCGGCGTTCCTCGGTATCCCGCGCGCGATCGCGGATTTCGTCGCCGGGATGGGGCTCTCGCCCTTCATGTTGATCGTCGTGCTGATCATTTTCTATTTGATCCTCGGGTGCTTCCTCGACGGCTTCTCGATGATCGTTCTCACGTTGCCGATCGTGCTGCCGATCGTGAAGCAGGCCGGATTCGATCCGGTCTGGTTCGGCATTTTCCTGGTGCTGGTGGTCGAGATGGCGCAGATCACGCCGCCGGTCGGCTTCAACCTGTTCGTGATCCAGGGTCTCACCGGCGACGGGCTCGGCTATATCGCCAGGGTGACGCTGCCGTATCTCGTGATCATGGTGCTGTTCACGCTGGTGATCACAGTGTTCCCGCAGATCGCGCTGTGGCTGCCCAACCTGCTGGCCGGGCGATAGGCGGTTTGCTCCCGCGCCGCCGTCGCCTTATAGCGACGGCCCGGAGGAAACCGCGCTTGCGATCAGCCTGCATTGCGGCATTGCTGGTTGTGTCCACGGCGCTCGCGCATGCGCAGGGCCACATCGACACGCGGCCGAGGCCGGCCGAGCCCGCGCTCGATTCCTCCTTCCTCGATCCCAAGCCGGGCTGGGGCTTGCGGTCTCCTTCGACGGGAGCGGGCGAGCCGAAGCAAGGCGTGCGAACGATCCGCATCCTGCCCGACGACCCGCCCGCGCCCGAACCGCCGCGGAGGTATTACGCGCAGCTCACCACGCAACGCACCTCGCAGGAGGCGCAGGACCGCTTCGATGAAATCCAGCAGCGGTTTCCCGGCGCGCTGGGGAGCCGCCAGTCGGTGATCATGCGGACCGACGCGGGGCTGAGCACAGTCTATCGCGCCATGGTTGGCCCATTCGACCTCGCGGGCGCGACCGCGATGTGCGACGGGCTCAAGGCCCAGGGCGGTCAGTGCATCGTGCACAGGATCGACTGACACAAACTCCGCTCATGCCCGCGAAAGCGGGCATCCAGTTCTGGCCCTGGGTCCCCGCTTTCGCGGGGACGAGCGGGATGAGATGTGGCTCATCGCGCCGCGTCATCCAGGCCGATTGCCCTTGCGCCGCCGCCGCCATATCGTCGCCGCCGGATCAATCGGGAAGTCCAAAATGGCCAAGTTCGGAATCGGGCAGGCGGTGCGGCGCGTCGAGGACCAGCGCTTCATCACGGGCGCGGGACGCTATGTCGACGACATCGTGCTGCCGGGCATGTGCCATGGCGTGGTTCTGCTGTCCCCGCATGCGCATGCGCGCATCAGGAAGGTGGACACCGCGAAGGCCAAGGCCGCGCCCGGCGTGATGCTGGTGCTGACCGGAGCCGATGCGGTGGCCGACAAGCTCGGCGCATACACGGCTGCGATGATGCCGGAAGATCTCGGCGCGCCGAAGGGCCATCGCATCTTCCAGCAGGTGCTGCAGGCCGAGAAGGTCCGTTTCGTCGGCGACCGCGTGGCGTTCGTCGTCGCCGAGACGCAGGCGCAGGCGCGTGACGCCGCCGACATGATCGAAGTCGACTACGAGACGCTGCCCGCCGTCGCGCTGCTGGAAGATGCCGCGAAGGATGGGGCGCCGAAGGTGTGGGACGACAACCCGAACGGCAACGTGGCCTTTGTCCTTGGGTTCGGCGACGAGAAGGCGACCGACGCGGCGTTCGCAAAAGCGAAACACGTCGCGAAGTTGCGCATGGAGAACAACCGGCTGACGCCGGTGTCGATGGAGCCGCGCACTGCGATCGGCGACTACAATGCGGCGGAGGACCACTACACCCTCTACACGTCGTCGCAGAATCCGCACGGCGTGCGCGCCGAAATGGCGCAACTCCTGCACATTGCCGAGAATCAGGTTCGTGTGGTCGCGCCCGACGTGGGCGGCGGCTTCGGCCTGAAGGGCGGATCGTTTCCCGACGACGTGCTGGTGATTTGGGCGTCGAAGAAGCTTCGACGGCCGGTGAAGTGGGTTGCGACGCGTTCCGAGAGCATGATGAACGACCATACCGGGCGCGATCTGGTGAGCTACGGCGAACTGGCGCTCGATGAGGACGGCAAGATCCTCGCGATCCGCTCGCAGTCGTTGTTCCAGATCGGCGCCTATTTCGTCGGTCCCGGGATGTTCACCGGCCTGTTCTCGCTGCGCTTCATTCCGGAAGCCTACGACGTGCAGACGATGCACATCGTGTGCAAAGGCTTGTTCACAAATACGCCGCAGGCCGGGCCTTATCGCGGCGCCGGACGGCCCGAGGCCGCCTACTTCACCGAACGCATGGTCGAGCATGCGGCGAAGCAGATGGGCATGGAGCCGGCCGAGATTCGCCGCCGCAACCTGATCGCGCCGGACAAATTCCCATACCACACGCCGACCCACTACGTTTACGACTCAGGCGAGTTCGTGCGCCTGCTCGACAAGTGCGTCGATATGGCCGACTGGAAGGGCTACGAGAAGCGCCGCAAGGCTTCCGAGAAGGCCGGCAAGCTGCGCGGCCGCTCGGTCTGCTACTACATCGAGTTCGGCGGCATCTTCAACGACCGCATGGACATCCGCTTCGACCCCGGCGGCAACGTGACCGTGTTCGGCGGCACGCATTCGCACGGGCAGGGGCACGCGACCGTGTTCGCGCAGCTGGTGCACGAGTTCCTCGGCGTTCCGTTTGAAAAGATCCGCTATGTGCAAGGCGACACCGCGCAGGTGCAGTTCGGCCGCGGCACTTACGGCGCACGCAGCGCGGTCGTCGGCGGAAGTTCGCTCAAGGTTGCGGCGGACGCGATCATCGACAAGGCGAAGCCGATGGCCGCCGCCATGCTGGAAGCCGACGTCGGCGACATCGAGTTCGGCGACGGCGCGTTCAAGGTCTCCGGGACAGACAAGGCGATTCCGCTCACCGAGGTGGCGAAGGCATCGTTCGCCCCGATGGGGCCGATGACGAAGTTCGGCATCGGGCTGGAAGGTTCGGGCTCGCATTCGCCCGAACCGCCGAGCCATCCGAACGGCGCGCACGCGGTGGAAGTGGAGATCGATCCGGAGACCGGCGAGGTGACGGTCGACCGCTACGTGATGGTGGACGATCTCGGCCAGGTGCTCAATCCGATGATCGTCAACGGACAGCAGCACGGCGGCGTCGCGCAAGGCATCGGGCAGGCGCTCTACGAGCACGCGGTGTACGACCGCGACTCGGCGCAGCTCGTCACCGGCAGCTTCATGGACTACGTGATGCCGCGCGCCGACATGCTGCCGGATTTCCAGATCGCGCTGGAAGAAGTGCGGTGCCTGACCAACCCGATCGGCGTGAAGGGCATCGGCGAGTCCGGCACGATCGGCGCGCCGCCGGTGGTCATCAACGCGGTGATCGACGCGCTCTCGCCGCTCGGTATCGACCGCATCGACATGCCGGCGACGCCGAGCAAGGTGTGGCAGACGATCCAGAGCGCGAAGGGCAAGGCGGCGTAGCGACACGCTCCGCTGCACTCCCTCCCCCTGAAAGCGGGAGGGTTGGGGAGGGGTCGCGTTTTCGCCGATCGAAGATGACCCCCACCCGCCACGCCTTCGCCCTTCGGGCTACGGCGGGCGACCTCCCCCTTGCAGGGGGAGGTGGGAGCCCATGGCTCCTACATCCCCAAATACGCCTCTCTCACCCGCGCATCCTCCCTCAGCGCCGCGCTGTCGCCGGACAGCGTGATGCGCCCCGTCTCCAGCACATAGGCGCGGTCGGCGATGGCGAGCGCCGCATGCGCGCGCTGCTCGACCAGCAGCACGGTGAGGCCGCGCGACTTCAGTGCGGCGACGTTCGCGAGAATCTGCTCGGCCAGCATCGGCGCCAGGCCCATCGAGGGTTCGTCGAGCAGCAGCAGATTCGGCCGCGCCATCAGGGCGCGCCCGATCGCCAGCATCTGCTGCTGTCCGCCCGACAGCGCGCCGGCCGCGATCGCGCGCTTCTCGGCCAATGCGGGAAATGTGGTGTAGACCTCGTCGAGATCGCGCATGATGTCCGGATCGCGGCGCGTCCAGGCGCCAAGACGCAGATTGTCGGCGACAGCGAGCGGCGCGAACACCTGGCGGCCTTCCGGCACCTGCACGATGCCGGCACGCACGCGCGCATGCGCCGACAGCGCGTGGATCGGCTTGCCGTCGAACACGATCGCGCCGCCGGTGATCGGCTGCACGCCCGAGATCGCGCGCAGCAGCGTGGTCTTGCCGGCGCCGTTGCTGCCGACCAGCGCCACCATCTCGCCCTTTGCGATGTCGAGCGACACGTCGCGCAGCACCGCGATGCGGCCGTAACCCGAGGAGAGATTCTCGACCCGCAGCATCATGCGTGCGCTCCGAGATAGACCTTCACCACGTCCGGATTGCCGCGCACCTCCGCGGCCGTGCCTTCGGCCAATGTGCGGCCCTGATCGAGTACGTGAATGCGCGAGGAGATTTTCATCACCAGCTTCATGTCGTGCTCGACCAGCACGACCGCGACACCGGATGCCGCGACCTTCTGGATCACGGCGTCGACCTCCGCGGTCTCGACCGGATTGCATCCGGCCGCGGGCTCGTCGAGCAGCAGCACGCTCGGCTCGGTCGCGAGCGCGCGCGCGATCTCGAGCCGCTTGAGCGCGCCATACGGCATCGTGCCGGCGGGCTGGTCGGCGTGCGCGCCAAGCCCGACGAAGCCGAGCAGCTCCTCGGCCTTCTGGCGCGTTGCGCGGTTCTGCCGCAGCGCCGACGGCAGGGCGAACAGATGCGGCAGCAGCGCGCGCTTCTCATGCAGGTGGCGGCCGACCATCACGTTCTCGGCCGCGGTCATGCGGAAGAATATCTGCAGGTTCTGGAACGTGCGCGAGAGGCCGCGCGCGGCGAGCAGATGCGGCGACAAGCCCGTGACGTCGTCGTCGCCCAGCGCGACGCGCCCACGCGCGGGCGGATAGATGCCGGCCACGATATTGAACAGCGTGGTCTTGCCGGCGCCGTTCGGTCCGATGATGGCGAAGATCTCGGCCGGCTGAACCGTAAACGACACGCCGGCGACGGCGGCAACGCCGCCGAACGCGATCGCGACGTCGCTGACGGCGAGCGCGCTCTTTTTTGTCGCGATGCCGGACGGAAAACCGGTCCCCACTTTTCCTGGCATCGCTCTCATGAGCGCCTCCGCTGCAGCAGGCGCGTCAGCGACGGCACGATCCCGTCGGGGAGGAAGATCATGAACAGCATCATCAGCAGGCCGAGCATGACGTGCTCGTACTCATGGAACGCGGTGAGCACCTGTGGCAGCAGCACCAGCACGGCCGCGCCGACCACCCCGCCGAGGATCGAGCCGAGCCCGCCGATCACCGCCATGGTGACGAACTCGATCGAGCGCAGAAAACCGGCCGTCACCGGCGTCACCAACGCGTCGAACAGCGCGAGATATGCGCCCGCGACCGCCGCGTAGATCGCGGAGAGCACGAAGGCGGCGAGCTTGTAGCGCGCGACGTCGATGCCGAGCGTGCGCGCCGCGGTCTCGCTGTCGTGGATCGCGCGGAAGGCGCGGCCGGTCGGGCTCTCGATCAGGTTGACCGCGATCAGCGCGCCGATCACCAGCGTGACGCCGGAAATCCAGTACCAGGCGATCGGCGTGCGCGCGCGCCAGCCGAACAGCTCGAGCCGCAGCACCGGCATGCCGTCCGGTCCGCCGGTCAGGCGCGCCTCGTTGGTGAACACCATTGCGATGAGAATGCCGAGGCCGAGCGTCGCGACCGCGAGGTAGTGACCCTTCAGCTTGAGGATCGGCCGGCCGACCAGGAACGCGAGCAGCCCGGCGATCGCCGCGCCGGCGATCAGCGCGGCCCAGGACGGCACGCCGAAGTGCGTCGGCCCGACCGCGACCGCGTAGGCGCCGATGCCGAAGAAGCCGGCGTGGCCGAGGCTCACCTGTCCGGCGAAACCCATCAGCAGATTGAGCCCGACGACCGCGAGCGCAAAGATGAACACCAGCGCGGCGATGCGCAGGTAGAACGTGGTCGAGACCATCAGCGGCAGCGCGACCACGATCGCGGCGAGCAAGAGGACCGCGGCGTAAGGATGCTGCGTGAACTTTTTCATTTTGCGCATGGTCTTTTCGGAAAACCGGTCTCCACTTTTCCGGACCATGCGCGCATGCGCTAGACGCGTTCGATCGCGGCGCGGCCGAGCAGGCCTTGCGGCATCGCGAACAGCACGCCGAGAATGACCAGGAACGCGATCGCGTCCTTGTAGGCCGACGAGAGATAGCCGGCGCTGAACGCTTCGAGCAGACCGACGATCAGTCCACCGATCACCGCGCCGAGCGGATTGCCCATGCCGCCGAGCATCGCGGCGGCAAAGCCTTTCAGCGCCAGCAAGGTGCCGACGTCGTAGCTGGTGAGCGTGATCGGCGTCATCAGGATGCCGCCGATCGCGCCGATCGCGGCCGAGACCGCGAACGCCAGTCCGACGATCGCGGCGGTGTTGATGCCGACGAGGCGCGCCGCCAGGCGGTTGGCCGCGGTCGCGACCAGCGCCTTGCCGGTCAGGGTCATGGTCATGAACGCCCACAGCACGACCACGATCGCGCCCGCGCCGATCAGCACGATCACGCTCTGCGGCAGCAGCGCGGCGCCGCCGATTACCCACGGCTCGGACCCCGCGAATGCAGGAAACGAGTGGAAGTTCTTGTCGAAGACGATTGCGGCAATGCCGCGCATGAAGATCGAGGCGCCGATGGTGATGATGATCAGCGAGACGGCGGACGCACCGCGCGCGGGCTCGATCGCGAAGCGATGCAACAGCAGGCCGACCGCAGTCGCGACCACGATCGCGAGCAATGCTGCGAGCGGCAGCGGCACACCAGCGGCGACGGCGAAGAACGTCACCATGCCGCCCAGCATGACGAACTCGCCCTGCGCGAAGTTGATCACGTCGGAGGCGTTGTAGATCAAGGTGAAGCCGACCGCGACCAGCGCGTAGATCGCGCCGACGGTGAGGCCTGAGAAGAAGAACTGGAGGAATTCGGGCATCTCTCCCTCTTATCCCTCCCCC
>Ga0207683_10002060_pt1 | contig 17780 bp, 16 predicted proteins | sample KBSM73metaG_FD_184333 | JGI IMG/M metagenome (GOLD analysis project Ga0207683, IMG submission 184333) | Miscanthus rhizosphere microbial communities from Kellogg Biological Station, Michigan, USA - KBS M7-3 metaG (SPAdes) (version 2) | ecosystem: Host-associated > Plants > Roots > Rhizosphere >... | reverse complement strand
CCGCACCGCGACGCGCGCTCGCGGTGGCAAACGCTCGCGGCTGGCGTCACGCCTTTGGCGGCAACGCGGAGTGCGCCTGTCTACGGGACTTGCTTCCCGAGCGGCCGCGCCCTCCCGCCATCTTCACGTCGGGCGCCGCCACCACCGCGGGCCGCGAGCCTCCTGGAGGAGCATCGCGCATGCCGCGGCTGCGATGCTCGGAGGGACCGACGCGGCGCGACAAGTTGCACGCCGTGACGATCAGTGCGACATGGCTCAGCGCCTGGGGAAAATTGCCGAGTTGCCGCCCCGCGTCAGGGTCGTACTCTTCGGCCAGCAGGCCGACATCGTTGCACAGGCCCAGCAGTCGCTTGAACAGCCGTTCGGCTTCGGCGCGCCGGCCGGCAAGGCTCAAATTGTCGACCAGCCAGAACGAGCACGGCAGGAACAACCCCTCGCCCGGGGGAAGCGCGTCGACTTCGGGCAGGTTGCGATAGCGCGCGACCAGGCCATCGACGACGAGGTCGCGACGGATCGCCGCCAGTGTGCCGCGCACGCGGCGATCATCCGCCGGGAGGAATCCGACGATGGGAAGCAACAGCAGGCTCGCGTCGACTTCGCGCGAGCCATAGTATTGGACGAAGCTGTTGCGCGAGGCATCGTAGCCGTTGCGGCAAACCTGAGCATGGATCCGCGCGCGCAGCGCCCGCCAGCGTCGGACCGGCCCCGGGAGGCCATGCTGCTCGACTGCCTTGATCGCCCGATCGACTGCGACCCAGGCCATCACTTTCGAGTGCGTATAGTGCCGCCTCGGTCCGCGCATCTCCCAAATGCCGTTGTCGGGTTGGGTCCAGCTCTTTTCCAGGTAGCGCAAAAGCGCGCGCTCGAAGTTCCAGGCATCGGCGTCCGGGTCGAGCCCGGCGCTTCGCGCGAGCTGCAGCGCTTCGATGACATGTCCGTAGATGTCGAGCTGCGACTGGATCGCAGCGGCGTTGCCGATGCGCACCGGCGCAGATTTTTCGTACCCGGGCAGCCACGGCAGTATGTATTCGGTCAACTGACGCTCGCCTGACACGCCGTACACCGTCTGCATATCCTCCGGTCTGCCGGCCGCAGCACGCAGCAGCCAGGCTCGCCAGGCGTGGGCCTCGTCGCGATAGCCAGCGAGCAGCAGCGCATAGAGCGTGAAGGTCGCGTCGCGCGGCCAGCAATAGCGGTAGTCCCAGTTGCGCACGCCGCCGATCGCTTCGGGCAGCGAGGTCGTCACCGCGGCGACCATGCCGCCGGTCGGCGCGTAGGTCAGCGCCTTCAGGGTGATCAGCGAGCGCAGGACCGCATCGCGCCAGCGCCCGTCATAAGTGCAGCGGGCCGACCACCCCTGCCAGTTGCGCGCAGTCGCATCGACCGCCGCATCCGGGTCGATTGGCAGCGGGCGCGGCAGATGCGAAGCGAAATGAGTCAGGACGAAGGCAACGCGCTCGCCGCGCGCCACGGTAAACGAGGCAATCGTCGTGAATCCCTTGCCGCGCACCGGCACGGCGCAGCGCAATTCCATCGATTCGGGTCCGGCGGTCGCGAGCAGCGCTCCGTCGACCCGCCGGACCCAGGGGATGATGGCACCATAGCCGCCGCGTATCACCAGCTCCATCCGCACGCTTACGCGCCCGCGCAGGCCCTCGACGATGCGCACGATGTCGGTCCGGTCCTCCCACGGAGGCATGCAGTCGATGACGCGTACCGCGCCGCCTGCGGTGTGAAACTCGGTCTCGAGCACCAGCGTCTGGTCGCGGTAACGGCGCTGCACGCGGCGCACGATGTCGCGCGGCGCGAGCACCCACCGCCCGTGGTCGGACGTGCCGACCAGCGCCGCGAAGCAAGCCGGCGAATCGAAGCGCGGAGCACAAAGCCAGTCGATCGAACCGTTGCGCCCGACCAGCGCCGCGGTGCGGTTGTTGCCGATCATTGCGTAGTCTTCGATTCGCATCGCGATCTTCGGGCATCCGTGTTCTTGTTAGGATGCGCGTACGCCGGTTATCGTTCCGGGGGCGGACCGTCCGCAGTATGACTCTCCGGCGGGCTTTTGCGACTTCGTTGGCCGCGCCGGTCGCACGCGCTATAGTTCGGCGCCAGCCCTCATCCGCGAACAGGGCCGGGAGGAGCTCGACATCGCGATCATCCATGAGGAGGTCCCTTGCAAGCAACCGCCGTCATACCCGCGAGATCTGCGACAGCCGCGTCGACGCGAATCTGGTATCGCCTGGCGTTACTGTACTTTGTCACCGGCACGGGACTCGGTGTCTATATGGGCGTGTCGCAGGACCATACGATGTTTCCTGTGCACGCGCATCTGAACCTTCTCGGCTGGGCCTCTCTGGCGCTTACCGGATTCATCTACGACCGGTTTCCTGCCGCAACGGGAACGCGCCTTTATCCGGTGCACTTCTGGCTATACAACCTCGCGCTTCCGACGGCGATGCTCGCGCTGGCGTTCCTGTTCAAGGGCAACGAGGCGTTCGGGCCGGTCGCGGGAATCGCCTCGATCGTCCTGTTTGCATCGATCGTGACCTTTGCAGTCAATGTCTGGCGCAACAGCGACTCGTGAACGGCGGTGATGAGTCGTCCCGCTGATGATGGTCCGCCCACGCTCGAAGTCGCCGGCGCGGTCGCCACGATCCGCTTGCGCCGGCCCGCCGAGCACAACCGCATCGATCCGGACGATGTCGCGGTTATCCGCGGCTACCTGGACAACGGCAAGCTCTATCCGGCGGCGCGGGCGCTGGTATTCACCGGCACCGGAGACACGACGTTCAGCTCGGGGTACACCGTCGATGCGATCGTCGGCCGTCTCGACCGCGATTTCGAGGAGCTGCTCGATGCCATCGAGCGGTTTCCGCTGCCGACAATATGTGCGCTGAACGGCAGCGTCTACGGGGGGGCCACCGATCTTGCGCTGTGTTGCGATTTCCGGCTCGGCGTGCGCGGCTCGCGCATGTTCATGCCTGCCGCCAGATTCGGGTTGCACTACTATCCGGGAGGACTCCGGCGCGCGGTGGCAGCGCTGGGTACGACGCAGGCCAAGCGGATATTCCTGACGGCGCAGACGATCGACGCCGACGAGATGTTGCGCATCGGATTCCTGACCGAGTTGCTCGACCGCCGCGAGCTTCCCGGCAGGGTCGACGCCTATGTCGCCGCGCTGGCCGAATGCGAGCCAGGCGTCGTCCAATCGATGAAGCGCCAGATCGACGCGATCGCGGCCGGCGATCGCGCAAACGCCGAATCTCGCTCCGCCTACGAAGCCTCGCTCGGATCGGACGAACTGCGCCGGCGCCTGGCCCGGACCGGGCGTCAAGGCTAGAGGTTCATCGAATTCCTACGCAAGTGTCCGGGGAGGCCTACAGCAGAATCGGCAATCCGCCGATATTCGCCGCCCCGTGGTCGAGCATAATGCGGTCAGGCAGGGCAGATCCAAACCTACCGGTCGATTGCCTCAGGTTGACCGGACGATCTGATCCCTGCCCTTTCCATTTGTGCTTCGCCTCCGCCGCCCGGCCTCCCCGCGCGTCGTTTTCAGCCTGCTCGCCAGTCGATCCGTTGGCACAGCGATAGCAATGGATGACCCCTGCAACGCTGTCGCGAACTTCCCGCCAGAGCAGCGGGCAATCCGGGACAAGTGCTTCCATCCGGCAGGCACATTTATCGAGTTCAAGCAGGAAGAGATCGACCAATCCATCTCCGATCGTTTCGAACAGCAGGTCGCCAAGTATCCTGGACGAATCGCCGTCAGGACCACCACGCATACGCTCACTTACGATGAGCTGAATCGAGCCGCCAACCGGATCGCGCACGCCATCCTGGCTCGGTCTGACGTCGTGCAGCAGCCGATCGCGGTGCTTTTCGACCATGGCGCGCCGTTCGTCATCGCCGCGCTCGCCGTGTTGAAAGCCGGCCGCGCCCCGGTCTGCCTGGAAAGCGGTTTCCCGCAAGCCCGGCTTAAATACATGCTGGAGCAATCCAATGCCGTGATGCTGGTGACCGACGGCGCAAACCTCGCGTTGGCGCGGCAACTCGGCGCTGGTCCCTTGCTCAATATCGACGAAGTTGCTGACCTTTTCCCCGACGGTAATCCCGGTCTTTCTGTCGGTCCGGATGCTTACGCCTCCATCGCGTACACGTCGGGGTCCACCGGCACGCCCAAGGGGGTCGTCTGGAATCAGCGCGGCTTGCTGCACGCCGCTATGCGTCACACCAACATGTTCCATGTCTGTGCGGACGACCGGATGGTCATGTTTCGCGCAAGTTTGCGGCCCTGCCTTTACGCTCTTCTCAACGGCGCCACCTGCTATCCGGTGGCGCTGCGCGACGAGGCGGTGCTCGCTCTGGCCGGCTGGCTGACTCAGGAAAAGATCACCATCTATCGATCGGCCGTATCCGCCTTCCGCAGCTTCGCCGGCACGCTCGACGCCGGTGAAAATTTTCCGCACCTGCGGTTGATCCTGCTGTTCGGCGAGCAGGCGTACCACACGGATGTAGCGCTGTATCGACGGCATTTCGCGCGGCGGAGCATTCTCGCCAGCTCGCTGGGATGCCTGGAATTCGACGACTATGCGTATTACTTCGTCGATCGGAGCTTTCCGCTGCAGGGCGATGCAGTCCCCGGCGGCTATCCAATTGCCGATGCGGACATCCTCCTCCTCGACGACGGTGGTCGTCCGGTCGGCATCGATCAAGTCGGTGAAATCGCGATTGTCAGCCGCCATAATCCGGTCGGCTATTGGCAGAGGGCCAATCCCACCCCCGCCGCATTGCCACGTCCGGCCGGGAGGAAAGATGAGAGCATTTACCTGACAGGCGACCTCGGGCGCAGAAGCCCGGACGGTTGTCTCTTCCATCACGGGCGCAAGGACTTCCAGGTCAAGATACGCGGCTACCGCGTCGAACTGACCGAGATAGAAGCGGCTCTGCTCGATATCGACGGCGTGAAGGCCGCGGCGGTCGCTGGCTGGGAGGATGCGCCCGGACACAAGCGCATCGTGGCCTACATCGTGCCGGAGGGGACGCACCCCCCGCCTGTCCCCGAGCTTCGGCGCATCCTCGGCGACAAGCTGCCGGATTACATGTTGCCTTCCGCGTTTATCAGGCTCGACGCCTTGCCTCTCACCGCGACCGGCAAAGTCGACCGTCGCGCGCTGCCAGCCCCGGGCCGCGCACGACCGGTGCTGAAGAGCGCTTTCGTCGCGCCCCGCACGTCCCTGGAGGAAAAGCTGGCGCAACTCTGGGCCACGATGCTCGGCCTGGACGAAGTGGGTGTGCACGACGGGTTTCTGGAGCTGGGCGGCGATTCGCTGATGGCGACCCAGGTTGTGTCGCGCGTGCTGACGCAGTTCCAAGTACGCGTTCCCCTGCGTGCCTTGTTCGATGCGCCGACGGTTGCAGATATGGCGGCGCTTCTCGCCGAAAAGGGCACAGACGAGAACCGTTATCGGATCGTCGATGAGTTGAAGATCTTGCGCACCAGGACGAGGGCGCGTTCCTAGGAAAGCGCGCGGGCACCGTGACCAACCATACCTCGGTCCCGTTGTGGGCGATCACCTGCTACTTCAACCCGGCCGGATACAGGCGGCGTCTTGAGAACTATCGTGTCTTCCGCAGGCGTCTTGCGGTCCCCCTTGTCGCCGTTGAGCTCTCGTTCGACGGCAGTTTTCAACTCCACGACGACGACGCCGACATTCTCGTGCGGATCCACAGTCGGGATGTGATGTGGCAAAAGGAGCGTCTCCTCAATATCGCCCTGGAGCGGGTGCCGAAGAACTGCGATAAGATTGCCTGGCTTGATTGCGACATCGTTTTCGGCAGCGAAGACTGGATGGAACAGGCCAGTCGCGCGCTCGATGCCTCCGTTGTCGTGCACCTATTTGACCAGCGCCATGACCTGCCTCGGGACGCGACCGTCGGTGATCTTCACTCCTGGAACGCGCTTCCGACCTCTTATTCCGTCATCGCGAAGCTCGCGGCCGGCGAAGCCGGCGCCGAGGATCTTTTCTCGGCGGATGCGCCGCTGCAGCGCAAATCCACCGCCGGCCTTGCCTGGGCGGCCCGCCGGGAAGTTCTCGAAAGGCACGGGCTGTATGACGCTTGTATCCTGGGCACTGGAGACCGTGTGATCCTCTGCGCAGCGCTTGGAAAATTGGACTATGGCGCCCGCTCTACGCTGATGAACGATCGCTGGAGGCGGCATTATCTGGCGTGGGGCCGTCCTTATTTCGCGAGCGTCATGGGTCGCGTCGGCTCCGTTCGAGGACGGTTGTTTCACCTATGGCACGGGGACATCAAAGACCGTCTGTACGGAGAACGCCACAGCAGAATGCAGGCTTTCGAGTTCGACCCGTTCGACGACATCGCGCTCGGCGAGGACGGATGCTGGCGCTGGAATTCGGACAAGAAGGCGCTGCATACATTCGTGAGAAACTACTTTGAATCAAGAAACGAAGACGGCGCGCCCGAGTGACGGGCACCGTCGACTCCGGCCTGAGCCCGAAATCATGCCGAACGAAGCCGAGTCCGATGCGAAACCCGTGACTGCAATGGATGCTGGTTATTCGGAGGTCATGTCGTTCGGCCAGCAGCGCCTGTGGGTGCTCGACAAGCTGCTGCCCGACCGCTCGGTGTACAACACGCCACGCGTGGAACGACTGACGGGCCCGCTGGACGTGGCGGCGCTTGAAAAGAGTATCGACGAAATACGGTGCCGCCACGACGTATTGCGCACACGCTTCGCGGTCGTGGACAATGAGCCGCGGCAGATCGTGGCGCCGCCCTCGTCACTGCCTCTTCAGGTCGACGACCTTTCGGCGTTTCCTCCCGAAGTGCGCGAGACCGAAGCCCGCCGTTTGGCCGAAGCATTCTGCCGCAAGCCGTTCGACCTGGAGCGCGGACCGCTGTTCGATGCCCGGCTGCTTCGGCTCGACGCGAACGCGCACTGGCTGCTGTTTAACATGCACCACATCGTCACCGATCACTGGTCGAATTCGATTCTGTCGCGTGAGCTCGCAGCGCTGTACGACGCATTCCATCGCGGCCTCGCCGCACCGCTTCCGGCGCTGCCGCTGCAGTACGCCGATTACGCCGTCTGGCAGCGCGAGTGGCTCCAGGGTCCGGTGCTGGAACGCCAGCTCGAGTATTGGCGAGGCGCGCTGGCCGGCCTCCCTGCGCTCGAATTGCCGTTCGATCGGTCGCGGCCTGCAGTGGCGAGCGCGCGCGGCGGTCGAGTGCCATTCACCATCGACCCGATGCTGACGTCGGCGCTGAAGGCGCTGGGTTTGCGCGAAGGGGCGACCCTGTTCATGACCTTGCTGGCCGCTTTCCAGGTGCTGTTGCAACGCTACAGCGGACAGGACGACATCGCCGTCGGTGTTCCGATCGCCGGCCGCAACCGTCCCGAGCTCGAGGGACTGATCGGATTTTTCATCAATACGCTCGTATTGCGCGGCGAATTGAGCGGCGATCCATCGTTCGCCGACTATCTGGCGCGACTGCGCGCTCGTTCGCTCGACGCCTACGCGCATCAGGACCTGCCTTTCGAACGGCTGGTTCAGGAGCTCGCACCCAGCCGCGACCTGTCCCGCAATCCGCTGTTCCAGATCTCGTTCTCGCTGCAAAACGGGCCGCGGCCCTGGCGCCTGGGCGGTCTCGATGTGCAGGCGGTCGAGGGCATCGTCGAAAGCAGCGCGAAATTCGATCTCTACCTCTCCGTCACCGAAAGCGCGGGCCAGCTGCAGGGACGCCTCGACTATGCGGCGGCATTGTTCGAACCAGCGACAATCGAGAACATGGCGGCGCAATGGCGCACGCTGCTGGCGGCGATAGTCGCGAATCCCGGAGAGCGCATTTCGCGTCTTGCGCTGCAAGAGCCCTCGGAACGCTCGCGACTACTGGCGCAGTCGAACCGTGTCGCGCCCGATCCCTGCGACGCCTCGGTCCCCGAGCTGTTTGCGGCGCAAGCCGCACGAACCCCCGGATCAATCGCCGTGCGCGAGGGCACAATTACCCTGAGCTACGCAGAGCTCGACGCGCGCGCAAATCAACTGGCGCGCTTTCTGGGCGCACAAGGCGTGAGCCACGAGTCGGTGGTTGCGGTCGCGCTGGAGCGCGGCATCGAGATGACGGTCGCGCTGGTCGGGATACTCAAGGCGGGGGCTGCCTATTTGCCGCTCGACCCGGCGCTGCCGACCCAATGGCTGGCGTCGATGCTCGAAGACGCGGGACAGCCACTGGTGTTGACGCAAGAGCGATTGCTCGACCGCCTGCCGGCCGGCACAGAGCGCGCATGCTGCATCGACCGCGACGCGGCGGATATCGCGCGCAACGACCGTTCAGACCCAGGCACCGGCGTCAGCGGCGGCGATACGGCGTACGTCATGTACACGTCGGGTTCCACCGGGCGGCCGAAGGGCGTCGTGGTTCCGCATCGTGCAATCGTCAGGCTGGTCATCGGCACCGACTATCTGCAACTCGGCCCGGGCGACGTCGTCGCGCATATTGCCAATCCCGCCTTCGACGCGTCGACATTCGAGATCTGGGGTGCTCTGCTGAACGGCGCACAGCTCGCCTCGATTTCGTATCAGACGCTGCTGTCCCCGGCCGCGTTCACCCGCGCGCTCGACGATGCTGCGGCGACAGCTATGTTCGTCACGACCGCGCTTTTCAACCAGCTCGCCCGTGTCGCGCCCGAGGTCTTCCGCGGTCGCGACGTGCTGTTCGGCGGCGAAGCGGCCGAACCGCAGGCCGTCGCGATCGTTCTCCGCGATGGCCGTCCTCGCCGCCTGTTGCACGTCTACGGTCCGACCGAGACAACGACATTCGCGACTTGGCACGAAGTGCGGCATGTGGCCGATGATGCAGCCTCTGTGCCGATCGGCCGGCCGATCGCGAATACCGAAGTGTATGTTCTCGATGATCATCGCGAACCGGCGCCGATCGGCGTCCCCGGCGAGATTTACATCGGCGGGCCGGGGCTCGCCCGAGGTTATTTCGGTCGGCCCGATCTGACCACCGAACGTTTTGTTCGGCACCCGTTCGACTCCGCTCCCGGAGCGCTCCTGTACCGAACCGGCGATCGCGCGCGCATGCGCCGCGACGGCGCGCTCGAATTCCTCGGCCGGCGCGATCGCCAGGTGAAGATCCGGGGTCATCGCATCGAGATCGACGAAGTCGAAGCGGCGCTGCGACGGCTGCCGCAGGTTGCCCAAGCCGTCGTTCTCGTGCATGGCGATGCCTCGGACACGCGGCAGCTGACTGCGTACATCGTCCTCGCCCCGGGAATGCAGGCGACACCCGCCGACCTTTGGGCGCAGCTCCGACAAACGATCCCCGACTATATGGCCCCCGCGGCGATCGTAATGCTGGTCGCCATGCCTATGACACCCAACGGCAAGCTCGACCGTGCCGCGCTGCCGGCGCCCGGTGACCTGGCGCAGCTGCGAACCGGCTGGCACGTCAAGCCGCAGGATCCAGTGGACCATATGGTGGCCGCGATCTGGGAAGATCTGCTCGGCGTCCGGGACGTTGGTATCACTGACAATTTTTTCGATCTGGGCGGCCACTCGCTGCTCGCGGCGCAAATGATCGATACGATCGAGCGCACGTGCGGGTGCAAGTTACCGCTGACCACGCTGTTTGCCGGACCGACGATCCAGGATCTGACGCGGGCCATGCGGAACAGCGCGCGCGAAGACCGCGCACCTCTGGTAGCGCTCAACGCGACAGGCACGCGCCCGCCGTTCTTTTTTCTGCACGGCGATTTCACCGGCGGTGGTTTTTTCAGCCATAAGCTGGCGCGCGCCCTCGGCGACGATCAGCCGTTCTATGCGGTCCATCCGCATGGCTTGATCGATCCGGCTGTTCCGGACTCGATCGAGGCGATGGCTGCGGAGCGCCTGCCAGCGGTTCGCGCAGTGCGACCGCGCGGTCCGTACGTACTGGGTGGTCATTGCGCCGGCGGCATGGTCGCACTCGAGATCGCACGACAGCTGATGCGCGAGGGAGAAGAAGTATGCTGCGTACTGATGATCGATACTGTCGCGCCGCGGCCGCCGAAGCTCGTCTTTCCGGGCGTCAGTCTCGGCGCCGACGTCAAGGGCCCCCGGCGGCGTTCCACCGCGGCATTACCGGTGAACGATGCGCCCGGGAGCGCACTCACGCTCTACCGTGATGTGATCAGCAAATACGTTCCGGCCCCGTATGCGGGTCGCGTCGTCGTACTGCGTCCCGAGAAGCATCCCGACACGCGTCCCGCAATGGGTTGGACCACGTTCGTGCCGGACGCGGAGACGCTCCTTGTGCCAGGCGACCACCACACGGTGATCACCCGGTACCTCGACGCGACGGCGGCGCAGGTGCGCAGCTGCCTAGCCGTCCGCTGAACGACGGACGGCGAAGGCGGTTCGCTCCTACTGGGTGCCGTTGACGACCAGGTTGTCTGCGATGAATCGCGCATCGTCGCCACGATAGATGATGCAATCGTTTGCGGCCGGCGCGTGGGTCAGCGTGCGCATTGGAAGCCCCGGAAACCGCTGACTGACCCAGGTGATCTCCGCACCGCACACGGCAGCGCTGAACCAGGCAACGTTCTCGTCGATCGATGGGTCGGGGTCGCCGATGTGCCAGACGACCTGCGTCTGTCCATTCGACAGGACGATCATCGCCTGGCTTTGTCCAGCATAGAAGCAACTTAACGAGAGGGCGAGGCTCAGCAGCATTCGCATCGCGTTCATTTTGCATCCTTATCGTTTGTTGGGCGCATCCGGCGCCGTATCCTCGATCAAACGAGGCTCCCAATAGCGTCGCCACTATTGCGTGTGCGGACAGACGCATCAATCGGCCGGCGGATGAAAGCGTTGTAAGACAGGCGCGCGCAAGCGCGGGAAGCGAAGAGGCGGCGTGTCGGAGAATCTAGGGCAGCGCGTAGGAGTAAAGCGGGAGCGAACGGCAATCGCCTAGTAGGCGTGTGTTCTCACGCTGATCGCCTGCCCATGCCACTTAGTTCACTACAGGCGGCTCTACCCACGCAAGCCGGTATACCGGACGTAGCCTGGAGCTAGAAACGGCTGCGCGAATCGCTGAACGGACCCAACGGATATTGCGGGTGGTCAATCGGGGGATGCCAGGAGACGGGCGTGCCCAGAACGGCGATGTCGCCCGCGGCATACGCATCGAGCAGCTTTTTCGCCCGCATTTCCGCGTAACGCCGTGCATCGGCTGGCCAGTCGAACAGCCGATCCGAAAAAGCCGCCGCGTACCCCACGCCATGCTGCACAAACGTCACTCCGCACAACCATCGGATGCGTGCATTCCTTCGGCTTTCCCAGACCTCGAGATGAACGTCGAACCCGCGATATCTGAAGCCTTCATCCATGGCTGCTGCCGAGAGTGCTGACCCTGACGGACCAATTCTGCCATGCGCCATGTGAAAGCTTCAAGTCAGGCGGACGCGGCGCGAAATTCCCTGAGTATCTCGTCCATCACCCATGCGGTTCGCGCCGCGCTCGTTCCGGTGCTTGGGCAATGCCCCTTCCCGTTAAGCTCGGCGACGATCGTCTCGATCAGAGGCTGGTGCACATGTGGCGGGTCGCCGATCGGAAACTCCTCCACCTTCTCGTCACGGATGAGCCGGATCGGGGCCGGCTGCGACGTCGAGAACAGCAGCCGGCCCCGCTCGCCGACAATCTCGTTCATCTCGTAATCCTCGCCGGCGGCGTAGCACCACATGCCGCAGCCCTGGACGCCGGATCGGAATCGGTATGCCGCCGCGACAGTATCCTCGGCACGATAGGCTCCGGACTGGTTGGACGCGACACCGCGTGCCTCGGCGATCGGGCCGAACACAAAATCCAGAAAATCGAACGTGTGGCAGACCGCCTCGAAGAAGAACCCTCCGCCGCTCTTCGCGGGGTCGATGCGCCACGGGAGCGCATCGCCGTCAGTGATCTTCGGGGCGCGCGCGAACTGGCGCGAGATCACCATCCTTACTTGTCCGATGGCGCCGCTTTCCACCAGGTCCCGGACCTTGAGGAAACGCGGCAGCGCGCGGCGATAGTAGCCGACCCACAGCGGCACAGCGGCGTCGCGACATGCCTCGATCATTTCCACGCACCCGGCATGCCGCATCGCCATCGGCTTTTCCACGTACACCGGTTTGCCCGCGCGCGCACAGCGCAGCGTGTAGTCGCGATGACTGTCGGTCAGCGTCGCGATATAGACTGCGTCGATGTCCGTAGCCTCGATGATGGAGTCGGCGTCGTCGGACCACCGCGCAACGCCGTGACGACGCGCGTAATCGGCGGCAAGCGCACCGTTGCGGCGCATGACCGCGACCAGCGACGAGTGATCCGCCTTGTAGAATCCCGGGCCGCTTTTCACTTCGGCGACATCGCCGCAACCGATCATGCCCCAGCGTATGTTCTTCATCGTTGTCGGGCTCCCTTTGGAAACTGGACTGCCTTGGCAGAGGCACGCTCGAACGCATCGCGGCGCGAAAGCATTTTCTGCTGCCGGGCGGAAATCAGCGGGTAATGACGCCTGCGTTCAAGCTGGTCGTGCAATTCCCAGCATCCGTCGGCGGTGATCCACAATCGGGGATCGACGCGGCGCAGATCCAGCGGCACCGCGTAGCTGCGCAATGTCTTGCGGCCGCCGGCAGTCGAATATTCGTGAAAATACGAGATCGCTAGCTCGCGCAGGCTCCGGTAGATCGGATCGCGGTACCGAAGCGCAACGCCATTCGATTTCGAGATCGCACCCCAGCACGCGCCGCGGCGAAACAGCGCGACGACGTGCGGATAATCGCTCGCGTCGCAGTCCAGCCGCATGACTCGCGGCGGTTCGCCTTGCATCCATAGCGCGCAGGCAGCGAGCAGCGCAGCTTCGATGCAATGCGCACGGCGATAGGTAAGCACCTGCCGCACCGAGAATACCGTCTCACCGCCGATCTCATGATTGATGGGCAACGCATTGACGAAGGCCTGGATCTGCTGCGGTGTGCGCAGCCGACGCAGGATCGCGTATTCGAGCTTGTCCAGGCCGAGATCCTCCCGGCCGGCGAGGCGTTTGGCGATTCGGGATCTCATCGGCCTCAGTATAGTTAATAACGCGCGAAGCAAAACTCTGATCGACGCCCACATCGCGCCGAGAAGCTCGACGCATCCGCTTCGCCTCGTAGGTTAAGGCCGTCCAGCGTTTTCACGCCGCTGAAACACACGGCAGTTAGCCTCTTCAGCTCGCGGTCGATCAAAGCACACGCTTCCATGCAGTCACGGGAGCGTGCCGGCCTTCATCTCGAACTGATTTTACGAGGGTACATGGAGACAGCTCTGGCAGTAGGGACCTTGGCGAGACCGGCGCTGCGTGCGCAGACTGTCTCTCCGGCGCCCCCTTGCAATGTGGTGATACTTACTGTCGGCTGGACCGGAAGCTCGATGCTCGCCGGATTGCTTCGCGCCGCAGGTTTCTGGACCGGAACAACGGTTCGCAATACCGACTACGACACTTTCGAGAATGCCGAGCTGGTTCGACTCAATCGAAAACTGCTGACGATGGCAGGCATCGGCGAAGGGTATGCGACGCAGTTTCACCCGGAGTGGCACGCCAGGGTGGAGCGACTTGCCCATACGGTGAACCGTTCCCAGTTTACGGCATTCATCGACGAGTGCGGGCGTCATGCCCCCTGGTTGTGGAAGGATCCTCGCCTCTGGGTCACGATAGGGTTCTGGAGGAAACTGCTGCCGGCTGAAAACGTCAGCTACTTGCTGCTGACGCGTGAGGCACTTCAAGCGTGGATATCGTGCACATTGCGCCGGCAGATCCAGACCTTCGGCCACCTACGCCGCTACAACGCCTCAACCGAAGGCGCGATGCGGCGGTTTCTCGCCGATCAGAACGCGCAGCACCTGCACATCGTCTATGAGGACTTGCAATTGAGCACTGATCGCGAGCTCGCACGCCTGTCGAAATTCCTCAAGACGCCAGTCACGCTCGATCACCTGCTGGCCATCCATGATTCGGGCAGGCTCAATCGCAGAAATCGCGGAATCAAGGACTTCTGCAAAGCTGTTTTGATCCACGCGAAAAACTATCGCGAACGGCTGCGCTAAGCCGTCTGGTTTGGGGAGGCGGCGGGGATCGAACCGTGACGCCTGCTCGCCGACCACCGTGTGCGCTTCAGCGCCCAGGTTTTCCGTCAAGCATGGGGACGAGCTTCTTCATCGCAGTCATCGCACTGGCCAATGCGGCGCAGGCATCGCGCGATTTGGTCGCCGAGAGTACCAACGCGTCACCAGGAATGTGGGGCTCGCATTCGAGATCGATCTTCAGCGCCGCCAAGGCGTCCATGACCTTATAAAGCTCCCTGCTCACTCCCAGCTCCATGTTCGCGCCCTCCCCGGCGATCGCGTCAACCCTGCCCGTTACGAACCTCGGGATCAGCGCATCGAGGTTCGGCCTTGTCGCTCGGCCGCCATCTTGTTGATCAGCTCCAAAGCCTGCCGGCCCTGGGTCGACTTGTCAAAAAAATACGATGCTCCCAACAGCAAGCTGCGCTCTCGATCCTCGGTGGTCGTATGGTTGGTGAAAACTACGCCGACCGCGCCGCGGGCGACGCCGCCGGTCTGAAGCGCGTCCAGCACCTCGAATCCGGAGCCGGACGTCAGCACGAGATCGATCAGGATCAGATGGGGCTCCAGCTGTTGAAGCTGGCGAATAGCCTGCTGCGCGTTATCAGCAGCGCCCACGAGCTCGCCGCCGGCGGATTCGATCGCCGAGGTCAGAAGTCGCCGGATGATGTCCGAGTCCTCGACGACGTAAACTTGCAACGGCTTGGCAGCTCTGTTCATGGCGGGGCTCAAGGACGGCGTCGAAGATCGCGCCCACCGCCACGCTCAGGGCGCACCTGGCTACCATACGGCCAGCGGCTCGATGTTGTGAATCAGCCTATATCCGACAATTGTGTAGGAGCGCGGCCTACATCGCCACAGTGTGCAGAGTGCGAAACAGCACACTATCGGTGCGGTGGCATACTGATTTGACATCTTTTTTGTTCGGTCCTTACGCTATCAAGCATTCCACGATTGATCACTCAAAGGCATCACCACCATGCGACGCTCACAAGTCTCCAACACTGCGGCACCCGTCCCCCGCATCTCAACAGGCGCGCTCGATGTGGCCCCGTGAACGCAGGCAGTTTCGCCTTGGCGGCGCAAAGCACCTGGACTGCGTTGTGCGCGAAGCGCGCTGCAAAGCTGACACATCCACCTTCCGCGAGACGCTGGAATTGACGCTGCAGCAGGAAATCGCGCGCATGAGGGAGCTGGGCTCGAGCCCCGATGCGATCGCGGCATTTCAGGCCGCCGCCCAGGTCCACTTCGCATTTTGCGACACGGGAGCGATTCACAAGGACGCGGATAGCGTCGAGTAGCCGGGGCCGTCACTCTCTCGGCTCGGTGTGGTGCGGCAAAAATCCCCTTGACGCCGCCCCCGTGCAGGTGCAGATTATCGAAACGTGTCACAGCGAGGAGTATTTCCCATGAAGACGTTTCTGGTCAGTTTGGCAGTAGCCGCACTGGGGGTGAGTTCGAGCGCCGCTCTCGCCTGTGACTACTCGATGAACGATTCCGAGGCCGCAGCGCCGGTAGATGTCGCAAAGAAACCGACCGTTGTCGCACAAAAGAGCCAAGCAACTACCACGGCGAAGAAGGCGGTGAGCACGGCCAAGCCCAGCGTTGTTTCGGCGCCGGATAAAACAGCTTTGTCCACCCCCAACGTCAATTAGTCGCCCACCACCAACCCAAAGAGCCCGCCGCGTGCGGGCTTTTTTGCGACCTTCGACGTCACTTGATCATAGTCCGCGCGCCGTCTGCATGGCAGCGCGCCTGTCGTACTTCCCCACCGTGTCCGACGCTCGGGATGCGAATCAGGCAATCACCAATGCTCGCGTACGATGACCGATAGTAGTGGCGCGTGATCATTGGATCGCGGGTATCATGGTCCTGCTGTGATGTCTCATCGCCTGATTCCTTTGTTGATTGCTGTCGCGCTGCTGGTTTGTTCCCGCGGCGCAAATGCAGGTGTGGACCGCTGGACATCGATAAGCAGCGACTTCCCAGATCTTGCGCAATCGCGGGTGTTAATAGATTCGGACAATCCGGCCGTTCTGTATTCGTCGGCCGGCTACAGGAGTACCAACCGTGGTGCCGACTGGACTAAGGTTGGTGTGAGTCAAGGGGTGGTTCCAACGGATCTCAAATTGGCCAGCCCCTCGCAAAGCGGCGTGTTGTATGGCGCATATGAAGGGTTGTTGCGTAGCAGCGACTACGGTGACACCTGGACTCAGCTCTATTCCTTACCGCTTTTCGTCGGCCTCTATCTTCAAGTAGTAATGGAAGGCGGCAGCGGAAGCCATCTAGTGATGGTCGTCGAGCATCTTCCAAAATTTTCGCCGTTCTATATGCCTCCGTATTCTTCGACCGTACTGACATCCGACGACTCGGGCAAAACATGGATCGACGCGTCCGCAGGGTTGCCTCTTGCCCTTTTGAATGCCATCGCCATCGACCCTGCCGATACAGCGACCATGTATGCGAGTGTCGGCAATATGGTCTATAAGACGATCGATGGCGGGCGCAGCTGGGTGAACACAAGCAACGTGAGTGCCTCGGTTTACATCGTCGACATCGCAGTCCAGCCGAGGCACTCGAATATGGTTTACGCAGCAACCTTGCCGAACTTTAGCGTCGATAACGACCCTGGCGGCTTGTACGTCAGCGTCGATGGTGGCGCGACGTGGACACCAAACCAGAGGCTCGGCAACGTCGCCCTCAATTCCCTGACCTTCGATCCGTTCACCCCGTCGACAATGTACGCTGCAAGCAATGGCCAAGGTGTCTTTCGGAGCACGGATTTCGGTCAGAGTTGGGTCGGGATGAACGATGGGTTGAATAGCGCCGATGCGCTGCGAGTGCAAAACGTGGTGGTCGATCCGGTCGATTCGCGCAATTTGTACATAGGAACGGACGCAGGCGCGTATGCGCTGACGCTGACAAACCTGGGGCGCGTGGCAAGGGTGATCGAGTACTACGCTCCTCAATTCGACGACTATTTCATTACGCCGGTCATCGACGAGATTCAGGTGCTCGATACGCAGGTCATACCCGGCTGGTATCGAACCGGCTACTCGTTCGAAGCTTATATCCAGCCCACGCCGGGGGCAGACCCTTTATGCCGCTTCTACGTTCCACCGGCGTCGCACTTCTTCTCCGGGTTGAGTGCCGAATGCGCTGCCGTGCTGGAGTTCAACGTACCGCCCTTCGTTTATGAGTCGTCGAATAGCTTTTACCTGCCCGCGCCCGACATGACGACTGGTGCATGCCCGGCGGGTCTAATCCCGGTCTATCGCCTCTACAACAACAAGCCGATGCTGACCAACCATCGCTATACGACCGACGTTGCGATCAGGGCGCAGATGGTGGACAAAGGCTATATCGCCGAAGGCTATGGTCCGGATAAGGTGATGATGTGTTCGCCGAATTGACTCAGCGGCCTGAATACCTGGGTTGCCTGGACAAGCTGAGTCCGCATCGCAGTGTCGCCAAGCGTCGATCTGTTGGACACGACGAAAAGAAAACGGCCCCGCGAAGGGGCCGTCATTCTTTAGTTTGGTGGAGGCGGCGGGAATCGAACCCGCGTCCGAAAACGCTACACAGTCGGGACTACATGCTTAGCCACGTCATTGTGCTCTCGCCCCGGCGCCACTG
>Ga0207683_10002059_pt1 | contig 17793 bp, 27 predicted proteins | sample KBSM73metaG_FD_184333 | JGI IMG/M metagenome (GOLD analysis project Ga0207683, IMG submission 184333) | Miscanthus rhizosphere microbial communities from Kellogg Biological Station, Michigan, USA - KBS M7-3 metaG (SPAdes) (version 2) | ecosystem: Host-associated > Plants > Roots > Rhizosphere >... | reverse complement strand
ACCCCGGATCCGCAAAGGGTGTTGACACCTCCGTCACGGCACCCCATAATTCTCCTCCTCGACGCCCAGGTGGCGGAATTGGTAGACGCACTAGCTTCAGGTGCTAGCGGGGGCAACTTCGTGGAGGTTCGAGTCCTCTCCTGGGCACCATCGATACGGCAAGCGTTGTAAAGAAAAACCCGCTTCGGCGGGTTTTTTGTTGCCGCACGACCGCTATGGTGGAAGACTGCAAGGCCACGCTCGGTCGGCGATCGCAGCGCGATCCGACCCACCTGATCTATTGCCAGCACGAGACCTATCGCACCGCTAGTTGTCTCGAGTGTGGCGCGAAGTGGTTCTGCGCGGGGGATGGCGTTTACGGGCGCTTAGAGTCGGCACACACACATTAGTAGCGACCGGAGCGCCGCGCCGCTATAAGGGACTGTTCGCCAAGAGCGGCACGAATGCCGGCGGTTTGATTCGTGAATAGGTGATGAGAGTAATCGACATGCTCACGTGTCTTGCTACCGCCCGTCAGATACGCCTCGTCAGCTGAATAAAATCCAAAACCAAACAGCTTGTCCGGATTGCCGTCGCGTGTTTCGGCGCTAGCTATCAAGGCCGCCATATCGGCGTTGGAAAAGATCATCACATGTGACTTCGACAGACCCACACCTGATTGGTCATCTGGCGGGTAAAGCCCAAATAGCACGACGAAATCGGCCTGCTGACGGACCTCGAAGCGACCCGTCCACGTAATGTGTTGATATCGCCTTCGCTTGTTTTCGGTGCCAGCATAAGTTCGAGAAGTCTGAATTTGAAACGTCAGCGCGCGTGTCTTGCGATCAGTGCGCCTCGTCAAAACGAGATCAATGCCTTTCTCCGTGCGTGATACCGGGACCAGAACCGAATAGCCGTCTTTGGTCTGGAAGGCCTTGATGAACAAGTCCGCAACCACGAACTGAGAATATGGAAGCGTAAAACTAGCGTCCATTACATCCCTTGATGCGAGACGCGCCGATCATTCGAAGCTGAGCGACTCCTATTGGTGAACTGGCATGCGGGCCAAATGGGCACCGGTGAGATCGTCCAATCACAACAAGCTGCCGGCGCAAACTGGGAGACAGTCTCCGCAGGAAGCATCGGCGACAGCTTCTTCCGATTCGCGTGTCCCATAAGATGAGAGCCGTCGCCATCTCAAACACGAGTTGATGGCGGGGCCGTGGCAGCCAAAAAAGGCGAACGTTTTACCGAGCGGCTTATAAGTCCGCGTGTCTCCGGAATCCAGATGAGAGACCTGCTTCTCCAGCAGCGCGACGTATCCTCTATGAGTTGCCTGGCTTGGTCGCTGGTCATTTCGACTCATAGACGACGCTGCGTTGAGAGCTCACGCTACACGCCCATCATCGAGGACAAAAGCTAGGTACGGGTCAGAAATGCCTTTCGACGAAGCGCCAGATTGAGGACGATCGCGTGCTGCAACTAGACTTGCGCGAGCCAGACGTGCTCGTTGAACGGACGATAGCGGAAATCCGCCTCCAATTCGCGAAAGTGATCTCCGTGAAGCTGCATCGAACGCCCACCATGTTAACGGCCGTGGTGAAATTCGGACTTGACGAACCCAACTCCTTATCTTGAGCGAATGCAGAGCACGGGCTCGCACGCACGGTGATGCTCATATATGTGCTCTCCGGTGTCCCCTCCGCTCGTATGTAAGCAGCGCCCTCAGTGTGTCCGGATCGGCCGGCTTGGCAACGTGATCATCGAAGCCCGCCTCGCGGGCTTTTGCTATGTCTTCGGGCTGCGCATACCCGCTTACCGCAATAAGTCGGATATCGTTTCCTTCCGCACGTAATGCACGCGCAACTTCGTATCCGGTCATACCCGGTAGGCCAAGGTCGCAAAGGATGACATCTGGCGGATTGGCGTGTACCTTATCAATTGCTGTGGTGCCATCGTAAGCGACGTCTGTTGAGTGACCGAACATCGCGCAGAGCAGCGCCAGCGAGTCGGCTGCATCACGATTGTCGTCCACGACGATGATATGGCGTCTTGCGGTTATCGGTTGCGGCGAGGGGGCTGGCTCATCATGAACGGCATTCTCGAGCACCCGCGGCAAACGAACCATGAATGTCGAGCCTTTACCGGCTCCGCCGCTCTCCACCTGTACCGTTCCCCGGTGCAACTCGGTGATGCCCTTAACGAGTGCCAGGCCAAGGCCTAATCCACCGTCGGTCCGCGCTAGGGATTGTTTGCCCTGAACGAACGGCTCGAAAAGTTCATGCAGAAGCTCGGACTCTATGCCCGCCCCGGTATCGCTGACCCGCATCTCCGCGTACGCGTCGACGACATGCAAGGAGAGCGTTACGCGTCCCCCGGCTGGCGTGAACTTGGCCGCATTTCTAAGCAGGTTACCGATCATCTGCGCGATGCGGGTTGGATCGACGACCACCCAGATCGGCTCATCTGGTACGTTTGTGGTCAGGGCCACGTCAAGCGTTTTGAACACGCTGCTCTCGTCTTCGGCGGTACGCCTCACGAGGTCTGCCAAGTTTATGCGTACAAGCCGTAGTTGTATCTTGCCTCGCGCAATTCTCGTCACGTCAAGCAGCTCATCGACCAGTCGCGTCACGTGCTGAATCTGGCGCTCGATCACTTGTCTCGCGCGAATTGCATGCTCGCTGCCTGCATCCACCCGGCCCAATATATAGATGGAATTGCTGATGGGCGCTAACGGATTGCGCAGCTCATGCGACAGCATAGCGAGAAATTCATTCTTTCGACGATCGACTGTCTGCAGCGCCGCCGTGCGTTCTGCAACGCGAGTTTCCAGTACCTCGTTCGAACGCTTCAGCGCTTCCTGGGCCGCCAAGAGATCTCTGTTACTTGACTCGACGCGTTCCTTCGAACTGGTCAAGTGAGCGATGAGCTCACGATTCTCGAAGCGTAGCTGCAGCGATGCGGTGATGATGTAGTGTATTCGCTTGCCCATTACCAACATCGCGAGCAGAAAAAGCACACTCATCCATGCCATCGCATAGTGGATGTAATCTCCAGCGAGGAAATAACGTACGATCGTCGGCAGCAACGTGCACAGTGCGAACAAGACAAAAGCTGGGAATACGGACATCAACTGCACCATTGCACCGACCACCATGCCGCCCAGGACAAAAGCAATGAACACCTGATGAGCCAGTGAACTCTCAGGGTATAGAACGAAAGCAGTGGAGCCCCATACCATGCCTGATGCGACGGCGCCGGCCAAAAAATACGCGCGCCATCGGAAGATCTCGTCGGAGGAGGGACAAGCGCGTCGGAATAGGTTGCCGAGGACTATGCGGGCGACGGCGACTACCATCAGGGCGGCCAGCCAAGCGATTACGCACGGCGGTTCAATCACAACGGATTGCACGGCGGCCAACACCACACCGTTCAATAGCGTGACGGCCTGAGATACTGGCAGACCGGCATAAAGTAACTTGACCTGCTGAAGTAACAGCACATCCGCAGAGTCAGGAGAGGTCGGCTGCGCCTTCAAAGGCACCGCTGGCAAAACCGGCATTAGAGGCGCCTATCTAAGCAGAGCATCGGATTATCCTGGGAGCTATATGTCAGAAGCAAGCTGCATGTTCTGCGTCTTGTTACTAGCGACGCGCCGTTTATTCCGGCTTCACGGGCTCTGTATCCTTGCGACGCAGTGATAACGGAATTTCCACGGGTCGCTGATTATCGAAGACGAACGGTTGCGAGGCGATCGCCAGTCCCGCAAGGGGCGACTGGGTATTCACCATCGCTACCGTCTACCAGCGTCACATATGCCAAAGGCTGAGCAAGCTTTGTCACGATGTACTACGCTCTCCGCCGCAATCTTCCGCGTCGCTCGGTCTCTTGTATCGCGAACGAACGCGGCGACATGGCTTTCGACGTCTATAAGCAACATCGTGGCCACCGGAGCAACGATTCATCGACAGGCCCCTGAAACTGGACACACGTCGGTAGCGCGCACTGCCGACCACCGTACTCTGTTCCCTCGAGTGCGGCGTCCGAACATCACTTCAGATGGAGCGTGCCAAGGTCGCGACCGATGCCCGCCAATCTAATTTCTTCTGCATTCACATACAAGGTGTATGAGTAACAACATTAGGGAAGTGTGTTTACCGACATTTTGGGAAGCCGGCACGAAGAAGCGGAAAATATCGTCCGCGATAAAGTGGACGCGTTCGCACAGGACAAGGCGCATCTAATCGCTCATCGCATGGGGCAAGGCCGCGCAAAACGCGTAGCGGCTTAGGGACCGCCGACCAGTACCGTGGGCTGCGTTGCATCTGGCTGACTGGCCTCCATGTCCACGGCGACAAGCGGATCAGGATCGGACTCGCTCCGCTGACGCCATTCTCCTAAGGTTTTTGTACTTCCTTGGGCAACGCCACCACGAGACGCTTTCATCGAAGCTATGTGCGAGGTAGCGAGGTCCGTGTCGTTTGCACTGAGCCCGAACACGGCGATAAGCGCCACGATTGCAAGACCTGTGCCGCAACGGCCAACCAAAGACCAAGTGGGTGCGGTCAGATCATCGCGATACATCCTCATGAGCCTTTGACGGTCCGCTGAGCTTTGCATACTCATTCTCCTCAATCAGTGCGTTCGCTGGTTCCTTTACACCATATTTGTGGATCGTCAGTCCTCGCACTTACTGCCCGTCATAAGATGGACAGAACGCTGTGGTCAGCAACAAGGAAACCTGTCCAGCTGCCGGTGACAAATACTGCGCACACGTGTCATTTGGTCGCTGTGAGTAATACCGGTTTCTCAACGCCGGGTAATGAGGCGGCGCCCGCGCGCAGCGACGCGGTCACGCCGTCAACCGACGTGACACGAAGATTCGAAGGCTCGATGGCGGCGCTAAATCCCCAGTCTTCTCTGTAAACCGTCAGCTTGACCCGCCCGTCAAACTTCGGTCCCTGTGCACCGAAAGGATGACAGTCCTCTGCATCCCACTCGAGTTCGAATGGTTGGTCGGGAACTAAGGCACCGGCCACCAGAGGTTCGCCATTCACTGTAACAGTCGTAGCCGAACCACAGCTCGATGGCGGTCGAGGATCTGTCCAACGTAAGGGCAATGCATCGCTATCAAGTGCAGGGACTAAAAAGGCGTTAAGAACGAAAGGCGAGACATCCAGAGCCCCGACAGGCGCGGGGGCAGTCGTCGGCGCCCGATCCGTTCGCATGCAGCCGGATGTCAGCACGACGGCAAAACCGACGGCAAAACCGACCCTCAGCCCGGCACGGAAGCGATCACGCACGAAGCGTGTGAGTGCGCGTCGACTATCACGCATATCTTCGTATCTACCTGCGTTGTACATAGTGATCCCCTAGTAAAAAAACAAAAAACGGCGGCAATAACGCAGACTCAATCGAATCCGCTGCTTTGTCGCGAGCATCTTATGAAGAAGTGCCCACGATCAGCAATTCGCCTGATGGCCTAGTACTCTTGCCATACTTGACGCGCCCCGCTTGAACTTGACGACAACGCGCCCGTTACTGTTGCAATGGGCCATAGTCAATATGTCCCCGGGACCGCAAGGCGGCACGAGGAGTCGCACGGTGCACCATTGCGGATATGAAACAGTACCCGGCGGCGGGATGAGTCTGAAAGGCCGCGCACGAACCGTTGCGGCCTGAAGCAACACCGCGCTCAATGACGCGCGACGCAACCACACGTCCGTCCTTCAGCGTGAGCGTTCGCGCACGGGCAGCTCGACCCGAAATCAGAACCGCGTGCGCAGAGCTGGAAACTGCTGTCATCTTACTGTCCTCATACTTTCATTGGCTCACTGTTGACCATTGGCCTTGTGAAACACACATCGGCTACCAGTCTAGCTATCAATTACTTCACAACCGCTTCACACCGCGGTGTGATTTGTTTCATTTGTTTCCCGGAATCGAGGGTTGAAACGCATGAAACAAAAATCCCGTCACCAGGAAATCAACTTAATACAAATGCTCGATATATTGGCCAGCCAGTAGGCACGGGGAATCGTCTACAAAGTCCACGAGAGTAAGCCCGTAGTTGCGCCTGCTATTTCCCTTTACAACACAAGGAGTGAGTAATGGACATGAGTCAAAAAACGGTAGACAACGGCGTAAACGTCGAGGCGCTATTGGGCGCACGCGAAGCGCTGGCGAAGGCGCCGCAGGCGGCGCAGTTTAAATGGAGGGCGACGTGCAAATGGATGAACGGCACTCACAGCCGCTCAACCGTCGAAGGATTTTATGGGCTCGGCGATGAACAGAAGCACAAGACGCAGTTCACGTTTGATGCCGACCATCCAGAAATATTTGCGTCGCAAGACAAAGGCGCCACGCCCGTTGAGTTTGTGCTTGTGGGTTTAGCCAGTTGTCTTACCGCAGGCATTGCAGCGGTGGCGCAGCTTCGTCAAATAAAGTTGCGTTCCGTGTCGGCGACGTTACAGGGCAGCATGGACGTTCGCGGCATTCTCGGCGCGGACACCGACGTACGCAACGGCTTCGATGGTATCGAAGTCATCTACAACATCGACGCCGATGCGTCGCCTGACGACATCAAGGCACTCGTGGCCCAGTCGCAAAAGCGTTCGGCTGTCTACGACATCCTTACCAATCCCACGAACGTGAGGGTGGAAGTCCAGTGATTCACGCAATCGGCAGGAGAGACAGGCGTTACATCAGCACTGTCATCATCGGCGCCGGCCATTCGGGATTAGCCATGAGCCGGTGCCTTGCGGAACGCTCGATCGATCATGTGGTGCTCGAGCGTGGCGAGATCGGAAACTCGTGGAAGACCGAGCGTTGGGATTCGCTGCGCCTGCTTACCCCCAATTGGCAGAGCCGACTTCCCGGCTACGAATACCAAGGCGATGACCCTGACGGATTCCGTACTATGCCGGAGACGATCGAGTTCATCGAACGATATGCAAAGCTCATTGCCGCACCGGTGCAGACGCACTCTGCCGTCATTTCGGCTCGCCGTAGCGACAACGGCTATGAAATTCGCACGCGTCAGGCCACTTGGCACTGCGACACTGTCGTGCTCGCAAATGGAGCGTGCAACATCTCGCAGGTGCCCGCGCTTGCTAGCGCGGTGCCGGCGCGAATCGCCATGCTTACCGCGGCTGAGTACCGCAGCCCGACCCGGCTCGACTCTGGCGGCGTGCTGGTTGTCGGCGCGTCCGCTACAGGAACCCAGATCGCTGATGAGATTCAGCGCTCGGGTCGAAAGGTAACTCTCGCAGTGGGGGAGCATATTCGCGTGCCTCGCACGTATCGAGGCAAGGATATCCAGTGATGGATGGATGTCGCCGGTGTGCTCGACGAGCGTTACGACCAGGTCGACGATATCGTAAGGGTCAGAAACAGCCCATCGCTGCAACTCGCGGGTTATCCGGACCGCCGGATGACCGATCTCAACTCTTTATCTAGCATCGGCGTGAAGTTGGTCGGCCGTCTGGCAGGTATCGTCGGTGGCAAGGCGCAGTTCTCCGGATCGCTGCGCAACGTCTGCGCGTTGGCCGACCTCAAGATGAGCAGACTGCTCGGCACCATCGACGAATGGGCGAGCACGAACGGGTTGGACGCCAAAATGAGTCCACCGCACCGTTTCGAACCGACCGGGGTGGAAGCCTCCCCGCCGCTCGTCATTGATTTGAGGAGTGGTGACATCCGAACCATCATCTGGGCAACCGGATATCGTCCCAACTACTCATGGCTAGAAGTCCCGCTGTTCGACCACAAGGGGTACGTCCGCCATGACGGCGGGATCGTCCAATCCCCCGGCATGTACATCATGGGCATGCCGTTCCTGCGACGGCGCAAGTCGACCCTTATCGATGGTGCCGGCGATGATGCGCGGGACTTGAGCATCCATCTAGCCTCATATCTCAGGCGAAAATGCCGCGTGTTGCCACGCGCAACGCGACTACGTGAAAGCACAAGTCGCCGCTGACTCGAACTGAAACCAGACCCATCAGCTTGTTTGCGCGCAGTGCCAGCGATTGTGGAGTCGTCTGCCACTGCATATTGAGCGCATCGTCAGCGCCGTCAGCATAGCGATAACATGATCGACCGACTGACTGCTCTGACAGTAAGTGCCCCGTGTCGCTTTGGACGCAGAGGAAACTCATCGCCCGTTAGTGCGCAAAGTCTGCGCATGTAGGCCATCGTCGCCGATCCACTCGGTTGTCGCCTGGTTACGAGCCTGGCGCGCCCTGGCGGAAACGCCATGGGGCTGCCTATTATGCTCGCTGAGTTTAGTGCGAAGCGACTGGAACTGCTTAAAGACGCGATGCCGCGCATTACGCGGGTCGCGGTTCTCTGGGATCCCCCCACCGCATACCATACAACAGCAATCGACGGTCTCAAGGCGGGGAGCACCCTCGATGGGGATCGGATTGAGCTTCATCGAAGTGCGAACGCCCGAGCAGATTGATTCGGCCTCTTCACGCTCATTAGTGTCGCGAGCTGAAGCCCTTCACGTCCTCGATTGCCCGCTTTTTTAATATCGAGCGATAGTTGTCAGGCTCGCGTCCAACTCGCGTCTTCCCGTGATCTCGGGCGAGAAACCATTCGCCAACACAGGAGCACTAATGACGTACGGGGCGGACTACGCGGACCAGATACGCCGGTCGCCGTGTTACGTCGACACAATGTTCAAAGGCAGAAAGCGCAACCACTTACCAGTCGAACAACCAACCAAATTGGATGGTGATCAATAGAAAAAGCGCGAAGGCGTTTGGCATCCCGTTTCGCAGTTCGATTCTCGTGCAAGCGACCGAGGTCATTGAGTAAGATTTCGAACGCCGCCCCTCATGGCTCGATGTGAGCTAAGCCTCTGCCTATGCAGTGTCTGGTGTGTTGCATTCACCGATTAAATCCGCGGTCAATGGCCGGCATAGCGCCACGCTTCAAAGTGGGCACACATCACCGTTTACTCGAATCACGAAATCACGAAAACGGCGTACAGTTGTTTGGCAACAGTTCGAAGGCAACCTTCCTCTATTTCTGTTTGGCAATTATGCCGTCCTTGATCTTGTCGTACACTCCTTGCGGGATGATGTTCTTCTCGACCAGCTCATCCTTGGCCTTGTAGGGGCGGCCTTTGATAATAGCCTTGGCACGAGCCTCGCCGATGCCGTCCAATTTCATCAGCTGGTCGGCCTTGGCATGGTTGATGTCGATCTTGTCATCTGCTTTCGCTTGCGCGGCGGCGGGCTTAGCGGCGCTCTTTGAATCCTTGTCAGCGGCATGAAGCATGCCTGACATTGCGAACATTATGGCCACTAGCATAGTTGCGAACGTTTTCATGTCATTCTCCATATTGCGTTGATGGAACTTGCGGCGCTTGACGCCGCACTGTGGGCGCTGTTGTCTGTCAGATGCAACAGCTTTACATCCAACGCTATGCCAGCGCGCTCACGGCGACACCAAGCGCCGCCACTGGTGCTAGGCAGCACCCATCTTAATCGGTTAAAACGAAGGTTACCTTCAAGATGACTTTGTAACCAGTTACTTTGCCGTTATCGATCGTCACTTCCTGTTCTTTGACCCACGCACCTTTTACATTCTTCAGCGTCTTATTGGCGCGGGTTACGCCTTGGATAATGGCGTCTTCAAAACTCTTCTGACTAATGCTGCTGATTTCGCTAATTCGTGCGACTGTCATATCGGCTCCTTGAAAGTTACGGGCGCTGCGCCCGAATCCTAGTCTGCGCCGGTCCGGCGTCAGTGACAACAAGCAATGGCGCAAGCGCGTGATGGCTAGTGCCTTACAGCGTGGTGCGACTCGCAGGCGCGGTCGTGGCGGCGGGAGTGCTTCCTTTGATTTCGAATGGGAAAGGGAGACGCTTCATCTGCTGCCGTCGTACACGAGGCATCTCTCTTTCATTCGCAATCCAAGGTAACGAACACTCGTACGTATCATTCGCGTCATTTGTCGTGAGGTTCGTCTTAAGCGCTAAGGCGCTCGCGATTGATCTCAACAGTCCGAGCAATCCGGACGCGGTCAGCGCTTTGAAGGACGCCTTGGCACAAGTTCGACGGTCGCGGTGTCGAAACTGGGCGTGGAAAATGGCTTCTTGGGAAATGACAAAGTCGAGATATCTCTTCCCGACCTTCAAGCGCATGGAGAGTGTTTTTTCGCCTGCTGCGCATGATGAATTACTAACGGGGCTAAATCGGGCTGCCGAGCAGGCGGTGCCGGAAGCTAAAACGCTACTGGTGGACGCTATCAAAATATGAGCGTACAGGATGCTAAGGTGTGCTGACTGGTGGCGACACAGCTGCAATAGAATATTTCCGCAAGACGACGAGCAGCAACTCACGCAAAAATTCCTGCCGATCGTCACCAAGGTGACTTCCAAAGTCGGCCTCGCCGACAAATGCGACAGCCTTCGGGGGCGGGACCCCCAGCTCGGTCTCGTTGATGTCAAGGAAGCCAGATTGAGAATTGTTACGCAGAACCCCCTCGACGGACTTCTCGTGATGATTGCTGAGCAGGAAAAAGCCATCCGAACAGATCCGGGCGGTGCGGCTAGCGGCATGACGCAAAAGGTATTCGGTATGCTCGTACAATAGTCATGGCAACAGCTACTTCGATATAGACTACTTACAGGAGGCAATAAATGAGTATGCGCACGGAATTCCAGGAATTCGCGGTCAAGGGTAATGTGGTCGACTTGGCAGTGGGCGTCGTCATCGGGGCCGCTTTTGGGAAGATCGTATCTTCGTTCGTAGAGGACATTATCATGCCGCCGATCGGCCTGTTGTTGGGTGGAGTCGATTTCAAATCTCTGGCGATTACACTTAAGGCGGCACAAGGAAATACCGCCGCGGTCATGATCAACTACGGCAAGTTCATCCAAACGCTGGTCGACTTCATCATCATCGCGTTTGTCATCTTTATGGTGATCAAAGCGATCAACAGGCTCAAGCGTAAGGAAGAAGTGGCGCCTACAGTCGCACCGACCCGTGAAGAAGTTCTGCTCACCGAGATCCGCGACTCACTTAAAGTCCCGGCGCTGGTTCGCGGCGTGCGCGAGTAAGTGACCGTAATTGCCTCATCCAAATGCGCAACGTCAGCAAACGTCTCTCAGGCTAATGACTAGCGCGATTTGTATGTGCTCAAAGACTTGGCGAGCTGGCCACAAGGATCTTCGCGCCAGCGAGTCGCCTTGGCGTCGCTTGTGTGGTTTAGGTGCCGTGGACAACTTCGCGCATGACGAGCAGTCCCCTGACAATTGATAATTCAACTGGAGATCACTGATGAAGCGACTACTCTTAGCGTTTAGCTTGTTCTTCGCCTTATGCGGAATAGCAATGGCAGCGGTCAACGTCAATACGGCGACCAAAGAAGAACTCGATGGATTGAAGGGAATTGGTCCAGCGAAGGCGCAGGCGATTATTGACTATCGCAGCAAGAACGGTCCGTTCAAGACCATCGATGAGCTGGAAAAAGTGCCGGGTATCGGGCCCAAGACACTGGCGGACATACGGAAGGACGTCTCGGTGAGCGGTGGTACATCGTCCAAACCGCCGGCGTCAGGAAAACCGTCTGAGCCAGTCAAGGGAACTACCCCTGCGCCCGCCACAAAACCGGCCGACGCGGCCAAAGCGGCACCCGGAGCCAAACCCACGGACCCCGCCAAAGTGGAATCGAAGTCGAGCACGGCGGCTGATACTAAGTCCGGTTCAAAAAAAGCGACAAACAAGTCTGATAAAACGGGCGAAGCCACCAAAGAGCCGACAAAGTCTCCGGACAAAGAAGCGGCCGGTAAGGACACGAAGAAGGAAGACAAGAAAGGCGACAAGAAATAGGGGGCCTGCCTAGTGGTCAACCGCGACTGTCTATCGGGTCGTGAGAGTTATATGTATAACGCAGGTATGACCTGTAGAGTTCACTTACGCGCCATCATTATCCATGCAGGTTACGTTAAGGAGTGATACATGAAATCGACTCAATTGCGTCTAGCGTTGTTCACAGTAGGCATCTTAATATTCTCCATGAACTCGAGTCAGGCTCAGGGGATGCTCGATGCGGGCAAGAGCCTGTTCGGCGGGGGAAACACAGGAGCCGCCACTGGTGGGACCGCAGGCGTTTTAAGTGCCTTGCCGCTCGATAAGATTATTGAGTTAGTCCAGAAGCAGGGATATTCCAACATTACGGGACTGGCACCCTCGTCCTCGGGTAACACACTACAAGCGGCCGCGACGAATTCTTCAGGTAGTCCCGTTAACCTGCTTATTAATCCGACCAGTGGTGGCGTTATCTCCGCGTTAGGAAGATAGCTTATCAGCGCGCGGTTCAGCGCTCGCTGTTGGAGTAATCGGCGCGATAAGCACACCCGTTCCCCTTGGAGAAGTGGTTCTAAGCCCGGTGACCCGGGCCGGCATCGATAGGGAAGGGGGGCATACTTCTAGGATGGATCGGATAACGTGTAGCAGGCACGACTTTGTCAGCGACACCTTTCAAAACTCGTCCTTTATGTTATCCCCACTGAACCGCCTCTCGCGATGGCGTCGAAATAGATATTAGGAAACGGCAGGTGCATCTGAATGTTCACAGACGCTCGTAAGCTAATGAGTACGTTTGGGAGGGCAGGCTGACATCCGAGCAAGCGTTTTCAGCATATCCAACGTCTTGTTATGCCACGTGGCTAGACCTATTGGCGTATTGCACGCATAACGCTCTAGCGTAGGATACGCGTAGTTCCAAACGTGCTGACGTCACCAGCGGCAACGCTTGTGGAAGACGATGCAGGGGCTTGGCTGACTATGTCGCAAGCCTCGTTATCTTTTTTCTCTTACGGACGCGGAGGAAATAATTATGCGATGGCACGGTCAGTTGATGCATCTCTTGACGGTTGGTCTATCTATGACGACACCACTCGCGCACGCAGCTGAAGCTCAGGTGGGCGTGAGAGCATTTGCCGCCGATTTGCTCTCTGGCGCGCCTTTTATTGCGAACACTGATGGCAGTCCAGCGACAGGCTTTGCTGTTGCATCGAAGGCTGTTGTGACCACGGCCGGCAACTCTACTTCGCAGTCTGAGGCGCAAGCAAACGCGTTGAGCGGAACGATCAAGGAAAAGGCGAGCGCCGGAGTCGTAGCAAGTAGCTTCGTTGTCGGCCGCAATTCCGGAGCGTCAAGCGGAGGGAGTATTAGCGGCAGCATCACGTTGGCCGGCCCTGCGGTCCCGGGGCCCGCAACATTCACAGCGCTGTTAGAGGGCGCATATAGCGTCACCGGACAACAGACGTTCGACAATCGCGTCGGACTCCATTACGAATTCATCGTCGGGACAAGCCCGCAAATGGCAGGCGATTTACTGGAAGTGTGCTGCGTGGCAGGAACGTTCAGTATTCCGTTCACTTGGACGCAGTTAGTGAATCCAGGAGATGCGATCTTTTTTAGCTTGTTTCTCACCACCGAGGTCTTTTCCGTCGCGGGCGGTTCCGCGATCGACGCTTTCAACACCTTCAAAATCACTGGCGTCGGTTTGCCGCAGGGCTATACGTTCACGCCCGACGCTCAGGGATTCCTTTCACAGTTCACGTCATCAACAGCCGTTCCCGAACCAGCTTCGTGGTTACTCACCGGCCTTGGCTTGATCGTATTAGCGCTTGCGCGGCGAGGTACCGCGACGCGCAAGGCAAGGAATTCGTAGCAATCGATACCTAAAAAAATATTTAAGGGCGCAACGCCAGCCGATTTTCGATCGAGCAACCTACGAAATTTGAGTTGGTCGTCATCACGAAAACGGCCAAGGCGCTCGCCATCAATATCCCGCAGTCAATGCCGCCGCGCGCTGACAAGGTGATCGACTGATCCCGCCGGCGACGGCGGTTTCTTGCGGGCAGCTTCGCCCATGATAATTGCCAATAAGGTAATCGAGAGCTTTGGCCTCGTTGCGACCGGAGTGGCACGCGCCGCAAGGGCTCAGCCGCGGGGAAAAATCTCGCGATCGAGTTTCGTGACCGCGCGCGGTCGCACTGACTCGATCGATCCCGACTTCATCGGCGCATTTCCGCGCGGCATGCGCGAGCTTGGTTATGTGGAAGGCAAGAACCTAGTCATTGAGTGGCGCTTTGAGCCCAAGCTTGACGCTCTTACGCGCGTGGCGGCGGAATTGCTGCGCCTAAACTGGACGTGATCGTATCTGGATCGTCGCAGGCGATCGCCGCGCTTCACAAAGCGACGACCGGCATTCCCATAGTGATGGCAACTTCCGGCGATCCGATCCGTAGCGACTTTGTCAGAAAGCTAGTCCGGCCGCGTGGGAACATCACTGGGCTCTCGAACCTGACGAGTGACATCGGCGCGAAGCAATGGAGTCGTTACACGGAATGGTACCGAAGTTCTGCGGCGTGTGGCTGTTCTAATAAATCCTATAACTCGTCTCTCGTCTCGTTTCTTAAGAACGTTCAGTCGGCATCTCGCATGGATGGCGTGAACATCGTGCCGTTAGACGGCACAGCGCACGAGATGTTAATAACCCTTTCAGCGCAACTTCTCGAACCAATGCCAACGGCATAATCGTAGCGACTGACGCGCTGTTCATGCAGCACCACCGCAAGATTGCAGGGCTCGCCGCGAAAAACCGATTGCCTTGCGTGTCGCATCCTTCTTTTCGCTGCGTTCTTTGTTTGTCGTAATTCCGGTTGCTGTTGCCGTTCGTCACCACCACGCTCTGTAGATTGCGACACCAAAGTACAGAGCTCTAGATAGAGATACACTCGTGTGCGAACGCCAAGCGCATGAAAACTGAAGTCACAGGAGAGACCCGTGCCCGATAACAGTGGAGAACGTAAACCCCGACAGGCGGTCGTGATCATCCATGGCATAGGCGAACAGACGCCAATGGCTACACTTCGGGGCTTCGTCCGGGCTGTTACGGAGTGTCGGTTCAGCAAAAAATCTGCTCCGGATGATCAGGCACTGAGTAAACCGGATTACATCTCGGCGACTCTTGAGCTACGGCGAATGGCCGTAGCGGGCAATGACCGGAAATGGACGCCGGGAGACTGGGTGTCCACCGACTTTTACGAGCTCTACTGGGCCCACATGATGACCGGCACCGCCTGGCGCCATGTGACGGCTTGGGCGGCTAGCCTGCTTCTGCGGTTTCCCAACCAAGTGCCAGATCGGCTGCGTACGCTTTGGATTGTTAGTTGGCTGGCGGTCGTTCTCGCAGCTGTCCTGTTCGTCTTCCGAGACTCTATGCCTCAAGGAACGACATGGCTGGCGGTCCTCGCCGGTGTTGTACTGCTGTTCAAATGGAAGGGTAGGTACTTTGGGTTGCAGTATATTGGGGACGCGGCGCGATACCTCAGCCCGACGCCAGAAAATGTAGGTGTCAGGCAGGCAATCCGCTCGGCCGCGGTGGAACTGCTCGAAGGTCTGCATGATGATCCGACGTGGCGCCGTTATCATCGCATCATCCTCGTGGGACACAGTTTAGGAAGCGTCATTGGGTACGATGCGATAACTCATCTGTGGCAGCGCCGGCATCATCCTCTCAAAGTTTACCCGTCAGTCGAACAAGACGCTCAAGCGCAGTACCAAGAACACCAATCACAGCGTCGCCATTTTTGCACCCAACAAGCCCGAGCGCTGCAGTCGGCACTTTGGCGGGAGCAGCGGCAGTTGGGCGTCCAATGGAAAATCACTGACTTCATCACACTGGGAAGCCCGTTGGCGCACGCCTCGTTCCTATTGGCCACCGGGAGAGATGATTTAGTAGAGCGCATAAGGCAGCGCGAGTACCCGAGCTGTCCTCCTCAGCCCGAAGATCATCGTGACCGACAATACAACGAGTCGCTGCTGCAGAGCGCATCTGGAGCCAAGGTCCTTCATCATGGCGCTCCGTTTGCTTGCACGCGCTGGACAAATCTTTACTTCGATCGGGATTTTGTTGGTGGTTGCATCAATGACTTGGGGATATGGTACGGAAAACACGGACAGGCCGAACGCGGAGAAAACTGGATCGACAATAAGCCGGTCCCGAGGAAGCGAGCCTGCCTGTTCCCGCACACTAAGTATTGGCACAAGAGTGCAGATCATTCAGTTCTGGTCAACGCGCTCGACCTCGTTGACTGGTGGAAAACACCAGAGAACACCGCAACGGCTCTCAGCGCCCAGGACCGTGACACGAAATTATTCCCCACCGAACGCGACAAGTGGATGCGAGGGCCGTTTCGCGATAAGTTGCGGCGAGACTCGTAAGTCGCGCCGGCATAAAGCTACGAGGCTAGGTGTCGTCGGGAACAGCGCGGTTTATCGTATCAAGTCAATAAAGGACACTAACACTAACTCTAGGATGGGAGTGCTCTTAGGACGCACCGTTCAGCCATTACTTGCCGCTGATATCAAGGACGTGAATGGACAATACCAACATGCAGCCGATGCCGTAGGTGCAAGGGCGCGTAGACAAAGATCGCAATACTAAGACCACGCGAATCACTCAATGGCATTGACTTTGATTCGCGCTCCGTCCGCCGCTAGTGGCCAGCTCGCCTTCCATTTTGAGCCGGTCCGTATCAGCGCAACAAGGAAGCTTTCGCCAGACGGCGGCGTGATCTGAGCGACCACTTCGAGATCACCCGTACGGCGCACGCCGTTCTGAACCACAGCGACATGTCGAAATGTGCCTTGAGGTCCGGTTCTGGAGTTATCTAGAACGACGACCGGCCCGTACCAAGGTCTGCCGAGCGCATCGTTGTCGCGCCAGTAATGCAACAGGCCGGGAGCTCCGGGAATAATCAATTCCAAATTCCCTATCTGACCGAAGTTCGATTGCAACAGCGCTGGATTTCCCGTGAGGTCTCTGATGACTCCCTTGTCTGTCGCGATGTTAGTTTCTGCCCAGCCCATCTGGCCCCTCTTAAACATCGACAATCGATTGCCGCCGAGGTCAAGGTCAAGTAGGACGATGACCTCGAGCTCGCCCGTGCTAGTTTGCACCAATGAAACTGCGACTGGCGTAACCGGTGCTCGTTGTGGTCCAAGTCCACTTGGCGCTGCTAATGAATAATCATCGATGACGAACGGCCCGTGCCAAGGATAGCCCGGTGTGTCGTTGTCACGGAAGAAGTGAAGGAGACGCTTTCCAGCCGGGACAACGATCTCGAAGTTTCCTGTGGTGCCAAAAGCTGATTGCAAGAGGGCAGGATCGCCCGTCACGCCCTGAATCCGACTTCCGTTCACTAATATTGGCGCGGGCGAACTCCATCCACCAGGGCCTCGGACAGTGTGTGCAAGCCAATCGCCTGCAAGGGTACCCGACATCCTGACTATCGCTTCAAGATTACCTGGCTTTCCAAAGCGGCTCTGAATGAGCGAAGCGGCTAATGGTTTGGTGCCAACGATTCCACGGGAATGATCGCCCGCACCGGGCAACGCCGGAGGCGCGGCCAAGATCGGTCCGTGCCACCGCCGTCTCGGCGGGGTCGCGGCTGACCGGACTGTGATGGTTCCTGTGCCTCCGAGTTCGGGTTCGCTTTCACGCCAGTAGTGCTGTAGCTGGCCATCTACCGATAGCAACAATTCCAAATTACCAGCCACTCCGTATGAGGAGACGGTCAGATTCTGGCTGCTGGACGCTGAGTACCAAAACCGTGTTGCATTGATGTCGTCCGATGCGTCAAAGATGCGGATATCTAGCACATCGGCATCTGGCGCGAAATCGGCAACATCGGCGCCGCGCTCGGCCGCGCCGACGCCGCCGCCACGCTCGTCGCCAGCCTGCGCGCCCGCCTCGACGCCGTCACCGCCCGCGTGCACGAC
>Ga0207683_10002053_pt1 | contig 17819 bp, 15 predicted proteins | sample KBSM73metaG_FD_184333 | JGI IMG/M metagenome (GOLD analysis project Ga0207683, IMG submission 184333) | Miscanthus rhizosphere microbial communities from Kellogg Biological Station, Michigan, USA - KBS M7-3 metaG (SPAdes) (version 2) | ecosystem: Host-associated > Plants > Roots > Rhizosphere >... | reverse complement strand
CATATGAGGTCCGCGAAGCCGCAGGCAAGGCGGCAATCCCAATGAAGGTTTTCCAATGAAGCTTGGCGGTTTGAAGATTGCGACCATCGCGGCGGCAGTGCTGCTTGCCGGCTGTGCCCAGATGCGCGCGCATAAGGGCGTCGTCCTCGACCCGCAGCTCGCCAGCGGTATTCAGGCCGGCGTCGACAACAAGGATTCGGTCGAGAAGCTGCTTGGCCGGCCGACCTTCACCGGTCAGTTCACGCCCAACGACTGGTATTATGTGTCGCGCGACGTGAACCAGGTCGCCTTCCGTAACCCACGCGTCACGAAGCAGACCGTGCTCATCGTGCGCTTCGACCAGAAGGGCAATGTCGCCTCTGTTCAGCGGACCGGGCGCGAGCTCGTCATGAACCTCGACCCGACGGGCCGGAAGACTCCGACGCTCGGCCGCAAGCGCAGCTTCTTCGAGGAGCTGTTCGGCAATATCGGAACGGTCGGCGCACCGGGCCTGCCGGGGGCGCAGAACCCGGGCCAATAGCCGCGCTTCCGCGCAGCTTTAGTTTCGCTTAAGCGTCGCGCATGACCGCGACGCCCGCCGGCATGACCTATGCCGACTATCTTAAGCTCGACCAGCTCCTGTCCGCGCAGCAGCCGCTGTCGGATCTCCATGACGAAATGCTGTTCATCGTCATCCACCAGACGAAAGAGCTGTGGATGAAGGAGCTGCTGCATGAGCTGCGGCTGGCCGTTGAGCTGGTGCAGGCGGATCGCTTCGCGGAAGCCTATAAGTCGATGGCGCGGATAAGCCGGATCCAGGCCGTCATGACCCTGTCGTGGGACGTCCTGTCGACCCTCACCCCCGTCGACTATCTCAAGTTCCGGGACGTCCTCGGGACGTCCTCCGGGTTTCAGTCCGAGCAGTTTCGCGAGATCGAGTTTCGCCTGGGTCTCAAGGACCCTAATTTCATCAATCATTACGATGAGGGCAGCAGGGAGCGCGCGGCTCTCGAGGCGGCGCTGGGCGAGCCGAGCCTTCGGGAAGCTTCGCACGCGGCTCTCGAGCGGGCCGGATTCGAACTTGGCGACCGTTCGGTCGAAGCGGTCGCGAGCGCATGGTTACAAGTCTATCGCGACGCAGATCGCTGGTTCGACCTTTATGAGCTGGCCGAGAAGCTGGTCGACATCGACGATGCCCTTGCAGCCTGGCGGCACAAGCATGTGCTGACCGTCGAACGGATCATCGGCAACAAGCAGGGAACGGGGGGCTCCGCGGGCGCGCCCTATCTTCGCGCGACCCTCGAGAAGCGTGTTTTCCCGGAGCTTTGGTCTCTGAGGACCGCTCTTTGAGCTTCAAAGACCTGTTCAGCCGGAGCCTTGGCGCCGACCCCGAACGCCTGCACTTCGCTGCCCACAGCCATCATCTCTGGCCCGACGCCAGCTTCGACGGGCAGATGGAGACGTGGAACGACGCCGCCAGATTGGCCGACCTCAAGTGGGATAAGGTCATGGAAGAGGTCTGGCCTGCCGCCCAAAAGGAGGTCGCGTCCGAACTCGGTACAGGCGAACCGGACGCAGTCGTTTTTGCGCCGAACACCCATCAGCTGATCGTCAGCCTGTTCGCCGCCGCCTCGTCGGCCTGGCCGATCCGCGTGCTGACCACCGACGGCGAGTTTCACAGCGCGCGGCGGCAATTCGCGAGGTGGGAGGAAGCAGGCGCCGCCCAGGTCGAGCGCATTCCGGTCGAGCCGTTCGAGACTTTCTCCGCTAGGTTCCTGGAGGAAGCGCAATCCGGCAGGCACGACTTCATCCTCGTCAGCCAGGTCCTGTTCGGCAGCGGGCGCATCTTCGATCGCGTCGACGAGGTTGCGGCGCTCGGCCGGCCCGACGGTCCGTGGGTCGTCATCGACGGCTATCACGCCTTCATGGCTGTCGACCGGCCGTTCAGCGCAGAGGCTGCAACGAGCGCCTTTTACCTCGGCGGCGGCTACAAATATGCGATGTCCGGCGAAGGCTGCGCGTTCCTGCATGCGCCGCCCGGATACGGACCGCGTCCAAGGATCACGGGCTGGTTCGCCGAGTTCGAGGATTTGACCTTGCCGCCCGGAAGCGTTGGCTATGCCGCGGACGCGAGCCGATTCCTCGGCGCGACCTTCGACCCATCGGCGCTCTATCGCTTTACCTCGGTGCGCCGGATGCTGGCAGAGAACGGACTGACGACCGAGCGGATTTCGGCCCATTGCGCTGGTCTGCAGGCCCGGCTTTCCGGCAGCCTCGACGGCACGGCCCTGGCGAACGCCGAGCTGCTCAATCCGCTGGACGGCGGACCTCACGCTCGGTTCCTCGCCTTTCGCGCGCCCGACGCGCAGCGCTGGTATTCCAATCTGAAGGCGCGAAACTGCATTACCGATGTCCGGGGCGAGGTGCTCCGGATCGGTTTCGGAATCTATCAGGACGAAGAAGACGTCGACCGTCTGGTCGAACTGTTGGGGGGATTGGCGTGACTGATAATGCTGTTCGGCCACCGCGAAGCGGCGCTGTCGTTCTTGCCCTGCTTCTGCTCGCCTACATCTTCAATTTTCTCGACCGGCAGATCCTCGGTATCCTCGCGCAGCCGATCAAGGCGAGCCTGCAGCTATCCGACGCCGAGTTCGGAGCGCTTGGCGGTACGGCCTTTGCTCTTCTCTATTCGGTCCTCGGCATCCCCCTTGCGATGCTCGCGGACCGGACGAGCAGGAGCGCCGTGGTAGCCGGCTCACTCGCCGTCTGGAGCGGGTTCACCGCCTTATGCGGGACGGCAACGGGTTTCTGGCAGCTGTTTCTCTATCGCGTCGGTGTCGGCGTCGGTGAGGCTGGCGGCGTTGCGCCCTCCTACGCGCTGATTTCCGACTATTTTCCGCCCGAGCGTCGCGCCCGCGCTCTCGCGATCTTCTCGCTGGGGATCCCCCTCGGCCTGGGCGGCGGGGCGTTCATGGGGGCGCATCTCGCGGCCTTGTTCGGCTGGCGGGCGGCATTCATCATCATGGGCGTTGCAGGCGTCGTCCTCGCGCCAATCCTTCGCTGGGCGGTAAGGGACCTGCCTCGAACGGCTCCCGCCACCGCCGCGGAGCCTTTGACAAGCGTGTTTCCGATGCTGGCAAGGAAGCCCACGTTCTGGCTGCTCGCATTCGGCGCGTCGGCGAGCTCGATGTGCGGCTACGGCCTCGCCCTGTGGACGCCCTCCATCATGATGCGGAGCTTCGATCTCAGCCTGGTCCAGGCGGGCAATTTCCTCGCGAGTCTGGTTATTCTCGGCGGCTGCACCGGCGTGTTCGCCGGCGGCTGGTTCGCGGACCGGCTCGGGCAGGGGGATCGCCGCTGGTATGCCTGGCTTCCCGCCATTGCCTGGCTCATCACGGCACCGACATTCGTCGCCGGCTATTTCGCCTCGAACCTTTGGGCGGCATGGTTCCTGCTGATCATTCCCAACGCGCTGAACATCCTTTGGCTCGGACCGATCGTGACGGCCATCCAGCATCTCGTGCCCGCGAGCATGCGGGCAACCGCCTCCGCCAGCTTCTTGCTGATCAACAATCTGATCGGCCTCGGGGTTGGCCCATGGCTGATCGGTCGCATCTCGGACGGGCTGAAGGCGAGTCATGGAGCGGACGCCCTCCGCTACGCCGCGAGCGGCTGTTGCGCCTTCTATCTTGTTGCCGCCCTACTGGCGCTGTTCGCCGCAAGATCGCTGAGGGCTGACTGGGTCAAAGACCGGCCAACTATCTGAATAACCCCGACATTTAGGGTTCATCCTAGTGCGCTAAGTCGCATGTTCCATCCGTTTAGGCGATGGAACGGTGCACCGAACGGACCGTTTTTCCCGTTCGAAAGGAGATTTTGCGATGTTGAGCAGGGTGTTTCTCGCCGCGGGCGTCGCCGCGCTGGCGATCGCGGCCCCGGCATCGGCCAAGCCCGGTGGTGGTCACGGCAATGGCGGTGGCCAAGGAAACGGTAACGGCGGAGGCGGCGGTGCCGCTTTCTCGCCTCCAGGTGGAGGTGGAGGCGGCGGCGGCCATGGTCATGGCGGCGGCGGTGGTGGCGGCGAAGGTCGCGGCCATGGCGGCGGTGCTCCCGTCTTCATGGGTGGCGGCGGTGGTCACGGCCATGGCGGAGGCGGCGGCGATTTCGCGCGCCAGCAGCAGCGCGTCGAGCGCCAGCAGTCCCGTGGCTTCGAACGCCAGCAGGCTCGCCAGGTCGAGCGCCAGCAGTCGCGCGGGTTTGAACGTCAGCAGGCCCGGAATATTGAGCGCCAGCAGTCGCGCGGGTTCGAGCGTCAGCAGGCGCGAAATGTCGAGCGTCAGCAGGCTCGCGGCTTCGAGCGCCAGCAGACGCGGAATGTCGAGCGCCAGCAGATGCGCGGTTTCGAACGTCAGCAGGCGCGGAATATCGACCGTCAGCAGATGCGCGGCTTCGAGCGCCAGCAGGCCCGCATGTCCGATCGTCAACAGCTTCGCGGCTTCGAGCGCAAGCAGCAGGCGTTCGTGAGCAATCAGTTCGCGGCGCAACAGTTCGGCGGCCAGGCGTTCGAGGGCAGGCAGGCGAAGTTTGCGAACGGCAACTTCGCGCAGAACTTCAACGCGGCGCCCTATCAAGTGCTGAGCTACGGCAACGACGTGCGGGTCCTTCCGGTCGCTCAGGTCCAGCAGTTTGTGGGTGTCCCTGTCGGTCAGATCGGGAACTTCGCGGCCCTCAGCCCGCTGCCGGCCTCGATCCAGTATCTCTATCCGGATACGCCGGACTATTACTATCAGTACGGCGACGGCTATCTGTACCAGGTCGATCGCGGCAACAGCCTGATCGAAGCGCTGATCCCGCTCCTCGCGGGCGGCTATTTGCCGGGCCAGTATCTGCCGCGGCCGTACATGGCGAGCACCATGCCGAGCTATTACGGGTTCAACAATTTCTACCCGGACTATGGCGACGTCTGTAACCGCTACTACGAGGGCGTCGTCTACCAGGTCGATTGTGACGACGGCTATGTCGAGAACGTCATCCCGATGTATGCAAGCGGCTATGGCGTCGGCCAGCTCCTGCCGTCGGCATACAGCTATTACAACGTGCCGATGCAGTATCGGTCGATGTATTACGACAACCCGAACTACGGCTATTGGTACTCGCCGGGCGCGATCTACCAGTACGATCAGCGCAGCAGCATGATCACCTCGGTGGCGGCGCTGCTGTCGCCTGGGTTCACGGTCGGCCAGGCGCTGCCAATGGGCTACGACGTGTACAACGTGCCCTATGCGTACAGGCAGACCTACTATGACACGCCAAACGCCTGGTACCGTTACAGCAACGGCTACATCTATCAGGTCGACCCGGTGACTCAGGTCGTCACCGCGATGGTGGCCTCGCTGCTCACCTAAACGCCGTGTGACAAATGGCCCGGCCGGGGAACCCAAACCTCGCCGGGCCATTTCATTTTCACAACGATGAGGAGGATCGCATGAGAAGCCATGCGCTTGCGCTAGGCCTCGGAGCCGCTGCGCTGCTCGCGCTCGGCGCGTGCAACAAGGACGACAAGAAGACTTCAAGCGGAGCGCCCCAGGCGCAGACCAAGGAAGCGAAGAAGATCGCCGGCGAAAAGACGATCGCCGCGGGGCTCGCCCCTGGAAGCCGATTCATGGCGACGGCGAAGACTGCCGGCCTCGACCAGACCCTGGCCGGAGCGGGGCCCTACACCGTCTTCGTGCCCGACGATGCCGCATTCGCCGCGGCGCCGGCCGGCACGTTCGATGCCAAGCCGGAGAATCGCTCGCAGCTGACGGGCGTGGTCACCAACCTCATCCTGCAGGGCACAGTGCTTACCGAGGACATCGACAAGCTGATCGATCGCGGCAAGGGCAAGGGGATGCTCGCAACAACGGGCGGCGGCCTTCTCACCGCAACCAAGGACGGCGGCAAGATCGTCCTAACCGATTCTACCGGGCACAAGGCGACGATCACGCAGGGCGATGAGCAGTACAGCAATGGCGTTGTCCATCATGTCGATGCACTGCTGATGCCTGCCAAACCCGGCAGCGGTCCCGCCGTCGGCCAGAAAAAGGGCAGATAGCCCGCTATATCTTGGGGCCGCGCTTCTTGCGGCCCCAATATCCGCTTTCGCTCATCATTCTGCTTCCGTGCGCAAAACGGCTCGCTATAGTGAGCCCTACGGCGGCGGCTGATGGGGTTTTGGCGACATGAAAGCGACGATTGAGCGGGCGACCCTCCTGAAGAGCCTGGGCCATGTCCATTCGGTCGTGGAGCGCAGGAACACCATCCCCATCCTGTCCAACGTGCTGATGGAAGCGCGCGAGGACGGATCGCTCCGGCTGATGGCGACCGACCTCGACCTTCAGGTCGACGAGACCATCCAGGCGTCCGTTAGCCAGCCGGGCGCGACCACCGTCTCCGCGCACACATTCTTCGACATCGTCCGCAAGCTTCCTGAGGGCAGCCAGGTCGAGCTGACGGCCGCCGAAGGCAAGATGCAGGTCGTCGCGGGCCGCGCGCGCTTCAATCTCTCGACGCTCCCACGCGACGATTTCCCGGTCATCGCCGAGGGCGAGCTTCCGACCCGGTTCGAGCTTCCGGCCGCGACTCTCCGGCAGGTCATCGAGAAGACGCGCTTCGCCATCTCGAGCGAGGAGACCCGCTATTATCTGATGGGCATCTTCCTTCACGTCGTGGAAGACCAGTTGCGCGCTGCGGCCACGGATGGTCACCGGCTCGCGCGTGTGACCGTCGCGCGTCCCGAAGGCGCCGAGGGCATGCCCGACGTGATCGTTCCGCGTAAGGCGGTGACCGAGCTTTACCGGCTCCTCGAGGAGCTGGAGGGGACGGTCGAGATCTCTTTGTCGCCAACCAAGGTTCGCTTCGGTCTCGGCAGCGCGATCCTTACCAGCAAGCTGATCGACGGCACCTTCCCCGACTATAACCGGGTGATCCCGACCGCGAACGACAAGTTGCTGAAGCTCGATCCGAAGAGCTTCTCGGCGGGTGTCGACCGCGTCTCGACCATCGCTTCGGAGAAGACGCGCGCCGTGAAGATGAGCGTCGACCGCGACAAGGTAACACTGTCCGTCACGAGCCCGGAGAATGGCGTCGCGACGGAGGAAGTCCCCGCGGATTACGGCAATGAGGGCCTCGAGATCGGCTTCAACGCCCGCTACCTGCTCGACATCCTGGGTGAGATCGACGGCGACACGGTGGAGGTCCACCTCGCGGACGCGGCAGCGCCGACTCTGCTTCGCGAAAACGACAAGTCCAACGCGCTCTACGTCCTCATGCCGATGCGCGTCTGATGATCTGTCGTCTCTGGCGCGGCTGGACCACGCCGGAGGACGCGGACGCCTATGAGCGCATCGTCCGCAACGAAGTGATTCCGGGCATCGAGGCGCGGAAGATCCCGGGCTTCGTGCACATGGACCTGATGAAGCGCGACCTCGGCGGGGAGATCGAGTTCCAGACCCTGATGTGGTTCGACAGCATCGACGCGATCCGGGCCTTCATGGGTGAGGATTATACCGTCAGCCACGTTCCGCTGGAGGCGCGCGCCGTGCTCAACAGCTTCGACGACCGCGCCGCTCATTTCGAAGTCATCGACCGCCGGGATCAATAGATCCATCCTTCTTGCGCAGGCGAGCGATCGGCCCCACGGTTACGGGGCCGAAATAGGAGGACTCGTGCGTGCTTTTCTATCGTTAGGCCTCATCATCGTTTCCAGCGGTGCCTTTGCCGCACCGGCTCCGGCGACAGCGCCGCAGACCGCAGTTTCATCAGACCTCGCCAGCGTACCCGGTAATGCGATGCGCTTGTCGCAGCTGGCCAATCCAACGGACAAGATTCTCGAGCTCGGCCTCAAGGCCTTCCAGGCCGGCTTTGACGGCGAACTCAAGAAGAGCCCCGAGGATGCGGCCTTCTTTGCGAAGAATCCCGGGCTCCAGGAGGCGATCTGGGAGGCAAGCCGCCCTCTCGTGCGGACCCACCTCCTCGCTTCGATCCCGTCGCAGCAGAGGCGTTACGCGGAATTCTACACCTCGAAATTCTCGACCGACGAGATCGACCAACTGGTGAGCTTCTATTCGTCCCCGACGGGCACGAAGGTGATTCGGGCGATGTACGCCGGCGTCGATCTCGGAAAGCTGGCGGAGCTTAGCAGTCCCGGCGGCAAGGTGAGCGCCCGGCAGGTCGAGGAGCTCAAGAGTTCGTCCATGTCGGGTCTGGCCGACGAGTTCGATGCCGACGACTGGAGGTCGATCTTCACCTTCATGAGCGCACCGGTTCACGCAAAGCTGCTGAAACTGGCGCCCGAGTTCAATCAGCTCGTCGCGGATATCGGTAACGAGCCGACGCCCGAACTGGACGCAGCTCTCGACAAAGTCGTGCGTGAAGTGGTCGCTGATTATTTCGCCAAGCGCAAAGCGAAGTCCCAGACATAAAGCGGCTCCGCTGGACGTGCTGCCGGGTGACACCTAATCCCGGCAGCGTGCCTGTCAGCCGACTGACCCTGACTGACTTCCGGTCCTATTCGTCGGCGACGATCGAGCCGGGAGCTGGATTCGTCCTGCTGTTCGGCGAGAATGGGGCCGGCAAAACCAACCTCCTCGAAGCCGTCTCGATGCTGACTCCAGGGCGCGGCCTGCGCGGTGCGTCGCTGTCGGCGATGGCCCGCAAGGGCGGCGAAGGCGACTGGGCGGTCGCCGCAAGGCTTGGCGAGGTGGACATCGGTACCGGGACATCGGCCGCCGCTCCGGAACGGCGCCAGGTGCGGGCCAACGGCGTCGCCGCGTCGGTCAATTCGCTGAGCGAGTGGCTTTCGATCCTGTGGCTGACGCCGGCAATGGATCGTCTATTCGCCGCCACCGCGAGCGACCGCCGGCGCTTCCTGGACCGGCTCGTCCTCGCGCTGGAGCCGGGTCATGCCCACCATGCCACGCGCTACGACGCCGCGATGCGGGCGCGGAACAAGCTGCTTGCCGAGGAACAATGGGATGAGACCTGGCTTGCCTCGCTCGAGCAGGCGATGGCGGAGCATGGCAAAGCGCTTGCCGAAGGGCGGGCCCGAACTGTTGCGGCGCTGGATGCCCAACTCGCCCAGGCTCCCGTCGACGATTTCGCCAGGGCGTCGATCGCGCTCGAAGGCTGGTATGCGAGCGACATCGCGGCGACGTTGGCCGCCAATCGGACCCGGGACGCGGGCGCCGGCCGCGCGGTCGACGGCCCGCACCGGCAGGATCTCGCCGTCGTTCATCGCGCGAAGCACATCCCGGCGGCCCAGTCCTCAACGGGAGAGCAGAAAGCATTGCTGCTGGGGCTGATCCTCGCTCACGCCGAGCTGGTCGGCGATCGCAGGGGAGATCGGCCGATCCTCCTCCTCGACGAAGTGGCGGCCCATCTCGACCCGAAGCGACGCGCGGCCCTTTTTACGCGCCTTGAAGGCCGTGGGCAGGTCTGGATGACGGCGACGGAAGCCTCACTTTTCGAGGGCATCGGCCCTGCTTCCCGCCTGCGTGTCCATGCCGGGGTGGTGACGCCGGCCTGACCCCCGGTGGACTTTTCCCCGAGTTTCACTATATTGCACTGCAACACGAGGCGCCTCGCAAGCGGCGTGATCGGTCCTGACGACCGGCCCGCGCCTCGATTTTCGAAGTTCTCCACATCACGCGGGGTTCTTGTTTCCCGCTCGGCGAGCGCGCTGATTTGCGCGCCCGCTGGCTTATTTGTGGAATTTATCAATGTCGTTTCAAACCCTCGGGCTCTCGAAGCCCCTGCTGGATGCGCTTGCCGCGAAGGATTATTCGCAGGCGACGCCGATCCAGCGCCAGGCCATTCCGACGGTCCTCAGCGGCCGCGACCTGCTCGGCATCGCCCAAACCGGCACCGGCAAGACCGCGGCCTTCATGCTGCCGTCGCTCGACCGCCTTTCAGCCAACCGCCAGATCCCCAAGCCCGGCCAGATCCGCATGCTGGTCCTCGCACCGACGCGCGAACTCGCCTCGCAGATCGCGGCCAGCGCCGAAGCTTATGGCAAGTTCATGCGCCTTTCCGTCGGCGTGATCTTCGGCGGCGTTCCCAATTCAAAGAGCGTCCGCACCGTTGCGCGCGGTCTCGACGTGCTCGTCGCGACTCCAGGCCGGCTGCTCGACCTCATCGACCAGCGCGCGCTGAGCCTTCGCGAGCTCGAGATCCTCGTCCTCGACGAGGCCGACCAGATGCTCGACCTCGGCTTCATCCACGCGCTGAAGCGGATCGTCGCCCTGGTCCCGCCCAGGCGCCAGACCCTCTTCTTTTCGGCGACCATGCCGAAGGCGATCAAGGAACTCGCCGACAAATATCTCACCAACCCCGCCGAAGTGTCGGTGACCCCGGCCGCGACGACGGTCGAGCGGATCGACCAAGGCGTGACGATGGTGAACCAGGCGGAGAAAGCGGCCCTGCTCGCGCTCTACCTGCAGAACAGCCCGATCGAGCGGGCGCTGGTGTTCAGCCGCACCAAGCACGGCGCCGACAAGATCGTTCGCCAGCTCGCAGCGGCCGGCATCGAATCCCTCGCCATCCACGGCAACAAGAGCCAGGCCCAGCGCGAGCGCGCCCTTGCGGCCTTCCGTTCGGGTGAGGTTCGCGTGCTTCTCGCAACCGATATCGCCGCGCGCGGGATCGATATTCCCGGCGTCAGCCACGTCGTGAACTTCGACCTGCCCGACGTTCCGGAACAATATGTCCACCGCATCGGCCGCACCGCCCGCGCCGGCGCGGACGGAATCGCGATTGCCTTCTGCGCTCCCGACGAGCGCGGCAACCTGCGCGACATCGAGCGCACGACGCGCCAGCGCTTACCGATCCTCCCGCTGCCGGCCGACTTCATGGCCAGCGCCGAAGCGTTCAAGCGCCTGAAGCCGCCCGTCCAGGCGAAGCCGGAACGGGCACAACGTCCGTCGACCAAGGCCGACCGCCGCCACGACGGCCAGCAGCGCCGCAACCGCAACGGCGGCCAGCAGCGCCATCCGCATCGGGGCGAAGGCCACGCTGCTCACCGCTCATCCGCACAGGATCGCAACGGCCAGCGCCGCGACGAGCAGCGCAATGAGGGCGGCCGCTCGGCGTATCGCCCCGAAGCCTATCGCGAGGCACAGTCCGATCGTCGCCCCGAAGGCGGCCAGAGTCAGCCGCAACGCAATGAGGGGAACGGCCACCGGCCTCATGGCGGCCAGCCCAACCGCAAGTTCCACGGCCGCCCCCGGCGTCCCGGCGGTCCCCGCCGCGCCCAGGGCTAACGCTGCCGCGGATCGCGTTTCTGGTGGCATCTTTCGACCCATTCCTGCCGTTCGCGCCGCTCGCAATTGCGCTCATTGGCCACATCATTGTTGGCTATTGCGACATCGCTGTTCAACGACGTATCGGCTATCGGTCGCCACCACGATACGTCGATATTGATGACTACCAAGAGTCAGCTTTCCATCCATTGCGGACACTAACCTGTGAGGCCCTCAGGCAAGCCTGGCGAAGCCCCAGACCGCTCCGACGATGATTGCCCACAGGAGAAAGGCGCTCCCGAAGATGACTCGCAGGCGAACGCCGAGCGGTGCCTTGTCCTCGTCGATCGCGTCGATTGATTCTTCGGTTTGAGGTGCTTCGGACTCATTCGTCCGAACCACTGAGAACGTACGTCGCTCGGCCGGACTTGCTCCCGTCTTTGGCTGGCTCCGCAACAATGCGGCACTCACCGACGCCCTTGAGAGCGGTTCGGTGAACTCGCATCCATGATATCGTCCGCTCTTCCAAACGATGAATGCGCTGGTCTTTCCGGCCTCGGGAAGATCGATTTCTATGCGATCGAACAGCGGGAGGCTCTCCGCCGACTCGATCAGCATTCCATGGCTTGAGAAATCGCGGATGATGACCGGGTCGCCACTCGCTCGAAGGCTGACTCCCAGCGACAATCTGCGTCGCTGCGAGCCTCGGCGCAGATCTTCCTTGGGCGGCTCGAGCTGGGCTTGAACTTTCATGGTTTCCTCCGCACCCGGAGGTGCCGACAAGGATTAAACGGTGGGTTTACGATCCCTCCGAATTGGACATCGCTCGCTGAACGACCCTTTCCAGCCGAACTGGATCCATTGCTAACTCGAGGACAAGAGTCCGCTTTTAGGACGGTCAGCAGACGTTCTGGCCCCACTGGAACGTCAACAGTCGAGAGGGCTCGCTTGCCCCACGAGCGAGCCCCCTTTCTTGCCTGTTCTCCACCCATTGCGGACAGAAGCGGCACTGTTAGGCTGCGGAAGACCGCTGCGCCTTACGCGTACGCGCCCGCCCGCATACGTACGCGCGCGCGTGACATCGGCCCGCAAATCCCTATATCTGGACCATGGCAACCGACCCCAATCAGAATGAATATGGCGCCGAGAGCATCAAGGTCCTTAAGGGCCTCGACGCCGTCCGCAAGCGCCCCGGCATGTACATCGGCGACACCGACGACGGCTCCGGCCTCCACCACATGGTGTTCGAGGTTTCGGACAATGCGATCGACGAGGCGCTGGCCGGTCATTGCGACCGGATCCTGATCCAACTCAATCCGGACGGGTCGGTCACGGTCGAGGACAATGGCCGGGGCATCCCGACCGGCATCCATTCCGAGGAAGGCGTATCGGCCGCCGAGGTCATCATGACCCAGCTTCATGCCGGCGGTAAGTTCGAGAACACGTCCGACGACAATGCCTACAAGGTCTCGGGCGGCCTTCACGGGGTCGGCGTGTCGGTCGTCAACGCGCTCAGCGAGTGGCTCGACCTCACCATCTGGCGGGACGGCGAGGAGCATTTCATGCGCTTTCGTCACGGCGACGCCGAGGCGCCGCTGAAGGTCGTCGGCAAGGCGCCGGAGGGCAAGAAGGGAACACGCGTCACATTCCTGCCGAGCCCCGCGACGTTCAAGATCACCGAGTTCGATTTCGAGCGGCTCGAGCATCGCTATCGCGAGCTGGCTTTCCTCAATTCAGGCGTCCGGATGATCCTCGCCGACGCGCGGCACGAGGAACGGGTCGAGCATGAGCTTTATTACGAAGGCGGCATTGGGGCGTTCGTGAAGTGGCTCGACCGAGCAAAGACTCCGCTATTCCCGGATCCGATCGCAATCTCGGCGGTGCGCGACGGAATCGGCATCGACGTCGCGCTCGAGTGGAACGACAGCTATTATGAGAACGTCCTTCCGTTCACGAACAACATCCCCCAGCGCGACGGCGGCACCCACATGGCGGCCTTCCGCGCGGCGCTGACCCGCACGATCAACGGCTATGCCGAGAAGTCGGGGATGCTGAAGAAGGAGAAGGTGACGCTTACCGGCGACGACATGCGCGAGGGCCTCACCGCCATCGTCTCGGTCAAGCTTCCCGATCCCAAGTTCAGCTCGCAGACCAAGGACAAATTGGTCAGCTCGGAAGTCCGCCAGCCGCTCGAAAGCCTGATGGGCGACAAGATGAGCGAGTGGCTGGAAGAGAACCCCGCCAATGCTCGCTCCATCATCCAGAAGGTGATCGACGCAGCCGCTGCCCGCGAGGCGGCGCGCAAGGCTCGCGAAGCCAGCCGCAAGTCGGTCATGGGCATCGCCTCATTGCCGGGCAAGCTGGCCGATTGTCAGGAGCGCGATCCCGCGTTGTCAGAGCTCTTCCTCGTCGAGGGTGACTCGGCAGGCGGCTCCGCCAAGCAGGGCCGCAACCGCAACAACCAGGCAATCCTTCCGCTCAAGGGCAAGATCCTGAACGTCGAGCGCGCGCGCTTCGATCGCATGCTTGGCTCGAAGGAGATCGGGACACTGATCCAGGCGCTCGGCACGTCGATCGGCCATGAGGAATTCAACCTCGAGAAGCTGCGTTATCACAAGATCGTGATCATGACGGACGCCGACGTCGACGGCGCACACATCCGCACCTTGCTGCTGACCTTCTTCTACCGGCAGATGCCGCAGCTCATCGAGAACGGCCATCTCTTCATCGCCCAGCCGCCGCTCTACAAGGTCAGCCGCGGCCGCTCGGAAGTCTATCTGAAGGACGACGCCGCGCTCGACGATTATCTCGAGGAGGCCGGGCTCGAAGGCCTCGTCCTCGACACGTCCGAAGGCCAGAGGTCGGGCAACGACCTGAAGGCTCTCGTCGACCATGCGCGGCGGATGCGCACCCTGATGCGCTATGCGCCTCGCAAATATGACCCGGCTCTCATTGAAGCGCTGGCGATCAACGGCGCGCTGAAGCCCAACCTCGACAAGGACGGGAAAGCCAAGGCGATCGAGGAGATCGCGGCCTGGCTCGGCGCCGGTGACCTGGAAGCGACCTGGTCCGGTGAAGTCGCCGAAGAGGGCGGTTACCTGCTCAAGCGGCTGTGGCGCGGCGTGACCGACGCTTACATCATCGAGCCGAGCTTTCTCGTCTCTGCCGAAGCTCGAAAGCTCGACACACTCGCGAAGGAACAGGCCGGCGCCTATGCCAAGCCGTCGAGCCTGCGGACGCTGAAGAAGGGCGCGCAGGCCGAAGCGGAGCCGACCGTTGCCCCGGCCGAAGGCGAGGATGCGCCGGAGCAGGCCGAGGCCGAAACCAAGGGCAAGCCGGTGGCTGTGACTCGCCCGTCGGAGCTGCTGGACGCGGTGCTTGCTTCCGGACGAAAGGGTCTTTCGATCCAGCGCTACAAGGGCCTTGGCGAGATGAACGCCGAGCAGCTCTGGGAGACGACGCTCGATCCCACGAACCGTTCATTGCTTCGTGTCGAAGTCGCCCAGGCTGACGTTGCAGACGAGATCTTTACGCGCCTCATGGGAGATGTCGTCGAGCCTCGCCGCGAGTTCATCCAGGACAATGCGCTCAGCGTCGCAAACCTCGACGTCTAGGAACCATTCAGCTGATCCATTTATTGGCGCTGGCGTGAGCGGCTGCATCACTCTCGCAAGCTACAACATGCACAAAGCGGTCGGCCTCGACGGCCGCCGCGACCCGCAGCGCGTGCTGAAGGTGCTTCAGGAGATCGACGCCGATGTCGTCGCGCTCCAAGAGGCCGACAAGCGCGTCGGCGGCCGCGGCTCGACGGTCCCGCACGAGCTGATCGACAGCCACGGCATGTACAAGCCGGTGCATCTCGGCGTCCGCCACAAGAGAATGTTCGACAAGGCCCGCAAGCACGCGGACCGCCTGCTGAAGGTCAACACGCGCAACATCGGCTGGCACGGCAATGCGATCCTGGTGAAGCGCCACGTCGGCGTTCTCGGCTGTGCGGCGCTGGAGTTGCCGACGCTCGAGCCGCGCGGCGCGGTGATTGCCGAGCTCCTGATCGGCGACCGGCCGATAAGGGTCGTCGGGATGCACCTCGATCTATCGGGCCTCTGGAGAAAGCGGCAGATGCGGGCAATCTTCGAAGCGATCGAGCGGCGTCCGCAAAAAATGCCGACGGTGCTCATGGGCGACACCAACGAATGGCGGACCGAGGCCGGTTGCCTCAGGGATCTGAACGGCGACTTCCACATCGCCCCGACCGGCCCGAGCTTCCACGCCCGGCATCCGGTGGCGCAGCTCGACCGGATCATCGTCCATCGCGACCTCAATATCGAAGCTGCCGGCGTCCATGCGAGCGCCGCGGCGCGCCGTGCCTCCGATCATCTTCCAATCTGGGCGCGGGTGTCGGCCTAGCCGGCGATCTTCCTCAGCCGGCGGCGCTGGATCGACGATCCGATCCCCATTGCCTCGCGGTATTTGACGACGGTCCGGCGTGCGACGTCAAACCCTCTGCTCTTGAGCAGGCCGGCAATCGCATCGTCGCTCAGAATGTCGGTCTCGGCATCGATCAGCTCCTTGATCGCAGCCTTCACCGCCTCCGCGGCGGCGCCGTCGCCCTCGACCGAGGCAACTCCGGAGCCGAAGAAATATTTCAGCTCCAGCAGGCCGCGGTCGCACAGCAGATACTTGTTCGACGTGACCCGGCTGACGGTCGATTCATGCATGCCGATCGCCTCGGCCACCTCACGTAGGGTCATCGGCTTCATCGCGGACACGCCACGCTCGAAAAAACCCTGCTGCCGCTTCACGATCTCGCTCACGACCTTGATGATGGTGCGCGCACGCTGGTCGAGGGCCTTCACGAGCCAGCTTGCGCTTTGCAGGCATTCGCTGAGCCAGGCACGCGACGCCTTGTCCTGCGGGCCGGACTTGAGCTCCTGATAATAGCGGCGATTGACCAGAACGCGGGGCAGGGTCGCTTGATTGAGCTCGACTGCAAAGCCGGCGCGCGTGCGGCGGATAAAGACGTCTGGGGTTACTTCTTCCGAAGTGCCGCCAACAAACTGGCAGCCCGGTTTGGGATCGTAGGCGCGCAGCTCGCGGATCATGTCGGCGAGATCCTCATCATCGACGCCGCAGATGCGCTTGAGATCGCCCAAGCGGCCCTTCGAGAGGAGATCGAGGTTGTCGATCAACCTTGCCATCGCGGGGTCGTAGCGATCCGCCGCTTTGGCCTGGAGCGCGAGGCATTCGGAGAGCGACCGCGCGCCGACGCCGGCCGGGTCGAGGCCCTGAACAAGGTCCAGCGCTTGCTCGATCCAGGGGAGCGGAGCTCCGGTCAGCTCGGCGATCTGGTCGAGCGGGACGGTCAGGTAGCCGGTCTCCTCCAGCGTTTCGGCGATGATCCGCGCAAGATCCCCGATGTCGCCCGAAGCGCCGTGAAGCTGATCGGTCAGATATTCCGCGAGCGACGCGGCGGCATATTGAACCCGCTCAAAATCAAAGCCTTCGTCGCTCCCTGATGACGTCACGACGTCAGTAAAGCTGTCCGTTTCGAGCGCTTCGGACTGCCAATCCATGTCCAGCGGCCGATCATCGTCAGCCTGGCCCATGATGATGTCGTCGGCTCCCGGATCGTCGGGGGCGTCGTCGCCGTCGCCTTCGTCAGCCACGAAGTCGCCGGCCGGCTGTTCTTCCCCCTCCTCGGAGCGAGATTCCAGCAAGGGGTTCTTCGACAATTCCTCGGCGATGAACGATTCGAGCTCGAGGTTCGAGAGCTGCAGGAGCTTGATTGCCTGCGTCAGCTGGGGCGTCAGGACCAGCTGCTGCGATTGGCGGATGCTTAGGGAGGGGCCCAGGCCCATCTGCCGGCTCGTTACAGCGCGAAGCTCTCGCCGAGGTAGAGTCGCCGGACCTCCTGGTCGGCGACCAACGCTTCGGGAGTCCCCGCAAACAGGACCTGGCCGTCATAGATGATGCAGGCGCGGTCGACGATATCGAGCGTCTCGCGGACATTGTGATCGGTGATCAGCACGCCGATCTCGCGGCTCTTGAGCTCACGGACAAGCTCGCGAATGTCGGAGATCGAGATCGGGTCGATACCCGCGAAAGGTTCGTCGAGCAGCATGATCGACGGATCGGCTGCCAGGGCCCTCGCAATCTCGCAACGTCGCCGTTCGCCGCCCGACAATGCCATCGCCGGCGAATCGCGCAGCGCCGTCAGGCCGAACTCGCCCAGCAATTGCTCCAGCCGTTCGTTTCGCCGGTGCCGGTCAGACTCGGACGCTTCGAGCACCGCCATGATGTTTTCGGCGACCGTCATGCCGCGGAAGATCGATGTCTCCTGCGGCAGATAGCCGAGGCCGAGGATCGCCCGGCGGTACATCGGCAGCTTGGTGACGTCGACGCCGTCCATCAGGATGCGCCCCGAGTCGGGCCGGACCAGCCCCATGATCGAATAGAAGCAGGTGGTCTTGCCGGCGCCGTTGGGGCCGAGCAGGCCGAGCACCTCGCCCTTGCCGACGGTCAGCGAGATGTCGTTGAGCACCGCGCGCTTGTCGTAGCTCTTGG
>Ga0207683_10002049_pt1 | contig 17842 bp, 18 predicted proteins | sample KBSM73metaG_FD_184333 | JGI IMG/M metagenome (GOLD analysis project Ga0207683, IMG submission 184333) | Miscanthus rhizosphere microbial communities from Kellogg Biological Station, Michigan, USA - KBS M7-3 metaG (SPAdes) (version 2) | ecosystem: Host-associated > Plants > Roots > Rhizosphere >... | reverse complement strand
CACCACGATCATTCCGACATGCGCTCGATCGAGCGCATGCGGGATGAGCGTGTCCGGCATCGGTTCTCGATCGAGCGCCCCGATCCGTCCGCATGCGCCACTAGCGTGGTCCCGTGACCGGGACGCAGGAAGCGCTCTACGCCGACATCGACCTCGAGCTCTCGTGGTCCGAGAGCGAGCTGCCCCAGAGCGAGCGCACCAAGCACGTGCACGGGCTGCACCCCTACCTCGGCAAGTTCCCGCCGCAGCTCGCGGAGGCGCTGATTCGCCGCCACTGCCCCGAGGGCGGCCTCGTGCTCGACCCGTTCTGCGGCTCGGGCACCACCCTCGTGGAGGCCGTCGGCCTCGCTCGCGACGCGGTGGGCTGCGACATCTCGGCCTTCAACGCGCTGCTCTCGCAGGAGAAGACGCGACGCCACGACGCCGCCGCGGCCACGGCCGGGCTCTCCGCGACCCTCGCGCGCGCCGAGAGGCTTGCGCACGAGGCCGGCGACGTCCCCGCCTACCTGGCCGAGTGGTACGGCGAGGAAGCGCGGCGCGAGCTGCTGGCCTATCGCCGGGCGATCGAGCCGGACCGCCCCTGGAGCGGCCTCGCCTCGCTCGTGCTGACGCGCGCCGCGCGCTCGGCGCGACTCGTCCGCCACGACGCGCTCGACGGTGCCCGCAGTCCGGTGCGCGAGCCCTACTGGTGTCACAAGCACCGGCGCACTTGCCTGCCGACCGTCGGTGCGCAGCGCTTCCTCCGCCGCTACTCCACCGACATCGCGGCGCGCGTGGCCGCGTTCAGCGCACTGCGCCCGGAGGGCGCCGAGGCAGCGGTGCACCATCTCGATGCCCGCGACCTGCGCCTCGAGCGGCCGGCCGACGCCGTCGTGACCTCTCCGCCATACGTCGGGGTGATCGACTACCACGACCAGCACGCGTACGCCTATGCCCTGCTCGACCTCGCGCCCCGCCCGAAGGAGGAGATCGGCAGCCGTAGCCGCGGCTCCGCCGCGCGCGCCGTCGGCGCCTACGCAGACGACATGGTGGCCGCACTGACCGCGTCGGCCGCCTGTCTGCGCCCCGCTGCGCCGCTCGCGATCGTCGTCAACGACCGGCTGGGCCTGTACGGCGAGATCCTCGAGCGCGCCGGCCTCCAACTCGAGTCGCGCACGCTCCGGCACGTCAACCGGCGCACGGGACGCCGCGCCGGCGAGTACTTCGAGGAGATCCTGGTCGCGCGGGCGCTCTGAGAACTGGTTTCAAAAGTCGCGTTCGTGGTCGGGGGCTCGAAGCGAGCGGGAGCGGATCCCGGCTCGAAGATCCGGTTGGAACCCTTTCGAGAGCCGGGATCCGGTCCCGCGAAGCCCCTGGGCTCGCTCACCACCAGCGACAGACCGGAGACCAATCTCCAGAGCGAGCCCAGGGTCGCGGAGGTCTATTCGAGTCCTCCGAACCCCCCGCCACTTCTGAAACCAGTTCTGAGCTATTCGAACAGGCCCTCGCGCCGGACGTGCTCGGCGAACCCGCGCGGGCGGAAGTTGAACTGCTGCTCGATGGCGTCGGCCGTGGTCGTGTTGTCGCTCGCGAACAACTCGAGGGCAGCCGGCGTGAGCGGCGGGGCCGGGAGCACGGACAGGACCTTTGCCTGCGCCGAGAAGATCCCCGCAGGCAGGTGCACCTTGCGCACGCGTCGCTTGCCGAGGCCCTCGCCGATGATGTCGAGGATCTCGTCGTAGGTCGGCTGGTCGGGACCGCCGATCGGGAACTGCCCCGGGCGCATGTCGTCGGCGAGCTGCATGACGCAGCGCACGACATCCTCGACCCAGACCAGCTGGATGCGGACGGTGCCGTCTCCCGGAACGGGCACGGCCGGCGCGTACCTGACGAGGCGCGCGAGGACCTTCACGAACGCGGAATCGCGACCGCCGAACATGATCGACGGCCGCAGGATCGCGACGGACTCCACCCCCGAAGCCAGCATGGCGGCATCCCCGCGCCGCCGCCCCGCGAGGTACGGCCCGGGCTCGCCGGTCGTGGTGTCGATGCCGGCGAGATGCACGATCCTGCGCACCCCGGCAGTGCGCGCAGCACTTGCCAGCGCAGCCGGGCCCTCGGCGTTCACGCGGTCGTAGCCACCGGGGGGCGGCTTGCGGTCGGCCGTGATCGAGGCCAGATTGATGACGACATCGACGCCCTCGCAGGCGCGCGCCAGGGACGCGGTGTCGGTGACGTCGCCCTCGACCGCCTCGACGCCCTTGGGGAGCTCACCCCGCGAGCGGTGAACGAGCGCGCGCACCGGAGTGCCGCGCTCGGCGAGCCGCGGTACCAGCCGGCGACCGAGATAGCCGCTCGAGCCGGTGACCAGTACGGTCCGGTTCGCCCCCACGGGGCCAGTCTACGGGGTGGAACGAGGCGTCAGGAAGCGAGCAGGCGCTCGAGGCGCGCCCAGTCGTCACTCTCGAGCGCGGTGACCTCGGCAGCGATCTCGTTGCGTCCGTCGTCGAGCGGCCGCATGCGCAGGACCTGTGCCCGCATCGCGATCGGCTGCTGCCCCGGAACCTCGAGTGCGAGCTCGAGCTCGTCGTCGGGATCGAGGCGCGAGGCGGTGCGGAAGCGGATGCCGACCGCGCTCAGGTCGACGACCTCGCCCTCGGCCGCGCCCGCGCGCCGCCCGCCGAGCCAGACGGTGCCGGCGTAGCGGCAGCGGCTGAAGCGCCGCTCACCGTCGACGGAGAGCACGGCGCTCGCGCGCAGGCGCGCATGCGCCCAGGCGCCCGTCGACTCGATGCGCTCGACGCCGAGTTGGACGAACGCGACGCCGGCGGAGGTTGCGACCCGCACGGTGATCGGCATGCCCGGTACGAGCGCGCCGTCGGGGCAGGCCACGTCGACACCCGCTCCGTCCACGCTTTCCACGCGCACCTGTACGCGACGCCCGAAGGCGGTCACGGCTTCGATCATGCTTCCAGCGACGAGCAGCTCCGGCAGCTCGGCCAGGACAGGAACGGTTGCGGCCACGAATCCCATGCTAGTCCCGAGTTCGGGCGTGACAAGAGGCAACTTGTTGCGAGCGAACTGCATTTCCGCCGGAATCTGCGCAAAGCCGCGCCCAACAGCCAGGGCCGCTGGGTGGGGTGGCATCCCCCCAGGGCATTGCCGCCCGGAAGCGCACCGGAAGGCACATGATCGGCGGCGTACGCATCCTCATGTGTACATGCTGCTCCTCCCCCATGTAGACATGCCTGCTCTGCCAGGCGCGATCGCAGGCGTCAAACCGAGCCGGATTTGCACTTGGTCTTCCCGCCTTGCACAGAGGCAACCCGGGCCGGCGTCATCTGTCAAATGACAACGCCACAGGCGTGAGAATCCGCCGGTGAAAAGGCCTGCTCGACCGGCACTCCCTCGAGCAATGGCTCGAACGGCGATAGCCAACGGCGACCGGCCCCGGGCGCTCGGAACTTTCACGCCTCGCTGCTCGCGCTCGAAAGCCTGAGAACCATGAGCGTCCGCGTCATGCGCGAGGTGCCGGCGAACGGGTGTTGTCACACACCCGTCCCGTTGTGCATCCTTGTCGATGCATGGACTCCCCAGACCTCGACGACAGCGAGCTGCTGCGGCGCGCTCGCGTCGACGCGAACGCGTTCGGCGCCTTCTACCGCCGGCACGCGCGCGCTGTCTACCGCTCGCTGCTCTGCGACTGCGGCGATCCGGACGTTGCGCTCGATCTGACGGCCGAGACGTTCGCGCGCGCCCTCCAGTCGATCGGCCGCTTTCGCGGGCTGCGCGTCACGTCCGGCCGCGCCTGGATCTTCGCCATCGCCCACTCGTTGCTGCTGCAGTACGAGCGCGAGCGGCGCACGGAAGATCGCGCGAGACGACGGCTCGGCATCCTCGAGGCGACGCGCCTGCACAGCGACGACGAGTCCGTGTTGGCACGGGTCGACGCCGAGGCCGCCCGCGACCGTCTCGCCGACGTCATGCATGGACTGCCGGAGGCCCAGCAGAGCGTGTTGCGGCTGCGGATCGAGGACGAGGCCACCTACGAGGAGATCGCCGTACGCCTCGGCTGCTCGCCCGCGGCGGCCCGTCAGCACGCGTCGCGCGGCATGCGCCGCCTCAGCGCGCGCTTCCAGGGAGCGACCGAGTGACGCGCGGCGAGGTGAGCCGCCTCGCGAGGCTCGAACGCACGCTCGTGGGAGCTGCGGGACGCGAAGCGCAGAGGCGAAGGATCCGGCGGCGCCGCGCGATCGTGCTGTGCGTCGTCGCGGCGCCGCTCGCGCTCGCGGCGATCGCATCCATCGCGGCGACGCGCGGCTACCTCGGTGGCGTCGACGAGCAATTCGGCGCACTGCGCGACGACCGGCTGATTCCGGCGACCGGCCCATCCGCACAGCTCACCGACGAGCTCGGAGCGCGCCCGCGCGATCGCTCGAGCCAGCGAGCCTGGGTCGTCTCCGGCCAGCGGGTGGTGGGCTACACCACGCCGGGAGGAAGCTTCTGTTACGTCTTCGGCAGCCTGACCGGCGGCTGCCTGCAACCCGGCCAGCTGACGCCGGCGACTCCCATTTCCCCGACGGTCGAATACGGGCCGCGCACATTTCGCATCTATGGCCTGGCGATGGACGGCGTCACGTCGATCAGCCTGACAGCGCGGGGCGCGACCTGGCGCGGGAACCTGGTGCGCAATGCCTTCTACCTGCAGGCCGACGCGCTCGGGGGCACGCGCGTGCTGACAGGGACGCTGATCGTGCGCCTGCACGGCGGCGCGATCGTGCGGGTGCCCGTGCGTGCGCGTGGCGGCCTGCGACCGACGCACGCGTTCCTTCCGATCTTGCCCGGCGTACGGCCGGCAGGGGATACGGCGGCCTGAGGGTCGCCGTACGAGGCCCGGTCCGGCGTTCTGGGGGCGCCGGGCCGGGCGCCTCGTACTCCCGGCAGGGCTCCGCTATCGTCGGGACGGGCGCTCGATGCGCGGGCGTAGCTCAATGGTAGAGCGGTGGCCTTCCAAGCCATCGATGAGGGTTCGATTCCCTTCGCCCGCTTCGGATTCGCACGAAAGGGGTACAACCTGTCATGGACTCCGAGCCGAAGATGCGCATCACGATCGACAGGGCCTCGGGCGGCTACCGTGTCCACGTGTGGATGGTCGGCAGCGAAGAGCTGCTGTTCTGGAGCGACATCTACGCCTCGAAGCAGAGCGCGCAGCGAGCCGCCTACCACCTCAAGGCAAACGCCGGCACCGCCGCGATCGAAGATCTCGTGTCGTCCGAAGTCTCGGCCTGACGCTCGCGGGAACTCCCCCGATCGGGGTACGCGCCATACGCCATTCGAGGCATAGGGTGGGATGCACGTCCCACGGGGGACGGGCGCCCAGAGTCCGCGCCGTGCAGTGACCGGCTGCCGACGCGCCCATGACGACACCTCCCTCCGCCAATCTTCGCATCGCGCTCCAGGCGCTCCCCGGGGCTGCCACGGTGCCGCCGCCGGATCCCGCTCTCGAAGCGGTCGCGCAAGCGCTCCGAGGCGCTCGCGCCCGGACAGGCATGTCCCAGCATCAGGTCGTCGCCATGCTGGCGGCGCAGGGCGGCTCGGTGACCCTGGCGAGGCTGCGCGGCTGGGAACGGACGGGCGTGATCCGCGTGGACGCGGCCTCCCGGCTGGCGGACGCCTACGGCACGACGGTCGACGCCCTCGCAGGGCGCCGCGCCTACCGGTCGCAGCAGACGGCCGGCCCTTGAGCTGACGCCGGCCGGCAACGGCCTCGCTCTCAGCGCCGGGTCAGCGCCAGCTTCGCGCGCGTCTCCTGGGGGCTGAGGATGCGCACGTTCATCGCGTCGAGGATCTTGACCGCGCGCTCGACGAGCTCGCCGTTGCCGGCCAGCACGCCGCGCGAGAGGTAGATGTTGTCCTCGAGGCCGACGCGCACGTTGCCGCCGGCCAGAGGCGCCATCGCGACGAAGGGCAGCTGCAGGCGGCCGATCGAGAAGGCCGAGAAGATCGCGCCCGAGGGCAGCTGGTTGACCATCGCCATGAACGTCGGGATGTCGCTGGGCGCGCCGTAGGGGATGCCGGTGCAGAGCTGGATCAGCACGGGGTCGTCGATCAGGCCGTCGCCGATCAGCTCCTTGACCATCACGAGATGACCGCTGTCGAAGACCTCGAGCTCGGGACGCACTCCGAGCGCCTGGACGCCCCGCGCCATCGCGCGCAGCATCGCCGGCGTGTTCGTCATCACGTAGTCGCCGCCGGCGGCGAAGTTCATCGAGCCGCAGTCGAGCGTGCAGATCTCGGGCAGCAGCTCGCGTACGTGCACGAGCCGCTCGCTGGCGCCGGCCAGGTCGGTGCCCGCGGGATCCAGCGGGAGCGGCGTCTCGTCCCCGCCCAGCACGAGATCGCCGCCCATGCCGGCGGTCAGGTTGAGCACGACGTCGACGTCGGCCGAGCGAACCCGCTCCACGACCTCGCGGTAGAGCCTCGGGTCGCGCGAGCCGCGACCCGTCTCGGGATCGCGTACGTGGATGTGAGCGATCGCGGCGCCGGCCTTCGCGGCCTCGATCGCCGACTCGGCGATCGCGGCCGGCGAGATCGGCACGCGCTCGGACTTGCCCGTCGTGTCACCCGCGCCCGTCACCGCGCAGGTGATGAAGACCTCCCAGTTCACTTGCCGCCTCTCCCGTCGCCGTGTGTGCGCGAGAACCTACCCGACCGCCAGATGCGGCATCATCCCTGGCCGTGAGCAGCACGAGCCCATTGCGACTCGACGGCCGTTCCGCGCTCGTGACCGGCTGCGGCAGCGAGATCGGCATCGGCTTCGCCTGCGCGGAGCTGCTGGCCCGGCTCGGCGCGAGCGTCGCGATCACCTCGACCAGCGACCGGATCGAGCAGCGAGCCGAAGAGCTGCGAGCAGCCGGCGCGACCGTCTACGCCCACGTCGCCGACCTGACCGACCGCGAGCAGGCGCGCGCCCTCGTGTCGGCGAGCGAGAGCGCCAACGGCCCGCTCGACGTGCTCGTCAACAACGCGGGGCTCGCCCAGCTCGGTGTGGAATCGGACGACGCGCCGTTCGCGCAGATGCCGGAGCAGACGTTCCGCCACGATCTCGAGCTCAACCTGCTGACCGCGTTCCACGTCACGCAGGCGGCACTGCCCGGCATGCTCGAGCGCGGCTACGGTCGCATCGTCATGGTGTCGTCGGTCACCGGGCCGCTCGTCACGACTCCGGGCTCGGTCGGTTACTCGACCGCCAAGGCCGCGATGGACGGGATGATGCGCTCGCTGGCGCACGACAGCGCGCGCAGCGGCGTCACCGCCAACTCGGTGCAGCCGGGCTGGATCGCCACGGGCTCGGCGACGCCGCAGGAGATCACCGCAGGGGCGTCGACGCCGGTCGGCCGGCCCGGGCGCGCGGCCGAGGTCGCGGCCGCGGTCGCCTTCCTCGCCTGCGAGGAGGCCAGCTACATCACAGGGCAGACGCTCGTCGTGGATGGCGGGAACATCATCCAGGAAGCGCACGGCGTCGACGTCTACTCCTGATCGGCGAGCGCTCTCCGGAGCCAGGTGTCCATGGTCGCGGCGACCCGCTCCACATCCTCGGGATCGTCGAAGTGGTGGCCGATGCCTGCGAGCTCGTCGCGGTCGACGCCCTTGAGGTGATCGAGCCCGTAGCGGGCGAGCTGGTCCTGCACGTCGTCCTCCCCGCCGAACAGGAGCAGCAGCGGCCGCTCGCCGGCCAGGCCGCGGAGTGCGCGGATCAGCGGAGCGTTCAGCCATGGCGCGAGCGCCCCGGGCAGGAGATGCCCGCGCGACCCGCGCAGGATCCCCTCCCCCAACCCGAGCCGCGCCATCGTCAGCCCGCGCGAGGGACCGCTGCGACCGGCGAGCTCGGCTCCCCGGCCGCCGGTCAGCACGACCGGCAGGGCGTAGGTGACGACAGCGCCGACACGCGGCTCACGCGCGGCCGCGCGCACCGCCGTGACGGCGCCACCGCAGCTGCCGAAGAGCACGAGGGGAGCGCCGTCGTCCTCGAGCGTCTCGAGCACCGAGAGCAGGTCGTCCACGTGCAGGCCCCGCTCGATGCTGCGGTAGTGCTCGTGGATGGTGGCCTCGGGCACGTCGGCCTCCGCCTCGCCGAAGCCGCGCAGGTCGGCGCGCACGACGCGGTGGCCTCCGTCGCACAGGAGATCGGCGAGCCGTGTCATCGATCGGAACGGGCCTGCGCGCGGGAGCGGCCCGTTGGGGGCGATTGCGATCGTCGAGCGCGCGCGGCCGATGGGGTCGTGCGCGGTGCACACGATCTCCGCGCCATCGCCTGCGCGCACCGCGAAGGCTCGGCGCGTCACGCGCGCGCCCAGGCCAGGGCGGCCGCCTCGAACACCGGCTCCTCCACGGTCACCCGCGCCTGCGGCAGCTGACGATGGAACGGAACGAAGGTCTCGCGCCCGCTGCGCAGCACGGTCGCGCGCTCGCCCCAGATGGCCAGCAGGGCCGCGGGCTGGCTGCCGTTGAGCCCGCGCCAGAGCGCCTGAGGGAAGCGCTCGCCGTCCAGCACGATCGAATGGCCCGCGTCAAGCTGTGCCACGAGCGCGTCACGGTCCTCGCCGTCCTCGACCGGCTCCCCTCTGCGCATGCGCTTCGCGATCTCGCCGCGCAGGTCCTGGCGCAGCGCGGCACGCACGTCGAGGCAGGGGTCGACGAGCAGGAGCGCGTCGGCGGCGGGCGGCTGGGCGGCGATCAGCGCCGGCACGGCGCCGTAGCGCACCGCGATCAGCCGCTGATGCGCCTCGGGAAAGCGCCGTGCGAGCTCGTGCAGGCCGTCGCGGATGTCGGCGACGTGCGTCTGCAGCGACGTCTCCTCGAACGCGAGCGCGCTCTCTCCGCTGCCACGCGGATCGACCAGCAGGGCGCCGAGCCCGGCGGACGCCAGCGCGCGCACCAACCGGAAGAGCACGCGCCGTGCCCGCACCGCGTCGACGCCCGGCGGGGACACCACGAGCACGGCGCGCCGTGCGTCGGGCGGACCGCCCGCGATGCCGTAGAGCGCGTCGTTGGGCCCGAAGAAGGCATAGTCGAGGGCTGCCACGACGCACCACGCTACGACGGCCGGCGGACGGGTGGCAAGTTCTGCGACGCGTATCCTCTCGGGGGTGTCGCACGTGCCCCTGGCAATCGCGTTCGGCGGGACCTCGATCCCGGTCGTGACGGCCCTCATCGCTGCGGCCTTCGCGGCGCGCCTCGGCGGGGGCGCCCTGGCGCACCCGGCCGCGCACCGCGCGTGCTGGGCGCTGGGCTTCGCGTGCTTCGCCGCGGGCGCGGCAGCCGAGGCCTACGGCGCGTCGTACGGCTGGTCGCCGGTGACATTCCGCATCTACTACCTCGCGGGCGGCGTGCTCGCGGTGGGCATGCTCGGGCTGGGCGCGACGTGGCTGCACGCGCGCCGCGACGTCGCGCTGTTCGCGAGCGGCGCCGTGCTCGCCACCTCGGTCGCAGCCGCGGTCGCGGTGCTGACTGCCGATGTCGATGCGGCCAAGCTGGCGGAGGGCGGATTGCGCCCGCCACCCAACAGCGCGCTGACCGGGCTCGCATTCCTGTTCGCGATCGCGCTCAACTCGTTCGGCACCATCGCCGTGCTCGGCGGCATCGCGCGCTCACTGCGACGCCGGCAGCGCGTGGTCGCGAACCTCCTCGTCGGCGCCGGCGTCCTGGTCGTCGCGAGCAGCGGGACGCTCACCCGGCTCGGTGACGCCTACGGCGTCGTGCTCGGCGCTCAGCTCGTCGGTCTCGTGATGATCTACGCGGGCTTCGAGCTGGCCTCGCAGCGCGCGCCGGCACGCCGCGCAGCCGCGCACTCGACGCCGGTCGGCGCCGGATGAGCACCTACGCGCGCCGCCGGCTCCTTGCAGTCGCGGTCGTGCTCCTCGCCGCGGCCGGCATCGGCTTCGCCTACGTCGCATATTCCGGCAGCGACGACGGGCCGGCACCGCAGAGCGCGCCGATCGGCTCCGCGAACGCCGGAGGAGGTGTGGGCGCCGGCGCCGGGCCCGAGCTCGCCGCGACACTGCAGGGCCGGCTCCCCAAGCCCACTGCGACGCACGGAGACGGCCCGCTCTTCGAGATCCGGGACAGGACGGTCGAGCGCTTCGCGCCTCCGCACGGCAAGGGCCGCGTGGCGCTGACCTTCGACGACGGCCCCGGCCCGTACACACCACAGGTGCTGGCCGAGCTGCGCTCGCTGCACGTACGGGCCACGTTCTTCGTGATCGGCCGTGCCGTCAAGCAGTCGCCGGGCATCGTGCGGTCGTTGCGCGACGCCGGCATGGTCGTCGGCAACCACTCCTGGTCGCACCCCAACCTGACGAAGCTCAGCCTGGCCCGCCAGCGCGCGCAGGTGCTGCGCACGCAGGACCTGCTCGAAGCCACGATCGGGCAGCGGCCGCGCTTCTTCCGCCCGCCGATGTGGGCCTGGAACCGGACGACTGCACGCGCCGTCGCCGAGGCAGGCATGGTCGGCGTCCTCTTCTCGGTCGACACGCGCGACTGGAGCCGGCCGGGCGTGACCGCGATCGTGCGCCAGGCGCTGACCGCACACGCCGGCCAGATCATCGCCCTCCACGACGCCGGCGGTGACCGCGAGCAGACGGTGCAGGCCCTGCCTCTGATCGTGAAGGGACTGCGCGCCCGCGGCCTCGAGCCGGTCACGCTCGACGTGCTCTACGCAGGGCCACCTCACAAAGCGGCGTCGTAGACTGCGAGCGAGCGGGGCGTAGCTCAGCCTGGTAGAGCACTGCGTTTGGGACGCAGTGGCCGGCCGTTCGAATCGGCCCGCCCCGATGAGATCCGCCGGAACCTCATGAGATCTGTGCGATTCCGGGCCTGGCAGGTTGGCTCAGCCACACCATCCAGTACCACCTCCGCTCACCCCTGGCCGGTTGGCGCTCAACCGGTGTAGCGTCGCGGTGTGGAAGAGGGAATGGAGACGCTGACCGCTCGCGACGTCGACGATCTGCTCGCGGAATGCATCGAGGAGTTGCCGGCGTGGGTGCTGGAGCGGCTCGGAGACACGGTCATCCGCGTCGAGCCGATGCCGCGCTGCTGGCCGTGCGACCCGGTGCCGCACCGCATCACCGTGTACCGCGCCCGGGTGCTGGCGCATGCGACCACGCGGGCCGAGCTCCGGCGCATGACGCGGGCGGAGTTGCTGCGGCTGGTGGTCGAGCGCCTCGAGCTCGAAGGCAGCCAGGCCGTCGAGCTCGCCGCCGTCTGCCTGTAGGTCTGCCGCGGCCGTTGCTAGCGCGTCAGCGCAGCGCGGATCTCATCGCCGAGCGACGAAGGATTGAACGGCTTCGTCACGTGGCCGACGGCTCCCGTGGTGCGGGAGCGCTCGTGATCGCTCATGTCGGCGCGTGCGGTCAGGAAGAGCACGCGCACCCCGGTCAGGTCCGGGTCGTCGCGGATCCGCTCGGCCACGGCGAAGCCATCCTCGCCCGGCATCATCACGTCGAGCAGGATGAGATCGGGATGCCATTCGCGCGCCAGCGTCATGGCGGCTGCGCCGTCTGCAGCCTCCTTGACACTGAAGCCCTCGGCCTGGAGGTTGACTCGGCAGAGCAGTCGGATCGCGGGCTCGTCGTCCACGACGAGAACGCGCGCTCCGGCCATCAGGCGACCTCACTGCGCTGAGCCGCGGCAGGCGCATCGCTCGCCGGGAGCTCGACCACGAACGTCGAGCCCTTGCCCTCCTCCGACTCGACCCAGATGCGCCCACCCATGGCGGTCACAAAACCGCGCACGAGGTAGAGCCCGAGGCCGATGCCGCGGATGCCGCTCGACATCCCGGCATCCACGCGGAAGAACTTCTGGAAGAGGTTGCGCTGGTCGCGCTCGGAGATGCCGATGCCCTCGTCCGAGACCCGCATCTCGACGACCCGCCGGCGCTTGCGCACGCGCAGGGACACGGTGCCGCCGGCGGGCGAGTACTTGATCGCGTTGTCGATCAGGTTGATCAGCACCTGGCGCACCCGGTCGGCGTCGGCCTGGGCGAGAGCGCCTCCCGGGGGCAAGACGAGCGAGAGCTTGTGCACCTCCGAGCGACCGCCGAACCAGACGGCGACGTCGCGCGCGACGTCGGCGACATCGACCGGGGCGAGCTGGAGGCCGACCGCACCCGTCTCGAGGCGCGCCGCGCTGAGCAGACCGTCGACGAGCCGGTTGAGGCGCTCGGCCTCGCTCGCAATGAAGCGTACGAACGACGCGCGGTCTTCCTCGCCGAAACTCGCGTCCTCACGCAGGAGGGTCTCCGCGAAGCCGTAGATCGAGGTCAGCGGCGTACGCAGCTCGTGCGAGACGGTGGCCACGAAATCGCTCTTGAGCTGCTCCAGTGCCCGCACCTCGGAGATGTCGCGCATCGCGAGCACGCGGCCGGGGCGGCCGTCGCCGCCGCTCATGTCCGCGGCGGTGACCGACAGCCACAGCTCCTGCCCTGCGCGCGAGAGCCTGACCTCCGTGGCGATCGCGCCTGCGCCGGCGAGCAGGCCCTGCGCCGAGCCGTCGGCGTCGCCCAGCTCGCTGGACAACAGCTCGGCCAGCACCCGGTTGAGTGCCCGGCGCTCGGGGATCTGCGTGATCTGCTCGGCGGCGGCGTTCCAGAGCACGACGCGGCCATCCGCATCCGTGGCCACGATCGCATCGGCGACGCGCCCGAGGATGGCCGCGACGCGATCTTTCTCGTCGGCCACGGCCTCGAAGAGGAGCGCGTTGCGCAGCGCCACCGAGGCCGAGTTGGCGAATGCCGCCAGCGCCTCGACCTCGTCGTCGCGCAGTCGCCGGGGGTGCCGGCCGAAGATCGCCAGCATGCCCTGCACGCCGCCGTCCGCGCTCGCGATCGGCGCACCGGCCCAGCTTGCGAACCCGGCGAGCAGCACGGGATCGTCGGGCGAGAGGCGTCCATCGGCGGCGAGATCGACGAGCGCCACGGGGCGGGAGGTCGCGAGCACCTCGGCCGCCAGCACGTCGCTGACCGGAAGGCGTTCGCCGCCGAGGCTCTCGACCGGCGCGCCCTCGGCCGCGCGCAGGACGAGCTCGTCCTCCTCGAGCAGGCGCAGGGCGCAGGCGTCGGCGCCCAGCAGGCTGACGGCCTGCGCCACGATCTGGCGCAGCACCGCGCGCGGGTCGAGGTCGGCCGCGAGCAGTGCGCCGACGCGCTGCAGCTCGCGCGCCGTCGTGCTCGCGCGGCGCTCGGCCTCCTCCAGCTGCACGCGCTCGACGGCCGCAGCGGCCGCAACGCGCAACCGCTCTGCGAGCGCGACGTCGGCGTCGTCGAATTCGCGGGTGCGCCGCCACAGCAGCGTCACGACGCCGGCGGCGTTGCGTGCGCCGTCGTGCGAGATCGGCACCGCCAGGAGCGCGGCACCGGGAACGCGCCGCCGCTCCTCCGCCGATACGCGCGAGTCGCTTCCGAGCCCGCCGGAGGCGACCACGCGCCGCTCGCGCAGGGCGAGCAGCTCGAGCCCGATCGGCGCCGCGCCCGTGCTGGAGAGGCCGTCCTCGAGCTCGGCGGCGAGGCGCACGCGCGCCGCGTCGGCGCCCAGGGTCTGACGTGCGACACGGGCCAGGGACTCACGCAGCCCATCGCTGTTGCGCGCCATCGCAAGCTCGGCGGTGAGCTCGGAGGAGGCGCGATCGATGCGAGCCTGCGCGCCGCGCTCGTCATAGGCCTGAGCGGTCTCGACCGCGAGCGAGGCGAGCCGGGCGAGTGCCTGGCCGAGCTCGACGTCGGCGGCGGAGAAGCCGGGATGGGCGACGTAGGAGGAGACGACGAGGGCTCCGCGCACGCGACCTCCGAGGCGCAGCGGCACTGCCAGCTCACGGCGCACGGCGTCCAGCGCGCGATGCACGGCGGGGTCATCGGCTTCGTGGAGCTCGACGACGGGACGTCCGCCGCTGATGGCCGCACCTGCCGCGCCGATGCGAGAGCTGACCGTGGCGCCGAGCAGCGTGATGGGGTGCCCGTGGACGTGCGTGACGCGCAGGCGCTCCTGCTCGGGCTCGTCCAGCCAGATCGCCGCGGCGTCCGCGTGCAGCGCGCCGGGCACGACCTCGACCAGCCGCTGCAGCACGCGGTCGGGCTGCAGCTCGGCTGCCAGCGACTCGGCCGCGCGTACGAGCGCCGCCTGTGCGGCGGCGAGCTGGCGGCCCGCGCTGCGCAGGCCGGCCACGCCGAGCGCGAGCGCCCCCGCATCGACGACGCGATCGGCCAGAAGCTCCTCGTCCAGCGTGAGCGGCCGCGTGGGCGCGTAGGCGACGGTGCCGAGCGCGAAGCCGTCGAAGACGAGCACCTCCTCGGCGCGCGGCCGATCGTCCTCCGGTGCCGCCGGAGCCGGGTACCAGCGCTCCGGCTCCTCCCCCAGGCGCACGCCGACGCTCTCGATCGGGAGGCGGCTGCGCAGCTCCGCCGCCAGCGCGGCGGCCACGGCGCCGCTGTCGTGCAAGGCGGCGAGCTTGCGCGCCACGCCGCCGACCACGGCGTCGAGCCGCCGGGCCGAAGCCGCGCCTGCGCGCGCCGTGACGCCGGCCAGGGCGCTGCGGCCGACAGCCGCGAGGCCGTCCAGCAACTCGCGCGCGTCCTCGTTGGAGACATCGGAGCCGATGGCCGCCAACGACGTGCCGGCGTCACGCTCGAAGGGCACGACGATCGCCGACATGCCCTCGGCGCCGTGCTCGGCGAGCGCAGCCTCGATGCCGGCCCGGTCGCCGCCCTCGATGGGCAGCAGCAGCACCGCGCGAGCGGAGAGCAGCGCGCGCGCCTCGTCGACGATCAGCGCGAGCACCTCGTCGCGGTTCGCGGCGGTCGCGCCGGCCGCAGCCACACGGCTGGCGCGGTCGAGCGAGCGACCCGGCGCCAGGCTGCGCTGCACCGGCCGCTCGAGCGCTCCCGCGGCGGGCACGGCGAACGCGGCGGCGATGCCTGCAGAGACCGCCCCGACGAGCACGACGGCCATGAGCACGGGCGCGTGCAGCAGGAGCGCTCCGGCAGTCGCAAGGGCGGCGCCGGCGATCGAGCCCGCGAGCACCAGCAGCGCGGCACTCGCAACCGTGCGGCGCCCCCGCGTGACACGCGCGAGCGCGACGGCGAGTCGCACGCATCCGGCCCCGCAGAAAAGCGCCGCGAGCGCTGCGGCCAGGCGCAGCCCGTCGCTCACGATGCACCGCTCCCCACGATCGCTCCACGGTACCACGCACGGCGGGCGGTTCGACGCCGCCGCCCGGGTACGCTTGTGGCGTGTCCGCGGTCACCCGTCCACGCCGTCTGCTGCTCGCGCGCCCGCGCGGCTATTGCGCGGGCGTCGAGCGCGCGGTCGAGACCGTCGAGCAGATGCTCGTCCTGCACGGCCCGCCGATCTACGTGCGCAAGCAGATCGTGCACAACATCCACGTCGTGCGACGGCTCGAGCAGCAGGGCGCGATCTTCGTCGAGAGCGAGGACGACGTGCCCGAAGGCGCCACGGTCGTGCTCTCGGCGCACGGTGTCGCGCCCGAGGTGCACCGCAACGCAGCGCTGCGCCGGCTGCGCGCGATCGACGCGACCTGTCCGCTCGTGACCAAGGTGCACAACGAGGCCAAGCGGTTCGCCGGCCAGGGCCTGACGATCTTCCTGATCGGGCACGCGGGCCACGAGGAGGTGGTCGGCACCATGGGCGAGGCGCCCGACGCGATCGTGCTCGTGCAGACGGTCGAGGATGTCGCGCTGCTGCCGGAGCCCGAGAGCGAGCAGCTGGCGTACCTCACGCAGACGACGCTCTCGGTCGACGAGACGACCGGCATCATCGCCGCGCTGCAGGCTCGCTTCCCGACGATCGTCGGGCCGCCCAAGGACGACATCTGCTACGCCACGACGAACCGCCAGGCGGCAGTGAAGTCGCTCGCGCGCGAGGTCGATCTCGTGCTCGTGATCGGCTCGGCGAACTCGTCGAACTCGCAGCGCCTGGTGGACGTGACGCGCGACCTCGGCGTGTCCGCCCACCTGATCGACGACGAGTCGCAGATCCTCGACACCTGGCTGGACGGCGTCGAGACCGTCGGCATCACCTCCGGCGCCTCCGCGCCCGAATGGCTGGTCGAGCGGGTCGTGGACTGGTTCCGCGAGCGCGGGGTCGAGGAAGTCGCCGAGCACCACCTGATCGAGGAGAACGTGCACTTCGCACTCCCGCGCGGCGTGCGCGAAGCCCAGGGCACCGCGACCTGACGAGGCCCTCGGGCGCGCCTAGAGATTGCGGACGGCTGACTCCGCAGCTGCTGCCAGCTCGCTGCTCGCGGCTGCGAGGGCCTCGGCGAGTGGTCGCTGGGCGGGGCCGATTGCGCGGACGTCGAGCGCCCCCAGCGCGCGCAGTGGCGCCGTCGCGTCCTCACTCACGCGCCCGCCCAGGACGATGCACGGCACGCCCGCGTCGCGGCAGGCGGCGAGCACGCCGGCAACCGTCTTGCCGTGCGCGCTCTGGCGGTCGACCGAGCCCTCCGCGGTCAGGCAGAGCGCCGCGCCGGCGAGCGATCGCCGCAGGCCGACGAGCTCGATCACGGCCTCGGAGCCGGAACGCGCGCCGGCGCCGAGCGCATACAGCGCGGCGCCCAGTCCGCCGGCGGCGCCCGCGCCCGCGCGCTCTGCGATGTCACCGCCGAAGGCTTCGCCCAGCCGGGCGAGCGCGCGATCGAACGGTTCGACATCCTCCCTGCGGAGCCCCTTCTGCGGGCCGAAGAGCACCGCGGCGCCGTCGGGGCCGCAGAGCGGCACGTCGACGTCGTGCAGCACGCTCAGCTCGACGCCCTCGAAGAGTGCGCGGGCAGGGCCGAGCTCGAGCCGTAGCTCGCCGAGCAGGGCCGCGCCGGTGTCGCCGGGCACGCTCGCGCCCAGAGCGCCCAGCATCCCGAGGCCGCCGTCGACCGTGGCCGATCCGCCAAGCGCCACGAGGATGTGCCGCCCGCCGCAGGCCAGCGCACCGCGCAGGAGGTCGGCGAGGCCCGCCGAGCCGGTGTTCCGCGGATCGCGCTCGGCCGGTGCCAGCAGCGCCAGGCCGACTGCCTCGGCCGCCTCGACCAGGTACACGCCGTCGCCGCAGTCGCCGATCGCCGCGCGGCGCGGGCGCCCCAGCGCATCGCGTGCGTCGACCTCGACCCGGCGCGCCGCGCCGGCCGCGCAGACGACCCCGAGGGTGCCTTCGCCGCCGTCGGCGAGTGGGCACGTGAGCGCCTCGCCGCCGGCGCGGCGGACGCCCTCGGCCAGCGTCTCGGCGGCCTCGAAGGCGTCGAGCGCACCGCGCAGCTTGTCCGGCGCGCACACGACGCGCGGCGGGCTCACAAGCCCAGGACCGCCAGGTCGAGGTCGAGCAGCGAGCCGAGCACGAGGTCGGCCTCGACCTCGTGGACGCCGTCCGAGGGCACGGCGATCACGTACAGGCCCGCGGCCCGGGCCGACGCGAACCCGGGCGGCGAGTCCTCGAATGCGACGGCCTCGGACGCCAGCACTCCGAGCGCATCGCAGGCGGCCAGGTACACGTCGGGCGCGGGCTTCGGGCGGCGCTCCTCCGAGGGCGAGAAGACGTGCTCGAACACCGGAGGCAGCCCGCTGGCCGCGAGCGTTGCGCGCACCATGTGCTCGCGCGTGTTGGATGCCACCGCAAGTGGCAGGCGCCCTGCGAGTGCCGCCACGAGACTGCGAGCGCCGGGCATGGGCTCGACGCCCAGCTCGTCGATCACCGCGAGGTAGCTGTCGTAGACCTCGATCAGGATGCTGCCGACGGCCGTCTCCGGCAGGCCGACCCACTCGGCGATGTGGATCGCGGTGTTCTCGCCCGAGCCGCCGACCAGCCGC
>Ga0207683_10002048_pt1 | contig 17847 bp, 15 predicted proteins | sample KBSM73metaG_FD_184333 | JGI IMG/M metagenome (GOLD analysis project Ga0207683, IMG submission 184333) | Miscanthus rhizosphere microbial communities from Kellogg Biological Station, Michigan, USA - KBS M7-3 metaG (SPAdes) (version 2) | ecosystem: Host-associated > Plants > Roots > Rhizosphere >... | reverse complement strand
CGCATCCCAAGGGAACGCTCGCGGCGACCCTCCTCGGCTCGAGCCTCGCCTTGATCGCTCGAAATCCCTACATCCTTCCGGTGCTCGCGCACAGCGGAAGCTCTACCGATAAACACGCTCGTGGACGTCCGCTTTCGGGCGATCAGTAAGCAGAGGTGAGGATCTGCTCAGGGTCGACTGCGGGTATTTCTCCCCACGATCACCTTGCCCAATACCTGTCGTTCGCGGCTGCCTACCGAATAGCAGGCGCTCGCGCACACCCGCCAGCTCGCCGTTTTACGTCCGTCGCTAACAGCGGGACATAGAATCGCGCCGCCTTCGTTCGGAGGCAATTCCTCATCGTTCTATCCACAAGCAAAGTACAAACTCAATGGCAACTGCAAAGAAGGCGACCCGGAAGGCGCCAGTCGCAAAGAAGGCATCGACGATCCCGGCGGAGATGAAGCCGATCAAGACAGCATTCAATCGGTCCAGTCTGGTCGCTCATTTGGCAGAGGCCGCCGCTACAGAGGCAAAGACGGCCAGGGCTCTGATGGCCGCGCTCGAAGCAACGATCCTCGCGTCGGTGCACAAGAAGGGCCTCGGCTCGTTCACCTTGCCTGGCCTGCTGAAGGTCAACGTCATCAACGTGCCCGCCAAGAAGAAGCGCCGGGGGATCGACCCCTTCACGAAGGTGGAGCGGGAGTTCGCCGCCAAACCAGCGACAGTGAAGATCAAGACTCGAGCCTTGAAAAAGCTCAAGGACGCGGCACTCTAGCGACCAGCGTGCGGAGCATCGGGCTCGCCTGGTGCTCCCGCAGTGCCGGGAGTTTCCGGCGCAAGATTGCGGTTGTGGCCGCTGAGACGTATCGGTGGGGCCTCGCGTGACCACGTTTCGCATTGGTCGCTTGATGTCGTTCCGGCATCTCTGTAGTGGCTGGAGACCACAGTAGTTTGTTGGAGGGAACTCGCGCATCACCCGCGACCTCCTAAGATGTTCGTCCTTTCCCAGCGAACCACCAACTCATGTCGAATGTCGCATCCGTTCTGAAAGAGGAGATTGCCCGCGTCGCTCGCAAAGAGATCCGCCGCGAAACCTCCGCCCTAAAGAAGTCCTCAACCACCCACCGTTCCGAGATCGCGGCCCTGAAACGCCGAGTTCTCGAGCTGGAGCGCCAGCTTCGCCGAGTGGGACGGGAAGGACAGTCGGCTCAACCAGCTGCGGCGAACGAAGACTCCGTCTCGCCAGGTACCCGCTTCAGCGCGAAGAGCATGGCTGCTCAGCGGCTGCGACTTGGACTGTCAGCAGCTGAATGCGGCCTTCTCATCGGCGCATCCGGGCAATCGGTCTACAACTGGGAAGCGGGGAAGGCTCGTCCCAGCGCCCGGCACCTGCCGGCCATCTTTGCGTTGAGGGACCTCGGGCGCCGACAAGCGAACGAGATCCTGGAAGCGCGCAAAGCCGCGTAAGTTGTGGGGGCTGCCGAGGGCCAGGTCCTCGCGCGATTTCCCAAACCGGTTCGATGTAAATCCGGCGCTGAACGCGCGGCGGATTTGCGAAGGGCTGCTTTCGGCGAGCCCGTTCAATCATGCAGATCGCTGCTACCGACCCAAAGCAGCCGCGACTTGGCCGAACTTCCAAGGCGGACTTGGGCTGTGACCGAGTGAGTTTGCAACGAGGCTAGACTTCGTGAGCTCTTGGGGACACAGGTGATCCAACTCAGGCGCAGAGTCGTATTGGCAGCGGCCGGCGGCTTTGTTGTCGTGGGCGTCGCGACCAAATCGCGCGCTGCCGCCGGATCCGCACGGGTGGGTTGGCTGGGCTGGACCGGAGCAAGCGGGGCCGCGCCTTCGCTGCTGACGCTGGAGGCGTTTCGGTCGGGCCTGGTGGATCGCGGATGGCACGAGGGCGGCAATCTCGTCCTCACGGTTCGATCGGGCGATGGATCTCAGTCGCGCGAGCTCGCGACCGAGTTGATTCGTTCCGGGGTTGATGTCATCGTGGCCCAAGGGCCGATGGTCTTCGGTGCGAAGGCCGTCACTTCTTCGGTGCCGCTGGTCTTCAGCATCAACGGCGACCCAGTCGAGGCGGGTCTCGTCGCCAGCCTTTCGCGCCCGGGATCAAACGTCACGGGCGTGACCGCGCTTTCGGTCGAACTCGCCGGCAAACGCGTCGAACTTATCAAGGAGTCGTTTCCCGATGCGGCTCGTATTGCCGCCATCGCCAACCAGTCCCATCCCGGCGTCCAGATCGAGCGTCAGGCCTCGGAGGCCGCCGCGCGGAAGCTCGGCCTACAGCTGCAGTGGGTCGCGGTCCGTGGCCGGAACGACTTCGAGGCGGCATTCGCGGCAATTGAAAGCCACAAAGCCGGGGCAGTCATCGCGGTCCCAGACAACTTGATCAACGACCAGGCCGCGAACATCGCGCGCTTCGCGGAGACGCGCCGAATCCCGGCGATCTCCGGCTGGGCCGAGTTCGCCGAAGCCGGTAACCTCATGAGCTACGGACCGAACGTGCGAGCGTACTACCGCCGAGTGGCCGGGTACGTCGACAAAATTCTGCGCGGCGCGCGCCCGGCTGACCTTCCGGTCGAACTGCCGACCGAATTCGAGTTGGTCGTGAACCTCCGCGCGGCGGGCGCGCTCGGCGTGACGATTCCAAGGTCCTTGTTGGTGCGCGCGCATCGAACGATCAGCTGAGCGAAGCAGAAGCAGATCCGAGCGCCGCGCCATACCGATATGTCGCGCTGGTATTCAGAACACGGTCACCCGTGAGCGTCGCCTATTGACCGGCTGCGGATGTACGCGAGCGTCAGCTGTTCGGCGTCTCAATGCGAACGACAGGTTTCAGGCAAGGCAATCGGAAGCTTGAGAACCCGCAGTCGACCCTAAGCTGCCGCTCGCCGTAAGCAGTGGTCGCCCAGAAAGCGGACCGTGCGTCTGCATAAGCCGCCCGATGTCACAGCGCGGCGGCGCTCCGCACTCACGGCTTAATTCGAGACTGAACTGCGAGGGACTCTCGTGCCTGTCCGGAAAGCGGCATTCGAGGCATCGAGATTCACGGTAAGCATCAGCCGGCGCGCTTCGTTCAGGCGGAGCTACTTCTGAAACTGCAGCGGGCTCATCGACGTGCGCTATCGGAAGTGCTGGCGGAAATGGCAGCGGACCTCGGCCACGCTGCCAAATCCCCACCCTTTTGCGCTATGGGGTCGTGATGGGCATGGGCAGCCCCAGCCAAGGCAGCAAGTTGCTGGCCTTCATGTTGCTATACAGCCGGCCCAACTGACGCGTCGCGTCTTCGGGCAAGAGCAGCCGCTCGTTGATCATCTTGTTCGCTTCGATGGTCGCAGCCAAGTAGTACGACTTGAAGTTCGGGTAGCGCTCTTCGATCGACAGGCGAGGATCGCCGCTTGCGAGCCGCTCCGCCCGCGTCCTAGCGAACGGCATGTAGCCACCCGCGAGTGAGCCTTCACGGCCCGCCAGCGGGCCCGAGGCGATCGGATTCCATCCCGTGTAAGTTCCCAGCGGCAACCGGCGCAGCAGCGAGCGCACGCCCCCAATCTCGTTGCCGTCGGCGTCGACCTTCGACACCAATCCTGGGATAGCCTGTTTGATCGGCGGGGGGCCGTTGGTGATCACGCCGGATCCGTCGTTGTGACGAAAGAGCGGGCCATAGTCATAGTCGAGGACCGGGTTGATGACACCGTCAGGCTTGGGCGCGTTCGGAATGTTTGGCCAGCCCATGGCCACCGAGTTGGCCGGCACCAAGGTTCCATCACTGATTCTGGGCAGGGCGGAGGGCGGGGGCTCCCTGCCCATCGTCAGCCACTCGATCATGGCCACGTACAAAGCGCGGTTGATGTAGGTGTTCGGGTTGGGGTTAGAGCCAGAAAACACTGCCGGATTGGTGGACGCAGTACCCAGGTTGTAGCCGCCTCCGCCGCCGTTGTGGGTCGTTCCCGAATGAAAGTAGACGCGCACGTTCGGTGGAATAGGAAGATCTGCAACCTTTTCTGTTCCCGTCCATCCCACAGAGCCGTTGCTGTACCAGGCCTCCGGACCTGTCAGCGTATCCATCACCAATGGACAGGTGCTCGTCTGCCGGCAACGCGTCAAGATCCCCCACTTGGCATGGCCACGAACGTTGTCTGTGTTCTCTTCCCACCAAAGCGGTCCATCCGCGCCCGGTTCATAAAGCTCGGCAATGTCCCCTGGCTGCGCGAAGCGGACGTTGAATCCACCGAAGCGACCTCCCGTGTCGGGATTCGCGCCGTCCCAAATCTTGCGGCCGTTTTCATCCTCGTTCATACCCAAGTTGAGGTGGTGCTTCAGGTAGCGGCCTGCTTGCGACCTTCCGTAGCTGGTGACGGTCACGACCTTCCCCGCGATGGGGTTGGGTACACCGACGTCATCCTGCAACGAGTACCTCATAAACGAGACGACATCCCGAAACGCTGCTTGTCCCACGCCCAACACGTAGGGGTCCTTTGCTAGATACGAGAACTCATAGAGCAGTGCGGGGTTGAATCCGCCTTTGATGCACAGCCGCGTGGGGTCTGGAGTGCCCGGAAAGGGCGTGGTGCGGCAATCCGCGAACGCGTAATCAGTTCGCGGAATCGTCACCACGTTCGACTTGACACCTTCGGGTGACTCCTTCGTTGCCGACACAAGCGCCGTTGTGGCGGTGTCAGTTGAGAATGTAGTGCGGCCGGAAGTGGTCAAAGACTGAGTCGTCTGCGGGACGCCTGCTGACAGCGGCACGGCGATAAATCGATCGAGCACCGGTGAAACGACCGGCGATCCGTCTGGTAGCTTGGCGATTGGCACATTGACGCCGAGCGTGGTCGAAGTTGGTCCTGTGATCGGCATGTCGCCTTGCCACGCGGCATGCATGAGAATGTCCCCCCGACGCCACAGAAAGCCGGGGTCGTCAGTCACGTAAGGTATTTCTATGCGACCGCGGTTCGGCACGTAAGAAATCATGACGCCGGACGCCCGACTCAAATCTACGGGCTTGTAGATCGTGAACTGGCTGCGATACTCGACCTTGCCGTTGGCGTTCTTGGGCGCGAGCGTGATATCGGTGATGACCGCATTTCTGCGATCGTTGGGGTCCAGCTCGCCGAAGGCGCTCCCCCGCACTAGTTCGTAAGCACCGACCGTCCCGAACGGCCCGCCGGCGACGGCGGTGGTCGAGTCGACAACGATGCGGGTAACCCGCGCGTCGACGCTGAGAACGGAAGCACCGAGCGCCATCGCGATGGCGGCGTGGAATGCTCTCTTGTGCAGATGTACGGACATTTGTGGTCTCCTCGTTTCGAATGATCGTTCACGGCCGCCAGCACGTTCTTCGTGTCGGAGTCGCGATCGACAGGTGATCTCTTTCAACGAGTCCTGCTATGGGACGTTCGAAGCTTCTCTGATTGTTGGGGGTGCCACCGTGGCCATCCCCGGTGCGCGAATCGCTCGGTTCAACGGGATTTAGGTCCCCGCCGACGGAAACGACGAGCGCCGAGTAGGGCACCGATCCCCGCCAGCATCAAGGCATAGGTCTCCGGCTCCGGCACGGCCGTCACCGCGACGTTGTCCAGTTCCATGAAACCGGGATCGTCGCGGAAATTGAAGGTCAAGAGCGTGCTGGGTCCTGTAGCGAGCGCTCCAAAGGTAAACGTCTGGAAGCCGGTGGTCGCCGTGGACGCATTGGTCAAGCTCAGCAGCGTCTGCGTGCCGAACCCGACCAAGAACTGGCTCGGGAGCCCCCCATCGCCTGAGAACGCGAACGAGATGGAGTATTGCCAACCGGGGACCGTTGCGATGGTCTGTTGAATCCCGCCAAGGGAGCCGATCGGACCGAAGAAGGCTCCGCAGTTGCCTTGCGCCACGAACGCCGCACCTGGGCACTGCACACCATTGAAAGCGCTGTTACCGGCCTCCGTCCAACTTGCGAAGCTGCCGGTCTCAAAGCTGCCGTTGGCGACCAGGTTGACTTGAGCGGATGCGTTCCCCGACAGGCTGGCGAGCCCGGAAAAGAAAAGGAGAGCGCAGAACATCTGGCCGCGATGGAGTCGTAGCAAACGCATGGAAACCTCGATTCGTTGAAGTGATATCAGCAGGGACTGCGGGGGAGGCCGCGCGAGTTCTTCAGAGCCGGATCATGGTATTGGGCGTCGCCCAGGGATTCCACCGATCTTTTTCGCTGACCCCATTCATAAAGTTCATGTGTGACCCACTTGCCCTCCCTGACCGCCCTGCGGTGTCTCGACGCCAGCGCAAGGTCGGCAAGCTTCACAAAAGCCGCTCAGGAACTCCATCTGACGCAAAGCGCTGTCAGTCACCACATCTTGAATCTGGAGCGGCACCTGGACGTCAAGCTCTTCGAGCGCGACGGTGGCGGTGTTCAGCTGACGGCTGCGGGGCGTACGTACTGGCAGGAGACCGTGCCGGCCCTCGAGCAGCTGTGGCGCGCCACCGAGCGTGCTACGGCGAAGCGCGACAAGGCCAGCCTCACTGTCTCTGCGCCGCCATCGTTTACAAGTGCTTGGCTGATGCGGCGCGTCTGCGAATTCGTCGCCAACAACCCCGACATCACCCTGAATCTGGTGAATCGCGGCGCCGGGCCTCGAGAAGAGTACGGCGAAGAAGATGCCGCGGTGGAGCTTTCAGAGGGCAGCGCTCCGGGGATCGAGACAGTCCGACTGCTGTCTCTCGTCTACAGCCCGTATGCATCGCGTGGACTGCTTCACCGCTTTGAATGGTACGAAGCAACGAACGACGGCGCGGCCTCGCCCAATGCGCTGGTGCAGATCCTCCGTTCTTCTCCTCTGATACGAACCAGCATGGCCGACGCGTGGCCCGGCTGGCTGCAACTTGCCAAACTGAACGAAGCGATAAGCCCTGCCCATGCAGCCGACGGTCCGCTTTATTCCCAGGCGTCGCTGGCATTGATAGCCGTACTCAGCGATGCTGGCGTGGCCCTGCTGCCCAAACATGTGGCCATCGATCACCATCTAGCCGGATCACTGGTTCAACTAAGCAATATCGGATGGCCTGCACGCAGGGCCTACCATCTTCAATGGCCGGCCGGTCGTGCGGTTTCACCCCCGTTGCGCCGCTTCGTCGACTGGGCCGCAACGATTGCCGAATCAGAGACCTAACCGTCGGAGGTGCCGATCGACCCGGTCGGCCGCGGCGCGTTGCGCCTTCACGCCGGAATCGCCGCATGGCGTAGGGACAGCTTTGCGGTTATTGCTGGCCGATGTCTTGGCCGAGCGCACGTTGCTTCCGAGCCGGAACTCTTAGTCGGCCAGCTTGAGCTGAGTGATCAGCGGCCGAAACAAGTCTGTGTACCGGTCCGTCCACGCCTTCACGTCTGCAAACGCCGGATCCACCGGAGTCGCCTGAACGCTCGATAGACGGGTCTGATACCGCAGGTCCGATCTGGCGCAGTGCGCTGTCACCTCACGTAATCGTTTGATGAGCTTCGGCGGCGTGCCTGCCTTCACAACCAGCGCTAGCCAGCCCGGTCGAGCGAGGTCCGTGCTGCCGGTCAGTTCGACGATGGTGGGCACATCTGGAAAGGCCTTGTCCTTCGCTTGCGAGTAAATGGCCAGTGGAACGGCGCGCCCACCCCGGGTCAACGCTTCGGCCGTACCGGAAGTGAGCGTCATGATGTCGATATCGCCGCGAAGCAACGCGTCGACGCCTGCCGCTTCACCGACGTAAGGCACATGGGTGCCGCCCGCGTCTAGTGACGTCAGGATCGTTGCAGTGAGCAAATGCGCCGGGCTGCCCTTGCCTGGAGAGCCGTAGTTCAGCCCGCCGGCTACATTTCGAGCCCGCGTGGCGAGCTCGGAGAACTGCTTAATACCGCTTCGAGTGCTCGCGACGAGTAATAAGGAACTCGTCGCGAGCACGGCCACCCCATCAAAATCCTTTTCAGGATCGTAGGGCTTGCTCCGATACAGGTACGGCGTGATGGCAATCTGAGACATGCCCATTGTCATGATGGTGTAGCCGTCCGCGGGCTGCAACTTCACGTAATTGGCGGCAATCACGCCGTTGGCCCCGGGTCTACTGATGACGACGACAGGCTGGCCGATTTGTTCGGAAGCGCACTCGGCCCATATGCGACTGATCGCCTCCGATTGGCTACCCGGCGGTTGCTGCGCGATCAGTTGAATGGGCTTATAAAGGTCGGCCGCAAGCGATGGGCACGCCGCTGCGAATAGCAGCGCATGCGCCACTGTCCGGAAACCGATCCTCCGCCGTGCCCTCGGCAAGCGGGGAAAAACTTCAACCGCTTCTTCGGCCGCTGCAGGGCGCTGAACGCAGCCATCTGTTCGTGGAGTTGCGGCTAGCACTCAGCGGCCTGATCACAGCTTTTCGATGGTACATCTCCCGTGGCCGCCAGACACTACAGACCACGGGGCCTGCTCCATCGTCAACCTATTCAATGCGATGCGCTGCCGAAGGGAACGCGGCGGCGGAGTCATCCCGGCACCGCCCGTGCTGGAACGAGCTCAAGTCACCACCCTGATCGCCAGGGACGTTGTGAGGCGAGTACCGTCACTTGCTACGCTGCTTGAAACGACGCATGCCGAGCAAGGCGAATCCTGCCAGCATGAGCGCATAGGTCTCCGGCTCGGGAATGACCGCCACTGCTACGTTGTCCAGCTCCATGAACCCTGCGTCATTGCGAAAGTTGAAACTCAGCAGCGTGCTGGCTCCTGCGGCGACAGCATCGAAAGCGAACGTCTGGAAGCCCGGTGTCGCCGTCGCGGCATTGCTCAAGTTCAACAACGTCAGAGCGCCGAAGTTCACCAGGAATTGACTTGGAACGGAGCCATCGCCTGAGAGGGCGAAGGTGACCAGATAGTGCTGGCCGGCGGTCGTTGCGAGGGTCTGCGTGATGCCACCCAGTGATCCGATCGGCCCGAAGTAGGCGTCGCAGTTGCCTTGCGACACGAACGACGCGCCCGGACATTGCACGCCATTGAAGGCGGTATTGCCCACTTCCGTCCAACTTGCGAAGCTACCGGTTTCGAAGCTGCCGTTATTGACCAAGTTTTGGGCGGACGCCTGGCCTGACAGTCCGGCAAGCGCCGCCAGAAGCAGAGCAAAGGACAGTTGACGGACATTGAGTAATTGCAGGCGCATGAAAGCCTCACTTGTTGGGGGAGAAACAGTCGAGAACAGCGGGAGACGCCTGGCTCCTAAACCTTGGGCGACTTCCGCGGGTCGGGTCAGGGGACAAGCGGGAGCAGTCCCCCGCTGGTCATCTGGGTCTTCATCGTATTGACCAGGGCCGTCGCATCGTCGGGCAAGAGCAGTCGCTGCGCAACCAGGCTCTTGGCGATCTTGCTCGCCTGGAACAGGTAGTTCCCGAGCGAGCCGTACCGCTCCACGATCGACAGCCGCGGGTCGCCGAGCGCGATGCGCTCGGCCGCTGTCCGCGGGAAGGGGATCGATCCACCGGCCAGCGACTGCTCGCGCCCCTTCAGCGGACCGGTGGCAATCGGATTCCATCCGGTATACGTGCTCAGCGGCATACGGTGAAGCAGCGACCTCAGGCCGGCGACATCGTTGCCGTCGGCGTCAACCTTCGGGGCCAACGTCGGGATGACCCCGAGGATCACCGGGGGAACATTGCTGATCACGCCCGAGCCTTCCGCGTAACGAAACGCGGCGCCGTAGTCGTAGTTGAGGACCGGATTCATCACCCCGTCGGGCTTTGGAGAGCCGGGGATGTTCGGCCATCCCATGGCGGCCGAGTTCGCCGGGACCAGCGTGCCGTCACTGACGCGTGGGTATGCGCTCGGCGGCGGCGGCGTCCCGTTGCGCACCCATTCGATCATCGCGACGTGCAGCGCACGGTTCGTCTCGCGCTGGCCGTTGGGATTGCCGATGTTCCTGAGCGGGTCGGTCGACCGTGCGCCCAGGTTCCAGCTCGGAGTGCCACCGCCGTGCGCAGTGCCCGCGTGATAGTAGCGGCGAACGTTCTCCGGCAGGGGAAGGTCCTGGTTGCCGAGCGTGCCGGTGATCCCCGGGCTGGCATGGCTGTACCACATCTCCGCGCCACCGTAGGTTTCCATGATCTTCGGGCAGGTGTTGGTGACGCGGCATCGCGTCAGGAATCCCCATGCCGGCGTGCCGCGCACTGGGTCCGCATAGTCCTCCCACCAGAGCGTCCCTGCCGCCCCCGGGTCGTACATCTCGGCGATGTCGCCCGGCTTGGCGAATCGGATATTGAAGCTCCCCATCATGCCCGCGATGTTGGGGTTCATGCCGTCAAAGACGATCCTGCCGACCATATTGCTGTCGTCTTCGTTGAAGCCATTGTTGAGGAAATGCTTCCCGAGGCGCCCGGACTGCGAATTTCCGAAGTTGAGCGCGATCTGGATGCGGCCGCCGAGCGGATTCGCAGTGCCGAAGTCGTCTGCGGCGGCATAGCGGAAGAACGAACTGACGTCGCGCATCGCCGCTTCGCCGACGCCCAGGACGTAGGGATCTCGGGCCAGACGGATGAGCTCGTAGCCGCGCTGATTGTTGAAGCCGCCTTTCACGCAAAGCTGAGTCGCACTCGGTGTCCCCGGAAACGGGTTGGCGGCAGTGCAGCTCGCGAATGCGAAGTCGGTGCTCGGGATTTGCACCACGTCGGTCTTGACCCCCTCCGGCGTCTCCGAAGCGAACGAGATGAGCTTCGCCTGGGTCGTGTCCATGGTCGCCAGCAGCCGGCCCTCGACTTCCGGCAGGTTGACCTGGAGCCCGCTCGGGGCGATGAAGCGATCCCACACGGGGCCGACCACGCCTACGGCACGCGGCACATTGATCCCCAGATCGCCCGTCGTGCCCGTGATCGGGATGTCGCCCTGCCACGCGACGTTCAACACCACCTCGCCATAAGCGAAGAGCAAGTCGTTGCCGTACGGCGTCGCGACGCCGCCGCGATTCGGTATGAGCTCCATCAAGATTCCACCTGCCTTGCTCATGTCTACCGGCTTGAGGAGCGTGAACTGCGTGGTGTAGGTGACTTTGCCGTTCGCATTGCGCGGTGCGAACTGGATGTCGGTGATCACCGCATTACGCCGATCCAGCGGATCGAGCTCGCCTTCCGCTTCGCCCCTCAGCTGCTCGTAAGGTCCGACAGGCCCCGTGTTGGCCACGGGCGTCGTGGTCTGGAAGGTGATCTTGGTGACGCGCGCATCAACCGTGCCCGTCGCCGCCAGGCCGATCGTCGTCACGGCAACTGCGAGAGCGTGCTGAAGCGGCAGCTTCTCAAACAAGCGCCCGACCCCCGTCAGAAGCGCGACGCCGGATGTCTCAGCACATGCAAGTCTCATCTTGTCTCCTCATTCATGGACGGCCATGGTGGCCAACATCGCCATTCGCCATTCGATAATCTGCGATCCGGGTGGCCAGGAGAATTCGTGAATCGTTGAGGCCGTTTTCGGTACAGGTTGAGGACCGTCTCAGCGCGCACTAGCCATGATTTTTGCCACCCAACCAGCGACCGCGTCGGCAGATCGAAAGTCGTCGATTGAGCGCGCCGGTATGTCCGGCTGGCTAGTCCGCCAGAGCGTGGCAAGTGTGGTTCCCGGTCCGACCTCCAGCACACAGCCGACTCTCGCCTCGGCAATCGTCTCCATGCATGTGTCCCAGAGCACCGGGTTCGCGATCTGGGCCGAAAGACAATGGGCGAGCTCCTGTTCGCGGCGTATCGACGTGCCGGTCAGATTGCAGACCAGCCGGGCGGTGGGCGCTCGGAGATCGATCGTTGTCAGATGCGCCGCGAAGGCTCTTTGGGCAGGCCGCATCAACGGAGTGTGGGAAGCGACGCGGACGCCGATGTCATCCAGCCTCCCTCCCACGATCGCTGGATCACCTCGGGCGGCTTGCAGCGCGGCTGCCGGTCCCGCGACGATGGCCCGATCGACACCCAAGCGGATGGCGATGAAGAGACCGTGGCGACCACACCACGTTTGAATCACTTGGAGAGGCAACTCGCGCACCGCGACCATACCGGTTGGCTCATCCGCGGTGCTGGCGGCCATCAGCCGGGCGCGCAGCCGCGACAGCTCGAAGGCGATGTCCGCATCGAAGACCCCAGCCGCCGCGAAGGCTGCGAGTTCGCCGACGCTGTAGCCCGCCACCACCGCAGGCGACGGCAAGCGCGCCGCAAGGCAGGCCCAGGCGGCACTCTCGACGCCTACCAGCAACGGCTGAGCGATAGCGTTCGCGGTCAACCAGTCGGGATCGGCCAGGCGTTGGCGCCAATCGTTCCCGAGTGCGCCGGCAACCCGTTCCAGCAACGGTCGCGCCTCCGGCTCGTCCTCGAGCCACGGCAGCATCTGCACGTGCTGGGTGCCCTGCCCCGGAAACAGGAGCGCGAGACTCACGACGGCCTGCGGTCAGGCCACCGGGCGCTCGTGACCCGTTGCAGCCAGCAAGCCGCGGCCAGCAGGTCGGCCGAGCCGCCGGGCGACAGGTGCCGGGCGACCAGCTCGCGGTGCAAGGTCCAGGCAAGGTCGAGAGCATCCGGGGCGGCAGCGCCGCCCGCGCGAAGAAACGCTCGCGCCCCCGCTCGAACGTCGTACAGCGCCTGAAGCCCGCCGCGGTGCACGAGATTCGTGTCGTCCAGGACGGCCATCGCTTCCAGGAGGGCCTGCAGCCGCGCCCGCTCGGGCGGCAGGCCTTGCGCCAGCGCAGCGCGCAGGCTGGGCCAGACAATCTCGAACAGCACCGGCAAGCCGTCGGCGGCTTCGAGAGATGCACCGCGCAAGCCGAAACGGCGCGCTGCATGCGACCCGTGGGAGCTGGTGTTGCGCGCCGCACGACAGGCGAGCTGGCGGCCCCAGCTCTCGATCAGCACCCGGCGCACGTTCGCCGCATCGAGCGGCAAGCGATCCGCCAAACAACGTCCGGCGGCGGCACACAGCATCCCGAGCGTGAAGATCGCGCCCCGATGCGTGTTGATGCCGCCAGTGGCACGGAGCATCTGCGCCTCGGCGCGAATGCCCTCCGACTCGAGGGCCGGGAGCGATGCCCCTTTGGCGCCCAGGTTTGCGAGTGCCGGGAACGCATGGCGCAGCGCGAACAGGCTGCGCATGAAGGTGCGTGCGTCCATGTCGCGATGGCTGCCGGTGTCCACGAACGACACTAGGCCCGGCTTTGGTGCGAGCGCGAGTTCGTCGTGGAGGGCGAGCACGGCGCTGCGACCGATATGAGCGAGGCACGGTGCGTCGCGCAGGTCGGACGTATAGGCCGACCTTGTTGGCACGAGCAGAGGCCGGTGCGCAACGGTCATGACCCGGCCTCCACGTCGCCGACGGGCCACGCGACTTGATGCTCGATGGCCGCGCTGTGGAGTCGCTTGAAAAGCAGCCCACGGCTGCGGCCAGCGCGCCAGGCCCGGTACTCGCGCCAAGCGACCGCCGCACCATCCGGCCCGACGAGCTCGCCGTCGACTCGAATGGCGCCGAGATCGCCCGCTTGCAGGCCCGTGACGGCGGCATCGGCCTGCGCGAGGTCGCGCACCCCTAGCCACAGGTCGAGGTCTGAGCGATCGTGCACGTAAGCCAGGCCGCTAAGCCGCTGCCAGCCATAGCTGCCGTAGACGCGGGGCATGGTTCCGAGCGCAATTAGGGCGCGCAGCAGTGATTCGATGCAGCTGCGGGCGCCTGCGGGGAGCAGGTCCACGGCATCGAGTGCCGGCGGAAATTCGTCGAATCGTGCAATGCCTGCAGGCGCGACGCCGACTGCGACGCGCCGGTTTGCGCACATCCGGGGCGCCGTCCAGCCCAGAGCAATGGTGTCGGGTGCGCCGCTTTCGAACTGCTTCGCCACGACGAGCGGAAGGTCGCGCTCAGCCCAGCGCTGCAGATGCGTAGCGACGTCGGCCTCCATCGGCCGGCGGAGCGTGTCCATCCATCCGGCCGTGGTGAGATACGCGAGCTGATGACGCCTCAGCGGCGAAGCCACCGCCCGCTCCTCACGCCGCGTCGAGGATCCGCTGCACCGTTGCGGCGGCGAGGCGCCGACCGCCGCGCTCGGCCCCATCCTGCGCGCGGCGGTCCTCGGTCGGCAATTCGGCGAGAGAGCGGCGGAGAGCCTGGGCGAGATCGCCCTGCCAGAGCGATGCGAGTCCGCCCATCCTCAAGTAGTTCTCCACCCCCGGCGCGAACACCGGATTGGCGACCGAAAGCCTCTCCAGCAGCTCTTGCGGCAGCTTGGTGACCCGAGCCATGGCCGGCAGGCGCATGACGCGGATCTCCGCGTTCGGCAGCGCATGGCAGGCGTCCGCGAGCAGTCCGGTGGTGATGAAGCCGCCCGAGAGCGCCTGGTCATAGACGAGCCCGAGCACGCGGTGGCCCCGGCGACGGGCGAGGTCGATGGCGCTGCCGAGATGCGCCATGGCGCGATGGATGCCGAGAAGCTCGTCGTGCCGACGCAGGCGCTGGCCTTGGGTGTCGATGAGCAACACGATGGTCCGGCCGGGATGCGTCGCGATCGTGTCGAGCACCGCCCGGGCCTGCCGCAGGGCCATCGCGTAGCCGATGGCAGCATGCCCGGTCGTACCCAGCACATCGAGCAAGTCGCCGTCGAAGTGGGCGCTGCCGCGAAGCAGCTCGTCGTCCTCGGTGACGTCGTGGCGGTCGCCGAACAGCGCCCGGCAAAGCTCGCGCCAATTCATGCCACCTCCTTGCGACGCGAGGCGACCCAAACCCCGATGTCGCGCACCGAGCGATCCGGCACCTGCTCCGGGTGGGTGATGCCGAGGCGGCGCCACAACTCGAATGCATCCGCTTCGTCGTGCGCCGCGGCGAGCCGCGCGCTCAGCAAGCGATGCTCGGCCTCAAGCGCCGTCAGCGTCAAGGGTCGACGTTGGTCCAGAGCACGCGTCGCCGCGGCGCGGAACGCCTGCACGTCGTCGTCGACGAGTTGATCGCAGTCGCCGAGCAGATAGCGGTGCTTGCCGCCGGTCGTCCGCCAAACCAGCGACCGATCCCGGGCGTCGAATTCCTCCACGCCGCCCGAGGCTTCAATGACTTCCGGTCCTGACATCGCGTGGCGCCCGACATCGCTCATCACGATGTGGTCCGCGCAGGCGGCGACGATGCCCATCCCGCCGAAGCAGCCGTTCGCGCCGCCGATCAGCACGACCACCGGCATTCCGGAGGCGCGAACGTCGAGCAGGGCGCGCATGACTTCGCTGACGGCGATGAGCCCGGCATTGGCTTCGTGCAGGCGCACGCCGCCGGATTCAGCGAGCAGCAGCACGGCATCGGGGCGATCGCGCACGGCTCGGCGCAACATTCCGACGAGCTTGGCGCCGTGCACCTCGCCGACGCCGCCGCCCATGAAGGCGCCCTCCTGCGCAGCGACAAAGACGGAACGGCCCTCGAGCGCCGCCCGGCCGACGGCCACACCGTCGTCGAAGGCGCACGGCAGGCCCAGCTGCGCCAGGTGCGGGCTGGTCACCCGCTCGGCCGGCGGCAGCCATTCATGGAAGCTGCCAGCATCGAGCAAGAGTGCGAGTCGCTGCCGAGCGCTGCACTCGGCGTAGCTCGTCACGGTCGTCGGGCGCAGGCTCATGGCTGGGCTCGCGGCAGCTCGGCGATCGCTTGCGCGAGCCGCAGGGCCACCACCGCAGGCGTGGCGCCCATGTCGTGAATCGACACCTGTACGCCAGACAGCGAATGGCGCTGCTGAAAGTCCCGTACGACGGCCTCCCAGATCGCGCCGAAGCCTCGCGCCGACGTTTCCACCTGGAAGCGGCAGGTCGGCGTGGACTGCGGCTCCAGCAGCACTTCGAGATTGCCGGACCCGACTACTCCGACGAGGATGGGCTCGAAGGCCGCGACCGCTTTCGAGCCGGGCAGCTCGAAGTCAAGGACATCCACGCCGGGTGCCATGCTCATGTCGTTCGTGCCTACCAGTTGCGAAAGCGCGAGGGCGGTCGATAGAGCCCGCCGGAAGCCTCGACCAGATCGCGCATCGATCGAGCGGCGAGCAGGTTGCGCGTGGCCAGGCGGGCATCCACCCCGAGGTCTTCCGGCCGGCGGATCACGCCGCGGTCACGCAGGTTCTCCACCATGCGGCGATCGCGTGCCATGCCCACCGGCGTGTAGCCGGCCACACCGCGCACCGCCTGCTCGCGCTCTTCGTCGTTGCGCACCAGCAGGAGGTTGGCGATGCCTTCCTCGGTCAGGATGTGCGTGACGTCCTCGCCATAGATCATGATCGGCGGGAGCGACATGCGTGCCTGTTCGGCCAGCTCCCATGCGTCGAGCCGTTCGACGAAGGCCGGCTGCATGTGCTCGCGGAAAGTCTCGACCATCTGCACCACCAGCTTTTGACCGCGGGGTGCCAGTGCCGGCCGACCCGCGGCCGTGCGCTGTTGCGCGCCGGCCTTGAGCCACGCGGGGCTGGCGTGGCGGCGACCGCGCGCGTCGGAACCCATGTTGGGCGCGCCGCCGAAGCCGGTAATGCGGCCGAGGATCGCGGTCGAGCTGTTGCCGGCCAGATCGATCTGCAGGGTCGAGCCGATGAACAGGTCGCAGGCGTAGTGACCGGCTGCTTGGCAGAACGCGCGATTGCTGCGCAGGCTGCCATCCGCGCCCGTGAAGAACACGTCGCCGCGTGCCCGCACGTAGTTCTCCATTCCCACCTCGGAGCCGAAAGAATGGATCGACTCGACCCAGCCGGCTTCGATTGCCGGAATCATCGCTGGATGAGGATTCAACGCCCAGTGGCGGCAGATCTTTCCCTTGAGCCCGAGGGATTCGGCATATGTAGGCAGCAGCAGCTCGATGGCCGCTGTGTCGAAGCCGATGCCGTGGTTCAGGCGCTGAACGCCGTATTCGGCATAGATGCCGCGGATCGCCATCATGGCGATCAAAACCTGGACTTCGGAGATCTGGGCGGGGTCGCGGGTGAACAGCGGCTCGATGAAATGCGGCGTAGGACTCTGGATCACGAAGTCGACCCAACCGCCAGGGATGTCGACGCGGGGCACGGCATCGAGCAGCTCGTTGACCTGCGCGATCACGATGCCGCCGCGAAACGCCGTGGCCTCGACAATGGCCGGCGTGTCTTCGGTGTTCGGGCCGGTAAAGAGGTTGCCGTCGCGGTCGGCTGCCTGCGCGCAAACGAGCGCGACTTGGGGGGTGAGGTCGATGAAGTAACGAGCGAACAACTCGAGGTACGTGTGGATCGCACCTACCTGAATCTGCCCAGCTGCCACCATTCGGGCCAAGCGGGCGCCTTGCGGACCGGAGAAGGAGAAGTCGAGCTTCGTCGCCACGCCGTTCTCGAACAGATCGAGATGCTGGGCCAATGCCAGCACGGACTGGACCATGTGCAAGTCGTGAATCCGCGCGGGGTCGAGCTTCGTCAGGGCGGTGGCGAGGAAGTCCGCCTGCTTCTGGTTGTTGCCTTCCAGACAGACTCGGTCGCCGGGCTCGATTACCGCACTTAGCACCTCGACCGCGAGACTTGCCGGAACGACTTTGCCTCGCGCGTGGGCACCCAGACTCTCCTCAGCACGCGCGAGACGAGCGTGCCGACCGCGGGCCCGCCGGTCCCAGCGGGAGGCGTCCGCGCGGGGCAGGTCTGCGTCCCGGGTCCCCAAGGGTCCCTCAGTCGATCTTGACCTGGGCGGCCTTGACGACCTCGCCCCAGCGCTTGGTCTCGCTGGCCACGAATTCGCCGAACGCCGGACCGTACAGATTGGGAGGCTCGGCGCCGAGCCCGACCCAAGCCGTGCGGATCTCCTGCGACGCGAATGCCTTCTTCATCTCGTCGACCATGCGGTCGATCGCCTCCTTCGGCATGCCTTTGGGGGCCCATAGGCCGTACCAGGTCGAGACC
>Ga0207683_10002045_pt1 | contig 17862 bp, 12 predicted proteins | sample KBSM73metaG_FD_184333 | JGI IMG/M metagenome (GOLD analysis project Ga0207683, IMG submission 184333) | Miscanthus rhizosphere microbial communities from Kellogg Biological Station, Michigan, USA - KBS M7-3 metaG (SPAdes) (version 2) | ecosystem: Host-associated > Plants > Roots > Rhizosphere >... | reverse complement strand
TGTTCTGGAACGTCGTCACCTCGACCTTGCAGTTGTACTTCTTGCCGAAGGCCTTCAGGCAGTCGGGGTTGATGTAGGCGACCCAGTTGAACAGCCGCAACGTGGCGTTCTGCTCGGGAGCAAGCCCGCTCTTGATCGCCGGGTTGTCCTTGGACAGGGGCCAGGTCACCGGGTTGTTCGGCCGGGGCAGCGGGATCCCGCCGGCGGCGGCGTGCGCTCCGGACGTCGTGGTACCGCCTGAACTGCAGCCGGCCAGGAGCGAACCTGCCCCGGCGGTCAGCAGCCCGGCGGCCGCGCCCTGCTTGAGGAAACCGCGACGGGATAGCCCGCCGGCTCGTCCATCCTCGGTCCAGCCTTCTCGGGGATGCATCCCGGATCACCTCTTTCGCGGCGTTCGCGGCGTTCGCGGCCGCCGGCAGTCATTCCTGACTGAACATTCCGTCAATACAGGTACTCTTGTCTCGCTTCAGCGCGGTGCGCAAGACCTGGCATGTAACGGTTCGCGCATCGACGGCCGACGCGGGCATCGCCGGGGTTGCCACTGCTGCGCCATCGGCTTACCCCCTGGATTCTGGTCGGGCGGCCCGGGCGAAGACGGCGAAGTTCTCGATCAGGCGGTCGATATCCGCTTCGTCATGCTGCACCGAGATCAGCCATTGCTCGATCTTGCCCCAAGGCGGCAGGAAAACCCCGCCGTTGTGCTGGTAGAGCCAGTGCGCGTGGCTGTACCTGTCGTCCACGCCGAGGAAGCCGCGGTAGCTGGTCACGGTGTCCGCCGCGAACACGACGCAGCCCTTGGCGCCCGCGGTGACCACGTGCGCGACGAGACCGTTTTCGTCTATGGCGTCCTGTATGCCGGCGGCGGCGCGCTGGCGGAGGCGCTCGATGTTCTGGTACGCCTCCGGCGTCGCCACCTCGGTCAGCATGGCCCGGGTCGCGGCCATGGCCAGCGGGTTCCCGTTGAACGTGCCGACCATCTCGTAGCCGCCGTCGGCGACGTGCGCCATCGTCTGCTCGGTGCCGCCGATGGCGGCCACGGACACGCCGCCGCCCATCGACTTGGCCAGGGTGATCACGTCGGGCTGGACGTTCTCCAGGCGCGTGACGCCCCCCGGGCCGACGGTGAGGCCGGTCTTGACCTCGTCGAAGGTGAGCAGCGCGCCGTGGTCGTGGAGGAGGTCCTTGAGGTTCGCGAGGTAGCCGGGCTCGGGCTTGATGATCCCGGCGTTCATCATGACCGGCTCCAGGATCATGCCCGCGATCTGGCCCTGGTGCTCGTCCAGCAGGCGGGCCACGCTGTCCAGGTCGTTGAACGTGGCGATCAGCGTCAGGTCGGTGATGGCCTTCGGGATGCCGGAGGACGAGGGGGCGCTGCTGGGTTTTTCCCGCGGGCCCGCGTCCTCTTCCTCGGGAGCCACGGAGACCTGCACCGAGTCGTGGTGGCCGTGGTAGCAGCCCTCGATCTTGATGATCAGGTCCCGGCCGGTGATCGACCGCATCAGGTGGACGGCGTCCATGGTGGCTTCGGTGCCGGAGTTGGCGAAACGCCAGCTCGGGAGGCCGAACCTGCGGGCGAGCTCGTGTGCCACCGTGACGGCGTCCGGCGTGGGCTGGGCGAAGTGGGTGCCGTTCTGGGCCTGGTCCGTGATGGCCTTCGCGATCGCCGGGTGGGCGTGGCCGGCCAGGGCGGCGCCGTAGCCGCCGTGCAGGTCGACGTACTCGTTGCCGTCGACATCCCAGACCTTCGAGCCGCGGCCGCGGCTGAGCCAGACCGGCTGCGGCACGGTGATCTGCCAGCTCGAGGTGACGCCGCCGGCGAGGTACTGCTTGGCCTGCTCGGCCAGGCGCTGGGACTTGGGCTGACGGCGGACGAAGATTTCCTCCTGCTCCGCGATGATCGCTGTGAGCTTGGCGTCGGCGGCGAGCGTGGTGTCGGTGGACGCTTCGGTGGTCACGTCGGAGGCTCCCAGTCTTGACTGAACGTTCAGTCTAGGCCTGCGGCGCAGCCGCCGGCAAGAGCCTGGGGCGAAGGGGCGTGAAGTGCTGGTCGGGCGTTAAAGCCGCGCGTTCGGGGCTCGAGACAGTGACCTGCGGGCGGAAAGCAGCGAACGGGGGGTTGACCGGGGGGTGTGGCGGAGTTAACTTATCTGGTATTCGGAAATAATATTTCACGATACGGAAGACCGATAGAAGCCGCTGCGGACCGCGCAACCGGCCGATAGCCCGAGTGGAGCTGTGATGTCACTGACCAACGCGCCCGAAGCCCTGCCGCCCGAAACCGGGAACAGGCCGGCGGTTCATCCCGTGGACGAGGTGCTGCCCGCGCCCAGGCTGTTCGTCCTGGGGCTCCAGCACCTGTTCATCATGTACGCGGGCGCCGTGGCGGTGCCGCTCATCGTGGGCGGGGCGCTGAAGCTCCCGATATCCACGATCGGCCTGCTGGTCAACGCCGACCTGTTCGTGTCCGGCATCGCGACGATTATCCAGAGCGTCGGCATCGGCAAGATCTTCGGGGTGCGGCTGCCGGTGGTGGCCGGTGCCACGTTCACCGTGCTCAGCCCGATGATCATCATCGCGCAGCAGTACGGGCTGGCCGCGGTGTACGGGGCGATGCTCTGCTCCGGGGTGTTCGGCCTGCTCATCGCCAAGCCGTTCTCGATGCTGATCCGGTTCTTCCCGCCGCTGGTGGCCGGCACCGTCATCTGTGTCATCGGGCTGTCGCTGATCGGCGCCGACGTCAGCCTCATCGCCGGCGACGACCCGGCGGCCAAGGACTACGGGCAGGTCTCCCACATCGCGCTGGCCGGGCTGGTGATGCTGCTCATCGTGGTGATCACCCGGTGCTTCCGCGGGTTCGTCAGCCAGATCGCCGTGCTGCTATCCATCGCGATCGGCACCCTGGTGGCCTGGCCGATGGGCCTGCTGGACTTCTCCAGCACGCATTCCGCCGCCTGGGTCGGCTTCAGCGGGTTCTTCCGCTTCGGCCACCCGAAGTTCGAGGCGGCGGCGATCATCTCGATGTGCATCGTCATGCTGGTGACCTACACCGAGTCAACCGCCGACATGCTGGCCGTCGCCGAGATGGTCGACAAGAAGCTCTCCCCCAACGACCTGGCCCGCGGCCTGGCCACCGATGCCCTGTCGGCGGTGCTGGCCGGATTCCTGAACTCCTTCCCCGACACGGCCTTCGCCGAGAACGTCGGCCTGGTCGGGCTGACCCGGGTGCGCAGCCGGTGGGTGGTCACCACGTGCGGCGTCATGCTGCTCCTGCTGGGGTTGCTGCCGAAGATCGGCCAGGTGGTCGCCAGCGTGCCGGGACCGGTCATCGGCGGCGCCGCGACCGTGATGTTCGCGATGGTCACGGCGGTCGGCATCCAGACCCTGCACAAGGTGAATTTCCAGGGCAACAACAACCTGCTGATCGTGGCGGTGTCCCTGGCCGCGGGCCTGCTCCCGGCCGTGGCGCCAACCTTCTACGAGCACTTTCCCAGCAACTTCCAGGTCATCTTCGGGTCCAGCATCACCTCTACGGTGATCGTGGTCTTCACCCTGAACATCGTGTTCAACCACTGGTCGTGGCGGCGCCAGGGCACCGAGTCCGCGGTGGAGGTCGCGGTGCGCGAGGGCGCGGTCGCGGTGAACGTGCCCGACGACGGCGCCAGAGTGGACCATGACGCCAGGGTGGACCATGGCGCCGAGGTGGAACATAAGGCCTGAGGTGTCCGGCGAGGGCGCGGGCTGGCTCCGGGTGGGGTCAGCTCGCGCCTTCGGCCGCGATGGTCTCGGAGATCTCGCGGGCGGTGCGCTGGAGCGCGGGCACGATGCGGGCGGCGGCGTCGTCGGTCATCCGCGTCTGCGGGCCGGAGGTGGAGATGGCCAGCGAACCCGGCGCGTCCGGCACGGCCACCGCGAAGCAGCGGACGCCGATCTCCTGCTCGCCCTCGTCGACGGCGTATCCCTGCTTGCGGATCACCTCGAGGTGGGCGATCAGCAGGTCCGGGTCGGTGATCGTGGCGGGTGTGTAGGCGGGCATGCCGTCCCGCTCGAGCAGGGCGCGCGCCTCGCCGGGCGGAAGCTCGGCCAGCAGGGCCTTGCCCACCGCGGTGCAGTGCGGCTGGACCCGGCGGCCCGGTTCGGTGAACATCCGCATCGAGTGCGGGCTGGGCACCTGGGCGATGTAGACGACCTCGTCGCCGTCGAGCATGGCCAGGTTGGCCGTCTCGCCGGTGAGGCGCACCAACTGGGCCAGGAACGGGCGCAGCCAGGTGCCGAGCGTCTGGCTGGAGATCTCGCCGAGCCGGATCAGGCGCGAGCCCAGCGTGTACCGCCGGGACGCCTCCTGCCGGACATAACCCCGGTTGACCAGGGTGCGCATCAGCCGGTGCACGGTGGGCAGCGGGAGGCCGGAGATGGTGGAGAGTTCGGACAGGCCGAGCGCGCCGCCGGCGTCGGCGAGCATCTCGAGCAGGTCGAAGGCGCGCTCGATGGACTGCACGCCGCCGGCCGCTGCCGCGCGGGTGCCGTCGGAACTGGCCGCGCCGCGAGCAGCCGACGCCAGCCCGGCGTCCTGGTCCTGGGTCGAATCGTTCACGTCTTCCATGATACAGAAAACGTAATTCACATAACAGAAATGCCCGGGCGTGTGGCGCGCCCCGGTCGTGACGCGGAGCAGGCGGGCGACCCGTGGATGCGCCTGGCCCTGCCTGGCCTGAGCGGCACCCGGGACGGGTGGCAGGTCGTTTCATGATCGTGGACAGTTTGCGGGGCTATGTGCCCGAAACTGGCCACGATCATGAAGGTAGCACCCCGGAGAGGGCGCTGGCGAAGGTTGCGACCGGGCGGGCGGTTGACGGGCCGCCGGTCGCGGTCTAGGCTTAAATCCAAGACACGGAAAAAAAATTTCAGGATACGGAAAACATGTCAGATCACTTGCTGCCTTACCTGGCCAACTGCTCGCTGCTGTTCACCGAGGAGCCGCTGCTCCGGCGCCCGGCCGCGGCCCGAGCCGCGGGGTTCGGCGCGGTCGAGTTCTGGTGGCCGTTCGCGGTGCCGGTGCCCTCCGACCGCGAGGTGGACGCGTTCACCACGGCGATCGAGGAGGCCGGCGTGGCGCTGGCCGGCCTGAACTTCTTCGCCGGGGACCTGGCCGGCCCGGATTGCGGCGTGCTGTCGATCCCCGGCCGCGGCGCGGAGTTCCGCGACAACATCGACGTGGTGGCCGGCATCGGCGAGCGGCTCGGCGTGCGCGGCTTCAACGCGCTGTACGGCAACCGGGTCGACGGCGTGGACCCGGCGGCCCAGGACGAGCTGGCGGCGGAGAGCATCGGGCTGGCGGCGAAGGCCGTGGCCTCCTTCGGCGGCACGGTCCTGATCGAGCCGGTGAGCGGGCCGAAGCCCTATCCGCTGCGCACCGCCGCGGACGCGGTGTCCGTGGTCCGGCAGGCGCGGGCCGCGGGCGCCGCCAACGTCGGCTTCCTGTGCGACCTGTACCACCTGGCCAGCAACGGCGACGACATCGACGCCGCGATCGCCGGGTACGCCGAGTACGTCGCGCACGTGCAGATCGCTGACGCGCCCGGGAGGGGCGAGCCGGGCAGCGGCCAGCTCGACCTGGACCGGTACGTGGCCGACCTGGCCCGCCGCGGCTACCGGGGCTGGGTAAGCCTGGAGTACAAGCCCACCGGGACGACCGAGGCGAGCCTGGCCTGGCTGCCCCGGGAGCGCCGCGGCCAGACGAAGGAGCAGTCATGAGCGACACCGACCCCCGCGAGCCAAAGGCCGCCGGCCCTGTCTGGACTGAGGAGCGACGAAGGAGTGACGAGGGAAGACAGGGCCTCAAGGGGCGGCCGGAGGCGAGCGGGAAAATAGCGTTTATCGGGCTGGGGATCATGGGCGCGCCTATGGCCGCCAACCTGGTCAAGGCCGGTTTCGAGGTCACCGGGTACAACCGCAGCCCGGCCAGGGTCGAGCAGCTGGTCGCGGCGGGCGGCCAGGGCGCCAAGGACATCGCCGGGACGGTAGCGGACGCCGACGTGGTGGCCACCATGCTGCCCGACTCCCCCGACGTGCGGGCCGTGCTGGCCGGCGAGGGCGGCGTCTTCGCCCACGCCAAAGCCGGGGCGCTGGTCATCGACTTCTCCAGCATCCGGCCGGACGTGGCCGCCGGGCTAGCCGCCGACGGCGCCGAGCGCGGGTTCCGGGTGCTGGACGCGCCGGTGTCCGGCGGCGAGGCCGGCGCCATCGAGGGGGTGCTCTCGATCATGGTCGGCGGCGCCGCCGAGGACTTCGCGGACGCGGCGCCGGTGTTCGACGCGGTCGGCAAGACCGTCGTGCACGTCGGGCCCGCGGGCTCGGGTCAGACGGTCAAGGCCGCGAACCAGCTCATCGTGGCGGGCCACCTGGAGCTGCTGGCCGAGGCGATCGTGTTCCTCGAGGCCTACGGCGTCGACACCGAGGCGGCGCTGCGGGTGCTGGGCGGCGGGCTGGCCGGCAGCACCGTGCTGCAGCGCAAGGGCGCCACCATGCTGGCCCGCGACTTCAAGCCCGGCTTCCGGATCGCGCTGCACGACAAGGACATGGGCATCGTCACCGCCGCCGCCCGCGAAGCCGGCGTGGTGATCCCGCTCGGCGCCGCCGTCGCGCAGCTGGTCGCGTCGCTGAAGGCGCAGGGAGACGGCGGTCTTGACCATTCGGCGCTGCTCAAGCTGGTCAGCCAGCTGTCCGGCCGATACGAACGACAGGAGTAGAGAAGATGCCACGGATGACTGCCGCGGACGCCGCGGTCGCGATCTTGCGCCGGGAGGGGGTTACGCATGCGTTCGGCCTGCCCGGCGCGGCCATCAACCCGTTCTACGCGGCCATGCGCCGGGACGGCGGGATCACGCACACGCTCGCCCGGCACGTCGAGGGCGCCTCGCACATGGCCGAGGGCTACACCCGGGCCCGGGCGGGCAACATCGGCGTGTGCGTCGGCACCTCCGGGCCGGCCGGCACCGACATGATCACCGGCCTGTACTCGGCGAGTGCCGACTCGATCCCGATCCTGTGCATCACCGGCCAGGCCCCGGTGGCCAGGCTGCACAAGGAGGACTTCCAGGCGGTAGACATCGCGGCCATCGCCGGCCCGCTGACCAAGATGGCGATGACCGTGCTCGAGCCGGCCCAGGTGCCCGGCGCGTTCCAGCAGGCGTTCCACTTGATGCGGTCGGGGCGGCCCGGCCCGGTGCTGATCGACCTGCCGTTCGACGTGCAGCTGGCCGAGATCGACTTCGACCCGGACACCTACCAGCCGCTGCCGGTGTACAAGCCGGCCGCCACCCGGGCCCAGATCGCCAAGGCGCTGGACATGCTGGCCGCCGCCGAGCGGCCCATCATCGTGGCCGGCGGCGGGATCATCAACGCTGACGCCGCGGACCTGCTGGTGGAGTTCGCCGAGCTCACCGATACGCCGGTGGTGCCGACGCTGATGGGCTGGGGCGCGCTGCCCGACGACCACCGGCTGATGGCGGGCATGGCCGGCCTGCAGACCGCGCACCGGTACGGCAACGCCACCCTGCTGGCCTCGGACTTCGTGCTCGGCATCGGCAACCGGTGGGCCAACCGGCACACCGGCGGGCTCGGCGTGTACCGGGCCGGGCGGACGTTCGTGCACGTCGACATCGAGCCGACCCAGATCGGGCGGGTCTTCGCCCCGGACTACGGGATCGTCTCCGACGCCCGGGCCGCGCTGGAGCTGTTCGTCGAGGTGGCGCGGGAGCGCCAGGGCCGGCTGCCGGACCGCGCCGCCTGGGTGGAGCAGTGCCGCCACCGGCGGGCGACCATGCAGCGGCGGACTCACTTCGACGACGTGCCGGTCAAGCCGCAGCGGGTGTACGAGGAGATGAACCGGGCGTTCGGCCCGGAGACCCGGTACGTGAGCACGATCGGCCTGTCGCAGATCGCGGCGGCGCAGTTCCTGCACGTGTACCGGCCGCGGCACTGGATCAACGCGGGCCAGGCGGGCCCGCTGGGCTGGACCACGCCGGCCGCGCTCGGCGTCTGCGTCGCGGACCCGGATACGCCGGTGGTGGCGCTGTCCGGCGACTACGACTTCCAGTTCATGATCGAGGAGCTGGCCGTGGGCGCGCAGTTCAACCTGCCCTACGTCCACGTGCTGGTGAACAACGCCTACCTGGGCCTGATCAGGCAGTCACAGCGCGGCTTCGACATGGACTACTGCGTGCAGCTGTCCTTCGACAACGTCAACGCGCCCGAGCTCGGCGGCTACGGCGTCGACCACGTCAAGGTGGCCGAGGGACTCGGCTGCAAGGCGCTGCGGGTGACCGAGCCGGCCGGCATCGGACCCGCGCTCGAGGAGGCCAAGAAGCTGATGGCCGAGTACCGGGTGCCGGTCGTGGTCGAGGTCATCCTGGAGCGGGTCACGAACATCTCGATGGGGACCGAACTCGACAACGTGACCGAGTTCGAGGACCTGGCCGGACGGCGCGAGGACGCGCCGACCGCGGTCGTCGCCCTGCTGGACTGACGGGGCTCGATTGAGCGGGACTGAGGATGAAGATCGTCGTCGCGCCGGACAAGTTCAAGGGGTCGCTGCCCGCCACGCAGGTGGCCGCGGCGATCGCCGCCGGCCTGCACGCCGGGCGGCCCGGCGCCGAGGTAGTCACGATCCCGGTTGCCGACGGCGGCGAGGGGACGGTCGACGCGGCCGTCGCGGCCGGGTTCGAGCGGGTGCCGGTGACGGCGGCCGGGCCGGCCGGCGACCCGGTCCGGGCCAGCTACGCGCGGCGCGGCGAGGTCGCGGTGGTCGAGCTGGCCGGGGTGTGCGGCCTGGCCCGGCTGCCTGGCGGGCGGCCGGCACCGCTCACCGCGTCCAGCTTCGGCGCGGGCGAGGTGCTGCGGGCGGCGCTGGAGGCGGGCGCGCGGAGGATTGTCCTCGGCGTCGGCGGCAGCGCCAGCACTGACGGCGGCGCGGGCCTACTCCAGGCATTGGGTGTCCGGGTGCTCGACACATGCGGCGAGCCGGTTCGCCCGGGCGGGGCGGGCCTGCGCGAGGTGGCTGCGCTCGACCTCACCGGCTTGCACCGGGCGCTGTACCCCGCCGAGATCATCCTCGCGGCCGACGTAGACAACCCGCTGACCGGCCCGGACGGCGCGGCCGAGGTGTACGGGCCGCAGAAGGGCGCCTCGCCGGCCGAGGTCGCCGCGCTGGACGCCGGGCTGCGTCGCTGGGCGGCCGTGGTGGCCGCGGCCGTCGGCAGGGACTGGTCCCGGACGCCCGGCGCGGGCGCGGCCGGCGGTGTGGGCTTCGCCGCCCTGGCCGTGCTCGGCGCGACCAGGCGGCCGGGCATCGAGCTGGTGCTCGACCTGGCCGGCTTCGAGACCGCGCTGGACGGCGCGGACCTCGTGATCACCGGCGAGGGCTCGCTCGACGCGCAGAGCCTGGCGGGCAAGACCCCGGTGGGGGTGGCGCGGGCGGCGGCCCGGCGCGGCATCGCCGTCGTCGCGGTGGCCGGGCGCAGCACGCTCAGGGAGGCCGAACTGGCCGCGGCCGGGATCGCCGCGGTCTACCCGCTGACCGACCTCGAACCCGACCTGGAGCGGTGCCGGGCCGAAGCGGACCGGCTGCTCCGCCGCACCGGGCAGATGATCGCCCGGGACCGGCTAGCCGAGGTGGCGACCGGGGCATGAACGTACCAGCAGACGAGGCAGGGACGGTGACCGGCATGAACAGCGAGGACAAGCAGGCATGGCCCGACCTGGCCGGCCGGGCGCTCGGCGGCAGCGTGATCTACGCCAACGACGAGCTGTTCGCCGAGCGGGAGAACCTGATCAAGCCGGAGGAGCCGGCGTTCCGGCCGCACACGTTCGGCCACAAGGGCCAGATCATGGACGGCTGGGAGACGCGCCGGCGGCGGGAGCCAGGCAGCGACGCCGCGATCATCCGCCTTGGCTGCGGCGGCGTGGTGCGCCGGGTCGTGGTCGACACGTCCTACTTCACCGGTAACTACCCGCCCGAGGTGTCGGTCGAGGCGTGCGGAGCGGAAGGCTATCCCTCCCCGGCCGACCTGGCCGAGGCAGGATGGACGACGCTGGTGCCGCGCAGCCCGGTGGCCGGTGACGCCAGGAACGAGTTCGAGGTTGAGCCGGGGCAGCGGGCCACGCACGTTCGGCTCACCATGTTCCCTGACGGCGGGGTGGCCAGGCTCCGGGTCTACGGCGAGCCGGTACCCGACCCCCGGCTGCTGCCCGCCACCATCGACCTGGCCGCGCTGGAGAACGGCGCCGTCGTGACCGGCTGCAGCAACATGTTCTACTCCTCCCCCGCCAACCTGCTGCTGCCGGGCCAGGCGCGGGTGATGGGTGACGGCTGGGAGACCTCCCGGCGGCGCGACCAGGCGAACGACTGGGTGGAGGTGCGGCTGGCCTGCGCCGGGTCCGTCGAGGTGGTCGAGCTCGACACCTCGCACTTCGTCGGCAACGCCCCGGGCTGGGCGACGCTCAGCGGCGACGGGGGCGACTTGCTGCCCCGCACCGCGCTGCAACCGGACACCCGGCACCGTTTCGCCGTGCCGGGCGGGCCGGTGACCGGGCAGGTCAGGCTGGACATCTACCCCGACGGCGGGATGGCCCGGCTGCGGGTGCTCGGCAGGCCCACCGCCGCGGCGCGGGAGGCGCTGGCCGACCGGTTCCTCCGCCTGCTGCCCGAGCCGCAGCTGGCCGGCCTGCTGCGGGCGGGCAGCCTGCCGGCGGCCGAGGCGGACCGGCGGGCCGGAGCCCGGGCCGGGCTGGACGGCCTGCCGGCGGAGCTCAGGACACTGTTCCGGCTCTCATTATCCACATTACGGTAAATCATTTCCATTTCAGGAGCTAATCATGGCCATCACCTTCGGCGACAACCAGTACGGCAAGGCGGAGGTCCGCCTGGTGCACATCACCCGCGACGGCGACCGGCACCAGATCAAGGACCTGAACGTGTCCTCGGCGCTGCGCGGCGACTTCGCCGACGCCCACTTGCTCGGCGACAACGCCAAGGTCGTCGCCACGGACACGCAGAAGAACACCGTCTACGCCTTCGCCCAGCAGTACGGGGTGGGCGAGATCGAGGAGTTCGGGCTCCGGCTGGGCCGGCACTTCGTGGACGACTTCGAGTGGGTGACCGGCGCGAAGATCACCATCGAGGAGTACGGCTGGGACCGGATCGGCGTGGACGGCGCCGACCACGGGCACGCGTTCTCCCGGGCCGGCGGCGGCACCAGGACCACCGTCGTCACCATCGACGGCCCTTCGGCCTGGGTGGTGTCCGGCCTCACCGATCTGGTCGTGCTGAAGTCGACGGGCTCGGAGTTCTGGGGCTTCCCCCGGGACCGGTACACCTCGCTGGCCGAGACCAATGACCGCATCCTGGCCACCGCGGTCACCGCGCGCTGGCGCTACGCCGGCACCGACGTGGACTGGGCCAAGAGCTACGCCGACGTGCGCCGGATCCTGATCGAGTCGTTCGCGGTCAAGCACAGCCTGGCGCTGCAGCAGACCCTGTACTACATGGGCGAGCAGGTGCTCGAGGCGCACCCCGAGGTGGCCGAGATCCGCATGTCGATGCCGAACAAGCACCACTTCCTCGTTGACCTGAGCCCGTTCGGCCTGCCCAACGACAACGAGGTGTACTACGCGGCGGACCGCCCGTACGGGCTGATCGAGGGCACGGTGACCCGCGACGACGCGCCGGACCCCGGCCGCGCCTGGCAATCCGTGCCAGGCTTCTGAGCCAACCTACGCCACATATCCATGATACGGAAAAAAGTTTTCATTCTGATCTGGCGATTTAGATCGTAACGAGCTATGGTCAGAAGGTAGGCAAGTGAACGCGCCGACGCGTTCTGCCGGACCGCTCCTGGGTAGCGGCAGGGTGACGGCGGAGGCAGGAGCGTGTGCGGTGGAGCCCCGACTAGCAGAGTCCCGGACGGCTGAGCTGCGGACGGCTGGGCCCCGGGTGATGGTCAACGGCCGGCCTCGCGAGCTCGGCGAGGTCGGCGGTCACGTCACGCTGCTGGAGTGGCTGCGCGGCAGCGGGCTGACCGGCTGCAAGGAGGGCTGCGCGGAGGGCGAGTGCGGCGCCTGCGCCGTGCTGGTGGCCCGTGACGACGGGACGGACCGGACCCGCTGGGTCGCGATCAACGCCTGCCTGGTGCCGGCCGCGGCGTTCGACGAGCAAGAGGTCGTCACGGCGGAGGGCCTGGGCCGGCCCGGCCGGCTGCACCCGGTCCAGCGCGAGATGGCCGAGCGGGGCGGCTCGCAATGCGGCTACTGCACGCCCGGTTTCATCTGCTCGATGGCGGCCGAGTACTACCGGCCGGACCGGCAGACGGCGGTCACCGGCGCGCCAGGTCATGGGCCGAACGGGTCGGGTCGCCCCGCCACCGCCAACGGCGAGCGCCCGGCCGGGGACGCAAGCGCCGACGAGGAGCACGGCCCGAACGGCTTCGATCTGCACGCGATGAGCGGCAACCTGTGCCGCTGTACCGGCTACCGGCCGATCAGGGACGCGGCTTATGCCCTGGGCCAGCCCGCGGCGGACGACCCGTTCCTGGCCCGGCTGGCGGCGCCCGCGCCGGCCCCGGCCGCCACCACGAGCTCGAACATCCAGGGCCGCTATATCCGCCCGGCCGACCTGGCCGAGGCATTGGCGCTGCTGGCCGCCGAGCCGGATGCCCAGCTGGTGGCCGGGTCCACCGACTGGGGCGTCGAGCTGAACATCAGGGGTGCCCGGGCCGCGCTGAGTGTCGGCATCGAGCGGATCGCGGAGCTGCGCGAGCTCACCGTGGGGCGGGACAGCGTCGACATCGGCGCCGCGCTGAGCCTGTCCGAGATCGAGGCCCGGCTGGGCGGGCGCGTGCCACTGCTTGACCAGCTGTGGCCGCAGTTCGCGTCGCGGCTGATCCGCAACGGCGCCACGCTGGGCGGCAACCTCGGCACCGCGTCGCCGATCGGCGACACTCCGCCCGCGCTGCTCGCGCTGGACGCCGCCCTGGTGCTGGCCTCCAGCGGCGGCGAGCGGGAGGTCCGGCTGGCCGACTACTTCACCGGCTACCGGCAGAGCGTCAAGCGCCCGGACGAGCTGATCAAGACGATCCGCATCCCGCTGCCGGTCGCGCCGGTCACCGCCTTCCACAAGATCGCCAAGCGCCGGTTCGACGACATCTCCGGCGTGGCTGTGGCCTATGCGATGCGGCTGACCCCGGACCGTTCGGTCGAATCGATCTTTATCGGGCTGGGCGGGGTGGCCGCCACGCCGATCCGCGCGCTGGAAGCCGAGCGGGCGCTGACGGGCAAGCCGTGGACCCGCGAGGTGGCCGCGGCGGCCGCCGAGGAGATGGCCCAGGCCGGCACGCCGATGAGCGACCATCGCGCCAGCCAGGCCTACCGGATCGCGATGCTGCGCAACTCGCTGCTGAAGTTCTTTGCGGAAACGACGGAAGGGGCCAGCCATGAGTAAGGGATACGGATCGCTGGCCGACCGCCCCGACCGGCCCGTGGTGGGCCTGGCGGTCTCTCACGAGAGCGCGGACCTGCACGTCACCGGCGACGCGCTGTACACCCAGGACCTCGTGGGGCGCACGCTCGGCACGCTGCACGCCTGGCCGGTCCAGGCCCCGCACGCGCACGCCCGGGTCGCCGGCCTGCGGCCCGCGGCGGCCTACGACGTGCCCGGCGTGGTCCGGGTGCTGACCGCGCAGGACGTGCCCGGGCTGAACGACGCCGGCGAGAAGCACGACGAGCCGCTGTTCCCCACCGAGGTCATGTTCTACGGGCACGCGGTCTGCTGGGTACTCGGCGAGACGCTGGAAGCGGCCCGGCAGGGCGCGACCAGGGTCGAGGTCGACTACGAACTGCTGCCCGCGCTGGTCAGCGTGCACGACGCCATCGAGGCCGGGAGCTACCAGGGTCACCAGCGAACGGTCAGCCGCGGCGACGCGGCCGCCGGGCTCGAGCGGGCCGCGTACCGGTTCAGCGGCGAGCTCGAGATCGGCGGCCAGGAGCACTTCTACCTGGAGACCCAGGCCGCGCTGGCGCTGGTCGACGAGAACGGCCAGATCTTCGTGCAGTCCAGCACGCAGCACCCGTCCGAGACCCAGGACATCGTGGCGCACGTGCTCGGCCTGCCCGCGCATCAGGTCACCGTGCAGTGCCTGCGGATGGGCGGGGGCTTCGGCGGCAAGGAGTTCCAGCCGCACGGGCTGGCCGCGGTGGCCGCGCTCGGCGCCACCCTGACCGGGCACCCGGTGAGCCTGCGGCTGAACCGCACCCAGGACATCACCATGACCGGCAAGCGGCACCCGTTCTTCGCGACCTGGGAGGCGGGCTTCGACGCGGACAAGCGGCTGTGCGCGCTGCGCGCCACGCTGACGTCGAACGGCGGCTGGAGCCTGGACCTGTCCGAGCCGGTGCTGGCCCGGGCGCTGTGCCACATCGACAACGCGTACTGGATCCCCGACATCGAGGTCATCGGGCGGGTGGCCAAGACCAACCGGCAATCGAACACTGCGTTCCGCGGCTTCGGCGGGCCGCAGGGCATGATCGTCATCGAGGACATCCTGGGCCGCTGCGCGCCTTTGCTGGGCGTAGAACCGCACGAACTGCGGCACCGGAACTTCTACGCGCCCGGCCAGGCCACCCCGTACGGCCAGCCGGTGCGGCACGCCGAGCGCTTGGAGGCGATCTGGTCGCAGGTGATGGAGCGCGGTGAGTTCGCCCGCCGGCAGGCCGAGGTGGCCGCGTTCAACGCCGCCCACCCGGACACCAAGCGCGGGCTGGCGATCACCCCGGTCAAGTTCGGCATCTCGTTCAACCTGACCGCGTTCAACCAGGCCGGCGCGCTGGTGCACGTGTACAAGGACGGCTCGGTGCTGATCAACCACGGCGGCACCGAGATGGGCCAGGGCCTGCACACCAAGATGATCCAGGTCGCGGCGACCGCGCTCGGCGTGCCGATGGCCACGGTCCGGCTCGCGCCGACGCGCACCGACAAGGTGCCGAACACCTCGGCCACCGCGGCCAGCTCCGGCGCGGACATCAACGGCGGCGCGGTCAAGAACGCCTGCGACCAGATCCGGGCGCGGCTGGCTACCGTGGCCGCGGGCCAGCTCGGCGTGCACCCGGACGACGTGCGGTTCGACGACGGCGTGGTCACCGGCATCGGCTTCCACGACAAGCAGATCGCCTGGGCCGACCTGGTGCACGACGCCTACTTCCAGCGGGTCCAGCTGTGGGCGGCCGGCTTCTACCGCACCGAAGGGCTGCACTGGGACGCCGAGCGGATGCAGGGCGAACCGTTCAAGTACTTCGCCTACGGCGCCGCCGTGGCCGAGGTCGAGGTGGACGGGTTCACCGGCGCCTACCGGCTGCGGCGCGCGGACATCGTGCACGACGTGGGCGACAGCCTGTCCCCGCTGATCGACGTCGGCCAGATCGAGGGCGGCTTCGTGCAGGGCGTCGGCTGGCTGACGCTGGAGGAGCTGCTCTGGGACGAGTCGGACGGGCCGCACCGCGGGCGGCTTAGCACTCAGGCCGCGTCGACCTACAAGATCCCGAGCTTCTCGGAGATGCCGCCGGAGTTCCACGTGCACCTGTTCGAGCGGGCCACCGAATCCGGCGTGGTTTACGGTTCCAAGGCGGTCGGCGAGCCGCCGCTGATGGAGGCGTTCAGCGTGCGCGAGGCGCTGCGGCAGGCGGTGGCCGCGTTCGGGCCCGCGGGCTGGAGCGTGGACCTCGGCTGCCCGTCCACCCCGGAAGCCGTCTTCTGGGCTGTCCTTTCTGCCAAGGATGCTGCTGCCCGGCCCCTGCAGCCGGTCCCGGCTCACGCGGGGGTGTGAGATGGACTGGCTCAAGGCCGCCCAGCAGCTGCGGGACGAAGGTCAGCCCGGCGTGCTGGTGACCGTGGCCGAGGTGCGCGGGCACGCGCCGCGCGAGGCGGGCGCCAAGATGGTGGTCGGCCGCGAGCGGATCTGGGGCAGCGTCGGCGGCGGCAACCTGGAGGCGACCGCGGTCGCCCGGGCCAGGGAGATGATCGGGTCCGGGACCGCCGAGCCTGCGATGCACGAGGCCCGGCTCAACCCGCACGCCAGGAACGAGCACGGCCGCCAGTGCTGCGGCGGCGTGGTCCGGCTGCTGCTCGAGCCGCTCCCGGTGCGGCCGGTCGTCGCGCTGTTCGGCGTGGGACACGTCGGCTACGAGCTCGCCCGTATCCTGTCCCGGCTGCCGATCCGGCTCCTGCTGGTCGACTCGCGCCCCGAGCAGCTGGACCGGGTCCGGCTGGCGGACGTGATCGACGGCACCGCCGACGTCGGCATCCACCGCACGCTGCTCGGCGAGCAGGTGCTCGAGCAGCTGCCGCCCGGCGCGCACGTGCTGATCATGACGCACGACCACGCCGAGGACTACGCGCTGTGCGACGCGGCCCTGCGGCTGCCCCAGCCGCTGGGCAGCATCGGGCTGATCGGCTCGGCCGCCAAGTGGACGCGCTTCCAGGCCCAGCTGGCCGACGCCGGGCACGGCCCGGAGACGATCAGCCGGATCACCTGCCCGATCGGCCAGCCCGGGATCACCGGCAAGGACCCGGCCGTGATCGCGGTCGCGGTCGCCGCCGCCCTGCTGGCCGCCCTGGGGAACCGGGTCGCTGTCGAGGCGGCGGCTCAGTGACTATCTACGCCGCGACCGTCGTGGATACGCCCGGCGACCCGTTCACCGGGGACCCGGCGGCCGCGCTGGCCGAGGACGGCGCGCTGCTGGTCCGGGACGGCGTGATCCGCGCCCGCGGCTCGCTCGCGGAGGTGACCGCCGCGCACCCCGGTGAGGCGGTCACCCGCCTGGACGGCGGACTGCTGCTCCCCGGATTCGTCGACACCCACGTCCACTTCCCGCAGATCCGGGCGATCGGCGGCCTGGGCCTGCCGCTGCTCGACTGGCTCGAGCGGTACGCGCTGCCCGAGGAGTGCAAGCTGGCCGACCGGGCCTACGCCCGGGCCGTGGCCGGGGAGTTCACCGACGGCCTGGTGGCGTCGGGCACGACCAGCGCACTGGTGTTCGGCTCGCACTTCGCCCCGGCCATGGACGAGCTGTTCACCGCGGCCGGGCAGCGGGGCCTGAACATCACCTCCGGCCTGGTGCTGTCCGACCGGAAACTGCCCCCGGACCTGCTGCACTCACCGGAGAGCGCGCTGGCGGACAGCGCCGACCTGATCCTGCGCTGGCACGACCGCGGCCGGCTGCGCTACGCCGTCACGCCGCGGTTCTCGCTGTCAACCTCGGACGAGATGCTCGACGCCTGCGCGCAGCTGCTCGGCAAGGGCGTCTGGTTCACCTCGCACATCAACGAGAACCTGGCCGAAGTCGAGACCGTGGCCGGGCTGTTCCCCGGGGCGCGGCACTACCTGGACACCTACTGCCGGCACGGCCTGGTCACGCCGCGCAGCGTGTTCGCGCACAACGTTCACCCCGGTGACGCCGAGCTCGCCCTGCTGGCCGAGCACGGCGCTTCGGTCGCGCACTGCCCGACCAGCAACAGCGCCCTGGGCAGCGGTCTTTTCCCGTTGCGCCGGCACGTGGAGCACGGGATCGGCGTCGCGCTCGGCTCCGACGTGGGCGCGGGCACCGGGCTCTTCCTGCCCAAGGAGGCGCTGCAGGCCTACTTCGTCCAGCAGCTGCTCGGCCCGGCCGGGCTGAGCCTGACGCCGGCCCACCTGCTGTACCTGGCGACCCGGGCCGGCGCCCGGGCATTGGGACTCGGGGACCGGGTCGGCGACCTCGCGGTCGGCAAGGACTTCGACGCGGTCTGGCTGCGCCCGGCCGACCGGAGCACGCTGGCGG
>Ga0207683_10002043_pt1 | contig 17862 bp, 17 predicted proteins | sample KBSM73metaG_FD_184333 | JGI IMG/M metagenome (GOLD analysis project Ga0207683, IMG submission 184333) | Miscanthus rhizosphere microbial communities from Kellogg Biological Station, Michigan, USA - KBS M7-3 metaG (SPAdes) (version 2) | ecosystem: Host-associated > Plants > Roots > Rhizosphere >... | reverse complement strand
CGAGGAGTTCGCGAAAGCCGTCGGGGAGATCGGCGATCTGCCAGCGGGGGGGGCGGTCCCCGAGGAGGTCGATTGGTTCCCCGAGCGCGCCTGGGGTGGCCGGGTCTGGGTTCCCTGCTCCGCCCACAGCGAGAGCGAGGAGGGACGGCTCGAGCTGTTCGGTCATGTCTCCTACGTGCAGCCACCCGAGGGCGAGCCGTCCGACTTCGCCGCCAAGGCCGACTTCACCGACATACTCGCCGAGGACAACCCCGACTGGCGGATCGATCTCAACGACGACGTCGTCGGCCGCTGGCGCGGGGAGAACGGCCGCGCCGGCGCCGTCACCTTGGTCTGGGGCCGCCCGCTTGTTCGCGGCGCCGTCGCCGCCACCGCCGTGCTCGAGGCGGAGACCGTCGACCAGGAGCTGGTCAGCCAGGACCGCTTCACCTTGATCGCCCTCGACGCGCTCGAGGGCTACGGCGACGAGATCTTCATGGAAGTGAAGCTCTGGAGCCGCCGCGCCGACGAGCTCGCCTCCGAGACTCTCTACGCGTAAAAACGCTTCGCGGCGCTACGCGAGCACCTCGATAGGGAGATCGAACCCCGAACGCGCCAACCGCGCATCGAAGGTGAGCAGAGGTTCGTCGAGCATAAGTGCCAAGGCGACGTAGAGGGCGTCGTAGAAGCTGAAGTTGTCGCGCAGGCCCCAGGCAGCATGGATCAGGTGTTCGTGCTCCACCCGTTCCAGGGGAAGATCGTCGACTTCCCACAGCGCTCTTCCCGCGGCCCCCGCGGTGAGGACCCCTAAGCGGACCGACCGCCGCAGCGCGTGTCCAACCTCCGCATCGATCAGGTGCGGAGCCCACAGCGCGTATTCCTCGGCATCGAGCCGCTCTTCGACCACCTCCTTGTGCTCGCCGTCGCTGAGAAACTCGACAAGCACGGATGCGTCGACGACGGGCATCAGTCACTGCGCGCTTCGCGGATGATGTCGACGATTTTCCGCGTGGTCAGAGTGGACTCGGCGCTGCGCCCCCTGCTCCTCGCGCCGATCTCTTTTATCGTCGATTTGCGGCTTTTCCGGTCGAGCTCCCGCTTGATGTAGTCGGACATGCTCATCCCAGCAAGCGCCGCCCGCTTCTTCAGGTCCCGGTGTAGATCGTCGGGCACGTTCCTGATCTGAATCATCTTGGACATGTGACGCACATTAACCCGTGCGGAGGACATGTTGGCTATCTCTGCCGTTCTCACGCAAGAGATCCTGCCGGGCCAAGTCCCACCTGTGGCGCGCACAGGGAGCCAACTTCGACAAGCCTTCGTCAACTAAGCGAGAATTCAGCCCCCGCCCCGATAGCTCAGCTGGATAGAGCGATCCCCTCCTAAGGGATAGGCCGCTGGTTCGAATCCAGCTCGGGGCACTTTCCTCGCTGCAGGCTTTCGCCCGCGGGCCAGCAACTTTTGACCCCCCGGCCCGGTTGTACCGAGAGTGCAGACCGTGATCCGCTTTCGCCTTCCGGCCGGCCTGAGCCTCCTCGCTCTGCTGGCCCTGCTCTCCATAGTGCCGCTCGCCCCTGCCGCCGGTGGGGCTCGGAGCTTGCGCTTCGACGGTCGCGTCGTCCGGGTGCCGGCGGGCTGGCCCGTCTTTCGCCTCAGCAAGCAGCCGCGAATGTGCGTGCGGCTGGACCGGCGGGCCGTCTATCTCGGCACCCCCTCCTCGCGGCAGCACTGCCCCGCAGGCGCCATGGGGCGACGGAGGGCGATCCTCGTTGAACCCGATGCCGCCGGGGCCTCCGCTCTGCCCTCGTTGGCCCGACGCGCCACCGCCTCCGCCGGCGGCGCCGTCTTCACCGGCCTCGGTTTCGACGCCTGCACCGCTCCCTCCTCGCGCTCGATGGCCGCCTGGGAGGACTCCCCCTACCGGGCGGTCGGCGTCTACATCGGCGGCATCAACCGCGCCTGCTCGCAGCCGAATCTGACCGCGAGCTGGGTCGCCGCCCAGACCGAAGCGGGCTGGCACCTGATTCCGACCTACGTCGGCCTGCAGGCGCCGACCAGCAGCTGCTCGAGCTGCGCCAAGCTGACCTCCAGCCAGGCCACCGCTCAGGGGACGGCGGCAGCGCTAGACGCGGTCGAAGAAGCGGGCGCGGTGGCGATGGGCCCCGGCAGCCCGATCTACTTCGACATGGAGTCCTACAGCCAGACCTCGAGCGCGACCGCCGCGACGCTCGCCTTCCTCGAGGCCTGGACCAACAAGCTCCACGCGCTCGGCTACCTCTCCGGCGTCTACAGCAGCAGCGCCTCGGGAATCGAGGATCTCTCGCGCCAGATCGGCACCGGATACGTCCTGCCCGACCACATCTGGACCGCGAACTGGAACGGCGAGGCGGACACCGACGACCCGGCGATCCCGGCCACCGCCTGGACCCCCCACCGGCGGATCCACCAGTACCGCGGCGGCCACAACGAGACCTACGGCGGGGTGGCGATCAACATCGACAACAACTACGTCGATGCCGCGACGGTCGGTTCGGCGACGCTGGTCGCCGGCGACAACCCGGTCGGCTACCTCGACCTCGCCGCCTCTCCGGCGCCCGGTCAGCTGCGGATCCGGGGCTGGGCCTTCGACCCCAACGCCCCGACCGAACCGGTCGCGATCCGGCTCTCGGTGGGAGGCAAGGAAGGGACCGCGGGAGCCGCGACCTACGAACTGGGAGCCGTGGCCACCGGCTCGCGCCGCGACGTCGCCCTCGAGTTCCCCGAAGCGGGGCCCCGGCACGGTTTCGACCTGACCCTGCCGACGATCAAGTCCGGCCGCCAGCGGATCTGCGCCTACGCCCTCGATCGCGAACCCGGCGAAGACCGCCTGCTGGGCTGCAAGGGGGCGACGATCCCGGTCGCGCTCAGGCTCTCGCGTCTCAAGGCCGGGGGCAGAAAGGTCCGGGTCCGGGTCGAATGCCTCTGGCCGGCGGGAACTGAGTGCCCAGGACAGATCGTCCTCCGCTCCCGCTTCCGGGTCCCAAGCCACTCCCGCGGCGAGCCGCGCACGCGGCCGGTCAGTCGCGTCGTCGGTCGCGCCGCCTTCCGGCTCACCGGTGGCGGCGGTCAGACCTACCGGGTCCCGCTCAGCGCCGCCGGGCGGACGCTGTTGCGTCAACGGGGCCGACTGAAGACGCAGGTCGTGGTGGCGATCCCCGGCGGGCGGCGGATCGTCGTCGTCGGTCTCGGCGGCTAACCGCCGAGCGCTTCGCGCAGGCTGGCGACCTCGGCCCGCAGCTCGCCCAGCTGGCGCTCTAGTCGATCGAGCCTGTCCTCACCCGGGTCGGGCCCGTCCTCCGACGCGGGCCCGGTTTCAGCAGCGGGCGCCGGCGGCTGCTCGGACCGCTCGCCCTCGTCCTCGTCCTCGCCGCCCAGCAGCTGCTCGTAGCGATCCTCCTTCTGGCCCGGGCGCCGCGGGTGGCGGGCAACCAGCTCGCGCTCGAGCAGCTTCTCCAGCGTCGCCTGCACCGCGGCCAGGTCGGGGAAGCGACGCAGCCGCTCGCTGCGCTGCTTCAGCTCCCCCGGCGTCTGCGGACCGCGCAGCATCAGCACCGCCAGCAGGACCATCTCCTCCTCATCGACGCCGAGGGCCTCCGGCAGGAGGTGGCGATACTTGCGCGCGCGGCTACCGGCTCCACTGGCGAGCCGCGTCCAGCCGCGAAGCGCGAGCCGGCGCAGCGCGTCGCTGACCGTCGCCTCGTCGTAGTCGACCACCGGGTCGCGGTTCGTCGCCTGGTTGCAGGCGAGCCGCAGGGCGTTGAGCGAGAGGGGGTAGACGTCGGGCGTCGTCCGCTGCTTCTCGACCAGGCAGCCGACGACGCGGAGCTCGACGGCGTCGGGCTCCATCAGCCGCGGTCGGGACGCTCCGGGTAGATCTCGTCGATCGTGACCAGGGCCCGGTAGGGGGCCTCGGCGGCGGCTTCGATCCTCTCGGCGCCGCCCGCCAGCCGATCGACGACGGCGACGACGCCGGCGACCTCGAGGCCCTCCTCGCGCACCCGCCCGATCGCGTCCGCGGTCGACCCGCCGGTGGTGACCGTGTCCTCGACGACGAGGCACCTGACACCAGGCTCGACCGGCCCCTCGACCCAGCGCTGCAGCCCGTGCTCCTTGCGCGACCCGCGGACGAAGAAGGCGACCAGGTCCCGGCCCTCCGGCACCGCGATCGCCGCGCAGGCCGGCGGGATCGCCGCCGTCGCCGGCCCACCGACAGCTTCGGCCCCGCGGGTGGCCGCCTCGGCGGCGATCAGCTCACCGGCGGCCTTGAACCCCTCCGGCCGCATCAGAGCCCGCCGCGCATCCACGTAGTACTGAGCGATGGCCCCGCTGGCCAGGGTGACTTCCCCCAGGATCAGCGAGTGCTCCTTGAGCTCCGAGAGCAGCGTCGCCTTGGCGCCCGCGAGATCCGCGCTCACCAGATGAAGATGTCCTCGCCGAAGAAAATCCGCTCGTAGATCTCGGGCTGGTCGGCGATGAAGGTCCGCAGGCAGCCGTGGCTGGCGGGGTAATCGGGGACCGATTCGTAGCCATGGACGGCGTAGCCGCCGTAGAAGTAGAACGAGTAGTACATCCCGTGCGAGTTGTAGCCCGGTTCCTGGCGGATGAACTCGAAGTGCCCGGTGACGGTCGGGGTCGAGTACTTGCCGGAGGAGATCGGGTAGATCGCGAACGGCTTGTCGCCCTTGGCGAAGACCAGCACCTGCTTGGAGAGCGGCGCCTCGACGTGCTCGCCGGCGCCCGGATGGCGGACCTCGTAGCCGCCCTTGCCGGAGAAGGCCTTCTCGACCAGCCCGGCGCCCGCCCGCGTACTGCGGTTCATGCCGTTGACCTTGCGGTAGGCGAGGACACCCCGACCGGTCTTGCCGCCGAAGCAGCGGCCGTCGTTGGCGATGTATCCCATCTTCCGCATCGCCTTCTTGAAGCCGACGACGACGTCGCCGCACTGGCCCTGGTGCAGAGCCGGGAAACTGACCTTCCAGCTCTTGCGCACGGTGCTGTCAGCGCCCAGCGCCGGCGTCGCGACGTGCTTGGCCGCGACCGCGTACTTGCCGCCCTCGCGGACCTGGATATCGGTGCGGAAGGTGCCCTTGCCGCCGGTTTTGCGCACCGGCAGGTTGCGGCTGAAGAGGATGTGGCCGTCGAGGTAGAAGGTCACCTCGACCTTCTCGCCGGCGACGAAGGGCGCCAGGGAGCCGCTGACGGGAACCGTCTGCATGATCTCGGCGCGGCCCCCCTTCAGGTTCCCGACCTTGACCTTGACCGTCGCCTCGGGCGCCGGGGCCGGCTCCGGCGGCGCCTTCGGCTTCGGCGCGGCCATCGCCGCGGAGGGCAGGACCAGCGCGCAGGCGACGGCGAGCAGAGGGACGAGGCGGCGAATCACGCGCGAAATCCTACTGAGCGAGGAGGGCGACAGAGTTGTTCAGCGCGTGCAGCATCATCCCCGGCACGATCGAGCCGGTCTTCTCGTAGAGCAGGCACAGGACAACCCCGAAGGCGATCAGCGGCGGCACCGCGGTGATCCCCGTGAAAGCGTGCAGCAGGCCGAACACCGTGCCGGCGATCAGCGCCGCCACCCACTTCGGCAGCCGCTCGCGCAGGCCGCCGAAGAGCATGCCGCGGAAGCAGATCTCCTCGGCGATCGCGGCGCCGAGGACGATCAGCAGAACCTGGATCGGGATCGGCCCGAAGCTTTCGGCGATGTCTTCCTGTTCGGGTTCGACGATCAGCGCCGAGTAGGCGATCGCGAAGGCGAAGTAGGCGCCGACGGAGGCTGCCATCCAGCCGAAGGCGGAGGGACGGAAGCGCCGCACCCCCAGCCGCCGCAGGCACTCGCCCAGCGTCCTCGCCCCGCGCGAGTGGGCGACCGCCAGCGGCACTCCGAGCAATCCGATGACGAGGCCCAGCTGGGCGACGACGTTCCCCGCCGTGGTCAGATCGCCGGCGGCGTTGGTGAAGGCAATCGCCGGCAGGCCGAGAACGAGGCCGACGACGATCGCCAGGACGGCGCCGAGCAGCGCCCCCGAGGGACCCCAGTTGGAGGGTGGAAAGTCGCCCTCGACCGGCTCGGCGACAGGCGCGGTGGCTAGGTTGCTCTCCATGTCGCCCGCAGTCTCACAGGTCTCGCGCTCGACCCGGACGCGGCTGCGGATCCTCCGCCGCCTCGCCTTCCTCGGCGTCCTGCTCGTCCTCGCGATGCTGGCGCTGAGTCAGTTCACCGAGCTGAAGGAGCTGGCGACCGGCGTCCTCGCCTCGACCGCGCTGGTCGTCGCGGTCGTCGGCTTCGCCGCCCAGCGTACGCTCGCCAACATGATCGCCGGGATCCAGATCGCGATCTCGCAGCCGATCCGGATCGGCGACCGGATCAGCTTCGACGAGCGGGAGGGGAGGGTCACCGACATCACCCTCTCCTACACCTATGTCGACCCCGGCGACGGCAGCTCCGTGGTGATCCCCAATCAGCTGCTGACCGAAGGGATCGTCCACAACCACTCGACCGAAGACACCATCGCCTGAGGGATCCGAGCCCGCTGGAGCTGGAAGCAGGCTCTAAGTAGCCTCTGGGCGATGACGCAGCGCACTCGGCGACGTCAGCGCCGGCACGGGGGGATCGGCGCCAAGCTCTTGATCGTCTTCGGCGGCGTTTTCGTGGTGCTCGCGATCGCCGCGATCGCCGTCACCTCCTGGGTCCTCGACGTCGCCGCCGACGCCCCCTCGCTCGCCGCCTGCGAACCGATCGAGAAGGGGGGCAACACGGTCCTCTACGCGGCCGACGGATCGAAGCTGGGCACCGTCGCCTCGCCGCGGGCGCGGGCGCTGGTCTCGATCGACCGCGTGCCGAAGACCCTGCGGCTGGCAACCGTCGCGATCGAGGACCAGCGCTTCTACCAGCACGACGGCCTCGACTACGAGGGGATCCTGCGCGCCGCGGTCAAGGACCTGGAAGCCGGCGAAGCGGTCGAGGGCGGCTCGACGATCACCCAGCAGCTGGTCCGCAATCTCTGCATCGAGAACCCGAAGCGAACCCTCGAGCGCAAGATCGAAGAGGCCCAGCTGGCGATCGAGTACGCCGAACGCCACAGCCGCAAGGAAATCCTCGGCTCCTACCTCAACGTCGCCTCCTACGGGACGGTGGAAGGGACGACCGCGGAGGGGGTCGGTGCCGCCGCGAAGATCTTCTTCTCGAAGCCGGTCTGGCAGCTGAAGCTGCCCGAAGCGGCGCTGCTCGCCGGCCTCCCCCAGGCGCCCTCGGAATACAACCCGCTGCTGGCACCGGCGGCGGCGAAAGCGCGCCGCAACCAGGTGCTGGGGCAGATGGCGAAGCTCGGCTACATCAGCGAGGAGCGGGCCCGGACGGCGAAGGCAAGCGGCCTGCGAGTCGACCTCGACGAGAGCTACTTCGAGCACCGCGAGCCCTACTTCTTCGACTACGTCGAAAACAAGCTGATCGAGCGCTACGGCGCGAACACGGTGCGGCGCGGCGGGCTCGAGGTGCGGACGACGATCGAGCCCGAGCTGCAGGAAGTCGGCCTCGACGCGATGCGCTCGGCGCTGCCCTACTCCACCGACCCCTCCTCGGCGCTGGTCTCGATCGACCCGCGCGACGGCCACATCCGGGCGATGGTCTCCAGCTCCTACTACGAAGAGAGCAAGTTCAACCTCGCCGCCCAGGGACACCGGCAGCCGGGCTCGACCTTCAAGACCTTTGTTCTGACGACGGCGATCCGCCAGGGGATCGACCCCTACTCGACCTACTACACCTCAAAACCGCTCGACCTCTACCTGCCGAAGTGGGGGCACTGGACGGTGCACACCGCCGACGAAGGCTATTTGGGGACGGTCAACCTGCAGCAGGCCACGGTCGCCTCCGACAACACCGTCTTCGCCCAGCTCGACCTCGACGTCGGCCCGGCGGCGGTGGCGGCGACCGCGCACCAGATGGGGATCACCTCGCCGCTGGACGGGATCCCGGCCGAGGGGATCGGCGGCCTGCGGATCGGCGTCTCGCCACTGGAGATGTCGAGCGCCTACGCCACCCTCGCCGCCGCCGGGCAGCACCGCGAACCGATCGCGGTCACCAAGGTGGTCTTCCCCAACGGGCACGTCGACCATCCCGAAGCCTCCGAACCCGAGCAGGTGGTCTCCCCGGCGGTGGCCTGGGAGGTGACCCGGCTCCTGCACGACAACATCACCGAAGGCACCGGCACCGCCGCCTACACCGGCTGCGCCGGGCAGGCCGGCAAGACCGGCACCACCGACGAATACACCGACGCCTGGTTCGCCGGCTACCAGCCGAACCTGGCGACGGTGGTCTGGGTCGGCTACCCGGAGTCGAACGACATCTCGATGTCGAGCGTCCACGGCCGGACCGTCTTCGGCGGCACCTTCCCGGCCGAAATCTGGCACTCGCTCTACACCGGCGCGGGCGTGCCCTGCGAGGAATTCGAGGAACCGAGCCAGCAGGTCAGCTGGGCTCCCTTCTACGGGCGCTACGCGCGCGCGAGCCCGAGTGACGACGGAAGCCTGGGCGGCGGTGGGGGAAGCGGCGGGAGTGACGAACCGCCGCCGCCGGGAAGCGCCGCGGTCGGCGGCTACGACCCGGATGCCTACGCGCCGGGCGCGGGGCAGGAACCGTATCCCGCGCCCGTCCCCGCTCCCCAGGACGTCGGTGGCGGCAAAAACGCGGGCGGGTAGACGCGATCGACCCGGGCCTCGCCTACGGCCTGATGTGGGCCGGTTTCGCCGCCTACCTCGGGGCCCTCGCTTTCGCCCCGCGGCTCGGCGGACGGATCGTCTGGGGCGCGATCGTCTTCTTCGTCGCGGCCTTTGCCATCGCGCCGGTCCTCCTCTCCCACGACGTCTACAGCTACGTCGACTACGCCCGGCTCGGCGTCCGCCACGGCCTCGACCCCTACGTCCACCCGCCGCTGGCGGCGCCGGCGGACCCGGCCTATGCCGAGGTCACCTGGACCGAAGCGACCAGCGCCTACGGGCCGCTCTTCACGCTGGCGACCTACCCGCTGGCCTGGCTCCCGGTCAGCCTCGCGGTGGCGGTGCTGAAGGCGGCCGCGGGGATTTCGGTGCTGGGGATCGCGGCGATCGTTTCCCGCCTGGCCGCCTGGCGCGGCGCCGACCCGCTCCGCGCCGGCGCCTTCGTCGCCCTCAACCCGCTGGTCCTCGTCCACGTCGTCGGCGGCGCCCACAACGACGGCCTGACGATGCTGCTGGCGATGCTCGCCGTCGCCGCCCTCCTCAGCGCCCGCGAGCTCTCCGCCGGCGCCGCCCTCCTCGCCGCGATCGCCACCAAGACCTCAGCCGCCCTGATCGCGCCCTTCGCCCTTCTCGGCGGCAGCAGGCGCGGCCGTTTCGTAACCGGAGCCGGCATCGCGGCGGTGGTGGTCGCGCTCGCCGCCTGGCTCGCCTTCGGCTGGGACTGGCCGCACGGCCTCGGGCTCGCCGGTGAGAACCAGAGCCGGACCAGCTACATGAGCCTCCCGATCCTGGCTGCCCGCCTCACCGGCCTCGACCCCGGCACGACCCGGATCGTCGCGGCGGTCCTGTTCCTCGCCGCGCTCGCCTATCTGCTTGCCTGGACCTGGCGCGGGGGCGACTGGGTCCACGCCGCCGCCTGGGCGACCCTCGCTCTCCTCCTGGCCACGGCCTGGCTCCTGCCCTGGTACCTGATCTGGCTCCTCCCGCTGGCCGCGATCTCCAGGGACCGCCCGCTGCAGTTTCTGACCCTCGGCCTCACGGCCTACCAGCTGGGCGCCCGCATCCCCCTCTGACCCGAGGGGGCTCAGTTGGGCTGAGGCGCGACCCGCTCCGCCTCTTCCTCCTCGGGCGAGGCGTGCAGGATCCCGGTCGGGATGCTCCAGCCCTCGCGCCGCCCCAGGACCGTCACCCCGCCGACGTAGATCAGTTCGGCCAGGGTGAGGACGCCGCGCACCGCGATCGCGATCAGCGAGCCGAGCGCGAAGCTCTTGCTCGGCAGCGCCGCCTTCATCGCCCAGGCAAAGGCCGCGTCCTTGACGCCGAGGCCGGCGGGCGCGATCAGCGTGACCAGCGCCGCGACGTACCCGATCGCCTGTGCCGACCCGACCAGGATGACGTCCTCGAAGGGGATGTAGGTGACCGAGCGGGCGACGCAGTAGAGGCCGAGGGAGACGACGACCCAGTTCACCATGTAGAAGGCGATCAGGGCGATGACGCCGTGGAGGGGGACGAAGACGGGCAGGGGCTCGCGGCCGAATTTGCGCAGCGCCCAGTTCGCCAGCGGACCGAAGATCTTCGGGTGCAGGACCGCGATCGCCGCCGGGATCAGCAGCAGGACCCCCCACCGCCAGGGCTCGCCCTGGAGATCGGGGTGCTTGATGATGAAGTAGGAGGCGACGACGATCGCCGAGGTCGCCGAGGTCGCCTGTTCGTAGACGATGCTGGTGATCGTGATCCGGCGCGGGATGCCCGCCCGCTCGGAGAGCAGCAGCCGTCCCAGTACATAGAGGACGCTGCCCGGCACGTAGCGCGCCAGCAGCGGTTGCCCCCAGGCGACCTGCGCCCGGCCGAACCCGATCCGGTAGCCGAGGAAGCGCAGGGTCAGGTCCCATCCGTAGGCGCTGAGGACGAAGAAGAAGGGCAGGATGACGATCGCCGGAATCAGCCAGCCGACATGGAAGTGCACGCCCTCGTCCTGGATCTCCGACCACTGGTCGATCACCGTCAGCACGAGGAAGCCGAAGATCAGGACCGCGAGGCCGATCTGGAGGGCGAGGCGGACTTTGCGGCTGCGGGGCGGCTTCTTGCCGACCCGCGACCCCGCCTCGCCTACCCGGTGCAGAAATGGTTGGCGGCTCTCCACGTCCGTTCGCACCTTAGTTGTATGACCAGTTGTTTGGGATAGTCGGGTGATGGGCGAGTTCGAGTTGCTGGCGAAGCTGCGCGAGCGCCTGCCGAAGGACGGTCACCAAGTGAAACTCGGCAGCGGCGACGATGCTGCGGTCACCGTCCCCGCCGGGGCGACGGCCACCTCGGTCGACGCGATCGTCGAGGGCGTCCACTTCCGCCGCGAGGAGACCGAGCTGGGAACGATCGGCCGCAAGGCCCTCGGCACCGCCCTCTCCGACCTCGCCGCGATGGGCGCTGAGCCCGGCGAGGCCTACGTCGTCCTCGGCGCCCCGGAGGACCTCGCCGAGCGCGACCTCCTCGTCCTGCTGGACGGCATGCTCGAGCTCGCCGGGCTGACCGGCACCACGCTCGCCGGCGGCGACCTGACCCGGGCTCCGGTCCTCACCCTGGCGGTGACCGTGGTCGGCCACGCGCCGGCTACGACGGACTTCGTCACCCGGTCCGGCGCCCGGCCCGGGGACCTGATCGTTCTCACCGGCGAGCTGGGCGCCGCCGCCGCCGGCCGCCTCCTGCTCGACGGCCCGAGCCTCGCCGCCGGGGTCGCGGCAGAGACCGCGACACGGCTCCGCGCCCGCCAGCTCGACCCGCGCCCACGGCTGCGCTCCGGGCGGGCGCTGGCCGCTGCCGGCGCCACGGCGATGATCGATATCAGCGACGGCCTCGCCGGCGACGCCGTCCACCTCGCCGAGGCCAGCGGCGTCGCCCTGGAGATCGAGGCCGGATCGCTGCCTCTCGACCATGGGGTCGCCGAGGTCGCCGCGGCCGCGGGCGTGGACCCCCTGCGGCTCGCCGTTTCCGGCGGCGAGGACTATGAGCTGCTCGCGACCCTGCCCGCTGACGCGCTCGACGAGACGACGTCGCGGATCGGCGAGGCGACGGAGGCCACCCTCGCCCGGATCGGCAGGGTCGTGGCTGGAGAAGGGGTCGAGATCAGGCTGCCCGGGGGCGCACTGCTGGAGACCCAGGCCTATGACCATTTCGCGGACCCGTCGCGTGGATCCCGGTCAGCAGCTCGCGAACGCCGCGACGGCTGAGCATCGCGATCGCGACCTGCGCGGGGTCCGGCTTGTAGCTGCCGGTTTCAACCAGAGTTTTCAGTTCCTGGGGCTGCATGGCCTTCGCGGTCATTATCGGCGGCGATACCCGGATCCTTAGTTCTTAGTACTCGCACATGCGTCCAACCTGCGGCGATTACTACCCTTCAGAGTCGTGCCCAACGGTTCAACCCGCATTCTCCTGGTGGACGACGAGCAGTCGATCCAGACGCTGCTGAGCTACCCGCTGCGCAAGGACGGCTACCACGTCACCTCCGCGCTCGACGGCTCAGAAGCCCTCCGTCGCTTCGAGGAAGGCCGTTTCGACCTGGTCATCCTCGACCTGATGCTGCCGCGGATGGGCGGCGTCGAAGTCTGCCGTCAGCTGCGCTCGCGCAGCCAGGTGCCGATCATCATGCTGACCGCGAAAGGCAGCGAGACCGACAAGGTCGCGGGGCTCGAGGTCGGGGCCGACGACTACATCACCAAGCCCTTCTCGATGCGCGAGTTCCGCAGCCGGGTCAAAGCCGCGCTGCGGCGCTCGCGGATGGGCGGCGAGTCGAGCGGCGATGGGGCGATCGAGTGCGGCGGGCTGACGATCGACTTCGACCGCCGGATGGTGACCCTCGACAGCGGTGAGGTCAAAGTCACTTACGTCGAGTTCGAGATCCTCGGCGCCCTCGCCCGCTCGCCGGGCCGGGTCCTCACTCGCGAGACGCTGCTCGAGCACGTCTGGGGGGACTCCGACTACCGCGACCCCCGCACCGTCGACGTCCACATCCGCCACCTGCGCGAGAAGCTGGAGCAGGATCCGAAGGAGCCGGACTACCTCTTCACCGTGCGCGGGGTCGGCTACCGCTTCCGGGAGTAACGGCGATGCGAGGGCTCCGGTTCAGCGACCTCGCCAGCCGGATAACGCTGATCTCGATCGCGATCGCGGTCGGCGCCACCGCGGTCGTCTACGTCTATGCGGTCGCGATCGGCGGCTCGGCCAGCGGCGACGACGCGGTCAAGCTGCAGATCCTCACCGGCGGGCTGATCGCCGTCGCGGTCGCGACCGCGATCGGCCTCTACTACGCCCGTGCCGCCGCCAGCAACATCCAGAGCCTGCAGGAAGCCGCCCGCAAAGTCGCCGACGGCAACTTCGAAACCTCGATCCCCGTCGCCTCGGTCGGCCAGCTCGGCGATCTCGCCCGCACCTTCAACGAGATGCAGCGCCGCCTGGCCGAGCTCGACAGCGCCCGCAAGCAGTTCATCGCCAACGCCTCCCACGAGCTGCGGACGCCGATCTTCAGCCTCGGCGGCTTCGTCGAGCTGCTCGAAGACGAGGACCCGAGCCCCGAGGAGCGGGCCGAGTTCGTGCGCACGATGCGGCAGCAGATCGAGCGCCTGACCAAGCTGACCACCGACCTGCTCGACCTCTCCCAGCTCGACGCCGGGGCGGTGGAGATGCGGGCCAGCGCCGTCGACCTCACCGGTCTCGCCCGCGAGGTGACGAGGGAGTTCGGGGCCCGCGCCGACCTGCGTGGCTCGCGCCTGCAGCTGCGCACCCCCGAGCGGGCGGCGGTCGCCCTCGGCGATCCTGATCGGGTGCGGCAGATCATCCGTATCCTGCTCGACAACGCCCTCACCCACACCCCCGAGGGCACCGACGTCACCGTGACTACCTACTCCGCCAACGGCCGTGCCGAGCTGACCGTCTCCGACGCGGGGCCGGGAATTCCGCAGCGCGCGCAGAAGCGGATCTTCGAGCGCTTCTACACGGCCGACAAAGCGGGCGGCTCCGGGCTCGGGCTGGCGATCGCGACCGAGCTCGCCCAGCGGATGAACGGGGCGATCACGATCAGCTCCAGCCGCCGCTTCACCGCCTTCACGCTCGATCTGCCCCCCGGCGCGCGCGAACCGACTCCTTCCCGATCCAGCCGCGCCCCCGTCAGGGCCGCCGCGTGAAGCGCCTCCAGGCCCTCCTCGCCCTGCTGCTTGCGCTGAGCCTGCTCGGCGGCTGCGGGTCGGGGGAAAGCGGCACCGGTACCGGCGATAGCTCCGGGACGGCGGCGCAGGTGACCACGACGCCCAAGCCGGAGGTCGTGATCCAGACCTCCAGCCCCGGCTTCGACGCCGCCCGCGTCTACGCGCAGGCAGCGCCCGGGGTGGTGACGATCCGTTCGGTCTTCGAGGGCCAGGGAGCCGCCGAAGGTTCCGGGTTCGTGCTCGACTCGAAGGGCGAAATCGTCACCAATGCCCACGTCGTCACCGACGAATCGGGCGGCTCGCGCAAGGCGGCCGACGAGGTCTACGTCGAGTTCCCGGACCGCAACGTGGTCCCGGCTGAGATCGTCGGCTTCGACCCCTTCGCCGACGTCGCCCTGTTGCGGATCGAGCCCGACGGCTTCGAGCTGCATCCATTGGAGCTGGGCGACGACCATGACCTCCGCGTCGGACAACCGGTGGCGGCGATCGGCAGCCCCTTCGGCGAGCAGCAGTCGCTCTCGGTGGGGGTCGTCTCCGCGACCGACCGCTCGGTCCAATCGCTTACCAAGTTCGAAATCGCCGGCGCGATCCAGACCGACGCCTCGATCAACCCCGGCAACTCGGGCGGGCCGCTGCTCGACGCCGGCGCCCGCGTGGTCGGGATCAACCAGCAGATCGAGACCAATTCCGGCGCCAACGACGGCGTCGGATTCGCGGTGCCGGTATCGGCGATCAAGCACTCGATCGCGCAGCTGAGGGACGACGGCGAGGCCGAATACGCCTACATCGGCGTCTCCAGCCAGGCGCTCTACCCCCAGCTCGCGCGCAAGCTCGGGCTCGACACGACGTTCGGCGGCCTCGTCTCCGAAGTCGTCTCCGGGGGGCCTGCGGAGGAAGCCGGAATCAGGGGGGGCGACGGCAAGGTCCGCTTCCAGGCGATCCCCTACCGGACCGGCGGCGACGTGATCCTGCAGGTGGACGGCACGGACATCGTCGGCCCCGACGAGCTGGCGGAATCGATCGCCACGCGCCAGCCCGGCGACGTCGTCACGCTGACCATCCTCCGCGACGGCGAGCGGCAGCAGGTCGAGGTCACCCTCGGCAAGCGTCCCTCCTCCAGCTGAAACGCACCCGCGCCCGGGCCGGCTGGACGCCGTGTCGCCGCCGATCGGTGTAGAACTCCAGCCTTGCTTCAGGAAGTCGCCCTCGGCCACAAGACCCTCGCCGACTACACCCACATCGTCGGCAAAGACCTGACGGAGCAGATCCGCGAGCTCGCGGAGCCGTTGAAAGGCAAGCGGGTGCTGCACGTCAGCGCCACCGCTTTCGGCGGCGGCGTCTCGGAGATCCTCTACACGCTGGTGCCGCTGATGCGCGACGTCGGGGTCGACGCGCACTGGCACGTGATCTTCGGCAAGGAAGAGTTCTACAACGCGACCAAGCTGCTCCACAACTCCCTGCAGGGCGCCGAGGAGACGCTCAGCGACGAACAGTGGGAGATCTTCGACGAAATCAACCAGATCAACGCCGAGGGCCTGCAAGGCGAGTGGGACGTGGTCATCGTCCACGACCCGCAGCCGATCGGGTTGCTGCGCGGCGCCAAGGCGAAGGGCGACAAGTGGATCTGGCGCTGCCACATCGACCTCTCGACGCCGAACCCGGCACCGATCGAGCGTCTGCTGCCGATGATCGAAGAGTACGACGCGAGCGTCTGGCACATGGAGAAGTACGTGCCCAACGACATGGGCCGCCACCGCGAGGCGGTCAACATCATCCCGCCGGCGATCGACCCGCTCTCGCCGAAGAACATGGCCTTCTCCCCCGAGGACGCCGCCTTCGTCTGCCGCCAGTTCGGGATCGACGTCGATCGGCCGCTGATCACCCAAGTCTCCCGCTTCGACCCGTGGAAGGACCCGATCGGCGTGATCGACGCCTACCGTCAGGTGACCGAGCAGGTGCCCGAGGCGCAGCTGGCGATGGTCGGCTCGATGGCGACCGACGACCCCGAGGGAATGGAGTACTTCCAGAAGACCTTCGAATACGCGGACGGCGACGAGGACATCAAAATCCTCAGCAACCTCAACAACGTCGGCGCGATCGAGGTCAACGCCTTCCAGTCGCAGTCGGACATCTGCCTGCAGAAGTCGATCCGCGAGGGCTTCGGCCTGACCGTCACCGGGGCGCTCTGGAAGGGGCGGCCGACGATCGCCGGCAACGTCGGCGGCATCCCGCTGCAGATCGAGGACGGGGTCAGCGGCTTCCTCGTCAACTCGCCGGCGGAGTGCGCCGAGCGCTGCCTGGAGATCCTCCGCGACCCCGGCCTCGGCAAGCAGCTCGGCCGCGAGGGCAAGGAGCACGCCAGGCGCGAGTTCCTCACCCCGCGCCTGCTGCGCGACTGGCTGAAGCTGTTCGGCGATCTCGACGGCTAGCGCCGGCTTACCCCAAAGTCGGTACCCCTTAGTCTCTGCGGCGTGAGCTCCTCGCCGCTGATCATCGTCTCGAACCGGGGACCGCTCCAGTTCGAGCGCGACGAGAGCGGCGAGCGGACCGTGCGCCGCGGCGGCGGCGGGCTGGTCACCGCTCTCTCCGGACTCGTCTCCCACCGCGACGCGCTCTGGATCGCCTCGGCGATGACCGACGAGGACGTCGCCGTCTCGAACGAGGAGGGCGGGCCGGTCGAGCAGGAGCTGGACGGGATCGAGTACCGGGTGCGGCTGGTCGGCAGCGACCCCGAGGCCTACGACCGCTTCTACAACGTGATCGCCAACCCGATCCTCTGGTTCATCCAGCACTACCTCTGGGACATCTCCAACGCGCCGGACATCCGCCAGCAGGAGATCGACGCCTGGGACCTCGGCTACCAGGCCGTCAACCAGGACATCGCCAAGGCCGTCCTCGGCGAGATCGAAGGCCAGGACAACCCGCTGGTGATGCTGCACGACTACCACCTCTACACGGCGCCGGGAATGATCCGCGCCGAGCGGCCCGATGCCTTCCTCCACCACTTCGTCCACATCCCCTGGTCGCAGCCGGACAGCTGGCGGATCCTGCCGGGCCGGATCCGCGCCGCGATCTACGAGGGGATGCTGGCCAACGACATCATCGGCTTCCACACCCACGCCTACTGCATCAACTTCCTGCGCTGCTGCGACGAGCTGCTCGACGAAGTCGACGTCGACTACCTCAACGCCGAGGTCAACCACGCCGGCGGCAAGACGATCGCTCGCGCCTACCCGCTGGGGATCGACGCGCAGCGGCTGCAGCGCGCGGCAGCCTCGCCCGAGGTGGCCGAGGCCGAGCGCGAGGTGCTCGAGCGCCGGCGCCAGTACCTGATCATCCGCGTCGACCGGGCCGACCTCTCGAAGAACGTGCTGCGCGGCTTCACCGCCTTCGACACCTTCCTCACCCAGCACCCGGAGTTCCGCGAACAGGTCACCTTCATCGCGCACCTCCAGCCCTCCCGCCAGGACGTGCCGGAGTACGCCGAGTACCGCGAGCGGATCGAAGCGCTGGTCGCCGTCGTCAACCACCGCCACGGCACCACCGACTGGATGCCGATCGACCTCAAGGTCTACGAGAACTTCCCCGAGGCAGTCGCCCGCTACAAGCACTTCGACCTGCTGATGGTCAACTCGCTCTTCGACGGCATGAACCTAGTCGCCAAGGAGGCGCCGGCCGTCAACACCCGCGACGGCGTCCTGATGCTCTCCGAGAACACCGGCTCGCACGAGGAGCTGGCCGACTGCGCCCTCTCGGTCAACCCCTTCGACATCCAGGAGCAGGCCGACGCGATCTACCGAGCGCTGACCATGGACCCCGAGGAGCGTCGCCTCCGTGCGCAGCGCCTCAAGGAGATCATCTATGCACGGAATCCGGGGGACTGGGTGGACGACCAGCTGCGGGACATCGAGGAGTTGCGCGAAAGCGTTGCGTAGGAGAG
>Ga0207683_10002037_pt1 | contig 17876 bp, 18 predicted proteins | sample KBSM73metaG_FD_184333 | JGI IMG/M metagenome (GOLD analysis project Ga0207683, IMG submission 184333) | Miscanthus rhizosphere microbial communities from Kellogg Biological Station, Michigan, USA - KBS M7-3 metaG (SPAdes) (version 2) | ecosystem: Host-associated > Plants > Roots > Rhizosphere >... | reverse complement strand
AACATTTTTTAAAAACCGGGAACTATCTACCTGCCCCGACAATTGACGACAGAGTTGCGGTTTGCCGTAAACATCTGCATAAATCAGTGGAATGGAAAAATCCTGTTGTTGGTATAAATGAAATGCGTCGTCATTATTCAAATTACCTCAAAGGTCTACCCAACATAAAAGATTACCGCAACAAACTGGTGATATTAAAAACTGTTGAAGAAATTGATGCGGTACTGGATGAAATTGCTGCAAACTACAAAGGATTTGAATTTGAAAAAACGCCGATAGAGCTGATTAACTATCATGAGAAATGTGCGGTGTAGGGGTCGGGACGCTGTAGCGGCCTGAACCGTAACCTTGTTCAATCATTCTTCAAAAAATCGCTGCGACGATAAATGACTGCATTCAAATTACGAGGTTAGTGACAATCCCATTACATCAATTTTAGCGGAAAACACAGGTGAATTTCTAAACATTCCTGACTATTAATATATGATACAACCGCATTGATTTTGGTATACTTTTATAAATAACCATTTTCAATGCATTTCTCCGTCCATGAATTCTATCATATTTATAATCGTGGAAATAACAGGCAACCTATATTCTTTAGTCATGCCAATTATCTCTTCTTTTTAAAGAAAGTACGACAACAGTTACTACCTGTTTGTAAGATTATATCCTACTGTTTAATGCCAAATCATTTTCATTTTATAATAGTGGCTACCGAAAATAGCATCACAGAAAGGAAAACGTTTGGAGGAAAAGGAATGCAGGAGTTGCCATACCGGTTGGGAATTCTGTTAAGCAGTTATGCGCAGGCGATAAACAAACAGAATGGAACGATCGGGTCATTGTTTCAACAAAAAACAAGATGTAAAATTCTTCGTGAAGAAATTAATGGCAGGCAGGAAAGTTATCTGGGGAGTTGCTTTTTTTACATCCATCAAAATCCACTTAAGGCTGAATTTGTGAATAATCTGTCAGGGTGGCCTTATTCTTCCTATCTTGACTATGCCGGTTTAAGAAATGGAACTTTATGTGAAAAGGAGCTATTTTTTCTTCATTCCGGATTGTCGCAAGATGACATTATATTAAAATCTGCAATTGATTTCTCGGAGGAGATTATTAAGAACTTCCTATGATTTCATTCCTCCACGAGACGGATTCAGGCCCCCGCATCTGCGGGGTCCCGACTCCCTCTAAACAACCCCACCAGCGAAACGATAAACCATGTTCCTTCCAATATTACAAAGGGCCAGTAATTAATCAGCAGGGATGCATAGGAGGCAAGACCTCCGCCGACTGCATTCAATGCGAAAAATAACCTGCTGTTATTTTTTAAAAGTCTGAACGTACTGAGAAAGTAAGCGAGTAGTATCAGCCCGACTCCTATTATGCCGACAATATCATTGTAGTTCATCAATCTGTTATTTAAAAATGATTTCCGATGATTAATAGTAATGGCGCAAGTATTACTTCTTAATGGCACTCAGCACTTCATCGCTCAATGGTGATACGGTTGGACCGAAATAATTCACCAGTGTTCCTTCTTCGTTTACCAGGTATTTACTAAAATTCCACGAAGGCGGTTTGTTATTCCATCCGTTTTGTGCAGCATGAGTCAGCCAGCTGTAAACTTTATTCTGCTCTTTACTTTTTACAACTGTACTTTTCTTCATCAACGGGAACGTAACACCGAAATTTGCTTTGCAAAATTGTCCTATCTCTTCATCGCTTCCTTTTTCCTGCTCTTTAAAATCGTTCGCAGGGAACCCGATCACCACTACTTTGTCGTTGTATTGCTCGTACAACTTCTGCAGATCTTTATATTGTGGCGTAAACCCGCAATCAGAAGCCGTATTTACCAGCAATGCTTTCTTACCTTTTAAAGAGGTAAAGTCAAATTCGTTTCCATTATTCAATGTATCTCTCAAGGTGTAGAAAGGAATAACGGGTTTTGCTGCGCTATTGCTAAGTGCTGTTACATTTTTCCCCGTCGCTTTCGACCAAAATGCAAACAGCGGATAGACTGCTTTTAATATTTTTTGTCGTACTGTCATATTCTTTGAATCTCTATTTACTATTGTAACATATCCACTAAATGCGATACACAACAATAATAAAACAAAACCAACTCTTTTTAGTTTACTCACCAACATTTTTAATTCCTTTAATGATCTGCGCACTTTAAGGCTCCATTGACCATTCACTATTCACATCATCTGATCACCCACTTAAACAACTTCAACTTCCCTTTAAACGGCGGATACTTAATTGAAGGATCAAACCAGGCAGGTGTTTTCATTACCGGTTTTGCTCTTGTAAACGTTTCGAACGTGTGTTTTCCGTGATAAGAACCGAAACCACTATTCCCAACACCGCCAAATGGCAAATGATGATTGGTAAAATGCCAGTCCGCGTTATTTACACAGCCGCCGCCAAAGGACACACGTTTTATCCACTCCTTTTCTTTTTTCTTACTGGAGGTAAATAAATAAAAAGCCAATGGATTTGCGTTCTGTTGCACAATATTGACTGCTTCATCTATCGTAGTAAAACCAAGCACCGGCAGTATCGGCCCAAATATTTCCTCTTTCATTAAAGGTGAGTCCATTGAAACATCGTCCATCACTGTTGGTGCAATAAACAAGGTTGACTTATCATGCTGTCCGCCTGCAATTATATTTCCCTGCGACAGGTAAGTCAGTAATTTTTCAAATCGTCTTTCATTGATGATTTTACTATAATCATAACTCGTTGCCGCATTTGAAGTATAAAATTTTTCGATCTGCGTTTTTATTTTATCAATCAGTTTATTTTTCACAGATTCATGTACAAGCACATAATCGGGAGCAATACAGGTTTGCCCCGCATTAAGATACTTCCCCAATACGATTCTCTTCGCCGTTGAAATCAAATCTGCATCGGGTTCCACAATCGCCGGGCTCTTGCCACCCAGCTCAAGCGTTACCGGTATCAACTCTTTTGCAGCCAGTTGATAAATAATTTTTCCAACCGGTATGCTTCCTGTATAAAAAATATGATCAAACCGGAAAGCATTCATCATCTCCGGAATAACAACAGCGCCATCGCCCTGTGCGACCTTTATATATTCAGGCGAAAACGTTGCTGAAATTATTTTTTCAACCACTGCAGCTGTTGCCGGTGCCAGTTCGGATGGTTTTAATACCGCGCAATTGCCGCCGGCAATAGCGCCCACCAACGGGATCAATAACAACTGCAAAGGATAATTCCATGGCGCTATAATCATCACAACCCCGAGCGGATCCCGGTATATTTTACTACGTGAGGGCAGATTGACAAGATCCGTTTTTACAAGTTGCGGCTGCATCCAGCGGCGAAGATTTTTCAACGTCACATTTATCTCCGCTAATAATAATCCCAATTCGGATGCATAGCTTTCTTCTTTGCTTTTTTTTAAATCGCTATATAGTGCGGCATAAATTTCCTCTTCATGATGCAGAATAACCTCTTTGAATTTTTTTAATTGGTGCCTGCGAAATTCATAGGTACGTGTACTACCACTCTCAAAATGGTTACGCATCTTTTTCAAATCACCTGAAATTGTTGTTGGTTTCTTTTCAGCAATCGTTGTTGTGTCCATACAGCTTATGTTTTTCGGTTGAGCTTATTAATTTTGATGTGTTGCCGGCGCAATAGCGAACAGAACGTTGAAGAGTGCGACGCAACGAAAGCCTGATAGTAGCAATCTAGCCCGGTACATAAAAAATAAAACCGGTTTTAACGATTAATAAAATAAAGATACGATATACACCATGCCAAGGCTAACAAGTCCCATTAACAGTGTCGCGACCGAATAAACACGCAGCATCGTCTTCATTTCCAATCCTGAAAATTTTGCAATCACCCAGAAATACGCATCATTGGCATGAGACATAATCATAGAACCCGCCCCCATAGAAAGCACGCAGAGTAGTTTACTATGTTCATCGGTCAAACCCAAAGCCGGCAGCAGTGGTGCAACGATGGAAGAAGCCGTAATAATGGCCACAGTCGAAGAACCCTGGGCAGTCTTTAAGATCATGGTTAAAAGAAAAGGAAAAAGCAGACCCATCGTTTGCAAAGGCAATGCGCTGCTGAAATGCTGACCGATATGTGTGGCATTCAATATTGCACCAAATGCACCTCCTGCACCAATGATTACGAGAATGCCTCCTGATTTTTCAACAGCGTCATGTAATAGTTTGCCTAATGTGTGTCTATTCCATGCGCTGCCGGCGCTTAAGGCGATAATAACACCAATTGACAGCGCGATAACCGGGTCGCCGATCACTGCAAAAAATTTTATACCCCACGAAGCCTGTGCCGTTTCAATAGAAAGGAATGATTTAACCGCAATGAATACAATAGGAATAACAACCGGGAGAAATGCGGATAACACGGGCATCGATTTAATTTCTGTTCCGGGTTCAGCAATTGTTTCGTTTGTTGCTATAGTTTGATTTCTTCTGCCGGCGAATTTTGCCCAATAATACCCGGTAATCGACGCAGGTATCGCCACTATAATTCCAATTAAAATGAGTTTGCCAAAATCAACACCGATTGTTGCTGCTGCAGCAGATGCACCGGGATGTGGCGGAATAAGGCAATGTACCGATAACAGGCCTGTCGCCAATGATACAGACATAACGGCAACGGGTAGGCCAGTTCGCCTGGTCAGCGATTGATTCAGTCCGCTGAGTACAATGTACCCGGAATCGCAGAAAATGGGCAAACCGGTAATAAACCCGGTAATACTCATGGCCACGGGTGCATTGCGCTGGCCCGTTTTCTTTAAAATATATTCAGCCATTACACGTGTAGCACCGGTGTGTTCCAATACTACACCGAGTGCAGTACCAAGTACAATTATAAAACCGAGCGATTGCATGATATTGCCAAACCCTTGTTTGGCTGTTGTGATGATATCTGCAACAGGCATCTGTACGCCGATACCTACCACAAAACACGCAAGCAGCAAAGCAAAGAATGCATGTATCCTGAATTTTGCTGTCAGAATAACAATAACGGCAATGCCGGCCGCAAGAAAACACAATACCTGTAAAAAAGAGTTTGTCATGTATTAGTTTGCAATTTTAGGTAATTTAGAATTAGTATGACGGACGAATACTTTATGATGCAGGCGCTGAAAGAAGCAAAAAAAGCTTTTGATGACGGGGAGATACCTATCGGCGCCGTTGTAGTGATGAATGAAAAAATAATTGCCCGCGGGCATAATATGACTGAACGGCTGAATGATCCAACAGCGCACGCTGAAATGATCGCATTGACATCGGCGTTCAATTCCCTGGGAAGTAAATATTTAATGGAGGCATCAGTTTATATTACGATCGAGCCATGCCTCATGTGCAGCGGTGCCTTATACTGGAGTAAAATAAAGCGAATCATTTACGGTGCGGAAGACGAAAAAAATGGTTATAAAAAAACGGTGCATGGCAACTGGCCTTTTCACCCAAAAACCGAATTGATGCATGGCATATTAAAAGAAGATTGTGCCCGGTTGATGACCGATTTCTTTAAAAATAAACGTTGAACGATGGCGAAACCACCCAATAAAAAAGTAATCGTTACTTACCCTACTACCGGCACTGAACGGAAATTTGATGCAGCCATTTATGAACCCATCAAGGCGGCGATCATCAAAAGCCTGAAAGGAAGCAAAGGAAAAACGTTTACCGAACTGACGGAAGATGTTACAAAAATTCTCCGGAAGCAAATACCGGATTTCAAACGTTCTGTTCCCTGGTATACAATTTCCGTTAAACGCGATCTGGAAACAAGAGGTATCGTTGAGGCCTTTGACGAGAAGGGAAAAAAACTAAACCGGCTTAAGAAGTAATTAATAATATCGCTGCCTTTTTACCACTAAAAAATCGTTTTATGAAAATAGTAGAGGGCAGTGTTACCATTCCGGTGAAGGATATGGATAGCTCCATTACTTTTTAAATCTTTCGAACATGTGAATGAGTTCTCTTTTTTATCTGAACAATACAGTCTTTGTGTTAGTCAATCCGCACAATTCCGGCAACCAATTTGTAATGCCATTCATTAAATACTATACCCAGTGATACACATAGAAGTAATTCTTTTATAGTTTGGTGAAAAACGGGATTAGTATGATAGCGCTGTATGAATGCCGGATCTGTAATCGGAAAATCATAATCAACCTGCCGGTACGAAAATAGTAACCTCAACTTTGGTCTATGCGGATCATCCCCGGGCTTTTTTACAACCTTAATATCATCGGCATGAATCAGCATTAGAGAATGATCGAGTAAATCAATTTCCTCCTGGTGCACAGCCCTGCCTGTATTTCCAAAAATCATTTTGTCAATATCGCAGATCGCGTTTAAGTTAGTTTTATTGAACTTGCCGGCTACTTTAATTGTGTTCTCATTAAAAAAAACATTTTCGGATTGGTAAGTCTGTTCGGGATAAGCCGTGACTTTTATTTCAATGATATCAAGAATATGCAGGTGGGAAACAAGATGCGTGTACACTTGTCCATGCAGCGTTTTGCAAACAGGCCTTATCCACTTTGGCCGTCCATTTTTAAATACAGGATTGTTATCATTATCCAGGACAATTCCGGCTATACATCTTCCACCCTCTTTAAACGAGTTGGCCAAACATACAAAACGGGTAAGCATCAGCTACGTGATTAAATGAATAATTTCAATTTCGTTTTTTGTATGCTTAAAGTATTCTGCCAACAACCTTCTATGACATTTTTCAGGAGAATGTTCGCTGCATAAAAGACAGTTTTGATGCAGTTTCCCGATATCAGTTTTTTGAGCAACTTTTCTTATATCCAGCAGGTTCAGGTATTCCGTTTCGTATTCGGGCCAGCTTATCTTCTTTTGCCTGTACCTCGTCAATAATTCCTTTGAAGGCGCAAAATCATTGTTGTGTTCATAAGAAATATCACAAATTTCCTTTGCAAAAAATTCCAGATCTGTACCTTTTGCAAACCCTGCCAGTTGCGAAACATTGTTAACCCTTGTATCCACTATCGTTTTAACTTCTGCATTTTTTAGAAGATTAAAAAAAGTCTCCGCTGATTTCTTAGCGAAACCGATCGTGTATAGTTTAATCATATCTATCCGCTACATCTTTTGCAAATGGAGAAAATGCAATTTCTCTATTTCTTAGCCGGTATGCTTCTTTTAATTGATCTTCTACCGTGACATTTGGGTTAAATAGTTCCGGCCTTGGTATCTTTTTATCATATTTTCTAAGCAATTCCTTTTCGAGCTCCGCATTACTCTTTATGCTTTTGTCTTTTAAAATATGTTTTACATCGAAACCATCCTTATCCAATGCAGTTGAAATCATTGAAAATCTATGACAATCGAATGGTTCACTTTCCGAACACATCAATGCGATTATTAAACCTTTATCCATCGCCAACCACAAACGCTCCACTCCATTTTTGAAATTCCACGTTTTTCTTACTTTTTCAAAATCCACCTTACCTTCTTCATCCAGTAAATCCGGATCCGTTTGCCTTGCGCCAAATTCATCGGCAAAGTGCAGGTAGTTAATTCCATTTTGCTTTAAAAAATTAGAAAGTGGTTCCTGGGTATATTGTGGATTATAGGCACTGGCAGCAACCGTTCTGACATCAATAACACAATTGACAGAAAAGTTTTGCAGCAGGCCAAGAAAATAATCGATCGGGTGCGTTGAATGACCTAACGTATATATAACCGGTTTATTCACTCCCGCAATTTAATTTTTTTATTTTTCCGACGATCATTGCGACGCAAAAAAAGTTTCATAACATATTCATTAATAATGATATATGGAAGGGTCGGATTTCGCCATATCATTCATCACCGAACCTCGTTCTACATTGCACGTGGCCTATCCATTTTGTTTTGTAACAAAGCGTCACCCTCATACGTTCTACGAATAATTTCGTTATTTGTCTTACTTTCACATTCTAAAATTAAAACCATGAAATGCAAATTATTTATCGGTGCTGTGTTGTCTGCTGTTTTATTATTTCATAATAACGGTTATGCGCAGAGGGAAACCCTCGAAGGCAGCGGCAATGTAATAACCAAAGAAATTCCTGTAAAACCATTTGATGCGTTGTCAGCGGGTGGCGTGTTTAACCTGGTACTTCAACAGGGAACTACTGAACAGGTAAAAATAGAAGCAGAAGATAACCTGCAATCATTGTTTGAAGTATCGAATGAAGGAACTACACTGAGAATAAAAATGAAGAAGGACGTAAACCTGAAGCATTCAAAGAAGATGAACGTATATGTAACATTCAAAAGCCTCAAAAGCCTTAATATCAGTTCTGTTGGCAATGTTACAGCAAAAGGTGTTTTGAGTTTCAATGACCTTAGTCTTGAAAACAGCAGCGTTGGTAATGTTGACCTTGATCTGTCTACTCAGAAAATAAATGTAAAGAATAGTAGTGTAGGTAGTTTGAAGTTGAAAGGTAAAGCCGATAATGCAATCATAAAAAGCAATAGCGTAGGCGCTATCGATGCGTCCGGCTTTGTTGTGCAGGTAATGGATATACAAAATGATGGCGTAGGCGGCGCACAGGTAAATGCCGTAAAGGAATTGAAAGTGCGTGATTCATTTTTGGGTAAAGTAAAAAATACCGGCAGCGCACCAACGAAAAAAGTAAGCAAACAGGTAATATGATCGAAGGCATCCGGCCGGTTCTCGAAAGCATCTTCAGCTTTAAGAAAGCCGGCCTGGTGCATATCCAACTATTTTTTCAATTTTAAAATGCTCCAGTCACCCTCCTCCGGTACAATTGTATTGCTTAGTTTTCCCAATCCATCTATTTCCATTTCAACAACATCATTCGCCTGCAACCACTGCTCTGCATAATCGGGATCATTCAATCTTCCGGTACCATTCAATTCTAAAAAACAACCTGTGCCAACCGTACCACTGCCAATGATGTCGCCGGGATATAAGTTCACACCATATGAAGCCCGCTCAATCAATTCGGCAAATGTCCAGTCCATATCACTCAGTTTTCCTTCACTTACCTGTGCGCCGTTGACAGCGCATTTCATTGTAAGGTTCCAGTTTTTGCCTGTATGATTTTCTTTTGCAGCAACTTCAAATTGCTGCAGTTCATCTAACGTAACCAGCCAGGGGCCCACCGCAGTAGCAAAATCTTTTCCTTTTGCCGGTCCCAGGTTCAACAGCATTTCCTCACCCTGCAGTTTACGTGCACTCAGGTCATTCATAATCATTAGCCCTCCTATATATTCATCGGCCTCTTCTGCTTTTATATTGCGGCCGTATTTGCAAATTACAATCGCTGCCTCCAGTTCAAAATCCAGTTTCTCCAAATGATCCGGCATACATTGTACATCGCCCGGACCTTGTATGCTGTGATGATTGGTAAAATAAAATACGGGATATTGATCGAACTCAGGAATCATTTCAGCTTTCCGGTTTCTGCGTGCTGCGGCTACATGTTGCCGAAAGGCATAGCCATCGCGGCAGGATGAAGGAAAGGGTACCGGCGAAATCAGTTGAAGCGAATCGACAGGCATTGCCCGTTTACTTGTTCTCGTTCCTTCTTTCAGCATCAATTCACCCGCCTGCGCCACGGGAAATGCATCTTCCCAATAGGTCAAAAACATATTCATCGTATTGGGCAGATCAGGATGCAGCACATCCATATCATACACCATGTTATTGATAAGCACGCCTAACTGTTCATGTTCTTCTTTTATGTAGCTGACTAATTTCATTGACGCTTTATTTATGCGCAAGATATATTTTTATCCGCAGGATGCTGTGCATGTAATCACCTGAAGTAATTCTGTTTGGGTTTTGTTGCTGCTTGTCCCGCTTATTGCGGGATCGCACCCTTCAGCGTTCCAATCGCTGTTCAGCATTCCATCCAAGGAGCAAAAAATTAACAAGAAAGACCGATACTTCTTTGCGTCGTTGCGTGAACTAATTATTTGTACATTTCAACATGAAACAATCCGCAATTATTCCTTTTCTTTTCCTGCTTGCTCATTTTGCAACATCACAACCGAAAACAGATCCATTTCTTGAAACCCTTATCCGCAGTAATGCATCGGCATTTCTCAACGATGTATTAAATCAACCAGATACATTTCAATACCAAATAATTTACACACAGATAGACAGGGATAAACATAATCTACCACACTTTAAGAACTATTACTTTAATGTGGACCGGAATCGTTATTTCAACCCGGCATCAACTGTGAAGCTACCAACAGCGCTCGTAGCATTGGAAAAATTAAATGAAATAAATAAGCCCGGTGTTGACAGGAATACCCCGATGTTAACCGATAGCAGCTATGAAAAACAATCGGCAGTATTAACGGATACTTCATCTGCCGACGGTCTGCCCTCTGTTGGGCAGTACATCCGTAAAATATTTTTGGTAAGTGATAATGATGCCTACAACCGATTATATGAATTCAACGGCCAGCAAACGATAAATGAAAAATTATGGAATAAAGGATATAACGATACCCGCATTACCAGGCGTTTTGTTCCGATGAACGAAGAACAGAACCGTCACACGAATACTATTCGTTTCATGAAAAATGAAAAATTAATTTACGAACAACCGCCTGCGTACAGTACGGTCTTATTTGATTTCCGTAAAAAGATTTTCATTGGTCATGCGCATTACAATCGTGACGATAGCCTTATCAATGCACCGATGGATTTTACCACGCACAATAATTTACCACTTGAAGATTTACATCAAATGCTTCAGTCGGTTTTATTTCCAAAATCAGTACCGCGCAAACAGCGGTTTAGTCTAACCGATAGCGATTATAAATTTTTGTACCAGTACATGTCTGAATTGCCTTATGAAAGCGCCCACCCGAAATATGATACTGCAGAATTTTTTGACAGTTATACCAAATTCTTTTTCTTCAAAGCAGGTAAAGGAAAAATTCCTGCGTATATCCGTTCATTTAATAAGCCGGGCTGGTCATACGGCTTTCTTACCGATGCCGCGTATATCGTGGATTTTAAAAACAATGTTGAGTTTATGCTGAGCGGCGTTATTTATGTAAACAAAGATGGCGTACTGAATGATGATAAATACGAGTACGAAGAAACCGGTTACCCGTTTTTTAAAGAAGTAGGTACAATCATTTATAATTATGAATTAAAAAGACTGAGAAAGCATGTTCCGGATCTCAGCGGATTTAAATTGAGTTACCAATAATTTATTTCCACAAAGCCACCTGGAACATAAAGAACAGCAATTGCCAACAATGCCTTGCGATTCTTGCGTCTTCGCGGGATTCTCTTTTTTGAAAATGCGCACACTATCTATACCCCGGCGATCCGTTTCTTGTATTCATCCAGCGCATCTGCCAATCTCTCTTTCGCAGTGGTATCACCAGGCACATTGTGCGAAGGATGGATAAATAGTTTGACGCCCCGATCAGCAAGTATTTCTGCAACTGTTGTCACCGTCATCCACACTGCGGTGACAAAAGCCATCGTGGATACAGGGCCCACTTTATCAACATGATTCTTCAACGGTACACAGGCATCCTGTATGGGTACACAGGTATCAACGACAAGGTCGGCTAATTGAAATATATTTTTTCCGCTGCTATGCCTTGTCGGTTTTCCTTCTGCTTCTTTGGCCGAGCCAAATACTATCACTTTCATTCCTCTTTTTTTTGCTTCAATGGCCACATCAATATTTACTGCGTTTATCCCTGTGTGGGAGAAAAGCCACATGCAATCTCTCTTATCAAACGTATATCCTTTCATGATTTCTGTGCCATATCCTTCTACTCTTTCCAGGAAAACAAAATTGTGTACACTCATACCCCCGACAATGTTTGTGAAAAAAGTCAATGGCAACTCAATCATCGGGTGAAACCCAACAAAACCACCAATACGCGGGTACATTTCCTCAATAGGAATGGTAGCATGACCGCACCCGAATGTATGCACCCACCGGCCGGCTTCTATTGTATCAGCCATAATCGTTGCGGCTTTCTGTATATTTCCCAGTTGTGTTTCTTCTATTTTATCCATTACGGAACGCGCCTGCTGCAGCCATGTTTTCGCGAGCATTTTTATCTGTTTTTTAGGTAATAAAATATTTATAGTTTGATTCTTTTGGCAATTTTATGTTTTATAAAAAATAAAATGACAATCATGCCAACCACACAGGCGATAACCAGGAAGGGTAACTTGGCCGCCGTATAATGATGCGCAATAATCCCAAAAAAATAATTAATGATTGTATTACCTGCCAATGCAATGACCAACGCAATGGAAAAAGCCGTACCTGATAACTTTTCATACAATTGTCCAACATACCCTAATATTATCGGGAAGCCGGCGGATAAACCAATCCCGACAATAATAAGCCCGGCAAAAGCGGGCGGATACGAATAAGAATATGCAATTAATACACTTCCTGAAATTATCAATAGTAATGAAATCAGTTGCAATGTGAACGAGGACATTTTTTTTAATAACGAACCCAGTACCAGGCGGGTAAGCGTTAATCCTACCACATAAAATGTCAGGGCATACAATGCATCTTCCTGGACTGCATTTACTTTTAATTTCATAAACGTCGTCGTCCAATTATTTATCAAGCCTTCTACACCACTTTGAAAAAAGAGAAAAAAGCCGGTCAGCAATAAGGCAGGTTCTTTCAGCAACTTTATTCCTTCAGTTACCGGGAAGCCTTGTGAATGTTTTGGCGATGGAAATTTAATAGTTAGAAAATACAGAACTGTCAACAGCATCAACACACAAACACCCGAAATAATAACCGGGTACTGGTAAAATTTGGAAAGAACACCAAGCAGCAACGGCATTCCTAACGCACCAATGCCAAAGAAGACACCCAATAAGCTCAGGTTAGCATCTTTATAATCAGCACTGATATCAGCGACAAGCGCATTGGTGCCGCCATTGATTATGCCACCACCTAACCCTGTTATAAAAATGCATATATACAAAACAGTTAGCGAATTGGTAAATGACAAACCTTCGAGGCCGATGATAGAAACCAGTATGCTTACAATAAGCAGCACCTTGTATCCGTACCGGTCTGCAACGGGACCAAATACCAGTGAACCAAATAATATTCCTGCAGGCAGAATGGAAACAAGTTTGCCTGCATTCAATTCATCCAATCCAAATTTTGCCGTGATAGAGGGCAGAATAGAACCCAGTGTTATCAAAATGATCCCGAACTGAAGGAGTGCAATGCATGCGACAGCAAAAACCTGGTTTCGTTTATACATTATTGTTTTCCGTATTTAACCTTTTAATGCGAGATATCCTGCTCCATACAATCCGGCATTCGTTCCCAATGCAGAACCTTCGATCTTTACCTGTTGTATGCTGATCGGTTGCGCCCATTTCCTGGCTTCAGTATATATATCATTTAAAAAACGCAGGGCGGGACCAAATACACCGCCACCAAAAATTATTTTCTCCGGGTTAAAAATACTGACGAGATTGGCGACAGCCATTCCCCAATGCTCAATTGCATTTTGTATAACGGCAACAGCCAGCCTATCCCCTTTATCAAATGCATCAAAAACGCTGTGCGCGGTTAATGTATCCGTATCAGTCATCAGCAAAATACTTTGAGTATACACATTGTCCTCACCCAGTTCATTCGCCACTTTTGCAATGCCTTCTCCTGAAGCATTGTACTCAAAACATCCGCAGGAAATAAATTTATCTTCAAATGGTTTACTCAATCCGAGCCAACCGATAGCACCGGCAATATCACCTGAGCCGCGCAATACTTCTCCATTTATAAGGATGCCCGCACCGATACCCGTTCCTACTGAAATAAATATGGCATCATTGCATCCTTTTGCATTGCCTTTCCATACCTCGCCCAGTATATAACAGCTACGGTCACTGTCTATTGTAATTGAAACATTCTTATCGGGAATTCCATTTTGCAGTTCTTCCATCAATGGGTAATTATCCCAACCGGGAATATTTGGCGCCCACACTTTTCCATTTTTTGCATAAGCGATACCCGGTACGCAGATGCCCAAAGCCTGTACGGTAATATTTTCATCATTTGCTTTTGCCAAAATAGAGTTAACCTGCTGCAGGATAAGTTTACCAACTTCGCTGCCTTTTCTTTTTTCAAGTGCAGTCGTTTGTGAATGGATTATTTCTCCATCATCGCTGAATAAGGCAGCTGCCAGTTTGGTTCCTCCAAGATCAAATGCAATAACGGGCATAGCAACGTTTGATTATTTAAGATAGGAACAAAGAGCTTTACTTTTTTATTTACACGCAATTTATTTTGATTAAATAAACCAAATTTTTCCCGTAAACTTTTATAACTTTTGCCTGTAAAGAATGCTTATGTACCGGTTGCTGATTTTATTTTTTCTTTTATCGTTCACAAATGTTAACAAACAATACAAACCTGGTGCATGGATCAGGATAAATCAACTAGGCTATACCAATCATGGAACCAAAGTGGCGGTGTGGTGCAGCAAGGAAGAGTTGGCAGTTGGTTCCCGATTGCTATCGGCATGGCAGTTAGTCGATGCAGCTTCAAAAAAAATTGTATTTAATGGTGAGGCGGGAAAACCGTTTGGTGCGTACGGACCATTTAAACAAACCTATCGCTTAAATTTTTCAGCATTTACAAAACCCGGAAAATACTTTTTAAAGGCGGGTGAAACAGTATCGCCAGAGTTTGAAATTAGTGACAGCGTGTATAAAGGCGCTGCAGATTTCTGTCTTCGTTACATGCGGCAACAACGCTCCGGCTTCAATCCCTTTTTAAAAGATAGCTGCCATACACACGATGGTTATGTTTTGTACGGCGAAAAAGCCGGGATCAAAGACAGCACATATATGGATGTTGTCGGCGGCTGGCATGATGCTACCGATTATTTACAATATTCCACCACATCCGCCAATGCAACCTATCACTTATTGATGGCTTACCGGGATTTTCCCGGAGTATTCAGTGATGAAAAACAAGCAAACGGTTTGGACGGCAGCAATGGCATGGCAGATGTGCTGGATGAAGCAAAATGGGGATTGGATTGGTTATTGAAAATGCATCCACGACCCGATTGGATGTTTAACCAGGTTGCTGATGACAGGGATCATGCAGGAATGCGCCTGCCAAAGGAAGATAGCTTCTATGGAAAAGGATTTGAGCGACCAGTTTATTTTGTAAGCGGCGAACCACAGCAACGGCAAAAGTTTATGAATAATACAACCGGTACCTCTTCCACAGCCGGTAAGTTTAGCAGTGCATTTGCATTAGGCGCCCAGGTTTTTTCAAAAAGCAATAAGGCTTATGCGGAAAGTCTCGTCCATAAATCATCCACGGCTTATTGGTTTGGTATGAAAAAGTCAGGAGCCAGTCAAACAGCGTCAGTGAAGTCTCCTTATATCTATGCAGAAGATAACTGGACGGATGATATGGAACTCGCTTTGGCTGCGTTGAATAGTTTTAATAATTCTCCGCTTGCTGTAAACCGGAAGTTTATGCTTTCAGAAGGGCGGGCGTCCGATCCCGGTATTCTCGACCAGGCCTATCATTGGGCAAAAGATGAACCAACTACGCCGTGGCTTGGAAAAGATTCAGCAAAACATTATCAATGGTATCCGTTTATTAATGTGGGACATTATGAACTGGCAAAACAACTGAAGGATAAACGAAGAGATACAGTTATCAGCTATTATAAAAAGGGCATTGAACTGGTATGGAACAAGGCAAAACAAAATGCCTTTTATCGCGGCGTTCCTTTTATCTGGTGCAGTAATAACCTCGCAACATCTTTTGCTATTCAGTGTTATTGGTACAGGCAACTTACCAAAGACAATTCGTTTTCAGAACTGGAACAGGCAAATTTTGATTGGCTTTTCGGCTGTAATCCTTGGGGCACAAGTTTCGTGTATGGCTTACCGTCATGGGGCGATACGCCGGTGGATCCGCATTCATCATTAACGCACTTAAATCACTACCCGATCGACGGTGGTTTGGTAGATGGGCCTGTATATGCAATAACTTATAAAAATCAATTAGGTCTTGCATTAAATGAACCCGATGAATATGCAGAGTTTCAAAGTGATTATATCGTATACCATGACGATGTTGGTGACTATTGCACCAACGAACCGACGATGGACGGTACAGCGTCATTGATTTATTTACTCGCAGCAAAGGAAGCTGAAAAAGCCTCCTCCGGAAAGTCGCCAGGTAACAATTTTTCTTATGACCATGGAGCTATTATTCGCGGGGATAGTACACAAAAGAAAATTGCATTGGTATTTACCGGTGATGAATTTGGCGATGGCGGAAACCGTATTCAAAAAACGCTGAGGACTCAACATGTCAAAGCTTCCTTTTTTCTTACCGGTAATTTTTACCGTAACGCGGCATTTAAACCGGTTATTCAACAATTGAAAAAAGATGGACATTATCTCGGATCGCATTCTGATAAACATCTTCTGTATTGCGATTGGGATAAAAGAGATAGCCTGCTGGTAAGCAAAAAACAATTCATAAATGATATTCAACAGAGCTATGCTGAATTGAAAAAATTAGGTGTAGCTGCATCTGATGCATCTTATTTTTTACCGCCTTATGAATGGTACAACGATAGCATAGCCAGCTGGACAAAGGGTTTAGGACTTCAGCTTATCAATTACACGCCCGGCACAAAAAGTAATACGGACTACACTTATCCTGGTTTAAAAAATTATCAAAGCAGTGGGGTGATCTACAATTCGATTATCGATTATGAGCAAGTGAGCCCGGCGGGCCTCAACGGCTTTATCCTTTTAGTACATATCGGCACCGATCCCGCGAGAACCGATAAGTTTTATGACCGCCTGGGTGAACTGCTGGTTTATCTTAAACACAAAGGCTATAACTTTCAAACAGTTAATGAACTTTTAAAGCGCCGCTAAAATCATCTTTTATCAAAAGTCCTGAACCGGTTTTCAGGTTATCTTTGCCCCATGCAATTCGAGAAAATTCATAATAAAGGACAGGCGCGGCTGTTTAAAAACGATTTCCTGGAAATGCTGACGAAGACGCACCCGTTGGTGATCTGGGGAATGTACCTGCCGGTTATTGTGTATATGCTTTATTATAGTGCGCAAGGCCTGGGTTATTCTGCATTACGTGTTACACTTACGTTTTTGGGCGGCGTGTTTTTCTGGAGCTTTTTTGAATACATCGCACACCGTTTTATTTTTCATTTGGTAAGTGAGAAAAAGAATTTGCAAAAATTTTCATATACACTTCATGGTAACCACCATCATTACCCGAGAGACAGGCAGCGCCTGTTTATGCCTCCAGTGCCCAGTATCATCATTGCTTCTGCTATTTTCGGTTTAATGTACCTGGTTATGCAGCAAAACACATTTATGTTCTTTCCTGGATTCATAATAGGCTACCTCATGTATGGTACCATGCATTATGCGATCCACGCCTGGAATCCTCCTTTCAAATGGATGAAGGGATTATGGCGAAATCATCATTTGCACCATTACAAAAACGAACATAATGGATTTGGCGTGAGCAGCACGCTGTGGGATCATGTTTTCGGTACTATGTTCGATCTTAAGAGAGAAAAAGAAGATAAAGAGAAGGTAAGAGAATTGATGTTTAACAAAGACAAATAAGCATTTGATTTTTCCTACCACTTTTCCTCTTCATCTATTTTTCCCTGCTTTTGCTGAAATTGTTTCCTCGTTTCTATTTTTTGCGTTTGCCTTTCAATAATCAAATCTGCAATAACCAAACCTGCATCCTCATTCACATCATTCAGCATTTGCTTCAATTTATTCTCGCTTACATCAAG
>Ga0207683_10002036_pt1 | contig 17881 bp, 16 predicted proteins | sample KBSM73metaG_FD_184333 | JGI IMG/M metagenome (GOLD analysis project Ga0207683, IMG submission 184333) | Miscanthus rhizosphere microbial communities from Kellogg Biological Station, Michigan, USA - KBS M7-3 metaG (SPAdes) (version 2) | ecosystem: Host-associated > Plants > Roots > Rhizosphere >... | reverse complement strand
CCCGCTCCGGGGGCTTGGAGCGAGGGCCGCCGAGCGTGTGTCACGCAAGGGACCTGCAGATCCGGGTAACAGGGGGAAACCCCAAAATCCGCAGGGTCAGATTCTGTTTTAAGACCATGCCCCTGTCGCGACGATGAACAAGTCGCGAATCGAAACTTTATGGATCAGCTTTTCTTTTTCGGTTCGGCGTAGGTGAACGCGCTCTCCGGCACGGCGACGTTGAAACGGACGTTTGAAAGCTTGACGGTCGTGCGGCGCCCCTGCGGATCGATCGCGGTCCAACCGTAGAGCTGCAGTCCGCCAGGGGCGGAGGCGTTGCGGAGGAATGCGAGGGTCAGCTGACCATATTGGCCGGCGTTCTTCGCGCGGGCGACGACTACCCGGCTATCGTTGCTAGGCAGGATCTCCGCCTTGCCGTTGAAGTCGGGCGATGCAGAGAGCAGGGGCCCGAGCGGCGTGCGCCCGAGCGGCCAGCTCGATTTCTGGCCAACCGAGTAATCGAGGAAGACCAGGCTCTTTCCGTTGGCGACCAGCAGGAGGTCACCACTGCCATATTCGAACCGGATTCGGCCCGGACGCTTCATCTGAAGTGTGCCAGCAGCGCTCCGGCCGCGCGCGTCGGTCTGGGTGAAGCCTGCCGTCATCGTCTGAACGGCGGACAGATGTGCCTTGAGGCGCGCAAGATCGGGCGAAGGCGCAGCGGCCGTCGTGGGCGCCGCTAGCAGCGCAATCGGCACCAAGGCGCGCGCGAAGGTCGGGAAGTTCATTGCAAAGCTCCTGGGATTTTGCGCCGGAAACTGGCGTTTGTGCTTTGAATGCGGTCTGAACCTTCCGGTTCCGTTCCGTTCAGGGTCAGAGGGCCCGGTCTAAATTGGATGTCCGTCGGGATCGATCAGCACTTCGCGGCGTCCGACATGGTCCGGCTGGCCGACCAGCCCGTCTTTCTCCATGCGCTCGATCAGGCGGGCGGCGCTATTGTAGCCGACCCGCAGCTGGCGCTGGAGATATGAGGTCGACGCCTTCTGGCTTTCGGCGACGATCTGGATGGCCTTGCGGTAGAGCTGGGTCTCCGCATCGTCTTCGCCAGTCGGCTGGCCGTCGAACAAATATCCGCCGTCCTCGGGCTCTTCGGTGACCGCCTGCACGTAATCCGGAGCGCCCTGCCTGCGCCAATGTTCGGCGACTGCGCGAACCTCTTCATCGCTGACGAATGGGCCGTGGACGCGAATGATCTGCTTGCCGCCCGGCATGTAGAGCATGTCGCCCTTGCCGAGCAGCTGCTCGGCGCCCTGCTCGCCGAGGATGGTGCGGCTGTCGATCTTGCTGGTCACCTGGAAGCTGATCCGGGTCGGCAAATTGGCCTTGATGACGCCGGTGATGACGTCGACCGACGGACGCTGCGTCGCCATGATCAGGTGGATGCCTGCAGCGCGCGCCTTCTGCGCCAGGCGCTGAATCAGGAACTCGACCTCCTTGCCGGCCGTCATCATGAGGTCGGCTAGCTCGTCGACCACGACTACGATCTGAGGGAGCACCTCATATTCGAGCTGCTCGGTCTCGTAGAGCGGCTGGCCGGTGTCAGCATCGTAGCCGGTCTGAACGCGGCGGCCGAGCTTCGCGCCCTTAGCCTTTGCCTCGCGAATCTTCGCATTGAAGCTCGGCAGCGCACGAACGCCGAGGTTGGCCATCATTCGATAGCGCTCCTCCATCTGCTCGACGGTCCATTTGAGCGCGCGGATCGCTTTGCCCGGCTCCGTCACCACGGGGGCCAGGAGGTGCGGAATGTCGTCGTAGATGCTGAGCTCCAGCATCTTGGGATCGATCATGATCAATTTGCACTGGTCCGGGCCGAACCGGTACAGAAGCGAGAGGATCATGCAGTTGAGGCCGACCGACTTGCCCGAGCCGGTGGTGCCGGCAACGAGCAGGTGGGGCATGGGCGCCAGATCGGCGATCACTGGATCGCCCGCGATATTCTTGCCGAGGATCAGCGGCAGCGACATGTTCTGGTCTTCGAAGGCCTGGCTTCCCACCAGCTCCGAAAGGCTGACGGTTTCGCGCTTGGGATTCGGAAGCTCGATGCCGATCACGCTGCGGCCCGGAATCGTGGCCACGCGCGCCGAGAGCGCTGACATGTTGCGTGCAATGTCGTCGGCAAGCGCGATCACGCGGCTCGCCTTGATGCCGCTCGCGGGCTCCAGCTCATACATGGTGACCACGGGCCCTGGCCGCACTTCGACGATGTCGCCGCGGACGTTGAAGTCCTCGAGGACAGTCTCAAGCAAGCGCGCATTCCGCTCAAGGCCGGCGCGATCGATTTGTTGGCGAGCTTCCTTGGGCGGCGCCGATAATAGCTCGAGCGTCGGCAGCTGGTAGCTGTCGCCCAGCGCCAGCGTCGGCTGCGCGCTGGAGGGCTTCCTTCCCCCGCGGGTGGAGGGCGCGACCGCGCGCTGCGGCTCGGCGACTGCCACCGTCGGTTTGGACTTGGGCGGCGCGGCAGGAATCGTCCGCTCCTGTGCGATTTCTGTCTTGCGCGGTGCGGCACGGCGTTCTCGCGGTTCCCGCTTGAATATGGAGCGAATCCATCCGCGCTCGTCTTCGGACAGGCCGAGCGCCAGATAGCCAACACCGAGGCCCGCGAGGCCAAACAGGAGCAACGCAGCGAACCGCGCCGGTCCGGCGATCTGCGCATTCGGAATGAGGTCCATGCCCGCGTCGACGCCGTGCGCAGCTGCGAGGCCGAGCGCCCCTCCCCATCCGGCAGGAAGGCCGGACACGGATGAACCGCTGGTAAGGCCGAGCGCAACGCCGAGGAGGACGGCGCCGACGGCGGCGAGGAGTAGCCCGCGGCCGATTCGCTCCGCCGGCTCCAGCCGCATCATTCGCAGGCCGGCAATCGCGACCACCGGAAGGAAAAGCGCCGAACCGAGACCGAACAGGAGCAATAGTGCGTCGCTGAGATAGGCGCCGAAGCTGCAGAGCCAGTTGGTTGGCGGACCGCCGGCGGCAGTGCTCAGCGAGGGATCGTTGGGATTGTGTGTCGCCAGGGCCACGGCGCCAGCGAGGCTGACGGCCACGAGCAGCGCGCCCCAGGTGCGAACGGCGAAACGTCGCACGGCCTCGCGCAGCGCGTCCCGCCAGTCGGGCGCCAGTTCGCGCTTCGGTGCGCGTGTCGCCACGGTTGCCATCGTCCCACCCCCAGAAAATCGGCTGCTAGAATCTCCCACGCGGACTTTTGGGTCAAGCGAAGTCGTGGCGTCGTTGCGACGAACGGGTTAGGGGCGCGGCGATGGATCGCGCGGACGTGATCATATTTGGAGGCGGGCTGGTCGGCCTGGCGCTGGCGGCGGCACTGGACGCCAGCGGGCTGTCCGCAATCGTCGTCGATCCGGCGGATCCGGCCCCGCGCGGCGAAGCGAATTTCGATGGGCGCACCAGCGCGGTGTCGTCGAGCTCCATGCGCATGCTCGAAACCGTAGGGATTGCCGATCATTTGGCTGAACCAGGTTGCCCGATCTGGCGGATTGCCGTTGCCGACGGCCTCAAGCCCGGCAGCCTCCACTTCGATCCCGACGACCATGAGCCGCTGGGATTCATGCATGAGAATCGGCACTTGCGCGCTGCTCTCCAAGCGCGCGCCGAGGCCGGCAAGAACCTTTGGCTCCTGTGGAAGTCGCGCGTGACGGAAGTCGACCGTGGCGATCACGGGGTCATCGTCTCGCTGGACGACGGGCGGAAGCTCTCGGCGCCGTTGCTTGCCGCCGCCGACGGGCGGAACTCCAGGACACGCGATGCCGCAGGGATCAACGTGGCGCGCTGGACATATGATCACCAGGCGATCGTCTCGGTGCTCCGCCATGAGTTGCCCCACGAACATGTCGCCTACGAGATCTTCTATCCCGGCGGCCCCTTCGCGCTGTTGCCAATGGCTGACGATTCGGGAGGGCATCGGTCGGCGATCGTCTGGTCGGTTCCCAACGCCGACGCGCCGGGGTGGCTGTCGCTCAACGATGCCGATTTTGCTGCCGAAGCGCAGGCGGCAATGGGCGGGTTTCTCGGCAAGGTCGAGATGCTTGCGCCGCGTTCGTCGTTCCCGCTCGGCTTCCATCACACGGCCCGGATTACCGACAAGCGCCTCGTACTGGTCGGCGACGCGGCCCATGCGATCCATCCGATCGCCGGCCAAGGGCTCAACCTTGGCTTCCGGGACGTTGCCGCGCTCGCGGAAGTATTGGTCGAAGGCGCCCGCCTTGGCCTCGATCTTGGCGACCAGCAATTGCTGAGCCGTTATCAACGCTGGCGCTCGCTTGATGCTCTCTCTGTTGCCTTCTCTACCGACAGTCTGACGAGAATTTATGGGATACCGGGCGAAACAGCGTCTGCGATTCGTCGCTTCGGCATGGGCCTGGTGGGCCGTATCTCCCCGCTTCGAAACCGACTGATGAGCGAAGCGCGCGGCACTAGTGGCGAGCTGCCGCTGCTGCTTCGGGGGCTGCCGATCTGATTATTGGAGCGTCGGCTCGATCTCTACGCCACCGTTCGCGGCCATCCGGTGGAATTGCATCAATTGGACAAGCAAATCGGCCCGCGCCGCTAACTTTTCCTGTTCGAGCAAAGCTTGCTTCGCGCCAACGTCGAACGGTGCGACTTGTGCAATGGCGTTGACCAGCATTTCATCGTCGAGCCGGGTGACCGCTTCCCAATCCACCGCGAGGCCCATGGCGTCGCCGAGCTTTCTCGCCTCGCGTTCGACCTCGGCCCGCTCGATGATCGCCAGCGGCTCCGGTTCGTCGTCGTCGAATGCTTCGATGTCGACTTCGGCGCAGCGATATGGCGCGTCGATGTCTGTCTCGCGAATCAACTTGAAACGGTTCGAGCCGAGAAGGACGATATTGTAGCGACCCTCATCCAGCTCCTCGACGCCGACGATCTCCCCGATGCAGCCGACCGAGTACAGCGGCGCATTGTTGTCGTCGTCGATCCGGTGCGGCTGGATCATGGCGATGCGCCCCGCGCCGTCCATCGCGTCCCTCACCATCTCGCGATAGCGGGGTTCGAATATGTGCAGCGGAAGCTGCGAGCGCGGGAAGAGAATTGCGCCCGGAAGCGGGAAGAGGGGAACGCGCAGGATGCGGCTCACGTGAAGAGCAATGCCGAGAGCCGCCGGCGCTGAGCACTCGACCAAGTGTCTTCCAGGCCCTGCGCTTCGAGCAGCTGGAGAAAGCGCCGGCGCGCCGCCCCGTCGTTCCACTCGCGGTCCCGCCGCACGATCTCGAGCAGCGCGTCGGCGGCCGCATCACGATCGCCATCGGCCATTTTCGCATTGGCGAGCTCGAGGCGGGCTTCATGGTCGTCCGGACTGGCCGCGAGCCTGGCTTCGAGGGCGGAGGTGTCGGCACGCGGGGCAGAGGCGACCTCGAACGCGGCGCGCGCGCGGCTGATCTCCGGCTTGTTGCTCAGCTCGTCCGGCAAGCTTTCGAGTATGTTTTCCGCTTCGGCGATCTCGTGACCCGTGACGAGCGCGCGCACCAATCCGCCGATCACCTCAGGATCCTCGGGGGCCATCTCGCGTACCTGTCGGAAGATGCTCGCGGCGCGCGGGGCGTCGCCATCGGCAAGCACCTGCTCGCCCATCGCGATCAAGGGCTCGATCTCCGTCTTGGGCGTTGCGCCTTCGGGCTCGATCTTCAGCTGACCCAGGAGCTGGTCCAGCGCCTTCTTGATCTGGCCTTCGCTTCGATAATTGGTGAGGTCCGCGACGGGCTGGCCACGGTGAATGGCATAAACCGTCGGAATCGACTGGATACGGAATTGTGCGGCCAGCAATTTTTCCTGGTCGACGTCGATCTTGGCGAGCTTCACGCCCTTTGCCGCATAATCTTCGGCAATCTTGTCGAGGATCGGCGACAGCTGCTTGCAGGGCCCGCACCATTCCGCCCAGAAATCGAGGATGACGAGCGCCGTCATCGACGGCTGGATGACGTCGCGTTCGAACCGCTCGATCGATTCGCGTTCCGCTTCAGTGAGTCCCAGTGTGGCCACGGCTTCCGAGCAATGCTCCCTTCAACGACCGTCGAGTCGCGCCCATATGGGCGGGCAGGGCGGTAGCCACAAGCTTGCGCGAAGCCGTCTTGCGGTAGCGCACAAGGCCATGCTAGGCGCGCGCCTCACCTCCGCCGGACCAGCGTCCGGCGTCAGCTCAGAGCGGGCGTAGCTCAGGGGTAGAGCACAACCTTGCCAAGGTTGGGGTCGAGGGTTCGAATCCCTTCGCCCGCTCCAGTTTTAGGTGGCAGAGCTACGGGCTCAGCCCCACCGGTCGCGGTCGGCAAGATCGGCTGCGGTGGGCTCAATCCAGTCGCTGCCGGCCTCGCCAACCTCTCGCTTCCAGAACACGGCCTCGGTCTTCAGCCGATCCATTAGATAGTCGGCGGCGTCGAAGGCGGCGCGGCGATGGAGCGAGGCCGCTCCTGCAAAGACGATGGGCTCACCTGCCGGAACGGTCCCGCAGCGATGGACGACGCGGACATGGCTTACGTTGAACCGCTGCGCACATGCGACCGCGATATCCTCCAATGATTGCCGAGTGAGCGTCGGGTGATGCTCCAGCACGAGGGCATCGACGGCATCGCCGTCTCGCGATTCGGCGCGCGCCAGACCGATAAAGGTCACGATCGCTCCGTCGCCGCGCGCCTGCTCGGTCAGCTCGGCGAGCTCGAGCTGCGGGTCGAGTGCCACATGCTCGAGATGCGCAACTACGCTCATCCGCCGGATACCGGTGGAAGGAATTCCAGATCATCCTGGGCAGAGAGCATCTGACGATCATCGGCGATCGCATTTCGAACGCAGGCGCGTGAGAGTTTCAGTGCTTCGGCGGCCCCTGGGTGAAGCTCAACGAGGGTCTCTCGGATCGCGCCGACCGAGGCTTGTCCACCGCCTTCGAGCTCGAGCTCGCGGCCGAGGGCATCGGCAAGCCGGCCATAGAAACGGATCTTCAACCCGCGCCTCCTTCGTTGCATCGATCTCGCGGCACGTTTCGTTGAGGTCAATGCCTTGGTCGCCGTGGACTGTGGGTCTAGGTGGCGCTTAGGCAGGAGACTCGTTCATGGCTGAACAAGCAGAGCTTACTCGTCCGGGAGCGCCATCCGACAAGTTGCAGACCGTCAATCCGGCTACCGGCGAGCCGGGCAAAAGCTACGACCCGCACCACATCGAGGATGGGCTCGCGGCGGCCAAGGCCGCCCGTGCGGCCTTCCTGGAGTGGCGGCGGGTCGGCTTTGCTGCCCGGTCTGCCATCATCCGCAAGGCCGCCGAAATCCTTCGCGCGCGAAAGGACGAATTTGCGCGGCTGATGACGGATGAGATGGGGAAGACGCTCGACGACGGCCGGGCGGAGGTCGAGAAATGCGCCTTTCACTGCGACTGGTTTGCCGATCACGCGCACGAATATCTGGCGAATGAGGCCGCGGATATTGGCGGCGGCGAGGCTTTCGTCACCTTCAACCCGACCGGCATCGTCCTTGCGGTGATGCCGTGGAATTTTCCATTCTGGCAGGTCTTCAGGGCGGCGGCGCCCGCCCTGATGGCCGGAAACGGCATGCTTCTGAAGCACGCGAGCAATGTGCCGGGCTGCGCTTTGGCGATCGAGGAGGTGCTCCATCAGGCCGGCGTGCCGAAGGATTTGTTCCGAACCCTCCTATTGAAGAGCAGCGACGTCGAGGCCCTGATCAGGGACAGCAATGTCGCCGCAGTCACCCTGACGGGCAGTGTACCGGCGGGGCGAAGTGTCGCCACTGCGGCCGGGTCGGTCCTGAAGAAATGCGTGCTCGAGCTGGGCGGCGCCGATGCCTATCTCGTCCTCGAGGATGCCGACATTACGGCGGCGGCAAGGATCGCCGCCACGGCCCGCATGGTGAATGGCGGCCAGAGCTGCATCGCCGGGAAACGTTTCATCGTCCTCCGTTCTGTCGTTGAGCAGTTCACCGCGGCGCTGATCGAGGCGATGAGCGGCTATGAGATGGCCGATCCGGGCAAGGAAGGAACCAAGCTCGGCCCCATGCAGAGCGTCAAAGCGCGCGACGAGATTCACATGCAGGTCGAACAGAGCGTCGCGAACGGCGCCCGGCTGCTGCTCGGCGGGAAGGTGCCCGATCGGCCGGGCGCTTGGTATCCGGCGACCGTCCTTGGCGATGTCCGCCCGGGTCAGCCCGCCCACGACGAGGAGGTGTTCGGCCCGGTCGCTTCAATCATCACCGCTGAAGATGAGGCCGATGCGATCCGGATCGCCAACGACAGCGAGTTTGGTCTGGGCTCGGGTGTTTTGACGTCGGATATCGACCGGGGCCGCCGCATCGCGGCCGAGCAGCTCGAATCCGGCATGAGCTTCGTCAATGAGAATGTCCGCTCCGACCCGCGCACGCCCTTCGGCGGGGTCAAGCATTCAGGCTATGGGCGCGAATGCGGGGTCTTCGGCATCCGCGAATTCGTCAACATCAAGACCGTGCACGTGAAGCCGGTCGAGCGTGGAACCGGCAGCAAGGTCGAGTGAAGTCGCGGCCTACTGTTGGGCGACCTGGGCGTACTGCATGTCGTGCTGCGCGATGACCGCGCGGACAACATTGTTCATCAAGGTCATGCGCACCGGTAGCGGTACCGATGTCAGCTTGATCATCACGGCGACCGAATAGCTACGCCCGTCCGGAGCGGTGAGAATGCCGATGTCATTGTATCCGGCTTGTTCGCCGCCCAGTTCCTGGCCCGTGCCGGTCTTGTGATTGAGCACCCAGCCCGGCGCTAGACCGCCCTTCAGGCGATTTGCCCCGGTCTTGGTATGGCTCATGATCCCGAGCAGGCGCTCGCCGGTCGCGCGGGAAAGGAGATCGCCGCGCTTGAGCCGCGCCAGCGCATTGGCGATGGCGTTCGGCGACGCGCCGTCATAGGGATCGCTCACATAGCGGTCGAAGGCCGCTTGCCGCACGCGCAGGGGAAGCGCGTTCCTGGCCTCGAAGAATGCGTTGCCGATCGAATAGCTCGGGCTCCAGATCAGCCCCGCGATGCGGCTCTGCAGTGCGCGCTCGCCATTGTAGAAGCGGATTGCTCCGAGATGCTTGTCGCGGATCATTGCGCGCACGGCCTCAGGACCGCCGACGGCCCGCATCAGCTTGTCGTTCGCCGTATTGTCGCTGGTGGTGATTGCCTTCACCATCAGGTCGCCGAGGGTGGTGGTGTAGCCGCCTCCTCCCAGGATCAAGTCGCGGATCGGTTGGTGAAATACGGTCAAATCGTCTCGAGTCAGGGTAACCTGGTCGTCGAGGCTGATCTTCCCGCGATCCACCGCGTCCATCGCGGTAATCGACACCCACAATTTGCTGACGCTCTGCTGCGGGTAGAGATCGTCCGCCTTCCACCCCGTCGACCAGCCCTCGTCGATCGATCGGACGGAAATGCCGACGCGGCCGTTGAACTGGCGGCCGAGGTTACTGACGCGGTCGGCAATATATGGCGGGACCGGGACCGGTCGAACCGGAGCGGGGGCCGGCCGCGGACGCTGCGGCGCCGTCGGTTGCGTCGCAGCGCTGGCCGTCACCGATGCAGCGGCGACAACCGCGAGCCCGAGCCCAACTCGCTTCCAGATTGACGTCATGACCTCAGAATCTCCCCGGGGTTCGCGGCTCATTGCAAAGGCTTAGCGTGAGCACCCTGAACCGGCGCTGGCCCAGACTCGCAAAGCCTGAGTCGCTTGCCAAGCCTGATTCGACGTTCAGGCGGAAGGACTTGGACCAGCGAGAAGCGCTGCCGATTCGATCTCGTCTAGGGCCCGGTGAGCGGTAACGTAGCGGCGGGCCTTGGCCGTCCAGTCGCTGGCGCGGGATGCGCCGGGCAGCCGCATCGTTTCAGCCAGCGCACGGTCGACGTCTCCGGCGGAAAGGCGCTGCAAGGCACGATTGTAGCGAGCCTCGGCGTTGACTGCGGGCCGGGTCGAGCGGTGGACTTCGACGATTGAGCCGAGTTCCCGTTTGAAATTGGTCCACCAGCTGTCTTCCGATCCGCCGCGACGAAGATCGACCGCCAATGTCTGATATTCGTCGAGGAGGTCGTTGAGCCGAACCGGCTGGTGCGAGGCGGTGATGATCGTCGCGACCGCCGCTTTGTGTTGCGCGCCGAACCTCTCGACCAGCAGATTCTCTAGATAGCCGAGCGCGACACCGCGGTCGATCGCGCGCCGGGCGGCGAAGGCCACGACGAGCGCGTCGGCGCGTCCCGCGGAGCCTTCAGCCCGTTCCGTCGCATTCTCGACCTGTGAAAGTCGGCTCTCCAGGGCAACCAGGCGCGACGTGTCGGCGCCTGGCGCAACCTGCGGCGACTGCACGGGGTTCGCCGGCACTTGTTGCTGCGGTCCCCCTGCAGTCTGCGGCGCGGGGGGCGTGACGCCCAAAAACCTCGCTGCCGGTTGATAATGGGCCAGACCCCACACAGCCGCGCCGGCTCCGATCAGGATCAGGACCAGCCCGACGAGAAGCCGCGCGCCCCAGTTCTTGCCAGTTTGGGTGCCGCTCCCGTTCATTCCGGGTCCGGCTTGTTGCACAGCCTTGTGGCAAGGGCCAGCAGCGCGTCGTCATTGGGCGCATCAGCGGCCTCGGCCATTTCCCACCCTTCGCCAACCGCTTCCAAGGCAGCCGTGCTGATCGCGGCCACGGCGATAGTAGTCCGGTCCTTCACGAGCTCCGCGAAACGCATGCCCGCACGTGGAGAATGGATCAGCGCCAGCTGGCCGGGCGCCGGGGATAGATCCGGCTGATCGATCTCCCGGCTGCGATAGACGGTCAGGGGAGTTATTGCCTGGCGAGCATCTCGCGGCTCGCGACGCTCAGCCCCGCAAAGGTGGAGCATTCGAAGATCCGCCTCGATCGAGTCGAGCAGGCGATCGATTCCCGAATCCCCAGTGGCCGCAATGTCGAAGCCGGCACCGCGCGCTGCTTCGGCGGTTGCGTCACCAACGGCATAAACCCTCAACCCGCGCAGGAGGTCGATCTGCTCGCCCGCGCTCGTTACGGCGTTCGTGCTGGTGAGAAGCAATCCATCGAAGCTTCCCGCATCTGGCGCCTGCCATTCGACCGGCTCGATCTCGAACAATGGGATCGCAATGGCTTCGAGCCCCGCAGCCCGCGCCCTCGCGACGGTTGCGTTAGCGCTGACTTCGGGGCGCAGAACCAGGAGTCGCCTCAAGCGCTGAACAGCTTCCGAATCGATTCGGGCGCCTTTGCGAGCAGAGATTTCGCCAACGCTTGCGGCGTCTTCAGGTCACCGCAATCGAAGGCTGCCCTGTCTTCAACCATATCGCGGCCATCTTCACTGAACAGTTGGGCGCGGAGGCGGAGATCTCCGTCCTCGAAGGCGCAGAAGGCAGCGACCGGCGAGTGACAGGTCCCGCCGACCGCCCGGGCAAAGGCGCGCTCGGCCATCACGCAATGGTAGGTGATATCGTTGCTGACTGTGCTCAGCACGCTTTGCGTCCGAGTGTCATTGGTTCGGCATTCCATGCCGATCACGGCCTGGCCTGGCGCCGGAAGGAGGACCTCGGTCGGAATTGCCGTGCCGGCGCTGATATCCAGGCGCTTCAATCCCGCCGATGCAAGAAGGGTGGCGTCCACCTCGCCGCTCTCGACCTTCCTGAGGCGGGTTTGGACATTGCCGCGAATCGGAACGATCTTGAGGTCCGGACGGATTCGCAGAAGTTGCGCCGCGCGCCTGGGCGACGAAGTCCCGACGACCGCGCCTTCCTTAAGCTTGTCGATGGACTCGGCCCCGACGATCCGGTCGCGCACATCGCCGCGAGGTCGCACGGCGGCAATGTGGATCTCTTTCGGGCGAACGCTTTCGACGTCCTTCATCGAGTGAACGCAGAAATCGACCTCGCCCTCTATCAGCGCGCGGTCGAGCTCCTTCGTCCAGAGCCCCTTACCCCCGATCTCCGCGAGCGGCCGGTCCTGCACCTGGTCGCCCGTCGTCTTGATCTCGACGATTTGTACCCAGCCGTCCGGCCAGCGCTGCGCCGTCTCTATGGCTGCCGCTACCTTGCGGGCCTGGGCGAGGGCCAGAGGTGAGCCACGAGTCCCGAGGCGAAGTCCTTGCATGCCCCACCCCTAGTGCAATGCCGCGCCTTCAGGCAAAGGGCCAGGCGCGAAATGACCGTGATCCTTGGCCTCGAAAGCAGTTGCGACGACAGCGCGGCGGCACTCGTAACGTCCGACCGTCGGGTTTTGGCGCAGGCTGTCGTCGGCCAGAATGGAGCGCATCAGCCCTACGGCGGCGTGGTTCCGGAGATTGCAGCGCGCGCCCATGTCGAGATTTTGCCGGGGTTGATCGAGCAGGTGTTGAGCGAGGCCGGCTTGTCGATCGGCGACGTGGACGCGGTGGCAGCGACCGCAGGCCCTGGCCTGATCGGCGGAGTGATGGTTGCGCTTCTTGCGGGGAAGGGCCTCGCGCTGGCTGCCGGCAAGCCGCTGCTGGCCATCAACCATCTTGAAGGCCATGCGCTATCGCCTCGGCTGTCAGATCCGGATCTCGACTTTCCTTATTTGCTACTGCTGGTGTCTGGCGGTCACTGCCAGCTGCTCGAGGTTCGCGGAGCGGGCGATTACAGGCGTCTTGCGACGACGATCGACGACGCCGCCGGAGAGGCATTCGATAAGGCGGCCAAGCTGCTCGGCCTCCCTTATCCGGGCGGTCCAGCCATCGAAGAGCTCGCAAAGCTGGGCGATCCGACCGCCGTTCCGTTGCCGCGACCCCTGGTGGGGTCGGCCGAGCCGCATTTTTCCTTCGCCGGCCTCAAAAGTGCGGTGCAGCGCGCAGTCATCTCAGGCGACTTCCGCAAAGAAGATATTGCCGCAAGCTTCCAGCAGGCCGTTGTCGACTGCCTCGTGGATCGAACTGCGATCGCGCTTCGCCATAGCGACACGGAAACGTTTGTTGTCGCTGGCGGAGTTGCCGCGAATCAGGCGATTCGCTCTGCTCTGGTCGATCTCGCCAAGCGCAACGGGCGACGGTTCAGTGTTCCCCCTCAATGGCTATGCACCGACAATGCGGCAATGATCGCCTGGGCCGGGGTCGAACGCTTCGCGGCCGGACATAGGGATTCGCTCGACGCCCCGGCGCGGGCTCGCTGGCCCCTCGACGAAAGCGCGGACCGAGTACGCGGGGCGGGGATCAAGGCATGAGGCTGGGAGTCATTGGCGGCGGGGCCTGGGGTACAGCGCTGGCACAAGTCGCCTCGGCGGGCGGGCAGGACACATTGCTCTGGGCACTCGAGCCGGACGTCGTCGAGGCGGTGAATGCTCGGAGCGAGAACCCGGTCTTCCTCGCCGGCCTTCCGCTGAATTCATCGATCCGCGCTACGTCCGACCTGTCGGACCTCGATGATTGCGACGCCTGGCTGGTCGTCACGCCGGCACAGCATATGCGCACGGTGCTCGAGAAAGCGCCCGACTGCGGCAAGCCATTGGTCCTTTGTTCGAAGGGCATTGAGGAACGCAGCGGGCAGCTCCTCCACAAGGTCGCGAAACAGGCCTGTCCGGATGCGCAGGTGGCGGTTCTCTCTGGGCCGACTTTCGCGCACGAGGTCGCAAAGGGCTTGCCGACGGCGGTCACGCTTGCCGCTGAAGACTCTGCTTTGGCCGAGCGGCTACGGGACCGAATCAAGCTTCCGACCTTTCGCATCTACGTCTCGGACGACGTTGCCGGCGCGGAGATCGGTGGGGCGGTCAAAAACGTGCTCGCTATCGCCTGCGGCGTGGTCGAGGGAAAAGGACTCGGCCAAAATGCCAGGGCGGCCCTCATCGGGCGCGGTTTTGCGGAGATGACGCGCTTCGGCCAGGCGCTTGGTGCTCGTCGGGAGACTCTGGCGGGCTTATCGGGACTCGGCGACCTCGTCCTCACCTGCTCATCGACCAGCTCCCGCAACTATTCGCTCGGCAAGGGCATTGGCGAAGGCCGTTCGGCAGCCGAGCTCCTGTCGGACCGGAAGACGGTCGCCGAAGGCGCTTTCACGGCTCCGGTGCTCGCCCGCCTGGCGCGGGAGCAGAATATCGACATGCCGATCGTGCAGGCGGTGAACGCCCTGATTTCCGGCCAAGCCAACGTGGATCAGGTGCTGGATGGGCTCCTGACCCGTCCATCGCGCGCCGAGGGCATCTAGAAATCGATCGCGATGCCCTTCTTTTCCCAATCGCCGTAACGCGTTGGGTCGAGCTTTTCCTCCTCACCCACGGGGGCGGGGTCCTTGCCCGGATCCTCGGGTTCGGGAACCGGAGGCGAAGGGCTGAGATAAGCGGGGGCGTCGAGATGTTTCGGGCGTTTCACCCTTCCAAGATGATGATGAGACGGCCTTATGCCAAGCGTTGAAGGGCTAGGCGCCCGGCGCGCCGCACTACAAATGCTCGATGCCGTGCTTCGTCGCGGCCAGACGCTCGAAGCGGCCTCGTCCTCCGTTCGCAACCTTTCGCCGCCCGATCATGCTTTGGCGGTCGCCATCTCCGGCGAGGCCTTGCGACGACTGCCCGATCTCGACGCGCTGATCGACAGTGCGACGCGCCAACGTCTCCCTGACGACAGCAAGGCGCGAAATGTCTTGCGCCTCGCCCTCGCGCAGAAGGCAGGCCTAGGGACACCCGATCACGCCGTCGTCGCTACTGCTTTGCCATTGGTCGACGGGGGGCCGAGGCGCCTTGTGCATGGCGTGCTCGGAACATTGCTGCGGCGCGGTCTTCCGGAAATGGATGCGCCGAGGCTCCCCGACGACGTCGAGGACCGCTGGCGCTCAGCATGGGGCGGTGCGGTCGTGCAATCGGCACGGCGCCTGATATCGAGGCGGCCGCCGCTCGATCTAACGTTTGCCGACGATGGTGAGGCCCAGGCCTATGCCCAAGCCCACGAAGCTATCTCCCTCGCGCCGCGGCACGTTCGCGTCCCAAGTGCTGCGGTGGCCGAGCTGCCGGGCTTCGAAGAGGGGCGCTGGTGGGTCCAGGACCTTGCCGCTTCCCTGCCAGCCAGGCTCGTTCCCTCAGGAGCGCGAGACGTGCTCGATCTCTGCGCGGCGCCGGGCGGGAAGACGATGCAGCTCGCGGCAGCCGGCCATAACGTCACGGCGGTCGATTCGTCCGGAAGTCGTCTCGGACGACTGCGAGAGAATCTGGCGCGAACGCACCTCGATGCCCGGCTGGTCGAAGCGGACGCGCTTAAATGGAAGGCGGGGGGACAGTATGACGCCATCCTTCTCGACGCTCCGTGCTCCGCAACGGGCACGTTCCGTCGCCATCCGGAAGTCCTCTATCGTGCACGCCCGAAAGTCATCGCCGAAGGGACTGAGCTCCAGTCGCAGCTCCTGGACCGGGCTGCCGCCTGGTTGAAGCCCGCCGGCACGCTCGTCTACTCGGTCTGTTCGCTCGAGCCGCAGGAGGGCGAGGAAGTGGTTCGCGCGTTCCTTGAGCGCAGTCCCGAATTTCAGATCGAGAATGCCCAAGACCCTCCTGATTTCGCTGTAGCGGCTGCTGACGGTTCGTTCCGGATACTCCCAGGGGTACTCGAAGATCGGGGCGGCCTCGACGGCTTCTTCATGGCGCGCCTTGTCCGGGCCGGTTAATCCCGCTTAATCAGCTTCATGCCAATCATCGCACCATCAATCCTTTCAGCGGATTTCGCCCGGCTCGGCGAGGAGGTGCGCGCGATCGACGAGGCGGGCGCCGACTGGATCCATATCGACGTGATGGACGGACATTTCGTGCCCAACATCACGATCGGTCCTGGGGTCGTGAAGGCGCTTCGACCGCACAGTGCCAAGCCGTTCGACGTCCATCTGATGATTTCTCCGGTGGATCCATTCCTCGACGCCTTTGCCGAGGCGGGTGCCGATATCATCACTGTCCATCCCGAAGCTGGCCCGCATCTTCACCGCACGGTCCAGCGCATCAAGTCGCTGGGCAAGAAGGCCGGGGTGTCTCTCAATCCCGCCACTCCCCCGGATCAGCTGGACTACGTGCTCGACGAACTCGACCTTGTTCTCGTGATGAGCGTGAATCCGGGCTTCGGCGGGCAGAAGTTCATTTCTCAGCAGCTCAGCAAAATTGAGCTGATCGGAGAGCGGATCGTCCAGCGCGGCCTGAAGGTCGAGATTGAGGTGGACGGAGGCATAGACGCGGAAACGGCCCGGCAGGCCGTCGGCGCAGGTGCGACCGCGCTCGTTGCCGGGACCGCTGCCTTCCGCGGCGGGCCGGGCGCTTATGCGGACAACGTCAAGGCGCTTCGAGGCGCGGGGTGAGCGGAGACGGTTCGGCCGCTGAGCGCGCGGTCGTCAGCAAGCTTGCGCGTGGATCCCTGCTGTCGCGCCTGAGGCGCTCGAAGCAGCCGCTGAAGATCGTCGCCGTCCCGCGCGACCATGTGCAGGGCGAGCGTTCGCGCGGCGATGCCTTGCTCGCGGGTCGTTTCGCGGTCGGCAGCGACACCCTCCCCCTCAAAGAGCTCGATTTCGGACTGGTCGGCTCCGCGGGACCGCTGGCCGAGCAGCTGCAGGGTTTCTCATGGTTGCGCGATCTTGCGGCCGCCGCTTCGCGAGAGAAAGGCGCGCGCCTCGCCGAGGCCGTGGTCGGCCGCTGGCTGCTTGCCCATGGCACGAAGGCCGACGACGCCTGGGCGCCCCATCTCTGGGGTGAGCGCATCCTCTTCTGGACGGCTTATGCCCCCTATATCCTATCGAGCAGCGACAGTGGCTATCGGTCGGCCCTGCTGAACACGCTTGCACGAGGCGCCCGCCACCTGGATGCAAATGCCGACAAGGCTGCGGCCGGCCTGGACCGGGTGACCGCCTGGTGCGGCGTGGTTGCCGCCGGCCTCCTCGTTCAGGGTGGAGTGCCCCGCGTTGCTCGCGGCGAGGCCGGCTTGTCGCGTGCGCTCGCATCCGCGCAGTTCGACGACGGCGGCCTGATCAGCCGCTCGCCCTTTGAGCAGGTGCAGCTCGTCGACCGGCTCGGACTGTTGCGGGCCTGTTACCTGGCCGCGAAACAAACCATTCCCGACGGGATTGAGGCCGCTGCACAGGCCTCGCTTTCGGCCTTGCACGGGATCACGATGGGGGACGGAGCACTATCGAGCTGGCAGGGCTGCTCGCCGGGAGAGACGTCGCGCCTCACGGCTTTGATCGATGGCTGCGGACTGCGCGCGCGTCCGCTGCGTCAGGCGCGCGGTTGGGGATATCAGCGGATGTCGGCCCTTGGGACGATTCTTGTGCTCGATGCCGCCCCACCGCCTCCCCAGAAGATCGCGGATCGCGGATCGGCCTCGACCCTTGCGCTGGAACTGTCCGACGGCGCGCAGCGGCTGGTCGTCAATTGCGGCGGTCCGGGACCGGTGCCGACGGACCTGCCGGAGGAGCTCTTGCAAGGGCTTCGAACGACCGCAGCTCACAGCACCCTCGTCCTCGCCGACACCAACAGCACAAACATTTTGAACGACGGCTCCCTGGGCAAGGGCGTCGAAGACGTCGCCATCGACCGGAGCGACGACAATGACGCCAGCCGCCTGGAAGCAAGCCATGACGGCTACGTCCGCGCTTTCGGGCTGACCCACAAGCGCAGCCTGATGCTTGGCAACGACGGCAAGGAATTGCGCGGCGCCGACCAGCTAATCTCCAAGGGGCGAAGGAAAATCCGCGAAGCCGCGCCGTACACCGTCCGTTTTCATCTCGCGCCCGGCGTCGAGACGACCATCACTGCGGACGGCATGGGGGCGATCCTGCGGTCCAAGGGCGCCCCGCCATGGAACTTCCGCTGCCGCGGCGGCAATCTCGCGACCGAGGAAAGCCTGTGGGTCGACGGACGCGGCCGCCCACAACGAA
>Ga0207683_10002035_pt1 | contig 17885 bp, 11 predicted proteins | sample KBSM73metaG_FD_184333 | JGI IMG/M metagenome (GOLD analysis project Ga0207683, IMG submission 184333) | Miscanthus rhizosphere microbial communities from Kellogg Biological Station, Michigan, USA - KBS M7-3 metaG (SPAdes) (version 2) | ecosystem: Host-associated > Plants > Roots > Rhizosphere >... | reverse complement strand
GCGTCGCGGCGGTGTTGCGGTGCCGGATTCCACGCACGTTCATCGACTGCAACCGCCGGATCGATGCCGCGCCCGAAGACTTCAAGGCCGGCAAGGTGACGCCCGGACTGATGCCGTGGATCACCACGGATGGCGATCGCGAGCTGCTGCGCGCGCGCTACGAACGCTACGTCGCAGCGGTCCGCGCGGCGGTCGCGCTCCTCCCGGCCGACGGCGCACTCTTGATGCTGCATACGTACGCTCCGCGCACGGTCGATGTCGAGGTCGACAACGATATCGGCCCGAAGCTGCGGCGGGCCTATCAGCCGGAGGCCCTTGGAACGTGGCCGTTGCGCCCCGAGATCGACGTCATCTCTCGCGCGCTCGATGGCACCAGCTATGCGCCTCCGGCCGTGGTCGATGCGCTGCGCGCCGAGCTATCCGCGGTCGGCATCGGCGTCGCCGAGAGCGCGACCTATCCGCTGCACCCGAGCACGCTGGCCTGGGACCACGTGCAGGCGCGACCCGGGCACGCACTGTGTGTCGAGGTGCGCCGCGATCTGCTCGCAGAGCCCTTTTCACCCTTCGAACAGATGACGATCGGCGCGGCGAAGGTCGAACGCCTCGTGAGGCCGTTCGTCAGCGCACTCCGTCGATGGTGGTAACCGGTCCGCTTTGATATCCTGCGGATCTCGTGAAGCTACTGTTTGTCGCTTCCGAGATGGCGCCGTACGCGAAGACCGGCGGTCTCGCGGATGTGATGGGCGCGCTGCCCGCGCATCTCTCGCGCGGCGGTCACGACGTTCGCGTCGTCATGCCGCTGTACGACAGCGTCGACACCGCGAAGGCGACGTTCGAGGCGGTCGGCGACTTCGGCGTTCCGCTCGGGCCGCACCGGTACACCGCGAAGGTGTTTCGAGTCGGCACGGCACCGACGGTGTACTTCGTCCACTGCCCCGAGCTGTACGCGCGCCGTCGGCTGTACACGAGCGACCCCGACGAGCACCGGCGATTCTTGACGCTGTGCTACGTGGCGTTGTTCCTGTGCCAGCGTCTCGACTGGGCTCCGGATATCGTCCACGCGCACGACTGGCAGGCGGCGCTGTTGCCGATGCTGCTGAAGACGCTGTTCGCGAAGGATCCGCGGTTCGCGCGCACGCGCACGCTGCTCACGATCCATAACCTGATGTACCAGGGCAGCTTTCCGGTCGCCGCGGGCCCGGACACGAACCTCGAGGCGTACACGCAGCTGTTTCATCAGGAGCGCCTCGATGCGGGGCGCATCAACTTCCTCGTGCAGGGCGTGCTCTATGCGGACGGCATCAGCACGGTCAGCCCGACGTACGCACGCGAGATCCAGACGCCCGCGCTCGGCGGTGGCATCGATGATCTGCTGCGCAAGCGATCGTCGACGGTCGTCGGCATCCTGAACGGCGTCGACTACGGCGAGTGGTCGCCCGAGGCCGATCGCTTCATCCCCAACCGCTACAGCGCCAGTGACCTGAGCGGCAAGGAGGCGAACAAGCAGCATCTGGTGACCGCGCTTGGCCTGCCCTACGCGCGCGGCGTGCCGGTGCTCGGAATCGTGTCGCGCCTCGTCGAGCAGAAGGGCTTCGCGCTGCTCGCGGGAACGATGCCTGACCTGCTTCGCCGCCATGGCTTCCAGCTCGTCGTGCTCGGCAGCGGCGAGCCGGCGCTCGAGGGCATGTTCTCGCAGCTGCAGCGGGCGTTTCCGCGGCAGGTCTCGTTCTACAACGGCTTCAAGAACGACCTCGCTCATCTGATCGAGGCGGGCGCCGACATGTTCGTGATGCCGTCCGTCTACGAGCCCTGCGGACTGAATCAGCTGTACAGCATGCGCTACGGCACGGTGCCGATCGTCCACAAGACCGGTGGCCTCGCAGACACGGTGCAGAACTGGAGTCCGGCGACCGGGCGCGGCACCGGGTTCGCGTTCGAGCACCACGACGAGGCCGGCCTTCGCTGGGGCGTCCAGGCGGCGCTGGCGGCCTATCGCAATCCAGACCACTGGAGCCGGCTCGTGCAAGACGGCATGGCCGCCGACTTCTCGTGGCAGACGCAGGGAAAGCTCTACGAGCTGGTCTACAACCGGCTGACATCGTCGTGACCCCACACATCGTCTTCATCGAGCCCCGGTTCCCCGCGAACCAGAAGCACTTCATCCGCGCGTTCGCGGAGATCGGCGTGCGCGTCAGCGCGATCGGCGAAGGTTCCAAGGACTCGCTCGACGACGAGCTCCGCCACTGGCTGACGCACTACGAGGAGGTCAAGAACGTCACGAACGAGCAGCAAGTGCTCGATGCCGTGAGGTTCATCCAGCGCCACGCCCATGTCGATCGCCTCGAGGCGACCGTCGAGGCGCACATCATGCCGACGGCGCACGTCCGCGAGAAGGCCGGCATCCCCGGCACGAGCGTGCGAACCGCGTATCTGTGCCGCGATAAGCCCGCGATGAAGGCCGCGCTGCGCGAGGGCGGGGTGCCCTGTGCGGCGTCGGACGCGGTGTCGACGTACGCCGAGGCGCACGCGTTTGCCGAGCGGGTTGGCTACCCGCTGATCTTGAAGCCGCGCGACGGTGCCGGTGCGTCGGGCGCGACCCGCGTCGATAGCGATCGCGAGCTCGCCCATGCGTGCGGCGCGCTCGGCCTCGACAAGGGACGCTCGGCCGCGATCGAAGAGTTCATCGAGGGCCACGAGGGCTTCTTCGACACCCTGACCGTCAACGGCAAGGTCGTGCACGAGTTCGTGTGCCACTACTACCCGAATGTCCTCGAGGCGATGCGGACTCGGTGGATCTCTCCGCAGTTCATCGCGACGAACCGCATCGACAGCGCGCCCGGCTACGACGAGATCAAGGTCATGGGCCAGAAGGTCGTCGAGGTCCTCGGCATCGAGACCAGTGCGACGCACATGGAGTGGTTCGCCGGCCCGAAGGGGCTCAAGTTCTCGGAGATCGGGTGCCGTCCGCCGGGCGTGCGCGCGTGGGACCTCTACAACGTCGGCAACGACATGGACCTCTATCGCGAGTGGGCGATGCTGGTCTCGGTGGGGCGCCCGTCGCAGCGTCCGTCGCGCCGGTTCTCGGCGGGCATCATCGCGCTGCGCCCCGATCAAGATGGTCGCATCACGCACTACGACGGGCTCGACGCGGTCCGCGAGGCGTTCGGCGAATTTCTGATCGACTGGCACACACCGTCGCCGGGGACCCCGACCCAGGGTGTCGAGGCCGGGTACATGGCGAACGCGTGGATCCGGTTGAAGCATCCGAACTACGATCACCTGCGCCAGATGATGGACAGCGTCGGCCGCACGGTGAAGGTACACGCGAGCTGATCGTGACGGCACCACGCACCATCGCGCTGCTCGGTCCCCAGGGCGCCACGCCCGACGTCGGTGCCGTGATCGCGGAGCTCGGAATCAAGGGACCGGTCGCGCTCGTGCGCGCGGGCTACCAGGAGCGCGAGAGCGAGGACGCCGATCTGGTCAAGGCGCTTGGCGTGCCCGCCGTGAACCTCACCCTCCACGCGCGTGGCAACGACGTGTTCGCGAGCGCGGGCGAGTTCGCCGCCGCGTACACCGCGCGCCAGCAGCGCCTGCGCTACATGCAGGGCTTCTACCGCACGCGCCTCGACGGCATCGAGGATGCGGCCCGCACGATCTCGCTGCGCTACGTCGATCCGGATCTGCTCGAGCAAGAGGAGCGGGTCTCCGTCGATCAGTTCCGCAACGTCGACCACCAGCATGTCGAGCGCTGCCAGGCCGTGAAGGCGGCGTTCGACAAGGCGTGGCCGGCGGACAGCGCCCCCGTGCTCGCGAAGCATCGCCGCGAGGTGCGCGAGCTGATGGCGACGACCGACGCGCTCGTGATCGCGGGTGGGCATGTCGCGACGCTGCTCAACCGGCTGCAGCTGTTCGGCGTCCTCGACAACGTCGGCACCAAGCCGATCATCGCGTGGGCGGCCGGCGCGATGGTGCTGACCGATCGCATCGTGCTGTTTCACGATTACCCGCCGTACGGGTCCGACATCGCGCAGGTGATGGACACCGGCTTTGGCCTCGTGCCCGGGTACGTCGTGCTCCCGGATCCGCGCCGGCGAATCAACCTGGAGGCCAAGGCCGGCATCCAGCGCTTCGCGCGCCGGATGGCGCCGGCCACCTGCGTGGCGATGGATCACGGCGAGCGCATGGTCTTCGAGGCGGGTGAGCTGCGATCCGCGTACGCGACGCGGCTGACGACGGCCGGCGCCGCCGAGCGCGAGTGGTCGGGCGAGCCGAGCCGGTTCTCGACGCCGCACATGTTCAAGGTGCACGTCTGATGACCGCGGCGATCCTGAGCTTCGCGAATGGCCCGAAGACGCCGGCAGCCGTCGACGCGTTCATGGCGCAGAACACGTTCCCGATCGTGTCGGGCTCGTCGTGCACGTTCGTGTGGCGCGGCGACGCGGAGGCCGTGCACCTCAAGCACTGGGTGTTCGGGTTGCCACAGTCGCAGGCTCTGAGGCGCGTCGATGGCACCGACGTCTGGTACCTCACGTTGCAGCTCCCGCCGAAGTCGCGCGTAGAGTACAAGCTCGAGGTCGTGCGCAACGGTCACGGCGAGTGGATCCAGGATCCGCTCAACCAGTACCGCGCGCGCGATCCATTCGGCGCGAACTCGGTCGCGCACAGCGAAGGCTACGAGGTTCCCAGCTGGGTGCACGAAGATCCGACGGCCGCGAAAGGCTTCGTCGACGAGATCTGGATCGACTCGAACACGTTCGGACGGCGCGGGTTCGGGCTCTACATTCCGGCGCGGTTCCAGCGCAGCCGCACGTACCCGATCCTCGTCGTGCACGACGGCCACGACTACATGCGGTACGCGTCGCTCACGACGATCCTCGACAACCTGATCGATCGGCTCGAGATCGCCGACGCCGTCGTCGTGCTCACCAGCTCGCCCGATCGGCTGCACGAGTACGCCGATGACGAGCGCCACGCGAAGTTTCTGACCGAGGAGCTCGTCCCGTACGTCGGCCGCCTCCTGCCGATCACCGAGGAGCCCCAGGGCCGGTGCCTCATGGGCGCGAGCTTCGGCGCCGTCGCGTCGTTCTCGACGGCGTATCGCTACCCCGGGTTCTACGGCCGGCTGCTGCTCCAGTCGGGCTCGTTTGCGTTCACCGACATCGGCGCCGGCAACGCCCGCGGGCCGCTGTTCGATCCGATCGTGCAGATGCTCAACCGCTATCGCGCGGAGCCGGCGCCCATCTCGGAGAAGGTGTTCGTCAGCGTCGGCATGTACGAGTCGCTGATCTACGAGAACCGATCGCTCGTGCCCGTGCTGATGTCGACCGGCATGAACGTTCGCTACGTCGAGGCGCGCGACGGTCACAACTGGGAGAACTGGCGCGATCGTCTACGCGACGGGCTGTCGTGGCTGCTGCCTGGCCCGTTCCTTCAGGTCTACGAGTAGGAGAGCTCCATGGCTTCTGTCACCCGCAAGATCGGACTCTCGCTCGGCGCAGACATCTGCTGGCCCCTGTGTTTCGAGGCGATCGTGCGCAAGCTCGACCTCGCGATCCCGTGGCAGGGCGACACCGTCGGGATCGAGGTCGAGCGCGTGTCGATCGAGCCGTTCGATCTGCGTCAGCCGTGCACGTACGACGTCGTCCTCGACCGGCTGACGCACTGGTATCACACCAGTCGCGAGTGGATCAAAAAGTCCATCCTGATGGACGGCCTCTACGTGCTCAACAACCCGTGGGCCGTGCAGTCGATGGAGAAGCACACGACCTACTGCGCGATGATCGCGCTCGGCATGCCGATCCCCGAGACGTGGATGGTGCCGCCGAAGGCGTACGAGCCCACGCCCGACCTCGGGCCCACGCTGCGCGCGTACGCGAAGCTTTTTGATCTCGGCGCCGTCGGCAATCGCATCGGGTATCCGCTGTTCATGAAGCCGTACGACGGCGGCGGCTGGCGCGCGGTCACGCGGATCAAGGACGACGCGGCGCTGCGCAAGAACTACGAGGAGAGCGGCAAGTCGATCATGCACCTGCAGGCGGCGGTGAATCCGTTCGACAGCTTCGTGCGCTGCATCGGCCTCGGGCCGCAGACGCACCTCGTCAAGTATGACCCCGACGCGCCGCTGCACGATCGCTACACGCAGGAGACGGACTTCGTGTCCGCCGAGGAGGCGCAGATCCTCCGCGACACCACGCTGACGATCAACGCGTTCTTCGGGTGGGATTTCAATTCGTGCGAGTCGCTGCGCAAGGACGGGGTGTGGAATCCGATCGACTTCGCGAACCCGTGCCCGGATTCGCAGGTCACATCGCTGCACCGCCACTTCCCGTGGCTCGTGAAGGCGAACCTCCGCTGGGCGATCTTCTGCGCGGTCACCAAGCGCAAGTTCTACAAGACGCTCGACTGGGAGCCGTTCTACGCGATCGCGGCGGACAAGGACCGGCCTTACTCCGACAAGCTGCGCGCGTACGGCAAGCTCGCCGAGCAGCGCTTCGACGCGGATCGGTTCGAGGAGTTCTGCGCCACGCACCTGAGCCACCTCGACGAGGTCGCCTGGGAGTTCTTCGGCACGCAGGCGGCGAAGGACGCCTTCCGGCAGAAGGTCGCGGCGCTCTACCCCAAGCACGAGGTCGAGCCGTTCACCGAGCTGTTCTGGCGGCGCGTCCAGGCGTGGCGCGCGGAATCGCCGGCAGGCACCTGATGGGCGCGACGCGAGGAGACAAGGTCGTCGAGCGCTGGCGCAGCGACCGCCTGCAGCGCGACATCACGCTCGCGCGCTGGGGCAGCTTCGGCCAGCCCGTGCTGCTGTTCCCGACCGCCGGCGGTGACGCCGAGGAGATCGAGCGCTGGCAGGTCATCGACGTGCTCGGGCCGCTGCTCGACGCCGGCAAGATCAAGGTCTATTCGTGCGACTCGGTCGCCGGCAAGGCACTGATCGACGGCGAAGGTGGCCCCCGCCACCTCATGTGGATCCAGAACATGTTCCAGCAGTGCGTACGGCACGAGGTCGTCCCGGCCATCCGGAAGGACTGCAAGGTCCCGGATATGGAGCTGTGGGCGGCCGGCGCGTCCTGGGGCGCGTTCCACGCCGTCGCCGTGCAGTGCCGCTGGCCCGACGTGTTCGCGAAGACCCTCGCGATGTCCGGCACCTACGAGCTCAAGCGATTCTTCGGCACCGATGACGTCTCCGAGGACTACGTCGTCTCGACCCCGCTCCACTTCCTGCACACGCTCGCCGGCCGCCACCTCGATGTCCTGCGGACCCGCTACATCCACCTCGCCTCTGGCGAAGGCCGGGCCGAGGCACTCTGGGAGTCGTGGTGGATGGCGAACGCCCTCGGGCGGCAGGGCATCCCGAACCAGGTCGACTCGTGGGGGCCCCAGTATCCACATGACTGGTTGACATGGCGGGCCATGTTGCCGCAGATCCTCGGCGAGTGGACACGGGGATGACGACCAGGGAGCACAAGGACGTCGACGGCCGCCTCGAAGGCGAACGGCAGCGCGAGTTCATGAACGCGCTGCTCGACGACGTGCGCGCGCTCGAGCACATGCTCGCGGCGGGCATGTTCGAGACCGGGGTTCGTCGGATCGGTGCCGAGCAGGAGCTGTTCCTGATCAACGAAGCCTGGCGTCCGGCGCGTGGAGTGCTCGGTGTGCTCGAGCGACTGCGCGGCGATACGCACTACACGACCGAGCTCGGGCAGTTTCAGCTCGAGGTGAACTGCGACCCGCAGCTGCTCGGCGGCGACGGCATCGGCGCGATGCACGAGCAGCTCGATCACCTCGTCGAGCGTGCGCGTCTCGCGTCGCGCGAGATGGGTCTCAACATCGTGCTCATGGGCATCCTGCCCACGATGCAGAAGGGCGACCTCAGCCTCGATGCGATGGTGCCGAGCGCGCGCTACATGCAGCTCAACAAGATCGTCACCGGGCTGCGCGGCGGCAAGTTCGAGGTCGCGATCAAGGGTCTCGACGACCTGGTGCTCGATCACGACTCGGTGATGATCGAGGCGTGCAACTCGAGCTTCCAGGCGCACCTGCAGGTCGAGCCCGACGAGTTCGCGCGCATGTACAACCTCGCCCAGCTGCTCGCCGCGCCGCTGATGGCCGTGTCGTCGAACTCGCCGATCGTGTTCAACCGGCGCCTGTGGGCGGAGACGCGCATCGCGCTGTTCCGGCAGGCGGTCGACACGCGCCGGCGTGCGCAGCGCGAGACCGAGGCGCGCGTCAGCTTCGGAACGCGCTGGGTGCGCAAGTCGATCCTCGAGATCTACAAGGAAGACATCGCGCGGTTCCGCGCGCTCGTCGGCACCGATCTCGATGAATCGCCGATGACCGTGCTCGAGCGCGGAGGCATCCCGCAGCTCAAGGCGCTGCGCCTCCACAACGGCACGATCTATCGCTGGAACCGGCCGTGCTTCGGCGTCACCGACGGCAAGCCGCACCTGCGCATCGAGAACCGCCTCATGCCCGCCGGGCCGAGCACGATCGACGAGATCGCGAACACCGCGTTCTGGTCCGGCATGATGGTCGAGCTCGGCGCGCGCGGGCTCGACCCCACGAGTCGGCTCGACTTCGATCAGGCCGGCGCGAACTTCTACACGGCCGCGCGCGAGGGCATCGGCGCGAGCTTCACGTGGCTCGACGGCGAAGACGTCAACGCGCGCCAGCTCGTGCTCGAACGCCTGCTCCCGGTCGCCGAGGCCGGCCTGCAGCGCCAGCAGGTCAACCCGGCACACATCAAGAAGTACCTCGGCGTCGTCGAGGACCGCGTGCGGACCGCACGGACAGGCGCGCGCTGGCAGCTGTCGTCGTGGAACTCGCTCCGCGATCGCGCGACTCCGGGCCAGCGCTCCACGGCCGTCGTCGCGGCCACCGTGCAGCGCCAGCTCACCGGTCGTCCCGTCTCCGAATGGGAGCGCGCCCGCCTCGACGAGGCGAAGGTCAGCCCCAAGAACTACCAGCGGGTCGACCACTACATGACGTCGGACCTGTTCACCGTCCACGCGGAAGACCCGATCGAGATGGTCGCGAACCTCATGATCTGGGAGCGCATCCGCCACGTTCCCGTCGAGGATCCCGAGCACCGGCTCGTCGGTGTGGTCACGCACCGTGCCGTGATGCGGTTCATCATGAGCGGTGGATCGCCGCGCCGCACATCCGTTGGCGACATCATGAAGCGCGAGGTGGTCACGATCTCGCCCGAGACGCCGACGATCGAGGCGCTGCGCACCATGCGCCGACTGGCCGTGGGGTGCCTTCCCGTCGTCGACGGTGAACGGCTCGTGGGCATCATCACCGACGAGGACTTCATGGACCTCGCATCCAAGCTGCTCGAGGAGCAGATGGGCGGCGAGCAGCTCTCGTTCGTGCTCGATCAGGAGCGCGTCGCTCCTCCGGAGCGTGTCGACGAGGCCGACCCGAACGAGATCAAGACCGATCCCAACCTCGAGCCGCTGGAGTAGCTACTCCGCGTACATCGTGATCTCGGTCGCGGCGATGTTCGCGAGCTCGTTCGCGATGCGCCACTCAGGATGGCGGAGGATGATGAAGCCGTCGGACACGAGCGTCTGCTTCCAGTTCCGGCGTGGCGTGCCCGGACGCAGGAGCTTCTCCTCGCACACGTGCTCGCCGTGGCGCCGCATGAACTCGCGCAGGCCCGTGATGCGCGTGATCCGGCCGTTGCCCTGCGCGCGCTTGAAGATGATCGAGACGTTGTACTTACGCTCGGTCGACGCTTCGAAGCTGTGCCAGCACACCGCGCGCGCCCACTCGCGAAACAGATCGATGTCGCTCGTGTAGTTCATCTGGTCGACGAGGTGCGCGCCGCCGGGACGGCAGCCGATCTCGCCGAACACGACCTCGCCGTCGGGCTTCTTGAACCACTCCATGTGGGTGAACCCGGTGCCCATGCCGAGCGCACCGAGCACGCGGCGCCCGAGCGCGATGCCATCCGCCAGCGCGGGCTGAGCGAGCTGCCGGACCGTGGTGATCACGGGGCTGATCCACTCGCTCGTGCGCGCGACGAGCGGCCGCGGCAGGTACTGCGCGACGTTGACGTACGCCGCCTTGCCGCCGATCGACACCGTGTCGAACGTGAATTCTTCGCCGTCGACGAACTCCTCGACGCTGGCTTCGGCGACGTGCTGGGTGCGCGCGAGCACGGCTTCGAGATCGCGGGCGCTGTCGACGCGATACGTGTCGGCGCTCCCCGCACCGCTGATCGGCTTGAGCACCAGCGGAAACCCGAACCGCTCGGCGGCGGCGTGCACGTCGGCGGCAGACCGGGCCCGTGCGGCTCGCGGCACGCGCAGGCCGGCAGCGGCCACGCGCTCCTTCATGAGCTGCTTGTCGCGGAAGCCCTGCACGGCATCGAGTGACATGCCGGGCACGCCGAGCCGCTCGCGCAGGCGCGCCGCGGTGAGGACCATGACCTCCCAGTTCGACTCGACGCGGTCGATCGCCTTGCCGCGCAACCACGCGGCGACGCGCTCGACGACATCCGCCTCGTCGAGGAGCCTCGGCACCTTGAGGTAGTCGGTGAGGTACTCCCTGAACGTCGGCGAGAGCTGGCTCACCGGCGCGTCGCCGACCCCGTAGACCGACGCGCCAACCTCCGCGAGGCCACGCGTGTACTGCTGCATCTCGGGCGGATACCCGCAGGCCAGGAACACGACGTTCATTCGGGTGCCTACTACTATCACCCTTCATGGTACGTAGCGGGCCGATGCGCAATGTCGTGTTCGTCGCGCCGTTCCCGCTGGAGACGACCCTGCGGTTCGCGCGCGCGGTCGGCTCCCTGGGCGACGTGCGACTGCTCGGGATTGCCCAGGAACCTCCCGGTGGTGCGGACCGCGGGCTCTACGCCGACCTGGTAACGGTCAGCGACGCGCTCGACACCCGGCAGCTGCTCGAGGCCGCGCGGCTCCTCGAGCACCGACACGGCCGGATCCACCGACTCGTCGGGATCCTCGAGCCGGTGCAAGTTCAGCTCGCCGAGGTCCGTCGCGCGATGGGGATCCCGGGCACGTCACCCGAGACCGCCGACCTGTTCCGCGACAAGTCGCGCATGAAGGACGAGCTGCGGCGTCACGGTCTACCGTGCGCCCGTCACCGGACGATCCGATCGTGGGCCGACGCGGAAGACTTCGTCCGCGAGGTCGGGCTGCCGCTCGTGCTCAAGCCGCTCGCAGGCATGGGCTGCAAGTCCACCTGGCGGATCAGCTCGCTCGACGATCTGCGCGGCGCGCTCACCGCCTTGCACGCGAGCCCCGAGCGCCCGGCGCTCGCCGAGGAATTCCTGCGGGGGCGCGAGCTCAGCTTCGAGACGATCACGGTCGGCGGTGACGTCCAGATGACCTCCGCGTCGCGCTACTACCCGACGCCGCTCGAGGTCATGGAGACGCCGTGGATCCAGTGGGTCGTCGTGCTGCCGCGCGTGATCGACGGGCCCGACTTCGCAGATGCGCGCGCGCTCGCGGTCAAGGCGGTCAAGGCGCTCGGCCTCGAGACCGGCATGACGCACATGGAATGGTTCCGCCGCGACGACAACTCGCTCGCGATCGGGGAGATCGCCGCTCGTCCGCCTGGAGCGAACATCGTGCGGATGAACAGCTTCGCGCACGACGTCGACATGTACCGCGCGTGGGCACGTGCGGTCGTCGACGACGCATTCGACGGTCCCTACGAGCGCAAGTACGCGGTCGGCTGCGCGTTCCTGCGCGGCATCGGGCGTGGGCGCGTCGTCGACGTGCGCGGTGTCGACCGCGCAAACGAGCAGCTCGGTCACCTCGTCGTCGAGTCGAAGCTGCCCGCGCGCGGCACGCCGAAGTCCGATAGCTACGAGGGCGACGGTTACGTGATCGTCCGCGATCCGGACACCGAGGTCGTCAAGCGAGCGATGACCACGATCATCGAGACCATCCAGGTCGAGTACGCGTAAGAGCGATCGCCCCATGCGCGTTGTCTTCCTGTCACCCAGGTACCCGCCCGAGATGCGCGAGTTCACGCGCGGGCTCACCGAGGTCGGCGCCGAGGTCCTCGGGGTCGGAGACGGCCAGCCCGAGGGAGAGCTGCGCCGCTACCTGTCCGACTACCTCGAGGTACCGTCGCTGCTCGACGAGGGGGACGTGATCCGCCGGGTCCACGGATGGCTGCGCGGGCGCTCGGTCGATCGCATCCTCGCGAACTGGGAGCCGCTCGTGATCACCGCCGCGCGCCTGCGCGAGCTGTTCGGCATGCCCGGCATGTCCGTCGACACCGTGCGCGGCTTCCGCGACAAGCAGCTGATGAAGGAGCGCGTGGCACAAGCCGGCGTTCGGGTGCCACGGTCGGCTCGCGCGCGCTCGCTCGCGGAGGTCCGCACCGCGCTCGAGGTCACCGGATACCCCGCGATCGTCAAGCCGATCAGCGGTGCCGGCAGCGCCGATACCTACCGCGTCGAATCCGAGCGCGAGCTCGACAGCGTCGCGCCGCTGGTGCGCCACGTCGACGAGGTCAGCGTCGAGGAGTTCATCACAGGCGAGGAGCTCACCTACGACACCGTGTGCATCGGCGGCACGCCTGTCTACGAGAGCGTCACGCAGTACATCCCCAATGCTCTCGAGATGCGCTCTCAGGAGTGGGTCTCGCCGATCATGCTGTCGGTCCGCGATCTCGCGCAGCCGCACATCCAGTCCGGGATCGCACTGGGGCGCCGCGTGCTGACCGCGCTCGGCATGGGCGACGGGATGACGCACATGGAGTGGTTCCGCAAGCCCGACGGCGAGGTGGTGTTCGGCGAGATCGCGTGTCGCCCGGGCGGCGCCAAGGTCGTCGACCTCATGAACTACACGAGCGACATCGATCTGTTCCGCGAGTGGGCGCGCGCGGTGTGCTGGCACGCCTTCGAGGCGCCCTGCGAGCGCAAGTACAACGTCGGCATCATCTTCAAGCGCGCGCAGGGCCAGGGCCGGATCTCGGCGATCACCGGCCTCACCGAGTACTACCAGCGCTTCCGTCCCCACATCGTCGCAGACACGCTGCTACGCCCCGGTGAAACCCGGCGCGACTGGAAGCAGACGCTGCTCTCCGACGGCTACCTCGTCGTACGGCACCCCGACTGGGACGCTGCGCGCCAGATGGCCTTCGCGGCCGCCACCGGCGTTCAGCTCTACGCGTCCTGAGCCCCCATGCGCCACATCGTCTTCATCGCGCCCCGGTTTCTCGACAACACGAATCGCTACCTCAAGGGATTCGCGGAGCTCGATGGCGTCACGCTGAGCGTGATCAGCCTGGATCCCGAATCGGCGATCCCGGCGGCGATCCACCCGCGCATCGCAGGCCATTACGGCGTGAAGAGCCTCGCCACGCCGGAGCTCACGGCTGCAACGCGCTGGCTCGCGAGCTCGATCGGTCGCGTCGATCGGCTCGTCGGTTTCCTCGAGGAGCTGCAGGTCCCGCTCGCCGAGGTGCGCGACGCGCTCGACATCGAAGGGCTGCGCACGCAGGCCGCGCACAACTTCCGCGACAAGGACCAGATGAAGACGGTCCTGCGCGCCGCCGGTGTCCCTGTCGCGCGCAGCACGCTCGCGACCACGCGGGCCGAGCTCGAAGCCTTCATCGCCGACGTCGGCTACCCCGTGATCGTGAAGCCGCGTGCCGGTCTCGGAACCCGCGCCACCTACCGCGTGACCGACCGAGCCGAGCTCGACGCGATCCCCGCGCCATCGCCGGCGGCACCGCTTCAAGTCGAAGAATTCGTGGGTGCACGCGAGCACACGTGCGAGACGGTGACGATCCGTGGCACGCCCATCTGGCGCTCGGGGACGCGCTACTTCCCGTCGCCGCTCGAGGTCCTCGAGACCCCGTGGATCCAGTATGCGGTGCTGTTGCCGCGCGAGGACAATGATCCGACCTGGACGAAGTTCCATCCGATCAACACGGCGGCGCTCGCGGCCCTGTTCGGCAACGACGCGACGACGACGGCTTCCGGCACTGCGCTGACGCACATGGAGTGGTTCATGCGCCACGACGGCACCTCGCTGGTCAACGAGGTCGGGGTGAGGCCGCCCGGTGTTCACATCATGCCGATGATGGGGCTCACGCACGACACCGACATGTTTGCCGACTGGGCACGCCTCATGGCGCTCGAAGAGTTCACGCCCCGGCCCCGCACATGCGCCGCCGGCGCTGCGTTTTTCCGCGGGCCCGCCCCGCGGCAGGCGCAGGGAGCACGCATCGTCTCGGTGACCGGCATCGAGCGCGCCGTCGAGGAATGCGGCGACTCTCTCGTCATGATGCGCACGCCGAAGATCGGCCAGCCGCGCACCGACCATTACGAGGGCGAAGGCTGGGCGATCGTCAAGCACGCCACCACCGGCGGCGTGAAGAGTGCACTCCGCGCGCTGATCGAGAACGTCCAGATCCGGTACGGCTGAGCGCGGCTACCTGCTGCCGAGACCGAGCTTCGTGCGCGTCGCCATCCACTGCGGGTGGCCGACGGCGCGGACCAGGTGCTCGGTCGTCTCGCCGCGCTCCTTGATCGAGGCGGCGATCGCCGAGGGAGCGCCGCCGAGGAGCAGGGCCGCGCGGTCGGCGTTGCGATGGGCGACCGCGGTGTACTTCGCGTTGTCGAGCGCGGTGGCCGGCATGCCGGCGAGCAGCTGCTCGAGACGCGTGCGCAGCTTGACCGGCATCGCGGCCTTGACGATCTCGTCGTGCGCGCGCTGGACGTCCTCGTCGGCGAGCAGGGCAGAGACCGCGTCGCGCAGCGGGGCAGGGCCGAACAGGCGGACCACGGCGGTGAGCAGTCGCGTGGCCTCGCGCGGCGGCAAGCCGGCGAACGCGAGGTGCTCGGCGCGCGTGAGCTCGACGGCGCGGGCGAGGATCGCGCGTGTCTCGTCGAGGGGCGCCGGCGAGGCCTCGCTCGAGAGCCGCTTGCCGAGCACGATCACGGGCGTGCCGGCGGCGACGACGGTCGCATCCGGCGCGTTCTCGACGTAGTACAGCATCACGGCGCCGGTGCCGAGCGCGGTGGTCAGGCGCGGGAACATCGAGACCACGGGCGCATGCGAGGTCGCCGGAATGCGCGTGGCGCCCTCGCAGCCGAAGCGCGCGAACGCCTCCTCGAGGTTCGGCCAGATCAGCGCGGCGGCCTCGGCGAGCGTGGCGCCGATCGCGGCGAGCGGGTGGTCCTCGCCGATCAGCGTGCGGTCCTCGACGGCGGCGCGGTAGGGCTCGTCGTCGCGCATCGTGGTCGGCTTGTTGACCTGCAGGAACGCGGACTGGTGGACGTCGGGGGTGTGGCCGCAGGCGATGGCGACCTCGATCGCGTGGCGTGCCGAGTCGATCTTGTTCTGGCGGCGCAGCTCGTCGGCCCAGGCGACGAGGTCGGGCAGGGCCCCCGAGCCATGGACGATCGCAGCGAGGTGGACGAGCGCGGCCTCGCGGCGGGCCGGATCGCTGTCGCCGCGGGCGAGCTCGACGAGCGCGCGCCGTGCGCCGATCGCACCGTCGGAGTCCGGGGCGATCGCGATCGCCTGCTCGAACGCCTGGAGCGCCTGACGCGTGTCGCCGCGCTGCATGCGGGCGGTGCCGAGGCGGGCGCCGAGCAGGGCGCGGTGTGCGGCGCTACCGAGCCGGTCGTCCTTCGCGGTGAGCAGCCGCGTGAGCATCGCGGCGGCGGCCTCGACGTCCGACTGTTCGATCGCGAGCTGCGAGGCGACGTCGACGGCGTCGACGTCATACGGGTCGTTCTCGACGGCGCGCTCGGCGGCGGCGCGCGCGCGGATCTTGTCGCCCGCGGCGGTGTAGTCATGTGCGGCGCGCAGGTGGCGCTGGGCGCGCTCGGCGGCCGACGTGCCGAACGCCGCCATCAGCTCGGCGGTGCGCGCGGAACCGGCGAGGTCGCCGCCCTTGTCCTGGCGCTCGAGCAGCTTCTCGAGCAGCGGCATGTGGCGCGCCTCGAGCGGCTGGGCCGACGCGACCGCGGCCGCGTAGCACGTGGTTGCGCGCTCCTCGTCGTGCAGCATCATCAGCGACATGTCGCCGAGCGCCTCGAACAGCTTGAGCCGCTCCGGCGGGTCCTCGGTCGCGGTCGCCTGGCGCGTGAGGAGGTCGGCCGCCTTGCGGTGGTCGCCTTGCTCCATCGCGATCTCGGCGAGGGCCTGGAGCGACGGTGCGTAGTTCGGCTTGAGCTCGAGCGCGCGCTGGTAGAGCGCCGGCGCCTTCTCGGGGCGGAGCGAGCGAATCTCGGCGAGCGCCGCGTGATAGAGGCCCTGCGCGACCTCGCTCGGATAGCGCGCGGCGTCGTCGTGCGCGGCGAGCGGCGAGAGGTGGAGCGCGGCCTCGCGCCAGCGGCGAGCCTTGTAGCGATTCTCGCCGATCGCGAGCTTGATCAATAGATGCCCGCGCTGGAGGCGGTCGGCGGCGACCAGCGTCTGGTACGCGTCGTCGTCGCGGCCGAGCTTCTCCTGTGCGGTCGCCTCGCGGCGGTGCAGATCGGCGACGAGCGCGGCCGGCGCCGCGGCGAGCAGCGTGCCCTCGAGGATCTCCTTGAGGAACGCCTCGAGGTCGCTCCAGCGCTCGGCGTCCGCATAGAAGTCGGCGAGCGCGACGATCGCCGGGATGTGATCGGGCACCGTGCCGAGCGCCTCGAGCAGACGGCGCTCCGATGCCGGCGTGACGCCGGCCGCACGCGACAGCGCCGCGAGCTGCGTGAGGATGCGCGCCTTCTCCGGCGGCGTGAGCGCCTCGTCCTCGAGCTTGTGCTCGAGTAGCCGCTGCGCGGCCTCGGGATCGCCGCCCTTCTCGGAGAGTCCGGCGAGCGCCCACGTGGCCTCGGCGTGATAGGGGCGCATCGTGAGCACGCGCTCGAACGCGGCCGCGGCACCCGCGAGATCGCCGACGCGCGACTGCAGCACGTCGCCGGCCGCCATCAGCGCCGCGATCTTGATGTCCTCGTCCTTCGCGCTGTCGGCCTCGCGCAGCTTGGCATCGGCGAATGCGCGCGGATCCTCGTCGGGCGACGCGAGCTGGGCGAGCACCGCAAGCGCGGTCGGATGCTCGGGTACGAGCGCGAGCGCCTGCTCGATCGCCGCGCGTGCGCCCGCCTTGTCCTCTGCACCGCGCAGCTGCGCGAGCCGGATGTGCAGCGCTGCGAGCTCGCCCTTGGCGCCGTGCGATTCGGAGAGCGCCGCGATGCGGCTCTCGAGGATGCCGGCGGCCTCGCGCTCGCGGCCGGCCTTCGCCAGCGCCGTGACCTGCTGGTCGGCGAGCGCCGGATCGTCGGCGATCGTGCGCGCGTGCTTGAGCGCAGCAGCGGCCTCCTCGGGCGCGCCCAGCCATTCCATCAGCACGCCGGCGCGGCGCGCGAGCAGCTGGCTGCGCTCCTGCGGATCGCGCGACAGCGCAGCGCGGCGCCGCAGCACGTCGGCGAGGTCGTTCCAGCGCGCCTGGGTCTGGTAGAGCCGATCGAGCGAGGCCCACGCCTCGGTGTCGTCGGGCCACGTGGCGACGAGCTGGCTGAACGCCTCGATCGCGCGGTCGGGCAGCTCGAGCTCCTGCTCGTAGATCTTGGCGATCTGATGGAGCGCGCGGCGCGCGTCGTCGCTGCCCTCGGCGGACTCGTTGATCTTCTGCAGCGTCTCGATGACCTTCGACCACCGGCCGACCGCGCTGTACAGATCGGCGAGTCGCTGGAGGATCGACATGTCGGCCGGCTCGAGCACGCGCAGGCGTTCGAACGCATCGATCGCGTCGTGCGGGCGGCCGAGCCGGTCGGTGTAGATCGATGCGAGCTCGCGCAGCAGCTGCGGGCGCTCCGCCTCGGGCGCCGCCGAGCCGAGCCGCGGATCGGTGCGCTCCTCGATCGAGGCCGCGAGCTCCACCCACCGGCCTTC
>Ga0207683_10002032_pt1 | contig 17891 bp, 14 predicted proteins | sample KBSM73metaG_FD_184333 | JGI IMG/M metagenome (GOLD analysis project Ga0207683, IMG submission 184333) | Miscanthus rhizosphere microbial communities from Kellogg Biological Station, Michigan, USA - KBS M7-3 metaG (SPAdes) (version 2) | ecosystem: Host-associated > Plants > Roots > Rhizosphere >... | reverse complement strand
TTCCTGCTTGGCTCCGATACCTGGATCAATGAGCGTTGGTTCGGTTACGACACGATCTTCAAGGAATATCGTAACTGGCTCGCGCAGATTCCCCTCGAGCAGGCACGCCGGATCGCGAGCGGAAACGCGTTGCGGTTGTTTAGGCTCGAGGCACGTAACTGATGTGTTGATGTAAAGGACATACCATGAGCTTCTTTCCCGGCAAGGACCCCGAGGCGGGCAACACCTATCAATGCGACGCGATCAGCCAGGTGATCGTGCCACGCACGGTCGATCTCGGCGACTTTGCCGTTCGTCGCGCACTGCCCTCGGCACGCACACGCATGGTCGGTCCGTTCATATTCTTCGACCATTTCGGCCCGGCGGAATTCCGCGCCGGGAACGGGCTTGATGTCCGCCCTCACCCGCATATCGGGCTTGCGACCGTGACCTACCTGTTCGACGGCGAAATCATGCACCGTGACAGCCTCGGGACGGCGATGGCGATCAGGCCTGGCGAAGTGAACTGGATGACCGCAGGCCGTGGCATCGTGCACTCGGAACGCACGCGTTCCGAACGGCGCGTCGATCACGAGCCGATCCATGGATTGCAGATGTGGGTCGCCCTTCCCGCGGCCAAAGAGGAAATGGAAGCGGGCTTTGCGCATCACGCGACTGCTGAATTCCCGATCGTCAAGGACAACGGGAAGAATGTGCGGGTCGTTGTCGGCTCCCTCTATGGCGCATCGTCACCGGTGCCGACCGTGCATGAAACGATTTTCGGCGATGTCCACCTGAAACCGGGCTCAAAGCTCCCGCTCGATACCGACCATGAGGAGCGCGCGGTCTATGTGATCGACGGGGTCATCGATATTTCCGGCGACAAGTTCGAAGCCGGGCGCCTGCTCGTCTTCAGGCCCGGCGACACCGTGACGATTTCCGCCGTGACCGACACCCATTTCGTCATCCTCGGCGGCGCGCCGATGGATGGGCCGCGTCACATCTGGTGGAATTTCGTTTCCTCGCGCAAAGAGCGCATTGAGCAGGCCAAGGCGGACTGGAAAGCCGGCCATTTCGACAAGGTGCCGGGCGACGAAATCGAGTTCATCCCCCTGCCGGATAAGTAAAACAATTGCTGTGGTCATTCTGGGGCGCGTGCGCGAGCACGCGAACCGGGAATCCAGAAACCAGCATCGTGCTGGCGTCTGGATTCCGGGTCCGGCGCTGACGCGCCGTCCCGGAATGACGAGCCCATGGGGCATGGTCGTTCCCACCGTCGTGGCCGGGCTTGACCCGGCCATCCATGAAGCACCTGAGCATCACCAGCCTCCCCGCCGTCATTGCCGGGCTTGACCCGGCAATCCATGAGGCAGCGCATGCGATCACAGTCGCAAGGATTTTGGATTTGCGCCTCATCATGGATGCGCGGGTCAAGCCCGCGCATGACGAGCAAGCGAAGTCAGCCTCTCCGCCCTTATGGCCGGGCAAAAGGCGCGAAGCGCCGTCTTCGCGCCCGAAGTCCCGGCCATCTCGACTCATGTGGCACTGCCGTGCCTCCCTAAGCGAGATCACCGGGACAAGCCCGGTGATGACGATCATTTGCGACATTGGCGTTGGTCATTCCGGGGCGCGTGCGCGAGCACGCGAACCCGGAATCCAGAAACCAGCATCGTGCCGGCGTCTGGGTTCCGGGTCCGGCGCTGACGCGCCGTTCCGGAATGACGAGCAAGGCAGTCGATTTCAACGTTACTTCTTCGGCAGATCCAGCCGGATGGACAGCTCCTTGAGCTGCTTCGCCGTCACTTCGGACGGGGCGCCCATCATGAGGTCCTCGGCGCGCTGGTTCATCGGGAACAGCACCACCTCGCGCAGATTTTCCTCGCCCGCCAGCAACATGACGATGCGGTCGATGCCGGGCGCAATGCCGCCGTGCGGCGGCGCGCCGAGCGAAAGCGCGTGCAACATGCCGCCGAACTTCTTTTCCAGCACATCCTCGTCGTAGCCCGCGATCGCGAAGGCCTTTTTCATGACCTCCGGGCGGTGGTTACGGATCGCGCCCGACGACAATTCGACGCCGTTGCAGACGATGTCGTATTGCACCGCCTTGATCGACAGCAGCTTGTCGTTGTCCTTTGCATCGAGCGCGAGGAATTCCTCGACCGGCAGGTTCGGCATCGAGAAGGGATTGTGCGAGAAATCGATTTTCTTCTCTTCCTCGTTCCACTCATACATCGGGAAATCGACGATCCAGCAGAACTCGAAACGATCCTTGGCGATGAGGCCAAGCTCCTCGCCGACCTTCGCGCGAGCAGGCCCGGCGAATTTCACGAAATCCTTCGGCTTGCCGGCCACGAAGAACACGGCATCGCCCACGCCGAGCTTGAGCTGGTCGGCTATTTTTTTCGTGCGTTCCGGCCCGATGTTCTTGGCGAGCGGACCGGCGCCGCCCTCCTCGCCCTCGCGCCAGAAAATGTAGCCGAGACCGGGCTGGCCTTCGCCCTGCGCCCAGGAATTCATGCGATCGCAGAAGGCGCGGTTGCCGCCCTTCGGCGCGGGAATGGCCCACACCTGCGCCGACGCATCGGAATTGAGGATATTGGCAAAGATCTTGAAGCCGGATCCGCGGAACGCTTCGCTGACGTCCTGCATCACGATCGGGTTTCGCAGATCGGGTTTGTCGGTGCCGTACTTGCGCAGGGCCTCGGCATAAGGAATGAGCGGAAACTTCGGCGTCACCGGCTTGCCGTTGGCGAATTCCTCGAACACGCCACGAATGACTGGCTCGACCGCGTCGAAGACGTCCTGCTGGGTGACGAAGCTCATTTCCAGATCGAGCTGGTAGAACTCGCCGGGCGAGCGATCGGCGCGCGCGTCCTCGTCGCGGAAACATGGTGCGATCTGGAAGTAACGGTCGAACCCGGCAACCATGATCAGCTGCTTGAATTGCTGCGGGGCCTGCGGCAACGCGTAGAATTTTCCGGGGTGCAGGCGCGAGGGCACGAGATAATCGCGCGCGCCTTCCGGCGACGAGGCCGTGAGAATAGGCGTCTGAAATTCGAAGAATCCGGAATCCTTCATCCGCCGGCGGATCGAATCGATGACCTTGCCGCGCAACATGATGTTCGCGTGCAGATGATCACGACGCAGATCGAGGAAGCGATATTTGAGCCTGATGTCCTCGGGATAATCCTGCTCGCCGAACACCGGCATCGGCAGTTCGGCGGCGGGCCCAAGGACTTCGATCTCGTCGATGTAGACTTCGACCTGCCCGGTCGGCAAATCCGGATTCTCGGTGCCTCCCGGCCGCCGGCGCACCTTACCGTCGACACGCACCACCCATTCCGAACGCAGCGTCTCGGCGAGCTTGAACGCCTTGCTGTCGGGGTCGGCGACAACTTGCGTAAGGCCGTAGTGGTCGCGCAGATCGATGAATAGCACCCCACCATGGTCGCGAATGCGATGGCACCAGCCCGAGAGCCGCACGGTCGAGCCGATATCGCTTTCACGAAGCGCGCCGCAGGTATGTGAGCGATAGCGATGCATGGGTATTTCCGGGGGCCGAGTCAGGTCTGGATAAGAGGCGGGCGAAAAGCGCATGGGGGGTCGGCTTTGTCAAGGCAAGCGCCACCCCGCCGCCCGGGGTACGACCATGATAGAATCGCGTCTAATCCGATTGAGCCAACGATTTAGCTAATGTTCGACCTCGCCCTTCCCACGCTCGCCATGATGGTCGTTGCAACGGCCTTTTTGGCGCTGGAACGCGTCGTGCCCGGCCGGGAATTGCCACACGCGCCCGGCTGGTACGGACGCGCGATTCTCATCAACCTCGTGCAGGTCGCCATCACCTTCGCGACCAACCACCTCTGGCTCGACCTGCTGTCGGGCGTCTCGCTGTTTCATCTGGCGAGGCTCGAGAACGCGGTGCTGCAGGGATTCATCGGCTGGTTCGTCGGCACATTCGTCTTCTACTGGTGGCATCGCGTGCGCCATCTCCCGGGCTTCTGGGTTGTCTTCCACCAGGTTCACCATTCTCCGGCGCGCATCGAGGCCCTGACCGCCTTCTACAAGCATCCGGTGGAGATTCTGACGGACAGCGCGCTGGCGGCCATCATCATGTACCCGCTGCTCGGAAGCTCGCTCGAGGGCGCGCTCTGGTTCAATTTTTTCGCGGCGGCAGGCGAGCTCTTCTATCACGCGAACATCAGGACGCCACATTGGGTGACGTATTTCATCCAGACCCCGGAGTTGCACTCAGTCCATCATCAGCTCGATGTCCATCACTACAACTACGCCGACCTGCCACTATGGGACCGGTTGTTCGGAACCTATCGCGATGCCGACACGTTCGCCGCGCGCTGCGGCTTCCCGCGCAACAACGAACGCCAGCTTGGCCGCATGCTGCTGTTCCACGACGTTTACAAAGACTAGGGTGTGCCGCCTTGTCTGTCCTTCACGTGTGACGGTCGGTATCGCGCGCTCGATTGAGTAGGAATTGTCATGTCAAAGTCCGCCCGCAAAAAGAAGGCAAAGTCGGCAACCGTGGAAATGTCCACGGCCGAGGCCGCGGTTGCGACCCTCATCGGCCACGGCCTCGACACCGTCTACGCGCTTCCCGGTGTCCACAACGACCACTTGTTCGATGCCTTTCACCGCGCCGGAGAATTCCTGCGCGTCGTGCATACGAGGCACGAACAAGGCGCGGCCTATATGGCGCTCGGTGCAGCGCTCGCGACCGGCAGGCCACAGGCTTATTCAGTGGTGCCAGGCCCAGGGCTTCTCAACTCGGGCGCGGCGCTGCTCACGGCCTACGGCATGAACGCGCCAGTCCTCGCCATGATCGGACAGATCCCCGCGTCAACGATCGGCAAGCGCCAGGGGCACCTGCACGAGATCCGCGATCAGGCCGGCATTCTCGCGCGTCTGGTGGACCATTACGGCCACATCGAAGGTCCGGCCGATGCCTCGAGCAAGGTCGCCAAGGCCATTCAATCCATGAGCCGCGGACGCCCGGGACCGGCAGCACTGGAATGCGCGATGGACATCTGGGGCAAACGCGGGCCCGTTGCCGCGATCGCGGCGCCCTCTTCGCCGCGCACCGCGAAAATCGATGACAGCAAGATTCGCGCGGCTGCGAAAATTCTCGGCCAGGCGAAGCGCGTGCTGATTGTTGCCGGTGGCGGTGCGCAGGATGCCTCGACCGAGGTCACGCTCCTGTCCGAAATGCTGCAGGCGCCGGTGCTCGGCTATCGGCGCGGCCGCGGGGTGCTCGATTCGCGCAATCCGTTCAGCGTGACGTTGCCGCTCGGCCGCGAATTATGGGGTGAGGCTGACGTGGTTTTGGCCGTTGGCACGCGGCTGCTCAACCCGATGCGGCAATGGGGCGTGGACAAGAAACTGCAGATCGTGCGCGTCGACGCCGACCCCGATGAACCGGCGCGGCTGCACAAGCCCAAGGTTGCGCTCGTTGGCGACGCCGCGCCGATCCTGAGGCGGCTGATCGACAGTCTCGCCAAATTCAATACGCGCCGCGCATCGCGCGCGGACGAAATGCGCCAGCGCCAGGCAAAGCTGCAGGAGCGGCTGGCCAAGCTCGCGCCCCAACTCGCCTTCCTCGAGGCGATCCGCGCCGAGTTGCCGGAGGACGGGATCTATGTCGATGAAGTCACCCAGATGGGATTTGTCGCGCGGCTCGCCTTGCCTGTCTACGGCCCGCGCACGTTCCTGTCGCCCGGGTACCAGGACAATCTCGGCTGGGGCTACGCCACGGCGCTTGGCGTGCAGCATGCAAAGCCGGACGTGCCGGTGCTCTCGATCAATGGCGATGGCGGATTTCTCTATACCGGCAACGAAATCGCCACCGCCATTCGTCACCGGATACCACTGGTGGCGGTGGTGTTCGTCGACGGGGCTTTCGGCAATGTGCGCCGTATCCAGCAGGAGCAATTCGGTAATCGGCTGATTGCCTCCGACCTTGCCAATCCCGATTTTGTGAAATACGCGGAGAGCTTCGGTGCCGCCGGACGTCGCGCCCGAGGTCCGGATGAGCTCCGTGTGGCTCTGCGGGAATCCTTCGCCCGCCGCGAACCGACTTTGATCGAGGTACCGGTCGGGTCGCTGCCCAGCCCCTGGGAATTCATCCATATGCCGCGCGTGCGTGGAAAGTGAATTGAGTTGCCATTGTCTAGTTGCCATGACGGCGTCGGATCGGGTTAGGTGCGCGGCACGATGGATTTAATCAGCACGACGGATGACCTCGCGGCGGTTTGCGGGCGGATGGCGAAGCATCCGTTCGTCACGGTCGATACCGAATTCTTGCGCGAGACCACCTATTACCCGCTGTTATGCGTCGCACAGATGGCGTCCCCCGAAGAGGCGGTCGTCGTCGACGCGCTGGCGACCGGGCTCGATCTATCGCCTCTGTTTGCGCTGATGGCGTCGGAAAGCGTCACCAAGGTGTTCCATGCCGCGCGGCAGGACATCGAAATCGTCTGGAACATGGCCAAGACGATCCCGCATCCGATCGTCGATACCCAGGTCGCTGCCATGGTTCTCGGCTATGGCGACTCGATCTCTTACGACCAGCTTGTGCAGCGCATCACCGGCGACACGCTCGATAAATCGCACCGCTTCACCGACTGGACGCGGCGGCCGCTCAGCGATGCACAGATCGCCTACGCCCTGTCCGACGTGACGCATTTGCGCGACGTCTACCTGAAGCTTGCGACCGATCTCGAGAAACGCGGGCGCAGCAACTGGGTCGAGGCGGAGATGGAGGTGCTTACCTCGCCCGAAACTTATCGCGCCGATCCGGACCGGGCCTGGGAGCGGCTCAAGAGCCGGGTGCGCAAGCCGAAAGAGCTCGCCGTGCTGATGGAGGTCGCCGCCTGGCGCGAGCGCGAGGCGCAGACGCGCGATGTTCCGCGCGGGCGCGTGATCAAGGACGACGTGATCGGGGACATCGCCGTGCAGGCGCCGACCTCGATCGAGCGGCTGGGTCACCTGCGCTCGCTGCCGAAAGGCTTCGAGCGCTCGCGCTGGGGCGAGCAGATCATCGAGGCGGTCAAACGCGGGATCGCGCGCGACCCGAAGACGCTGCCGCGGCTCGATCGCTTCCGTCCGGCGGCCAACGGCACGGCGACGGTCGAACTGCTCAAGGTACTCCTGCGCATGACGGCGGAGCGGCACGGGGTCGCCGCCAAAGTGATCGCCACCGTCGACGACCTCGACCGGATCGCCGCCGACGACTCCGCCGACGTCCCCGCCCTCAAGGGCTGGCGCCGCGACCTGTTTGGCGAGAAAGCGCTCGCGCTAAAGCAAGGTCGGCTCGCGCTCGCCGTCGACAACGGAAAAGTTGTAACCGTCGACAAGAATTAGATTCACGTTTCGATCAATGGCTCGCGACCGATGAGGCGCGCCAGTTGACGCAGTCGGCCCGCCAATCGATCGCTCGCGAGTTCACTGTATGCGCCTGGCAGCTTGAGTATCAGTTTGCCGCGTTTGACTTTCATCGAGGTCTTGGGAAGCACGCCGCTTTGTCCAGCCGTGAGAATATAAGCGACGCGCATCGCCGCCCCCAGCACGCGCGCACGATCGAGCATTCGCGTTGTCGCAAGCTCTCGCAGCCGCGGGGACAAGTCCTCTTCACTCAATCCGGCGTGACGAAAATACACCGACAACGCTAGGTACGCGCGTCCGGGATGATCAATTGCAACGAAAGAACCGTGCGCGATGATGTTCATGGATTGCTCGCCGCGATAGTCCGGGTGAGCACGCCAGCCGATGTCCGCGAGCAAACAGGCGGCATGCCGCAGTCGACGCTCGTCGGAACTTTCGTCGAGTCCTGAAGACTCCATGAAATGATCGGTCCAGCCGATCAGTTCTTCACCGTGGCGCGGCGAGCGCGACCGCAAGACGTTGAGATCAGCGGCCGCCGAGATAAGCGGATCGCGAGCACGCTCGCGAGCGTTGAGTAGAGAATACAGAAGCCCTTCACGCACACCGAGTACAGAAATTACCACCTGCCTTGGCTTGATCGTGCGGACCAGATTTTCCATCACCAACGCCGCATAGGCCAGCAACGGCCGGCGCGCGGCATTCACAACTTCAATTTTCGAAAGAGTGTCGGTATCGACGTGGTGCACAAGCCTGGAAAATTCCTGCGCCTCGCGCGCCGAGATGCGGTAGTTGTGCATCACGTGGAAAGGATAGCCAGTCTGCCACATGTGCAACCGAGCGAGCGCACGCCAAGTACCACCAACCGCGTAGAAGGTACGGTCTTCGCCGTCGTGCAACATGTCGAGATCTTCGAACGCCTCTTCTACATACTTCTCGGCTTTCTTGAGGGATTTCCCGGTGATGTCCTGAAGCGCCAGGCCGCCGAACGGCAGCGTCACGCCACCTCGCACGCGAGAGCCATGCACATCGACAAGCTCAAGTGAGCCACCGCCGAGATCCCCGACGATCCCATCCGGCTTGTAAATTCCAGACACGATGCCGAGCGCCGTGAGGTGGGCCTCTCGTTTCCCAGAGAGGATTGTGATCTTAGTTTTACAAATGCGTTCGGCTTCGGCGATGAACGCACGGCCATTGCGCGCATCCCGGCATGCGGCCGTAGCAATCGCCCAAATGCGTCGTACGTGCAAAATATCGCACAAGGCGCGAAAGCGCCGCAACGCATCGAATGCTGTATCGATGGCGTCGACGGGCAACAGCCCGGTCGACTGCACCTGACGCCCAAGGCCCGCGAGCACTTTCTCGTTGAAGATGGGCGTGGGTGAGCGAGTCAGCCCCTCATACACAACGAGACGGATTGAGTTCGATCCGATGTCGATAACCGCGATCGGCGGACCGTGGTCGAGCCGTCCCTTCGCGGAGGAGATGATCTTGGACGAACGCTTACGCGCCTTCGATGAGGCGGCGTATAAGGCTGCGCGGTGGCGATTCCTTGAGCGATTTTCCACGGCCGGACAGACTCGGATTCGTCATAAAATACTTATGGGCGTTGAACGGCTCTTCGCCCGGAGCGGCCTTTATGCGCGTGGAACTGCCATCCGGCAAGAGCTTCCAGCTCTGCTCGTTGTCCTTGAAATTTGCCACCATAATCTGACCGAGAACTTGTTCGTGGACGGTCACATTGAGAATAGGACACAGAACCTCAACCCGACGATCAAGATTTCGTGGCATCATATCCGCTGACGAAATGTAGATCGCAGATTTTTGATGCGGCAGCGGGTGGCCGGCACCAAAACAATATATGCGTCCGTGCTCGAGAAACCGGCCGATGATCGACTTGACGCGAATGTTCTCGGACAGGCCGGGAACCCCGGGCCGTAAACAACAAATGCCGCGAACGACAAGATCGACTGACACCCCCGCGGCCGATGCGTCATAAAGCGCATCGATGATTCCGGGATCGACCAGCGCGTTCATTTTCATCCAGATCGCCGCAGGCCGTCCGGCTTTGGCGTGCGCGATCTCTTGCGCAATGTGATCCAAAATTCGCTTGCGGAGGTTTATCGGCGAAATGGCCATACGCTCGAGTTCGGCTGGCTCAGCGTAGCCGGTTATGTAGTTGAAAATGCGTGCGACATCGCGGCCAATGACAGCGTCAGCAGTGAAAAAGGACAAATCGGTATAAACGCGCGCGGTGACCGGATGATAGTTGCCCGTGCCGACGTGAACGTAAGTAGCCAATTCGCCTGCCTCGCGGCGAACGACCAGCGACAACTTTGCATGCGTTTTTAATTCGATAAACCCATAAACAACCTGTGCGCCCGCGCGCTCGAGATCGCGCGCCCAGCGAATGTTAGCCTCCTCATCAAATCGCGCTTTGAGTTCGACCAGCGCCGTCACGGATTTCCCGGCCTCGGCCGCCTCCACAAGCTGCTTCACGATCGGTGACTCGGCAGAGGTGCGGTAGAGGGTCTGTTTGATCGCGACAACATTCGGGTCGCGAGCAGCCTGTTGCAGAAATTGCACCACAACGTCGAAAGATTCGTAAGGATGATGAACAACAAGATCTTTTTGACGAATGGCTGCGAAACAATCGCCACCATGATCGCGTATTCGCTCAGGATAACGTGGATTGTAGGGAACAAACTCGAGATCGGGACGATCGAGCTTGGTGAGTTGGCTTAGATCGTTAAGCGCGAGCACGCCATCGACTCTGAAGACTTCATCGTCGGCAACTGCAAGCGCGCGCTGAACAAAGCCGCACAATTCCGCAGGCATCGACGCACTGAGTTCGAGTCGGATCACTGACCCGCGGCGGCGCTGCTTGAGTGCAGTCTCGAACAGACGCACCAGATCCTCGGCCTCTTCTTCGATTTCAACTTCGGAGTCGCGGATCGCGCGAAATACGCCCTGCCCTTTGACCGTGTAACCCGGGAAGAGACGGCTGATAAAAAGCGCCGTCGCCTCCTCCAGCGTGATCAAGCGGATTCCGTGGTCACCGCCTCCAGGCAACTTGATGAACCGTTCGATCTTTTGCGGCATGCGGATGAGCGCGTTCATCGCCTTGCCGTCTTTGACACGCGCAAGCTGCAGGGCGATCGAGAAGGCCAAGTTGGGAATGAATGGAAACGGATGCGCCGGATCGATCGCCAGCGGCGTCAGCAGTGGAAAAACATGTGTGAGGAAATGTTCTTCTAACCAGTTGCGTTCTGGCTTTTTGAGATCGCTGCCCTCGACCAGCACAACATTCGCCGCGGCAAGCGCAGGGCGCAACTCGAGCCAACGCTTTTGCTGGTCCGTGGCGAGCTGAGACACCGCCTCTCCGATGCGCGTCAGTTGCTCGGATGGAGTCAATCCGTCCGGACTTTGCGTCAGGATTCCTTCGCGGACCTGTCCTTTGAGGCCAGCAACCCGCACCATAAAAAATTCGTCGAGATTGTTCGCGGATATCGACAGAAAGCGCACACGCTCAAGTAGTGGGTGCTGTTCGTTGGCCGCTTCTTCCAGCACGCGTCTGTTGAAATGAAGCCATGACAGCTCGCGGTTGATGAACCGTTCGGGGCTTGTCTTGATATCGGGAGGCGCTGCGGACTGCGTTGACGCAGGCGAACCGGCACGGCCCGTCGCCGCATCGATTTCGTCAACCTGAACAATAGCTTGAATGCGATCAGCCATCGAAATTGCCTAATACTCAAGAACGCTAGCCACAAATAGTGGCTGCGGGAAGACAGTTCGCCTCTTTGCCAGCCGTCTCGTCAAGTGTGCCACAGCAGCGTTAAGGAGAGCGAAACAACTCTACGGCGAGCGCTCTTGTCACTGGCCGGTGTTGTCGCATCGCTTCATCGTCGAGAGTCTGAATGACATTGCGCGCAGCAGCAAATGAACGGTCAATGCGGTTAACAAGATAATTTACAACCGATTCATCAAGAGCCAACTGGCGATCGGCTGCCAATTTCACCAGAAGTGAACGCAACAGCACGTCATCCGGCGGTGCAACCGTCACTGTCGGTAGCGCGCGTAATCGCGACGCAAGATCGCGAATTGTCACCTGTAGGCTTGCTACTGCAGAACGAGACGTCAGCAGCACAAATGCATTTTGTTCGCGAGCAAGATTGATAAGATGAAATAAGGCGTGTTCGTCGAGATCTTCTCCTTCGAGATCTTCCACAACCAGTGCACCGGTTGCGAGCGCTCCGGGCACGTCAGCAATAGACAAAAATTTTGCTGATAAGACTCGGGCGCCGGACTCATCAGCCCAAATCGCAGCGAGGTGACTTTTACCAGCCCCTTCGGGGCCAGTAAGAGCAACAATGCGACCAGGCCAATCGGGCCAACGCTCAATTAACGAGAGTGCCGCAACGTTCGATGGACCACTCAGAAAATCCTCACGCGCGAAGCTCACAGAGTGATCGAGGCCAAGGACAAGCTGGCGCGGAATGACTGGACTACTCATGTCGTCAACATCCGCCCGCGCAAAAAGGGAGTAGGTGCCGCGCTCACTTTTTCACCGCCGTGGAATTCATGTGGCGCACCCATTCGGCCACGTAGGCTGCGACAGACAGCAACGTCAAAGCTGCGACCAATGCCATAAGCACCAGCGAGACCTTCGGTAGCGGATATGCAAAGCCGAGCGTGCCGAGTACGACGCAAGCGAATACGATCTGAGCGGCGGTATTGAGTTTCGACACCAGCAACGGTTTGACCTTAACCGGCGTGCCAACCAGCCAGGACAGCATCACGGCGCCAACAATCATAATGTCCCGGGAGACCACCAGGATAACCAGCCACCCGGGGATCAGGCCATAAATCCCCAAGGTAATATAGATCGATACAATCAGGGCCTTGTCGGCAAGCGGGTCCAAATACGCGCCGAGCTCGGTGGTCATGTTGAAGCGCTTGGCGAGATAGCCGTCCACGGCATCACTCAGGCCGGCACCCAAGAAGAGCACGAATGCAATCCACATCGCACCCGAGGCGATCGCCCAGACTACGATCGGCACAAGCAGAATTCGGCCCAGCGTAATGAGATTTGGAATACTCAAGTGGATCCCGGCTCGACAACGCGGTCCGACCCCAAACGCCGGAAACACGCCAGTTCTTTCGGTGGAGTATAACGGCGCTCAGACCATTGCGCGACTTGCGATTCCAACGTACGACCCGGCGCGGACGAGGACCCACTATGGCAGAAAAATCGCGCGGACTCACTTACGCGCAGGCCGGTGTTGATATCGACGCTGGCAACCGAATGGTCGAACTGATCAAGCCATTGGTTCGGGCCACCGCCCGCCCGGGCGCAGAAGCAGAGATTGGGGGCTTTGGCGGGCTTTTCGACCTCAAGCGGATAGGCTATCGCGACCCGGTTTTGGTTGCCGCCACCGATGGCGTCGGAACCAAGCTCAAGGTTGCCATCGAAACCGGCCGTCACGACACGATCGGCATCGATCTGGTTGCAATGAGTGTGAACGATCTGGTGGTTCAAGGTGCCGAACCCCTTTTCTTCCTGGACTACTATGCCTGTGGGAAACTTGAACCGGAAATCGGGGCCGCGGTGGTTGCCGGCATCAGTATCGGATGTCGCGAAGCTGGCTGCGCGCTGATCGGCGGCGAGACGGCTGAAATGCCGGGCGTCTATCAAGGCGACGACTACGATCTCGCAGGTTTTGCAGTCGGCGCGGTCGAACGTGACGCCATCTTGCCACGCTCTGACATCCAGGAGGGAGACGCCATCGTCGGCTTAGCCTCATCTGGAGTGCACTCCAATGGCTACTCCCTCGTGCGCAAGGTCATCGAGAAAACCGGGCTACCTTGGGAAGCGCCCTCACCTTTCGTGTCTGGGCAAAGTCTCGGGGATTCCATCCTCATGCCGACCCGCATCTATGTGAAAGCGTGCATCGCAGTCATCCGTGAGACCAAGGCGATCAAAGGCATGGCCCATATCACCGGCGGTGGATTTCCAGATAACATTCCGCGGATTTTACCAAAAGGACTTGGCGCACGGATCGATTTGACGCGGATTGCAGTGCCGTCTGTGTTTCAATGGCTCGCCCAGGCTGGCGACATTGCGCAGAATGAAATGTTACGAACGTTCAACTGCGGGATCGGAATGATAGCTGTCATCTCGCCGAAAGATGTTGATGCGGTTACGAAAGCATTCGAACGTTCCGGAGAGAAGGTTACACCGCTCGGGAAGGTAACTAAGGAAACTGGCGATCAGCGTGTTGTTTATGATGGCCTCCTCGATCTTGGTTAGACCATGAGCCGCAAACGCGTTGCTGTGCTTATTTCCGGTCGCGGCTCCAACATGGCGGCTCTCATAGAAGCTGCGAAGGCCAAAGATTATCCCGCCGAAATCGTATTGGTAGTATCCAACCGACCGGAGGCTCGCGGCCTCCTCGTCGCACGCGCTGCAGGCATCGCGACAGAGACTGTCGATCACACAAAATTCAGTGGCGATCGCAACCGTTTCGAACACGAAATCCAATCGCTTCTCGAGAAGTACCGGATCGAGATCATTTGCCTTGCCGGTTTCATGCGGTTGCTCACCGCCGATTTTTTGGAGAGGTGGCAGTGGCGGATTCTGAACATCCATCCTGCGCTGCTACCGGATTTCAAAGGTCTCGACACACATAAGCGTGTCATTGATGCTGGCGTAAAAATTCACGGTGCAACTGTGCATTTTGTTGTGCCCGAATTGGATTCCGGACCGGTTATCGCACAGGGCGCGATAGATGTGCGGCCGGGTGACAGTGAGGAAGCACTCGCAGTTCGGGTATTAAAGGTTGAACACCGCATTTACCCCTTGGCTCTCAAACTGGTTGCTGAAGGTCGGGTCCAGATCAAGAACAATCACAGCTTGATCGACGGAGTTCCCGTTCCAAACGTCGCTGATCTTGCGCCTACCGACCCAACTTAGAATTTCGCGCTGCAGCAGTTGACAAAAAATTTCAATTGCACGCGCGGTGTTATAAACTTGCATGGGACCACGAGGTCACACCGGGTGGCGTGAGCAACATAGGGGGAAACCATGGCGGCAAAAGGCGACGCGAAACTTTTGTATCCTGGATTGTCCGACTTTTACACCACGTGGAGCGATATCAGCTACACGCTGGTGCGTATCGTTGTCGGCGTCATCATGATCATGCACGTGTTGGGAAAATTCAAACTTGGCGCGGGCGCGGTCGCGGCCAACGTCATGGCGAAAAACGGCCTCGAGCCGTCAGTGGCATTTGCATACGCCGCGATGTTTCTTGAGGCCGTCGGCGGCGTCTGTCTCATCATTGGGTTGTTTACCCGCTTCTTTGCGGCGGCTCTGGCGATCGAGATGCTGATCGCGTTGTTCGCTGTGCATTGGGCGAGAGGTTTTTCGGTCAGCCAAGGCGGATACGAGTTCGTACTGCTTCTTGGCGTGGTGCTTTTCGCCATCGCTATTCGTGGCGGCGGGCCCTATTCGGCCGACAACGCGATAGGCAAAGAACTCTAGGGTTTCGATAGAGAAACAAAAGGCGCGGGCATTATGTCCGCGCTTTTCGTATCCAAACTCGGTTATCGTGGAAAGCCGCGCCACCGTACGGCGCGATCGGATCAGCACCGGTCAACGTGTTGATTCCGCAACCATCTGCATAGGCCGAATTTGGCCAGATTGATTCAGCAATCAGTACGCCGTGACGCACTCCATCAAAAAGCTTTGCGTGTAGGCGTACCTGGCCCCGCTTGTTGCCGAGCACAATCAGCTCTCCTTCCCCAATTCCATGAACGCGCGCGTCATCGGGATGGATCATGACCGTCGGCCGACGCTCCTGCTCGAGCGAGGTTGGCGTTTCATTAAAAGTTGAGTTGAGGAATCCCCGCGCCGGAGACGTTGCAAGCCGGAATGGATGATCTGCATCCTGCTGCTCGATGACTGTCCAATGATCCGGAAGCGGCGGCATATCGGCGAGAGGTCCACTCCGATATGGGCTGCGAAACGGAACGTTCGGCCAGTCGGGCTTGAAGCGGAACTTGCCATCTGGCCAGGGGAACCCGTCCAGGTAGTGCGATTGGCGGAACGGCGGCTGGCAGTCGAGCCAACGGTTGGCTTCGATCTCGGCGAGCGTGCCACGTTTGGATACCCGCAGCATTTGATCGATCAACTGGCGTGGGCTCATCTCGAAGCCACGATGTTCGGCGCCGACACGCCTAGCCAGATCGCAGATCACCTCATGATTGTTGCGGCATTCGCCTGGTGGTTCGACCAGTTTGGGTCCCAGGATAATATACTGATGACCGCCGCCGCGATAAATATCGTCGTGTTCAAGAAACGTCGTGGCAGGAAGTACTACGTCCGCCATCTGAGCAGTCTCCGTCATGAACTGCTCGTGGACGCAGACGAAGAGGTCGTCGCGGAGGAAGCCTCGTTTCACTTTGGTCTGGTCGGGCGCAACCGAAACTGGATTTGTGTTTTGGACAATGAGCGCGTGAACAGGCCCCCCGCCCTTTAGTGCGTCCGCATCGCCCGTCAGAATGGCTCCGATACGCGACTGATCGAGCATGCGAACAGATGGGTCACGGACATCGAGCCCTTCAATAAGCGTTTCATCGAGCTTAAAAATATCGGCGCTAATGTGAAAGGCGCCTCCACCTTCATACTGCCAAGCACCGGTAACGGCCGGAATGCAACTGGCCGCGTGCATGTTCGCCGCGCCATTGCGCGAACGCGCAAACCCATATCCGAGCCTGAAAAAAGCGCGCTTGTGCGCGCCGATCAACTTCGCAAATTGCTCGATGGTTTCAACCGGCGCGCCTGTAATCGCGGAGGCCCAATCCGGACCACGCGTGCGTAAATGGGCTTCGAGTTCCCGCGGCGCATCGGTGTATTTTTCGAGATAAGGCCAGTCTGCCTTCCCATCGCGGAACAGACAATGCATGACCGCGCACGCCAGCGCACCGTCAGTGCCCGGTTTCACCAGAACCGGCAGATCGGCATGCTCCATCGTGCCGTTCATGTAAATATCAACCGCCGCGATCTTCGCGCCGCGCTCTTTGCGGGCGCGCACGGCGTGGGTCATCACGTTGACCTGTGTATTGACCGCATTCGTGCCCCAGATGATCACCAAATCGGATTTGGCCATTTCCCGCGGGTCGACGCCCGCAATACGTCCGACCCCGGCTGCAAAACCGGCATAGGCAGGATTGACGCAAATCGTTGAATGAAACCCGGAATATTTCTTCACATGGCGCAGACGATTGATACCGTCGCGCATGACCAGCCCCATGGTGCCGGCATAGTAATATGGCCAGACGCTTTCGGCGCCATGTCGTTGTTCGACCCGAATGAAGTTTTCCGCAACAAGATCGAGCGCCGCGTCCCAGGAGATGCGCTCGAACTCGCCGGATCCCTTCGCGTCTCTGCGTCGCAGCGGATGGAGCACGCGCTGCGGATGGTGTTCCCGCTCCGCGTAGCGCGCAACTTTCGCGCAGACTACACCCACCGTGTAATCGTTGTCCGCCGAGCCATGCACGCGTCCGATTGTGCGCTCGTCGAGCAACTCCACATCGAGCGCGCAAGTTGACGGACAATCGTGAGGACAGGCCGAATGGCCGATCCGTTTTGCAGGAGGGAGCCTGACGGTTTGATTCATGAACTCCCATTATAGCTGAATTGGCTAGGCTTTGCTCTCCGCCTGAACCTTGGAGCGGCGCCATGCGCCGCCCACAACCAGCACCAGTACGGCACCAACGACAGCAGCGGCTATCTCGACTTGATGCGCTACTGCCGCGCCATATTTGGCTGTGAGCCATCCAACCACCACCGGGTCTGTCGCGATCACTTCGCCTACAATCCAGCCCAACAGCGCCGCGCCGGCCCAGACAAGAATGGGAAATCGGTCGAGTAGCGACATGATCAAGGCAGCGCCCGCAACGATCAAAGGAATGCTGATTGCGAGGCCGATGACCAAGAGCGCCATATTGCCGCCTGCCGCCGCAGCAATTGCAATCACATTGTCGAGGCTCATAATGATGTCAGCGATGGCGACGATACGGACGGCACGCCAAAGGTGCTCCGCCGCTTCGGACTCATTCTCGTCCGGCTCATCGGGAACCAGCAATTTGGCCGCGATGTAAAACAACGCGATCCCGCCAACGATTTTCAAATACGGGAGCGTCATCAAAGACGCGACGACCCCGGTGAAAACTATGCGAAGTCCTACTGCGACACCTGCACCAAGGATCATGCCCCAAACGCGCTGTCGGTGCGGCAGGCCGCGGCAGGCCATTGCGATCACCACCGCGTTGTCGCCTGACAACAAAATGTTGATCCACATGATCTTGGCGAGCGCGATCCAGAACTCGGTGTGGCCCATATCGCTCCAACCGGAGCTGATCAGCGCCCACCATCCAGCCGGATCAACCAATTGAGACATCGAACCCACGTTGTATTTCCTCCCCTTGCCGGTATGGGCGACCGCGACCCTTTTTGCTGG